>Ga0137463_1000114_pt1 | contig 31657 bp, 35 predicted proteins | sample EasRivERMGT800_2_FD_102333 | JGI IMG/M metagenome (GOLD analysis project Ga0137463, IMG submission 102333) | Soil microbial communities from meander-bound floodplain in the East River, Colorado, USA - East River MetaG ERMGT800_2 | ecosystem: Environmental > Terrestrial > Soil > Floodplain ...
AGAGCTTCAGGTTGAGCTCGGAATAGGCGTGGCCGTACTCGTAGGCCTGGAAGCCGATGAAGGTGACGCCGAGCGCGATGGTGAGGAACATGAACAGTGCGAGCTGCCCGCGCTTCCCCTCCTTCAGCGCCCAGTGGGCGATCGTGACCGTCACGCCCGATGAGAGCAGCAGCAGGGTATTGATCGCCGGGATGCCCCAGGCCGCCATCGGCGTGAACGGATCCTTGAAGTCCGGCCCGGCCGAAGGCCACTGCGCCGCGAAATCCGGCCAGAGCAGCTTGCTGTCGATGCTCCCCAGGTCGGGCACCGAGAGCTGCCGGGTATAGTAGAGCGCCCCGAAAAATGCGGCGAAGAACATCACTTCGGAGAAGATGAACCAGCTCATGCCCCAGCGGAACGAAACGTCTTCCCAGCGTCCGTACTTGCCGCCCTCGGACTCGCGGATCACGTCGCCGAACCAGCGCACCATCATGAAGACGAGGATGGCGAGCCCGGCGAACACGATGTAGCGCCCGGGCTCCCAGCCGTTGAACCAGCTTGCGGCGCCGGTCGCCATGCAAAGCAGCGCGGCCGATCCGAAGATCATCCAGTGGGACGGCTGCGGAACGTAGTAGTGCTGAGCGTGATCGCTCATCTTGCTCTCCTCTGCTTACGCGGCCCTGCTGATGATGAACCTTACCAGGAGGACCAGACCCAATACGAAAATCAAGGCACCGACGAGTCCGGCGACCACGACCTGCGCAAGCTTCAGCTGCGCAAGGTCCTTCTCGTGCCCGGCGCGCTTTCTCACACCGAAAAACGCCGAAAACACCGCTTTCGCGACCTGCAGCGGCGAGGCTGCTTTGGGTCTCGGTTCGCCAGCCATCGCAGTCAACTCCCGGCGCCACGCGCCCCGTTCACCTCGAAAAAGGTGTAGGACAGCGTGATCGTGTTGATCTCGGGCGGCAGCTTCGGGTCGATCACGAAAACCACCGGCATTCTGCGCACCTCGCCAGGGGCGAGCGTCTGTTGCTGGAAGCAGAAGCACTCCATCTTCCTGAAATAAAGCGCGGCCTGCTGCGGCCCGTAGCTCGGAACGGCCTGCCCGGTCACCGGGCGGTCGAGCGTGTTCCTGACTTCGTATATCACCTGCGTGACTTCGCCCGGGTGCACGCCAACGCTCGACTGCAGCGGCTTGAAGGTCCAGGCCAGGCGTCGGGTGTTGGAATCGAATTCGACCGACACCCGGCGCGAAGCATCGATCTGCGTGTTCTGGGCTGCGACCGCGTCGGGCTGGAACACATTGCGAATCCCGGTAACCTCGCAGATCTTCTCGTAGAACGGCACCAGCGCAAAGCCGAAGCCGAACATCACGGCCACCACCACCAGCAGTTTTTTCATCAGTTGCCGGTTGGCCTTCCCGCGATCGTCGGCCTGCTTTGTCATTTGAGCATGACGTACTTGAGCATGATCCCAAGAAAGAAGACGAGCGCGATCGAGCCGAGCACCCACGCGGTCCTGCGATTGTTCTGCCGCTGCTCGCGCTCGGGCGTCATCTCACCACCGGTTGCTCGTGAAAGCTGTGGTAGGGCGGGGGGCTCGGCAGGTGCGTCCACTCGAGCGTGTCGGCGCCCTCCCAGGGCCGCTGCCCCGCCTTTGCGCCTTGCCCGAGCACGGTCACCTTCAGGATGATCCACAGGAAGAGGAGCTGAGAGAGTCCGAAGCCGAACGCGCCGATCGAGGCGATCTGGTTGAACTCGGTGAACTGCAGCGCGTAGTCGGGGATGCGGCGCGGCATGCCGGCAAGTCCCAGGAAGTGCATCGGGAAGAAGGTGACGTTGAAGAAGATCATCGACAGCCAGAAATGCCACTTCCCGAGCTTCTCGTCGTACATGCGGCCGGTCCATTTGGGCACCCAGAAGTAGAACCCGGCGAAGAGCGAGAACAGCGATCCGGCCACCAGCACGTAGTGGAAGTGCGCCACGATGTAGTAGGTGTCCTGGATCTGGATGTCGATCGGCGCAATCGCGCAGATGAGTCCGGTGAAGCCGCCCATGGTGAAAACGAAGATGAAGCCCACCGCGAACAGCATCGGCGTCTCGAAAGTCATCGAGCCGCGCCACATGGTGGCGAGCCAGTTGAACACCTTGACGCCGGTCGGCACCGCGATCAGCACGGTCGCGTACATGAAGAACAGCATCCCCGCGACGGGCATCCCCACCGTGAACATGTGGTGCGCCCAGACGATGAACGAGAGGATCGCGATCGAGGCGGTGGCGTACACCATGGACGAATAGCCGAACAGGGGCTTTCTCGCAAACGCCGGAATCACCTGGCTGATGATGCCGAAGCCCGGCAGGATCATGATGTAGACCTCGGGATGGCCGAAGAACCAGAAGATGTGCTGGAACATCACCGGGTCGCCGCCGCCCGCCGCGTTGAAGAAAGAGGTGCCGAAGTGGCGGTCGGTAAGCAGCATCGTGATCGCGCCCGCGAGCACCGGCATCACGGCGATGAGAAGATAGGCGGTGATCAGCCAGGTCCACACGAAAAGGGGCATCCGCATCATCGTCATCCCCGGTGCCCGCATGTTGAGGGTGGTGGTGATGATGTTGATCGAGCCCATGATGGAGGATGCGCCCATGATGTGCAGCGCGAAGATCGCGAGGTCCATCCCGGGACCCATCTGGGTCGAGAGCGGCGCGTAGATGGTCCAGCCGGCGGCGGTCGCGCCCCCGGGCACGAAGAACGATCCGACGAGCAGGGTCGCGCCGACCGGAAGCAGCCAGAAGCTCCAGTTGTTCAGGCGCGCAAAGGCCATGTCGGGCGCGCCGATCATCATCGGCACCTGCCAGTTGGCGAATCCGACGAAGGCCGGCATGATCGCGCCGAACACCATGATGAGTCCGTGCATCGTGGTGAGCTGGTTGAAAAACTCCGGATGCCAGAACTGCAGACCCGGCTGGAAGAGCTCCGCGCGGATGCCGAGCGCGAGCATGCCGCCCACCAGGAACATGGTGAAACTGAACCACAGATACAGCGTGCCGATGTCCTTGTGGTTGGTGGTGGTGATCCAGCGCATGATCCCCCCGTAGGGATGGTGCTCGTGATCGTGCGCGTGGCCGTGGTCGTCGATGACAGCGCTCATTGAATGCTCCTGGTGCTCGATTTCATTTTCATCCTGGTCCGAGATCCTTCGCCGCGGAGTTTACCCTCGAGCGAAGCGAAGGGCTCCTCAGGATGACGCGCTCCTGGGTCGCGCGGTCATTTCCGCGCGACTTTGATTTCGCCCGGCTGGATCACGTCGCCGGTCCTGTTGCTCCAGCTGTTGCGCTCGTAAGTGATGACCGCGGCGACGTCGGTGTCCGAGAGTTGTTTGCCGAACGCCGCCATGGTCGTGCCTTGTTTCCCGTTCAGCACGATCTCGATGTGCCGTCCCCTGGGGCCGTTGACGAGCGGCGAGCCGTCGAGCGCGGGGAAGGCGCCCTTCACACCTTGTCCGTTGGCCTGATGGCAGGCGACGCAGTTCGCCCCGAATACCTTCTCTCCGCGAGCTTTCAGCTCGGCAAGATTCCATTTCTTGTTCGGATCTTCGGCCGCGGCGGTCATCTTCTTCTTCTGCTCCCCGACCCATTCCGCGTACTTTTCGGGCGATACGACCTCGACCACGATCGGCATGAAGCCGTGGTCCTTGCCGCACAGCTCCACGCATTGGCCCCGGTAGGTGCCTACTTTTTCGGCCCTGAACCAGGTGTCGCGCACGAAACCGGGAATGGCGTCCTGCTTCACGCCGAAAGCCGGCACCATCCAGGAGTGAATGACGTCGTTGGCCGTGAGGAGCACGCGCACCTTCCTGTTGACCGGCACGACCATCGGATTGTCGACCTCGAGCAGGTAATGCTCCCCCTTGGACACCTTGCCCGTGATCTGCTCTTGCGGGGTGAGCAGGTTCGAAAGGAAGCCGATGCCCTCGCCTTCGCCCTTCAGGTAATCGTAGCCCCATTTCCACTGGTAACCGGTGACCTTGATCGTAAGATCGGGGCTCGAAGTGTCCTTGAGGCTCAGCAGCGTCTTGGTCGCCGGCCACGCCATGCCGATCAGGACGAGGAACGGAATGACGGTCCAGATGATCTCGACGGTCGTGTTCTCGTGGAAGTGCTCGGCCTTGTGGCCGACGGACTTGCGGTGGGCATAGATCGAGTAGAACATCACCCCGAACACCCCGACGAAGATCACCATGATGATTGCCATCATGACGAGGTGGAGATCGTAGATCTCGCCGGCTACGCGCGTTACCGGCGACGGCAGGTTCCATTGATAGGCGGCCTGCACCGCCCCGGAGAACGCCAGAAGCCCAGCAGCCGCGACCATCCTTCTTTTCATCGTGTCCTCGTTGGTTTTTTTGCCAGGGATTCGACAAGCCGCGCCGGAACCGCGCCGCGAGCTACCGCCGTGTGCACGCGGGTGTCCAAAAAAACGCGTCTCGCGCTCGCCCTCCGCGAAACGCTCTCTGGAATGATGCGGAAATTCCCCCAAAAACCGCGATAAATTATCACACTATCCCATGCCGGGCAAGCTGAGTCCGCGCGGAAAACGCGCTCCTCAGCGCGGAATTGCGGTCGTCCATTTCACGATCTGCCTTCCGTCGGCAGCGACGCGCGGCTCGCCTTTCCAGGCGTGACCGTAAACCACTTCGATCGTGGCGGGCAGTTTCCCGTCTCTGCGTTCGCGCTCGTACGCCGCGAGCATCTTTCGCCATGCGCTTCGTCCGCAGAGACCGCGCGGGCGATCGCGAGCGGCGCAGGTCTGACCCGAGACTTTCAGATCGCGCGCGAGCGCCGCGACATCGGCGTAGGTGAGCGTGATCGTTTCGACGTCCATGACCGGTGCGGCAAAGCCGCTCGCGACGAGCATGTCGCCCACATCGTGCATGTCGTCGAAGGAGTGAGCGCGACGCGCGGGCGAGGCGGCGGAGAATGCGGACTTCAATTCCTTCAGCGTATCGGGGCCGTAGCTCGAGAACATCAGAAGGCCGCCCGGGGCGAGGACCCGGTGAAATTCACGCAGAGCCGCGAGCGGCTCGCCGGCCCAGGCGAGGGCGAGATTCGACCACAGCATGTCGACGCAGCCGGGGCGAAGCGGCAGGAGCGAGAAATCCGCGCAAAGGTGGGAGCGCCGAGCGCGAAAGAGCATGCGCCGCGTACGCTCGAACAGGGATTCCGAACGCGACGCCGCTTGAATCGCCGCGGGCGCAAAATCCGCCCCGATGAGATCCGCTTTCGGATAGCGCCTGCGCAGCAGCCCGAGGCCTCGCCCGGTGCCGCAACCGGCGTCGAGCACGCGCGCGGGCGTGAGGCGGATGTAGTCGAGCCGCTCGAACATGCGTCGTTCGACTTCGCGCTGCAGCACCGCGGTATCGGCTGCCGCTCGCGCGGCGCGGTCGAACGCGCGCCGCGCCTGCCTCACGTCGAGGTGAAATTCATCCATGCCGATAGTGTAACGGCCGCCGCCCCAGCGGGACGTAGCCGCTCGCGCTACAGAGGGCGAAGCCCTAGCTTTTCCAGCAGGGCGCGATCGCGCGCGGCTTCGGGATTGCCGGTGGTGAGGAGCTTGTCACCGTAAAAAATCGAATTCGCCCCGGCAAGGAAACACAAGGCCTGCACGGCCTCGGGCATCTCGGCGCGTCCCGCGGAGAGCCGCACGGTGCTGCGCGGCAGGGTGATGCGGGCGCAGGCAATGGTGCGCACGAACTCGCTCCAGTCGAGCTTCGGTGCGCCCTCGAGCGGCGTGCCTTCCACCCGAACGAGATCGTTGATCGGCACCGATTCGGGCTGCGGGTCGAGGCTGGCGAGCCCGGCGATGAGGCCCGCGCGCTGCGCGCGCGACTCGCCCATGCCCACGATCCCTCCGCAGCACACCTTGATTCCGGCACGGCGCACCTGCGCGAGCGTGTCGAGCCGGTCGCTGTAAGTGCGCGTGGTGATGATCTCGCCGTAGAACTCGGGGGCCGTGTCGAGGTTGTGGTTGTAATAGTCCAGACCGGCGGCCTTGAGTTGCTCCGCCTGGCCTTCGCGCAAGAGGCCGAGCGTCGCGCAGGTCTCAAGGCCCAGCGCTTTTACCGCGCGCACCCTCTCTCCCACCTGTTCGAGGTCTTTCTGCTTGGGGCCCCGCCAGGCGGCGCCCATGCAAAAACGCGTGGCTCCGTTCTGCTTCGCCGCACGCGCCGCCGCGAGCACCGCCTCGAGCGGAAGCAGCGGCTCGTTTTCGACCCCCGTGCGGTAGCGCGCCGACTGCGGGCAGTAGGCACAATCCTCGGGGCACCCCCCGGTCTTGATCGAGAGCAAGGTGGACAGCTGCACCGCGTTGGCGTCGAAGTGCAGGCGATGCACGGCCTGGGCGCGGTAGAGAAGATCGTTGAACGGCAGCTCGAAGAGCGCCTCCACCGCCGCGCGGGTCCAGCGCGGCCCGTCTTCGACTCGAGATTCACTCCGGCCGCCGTGCACCGCGGCGCCGGCTGGTCCGTTATGGGGGATCGTCGTGGGGTTCCGCACGGCACGATCATCCGGGCAAGCCGAAAAGATGTCAAATAGATGCCGTCGACTCTATTCAACACCTGCGTAAGAAACGTCCATGCCTGGGCCGGCGAAGACTGCCTGCTCTGCGGGGCGAAAGGCGGTCCGGAGCTGCTGTGCCCGGCTTGTATCGCCGAATTGCCCGGGCTCCCCGAACGCTGCCCCCGGTGCGCGCTTCCCAGTCCCGCCGGGGCGGTGTGCGGGAGCTGCCTCAGGCGCCCCCCGCGCTTCGACGCGACGCTCGCGTTGTGGCGCTACGAATTCCCGTGCGACAGGCTCGTGCAGGCGCTCAAGTATCGAGCGCGGCTTGCGCTCGCCGGATTCTTCGCGCGCAGCCTCGCGTCCCGGCCGCTGCCCGAGTTCGATCTGATCGTGCCGATGCCGCTGCATCCCAAGCGCCTCGCCGAGCGCGGATTCAACCAGGCCCTCGAGATCGCACGCGGTCTCGCGCGGCACCTGGGCAGACCGATCGAGCCGCGCGGCGTGCTGCGCGTGAAGGACACCCTGCCGCAGACGGAACTTCCTTACGAGGAGCGCGCGAAGAACGTGCGCGGGGCGTTCCTGTGCCGGCTCGATCTCTCGGGAGCGAGCGTCGCCGTGTTGGACGACGTCATGACGACCGGCGCGACCCTGAACGAGCTCGCACGCGCGCTCAAGCGCGCAGGCGCGACGAGAGTCGAGAACCTCGTGATCGCGCGCACCGTCCCGCGCTGATCGAGCAATCGCGGAGGGGGCATGGGCATCCTCCCGGCCGGGACCAATATGTACCGATGTTCGGACACGTATCCACGGAGGTCGGCTTGATGGGTCAGAAACTTGGGCGTAGCCTCCTCAGACTAGGCTCCGCTTTCGGGGTCATAAAATGCCCCGACTAGGGGTCGATTTTTAGTGGCCTTCTTGATGTCTTTGAGCGCTTAACTCGAGGTGGAACGGACGGGGAACCTCATACGATAATGCGGACGCGCGCAAAAGCGGCGCGTACCGGTTCGCTCCACGTTTAGGACCCGAAGCTGGACCGTCAAACGACGATGACGTGGCCAATTCAACCGCAGAAACGTAAGGGAGCCAGCGGCTATGTTTGGGTGGTTTAAGAGAAAGAAGCAACCGGAAACCTACATGGATGCTTTTATTGAGTCCCTGTACGGCAGCAATGCGAAGAAGACAGCCAATGTGTTGGAGGCGATTGCCTTAGCAAATACCGAGTTGCTGCTTGGCAGATTCGACAAGAAGGAGATTACGGATCTTGCCACCGCGTTAGACAACGGCCCGGTGCCGTACTCAACTCACGACCCAGCTACATCAGTTGCGCTAAGGCTTCTAAGGAAAGCTGCAAAGGAGGTCCGCTGGGGACTGATGGAGGTTCAATTGACGGCTCGGTTGAAGGTCATATCGTGGGCCGGCGAAGGCAAAGTAGTGATACCGCTAGCGGAGGCGTTCGAACATATACTGTACAAGGAATATCATCCCGATCATTTGGCCTAGATAAAACAGACGGGCCGCGCGGACCGCGTTTTCCTGGTAAGGCGCAGACGCTCGGCGTCAGTATTCCCAGGTTGGCCACGGCGCGGTACTATTGTTCCATGCAGGTAATTACTGGCACCGTTGTTGACGGCAAAGTGGTCGTTGAGGGGCTCTCCCTCCCGGAGGGAACAGTCGTCACGGTTTTTGCGCGCGACGAAGAATCTCCGGTCAAGCTTCCGCCAGCCGAAGAGGCCGAGCTTCTCGAGGCTCTTGATGAGGCTGATCGAGAAGAAGGAATCTCCGCTGAGGAACTTTTCGACCGGCTCCGGAAGCACGGCTGACGTTGACGCTAGTCGTACGGATCAAGCCGCGCGCTCAGCGGCAGATCGAGAAGGCCGCCGAATGGTGGGCCGAAAACCGGCCTGCTGCCCCTGGTGCTATACGCAACGATCTCAAAGCTGCACTTGATGCCTTGGTTGAACAGCCGGGCATTGGCACGACGGTAGAAACCTCGCGGGCTCAAGAGGTAAGGCGGTTATACCTCACGCGCGTACGATACTTCGTCTACTACCGCATAAAGGGACGTTTCCTCGAAATCGTCGCCTTCTGGCATGCAAGTCGAGAGACAGGCCCTACCGCCTAAGCTTCCTCCCTCGGGTCGCGCGCGAGCAGCTCCTGCGCGGCGGCGCGGGGAGGAGTGCCGCGGAACAGCACCGCGCAGACCGCGCGCGTGATCGGCATGTCGACCCGCTTTTCGGCGGCAAGCGCCTCGATTGCGCGGGCGGAATACACGCCTTCGGCGACGTGGCCGAGCTGTTTGAGAATCGCGTCGAGCGACTCGCCTTGCGCGAGGAGCATCCCGACGCGCCGGTTGCGGGACAGCTCGCCAGTGCAGGTCAGGATAAGGTCCCCCGCTCCCGCGAGCCCCATGAAAGTCTCGAGCCGCCCGCCCAGCGCCACGCCGAGCCGCGTGAGCTCGGCAAGGCCCCGGGTGATCAGCGCCGCGCGCGCGTTCAAGCCGAGTCCGAGCCCATCGCTGATGCCGGCGGCGATCGCCATGACGTTCTTCACCGCCCCGCTGATCTCGACGCCCATAAGATCGGTGCTGAAATACACCCTGAGCGTCGGCTGGTGCAGTTCGCGCGCCAAGCGCTTCGCAAACTCGGCGTCCCCCGCCGCGAGCGTGAGCGCCGTGGGACGTCCCTGAGCCACCTCGAGCGCGAAGCTCGGGCCGGACAAGGCGCCGCACGCGGCATCTCGCCCGAGCATCTCGGCCACGACTTCGTGCGGCAGCTTCCCGGTCGCCTGCTCAAAACCCTTGCACGCCCAGATCACGGGTCGCTTTGAGCGTGGCGCGCGGAGACGCTCCAGGACCTCGCGCAGCCCGGAGGTCGGCGTGGCGAGCAGGGCGATGTCGCTCTGGGCAAGCGCGGAGGGAAGCTCCTCGGTCACCGTCACCGCATCCGGAATCGAAACTTCTGGAAGATAACGGGGATTGCGCCGGCTCGACCCGATAGCAGCTGCCAGCGCCGCGTCGCGCGCCCAGAGCCTGACGCGGTGCCGTCCGGAGAGCGAGACCGCCAGCGCCGTACCCCACGCTCCTGCGCCGAGAATTGCGATGTTCAGCTAGATGCCCCAGACCTGATTGATTTTGACGTAGCCGGTCTGGCCCTCGGCGTGGCGCACCTTGATCCAGCCGCCTGCCGGCGGCTCCGCGACATCGAGGGCCACGCCCTGCTGCACCTGGAACACGAGCGCCGCCTGGTCGTTCGCCGTCTGCCTGACGTCCGCGACAGCCGCGGTTACGATCACCGTGCGCTTATCCGAAAGGGTCTTTTTTTCCACCCAGACGAGGTCTCCCGCCTGATCGCGGACCTTGACCCAAGCGTCGATGTTGATTACGACTTCGACCGGATAGTAACGGCTTGCAACGAAGAGTTTCTTGGCGCGAACGGAAGGCGCGTCGTACATCGGCGTGCCGTTTTCGGCGATCGAGCGAAACTCGCCCGCCGCGGCCGGCCATGCGAACGCGAGCAGAACCCAGACCGCGAAGCTGCGCATCAGTGGGTCGTCTCGATTTGCGGCCCGCTCGGCTGCGGGGCGGCCGCGGCGGCCCGCTGCTGATAGAGCGCCTCGAAATTCACGGGTGCGAGCAGCACCGAAGGGAAACCCGCGCGGTTGACGATATCGGAAACGGTCTCGCGCGCGTAGGGAAACAACACGTTCGGACAAACTATCCCGAGCACCGGGGCGAGGTCCGCATCGGGGACGTTGCGGATCTGGAACACGCCCGCCTGCGAGGCTTCCACCAGGAACAAGGTCTTGTCGCCGCGTTTTGCGCTCACCGTGATGACCAAAGTCACCTCGAACAGGACCTCGTTCACGCGCTGCGACTGCTGTGTGATCTGAACTTCGAGCTGAGGTTGCTCGGCCTGCATGAATGTCTGCGGCCCGCCCGGGACTTCCAGGGACAGATCCTTCACGTAGATCTTCTCGATGCCGAACGTCGGCTGCTGCGCTTCGCTCATCGGGGCTCCGATAGAATTGAAAAGGCGCGCGGAGGCTAGGCCGCGAGCAACGCGTCGAGCTTTCCGGCGTGTTCCAGCGCCGCAAGTTCCTCGAATCCGCCCACGTGCACGTCACCGATGTAAATCTGCGGCACCGTGCGCCGGCCGGTCTTGTTCATCATTTCCTCGCGCTGGCGCGGATCGATATCGACGCGGATCTTCTCGATCTCGGTGACGCCTTTCGAACCGAGCAGCATCTCCGCGCCCAGGCAGAACGGACAGACGGCAGTCGAGTACATTCGAATCTTGGCCACCTACTTCTCCAGGGGCAGCCCAGCTTGCCGCCACGCCCCGATCCCGCCGCTCAGTGTGAATACCTGCTCGAAGCCCTGCTTGCGCAGCGCCGTCGCGGCCCTGCCCGAGCGGTTGCCGTTTTCGCACACGACGATCACCGGCTTCGCCTTGTGCTTCGAGAGCTCGCCGGCGCGCGCTTCGAGCTCCCCAAAGGCGATGTTGCGCGCGTTCAGCATATGCCCTTTTTCATACTCGGCCGCTTCCCGCACATCCAGCACAAGGGCGTTCTGCTGGTTTATCAGCAAGGTCGCCTGGAGGGTCGAAATCGAGGCGCCGGCCGTTCCGCGGCGCACCGCGGGCCAGACGAGCATCGCGCCGCTTACGAACGCCACCGCGACGAGAAATATGTTGTCGGTGACGAATTTCAGGATATTGACTTCCGCCATGTCACGATCTCGGCGGACTGCCGCACAACACTTCGCGCATGGTGACGATAAGATGCAGCGTACGCTGGTCGCTCACGGAATAATACACGCGGTTGGCGCTCTTTCTCGGACTGAGGATGCGTTTTTCACGGAGGATCGCCAGGTGCTGCGAGACGTTGCTTTGCGAAGTCCCGACCGCCTCGACGATGTCCTGCACGCTCAACTCATGCTCGCCCAGAACGCACAGAATCTTCAGCCGCAGCGGATGCGCGATGGCCCGCATTGCGCGGGCCATTCGCTCGATCTGCTCCCTGCGGCCGATCAGTTCGAAAATGTCCCGGGGTTGGCGCTGCACGCCCTGTCCTCGAATTTCCATAGGGGCTCATTATAAAATGCTTTCTTGCGGCGCGAATATGAGCCGCGTTGGGAACGCTCATGCATAAAGTCGTCTTGTTGCGCCACGGTGAATCGGTCTGGAACATGGAAAACCGCTTCACCGGCTGGACTGACGTGGACCTCACGCAACGCGGCGTGGAGGAAGCGAAGCGCGCCGGAGAAATCCTGAAGGAGGCCGGCTTCGCCTTCGATTGCGCGTACACTTCGGTGCTGAAACGCGCCATCAAGACGCTCTGGCTTGCCCTGGAGAGGATGGACCTGATGTGGATCCCGGTGCACCACTCCTGGCGCCTGAACGAGCGCCACTACGGCGCGCTGCAGGGGCTGAACAAGGCCGAAATCGCCGCGAAGTTCGGCGATGAGCAGGTGCTTCTCTGGCGGCGCAGCTATGACGTGCCGCCCCCTGCGCTCGAGCGCGGCGATCCCCGCCACCCGAGGGGAGACCCGCGCTACGCCGGACTTGCCGAATCCGAGCTGCCGCTCACCGAGTGCCTTAAGGACACCGTCGCGCGATTCCTGCCGTACTGGAGCGCCACGATTGCGCCCGAGGTGCTTCGGGGCCATCAAGTCATTATCGTTGCCCACGGCAACAGCCTTCGCGCCCTGGTCAAGTACCTCGACGGCGTCAGCGACACCGAAATCGTGGGCTTGAACATCCCCACGGGGATTCCGCTGGTCTACGAGCTGGACTCGGGATTGCGGCCGACGCGGCACTACTATCTTGGAGATCCGGCCGAGGCGGAAGCGCGAGCCCGGGCGGTTGCCGACCAGGCCAAGGCGAGAAATTGATCCGCCGGCGAAGAGCAAGGCGATCGCCCCGAGGCGAAGGGCCGGGATGAACCCGCCTCGCCGCTCCGAGTTCGCGCGCGCGGCCCGCCGGATCGGGGTGGCGCTCCTCGTTACGCCCGTCCTGGCGTTCGCCCAGGGCGAAACGGAAAAGCTCGACGCCCTCCGAGCGCGCATCGAAGGGCTGCGCACGAAAATCGCTGAGGCCGAAGAAAGCCGCACGGAGGCGCGCGACCAGCTCCGGGACTCCGAGCGCGCGATATCCGAAGCCGGCCGCGCGCTTCGCGCTCTGGCGGGCAGACGCGCAACCGCACAGGGCGAGCTCAGGACGCTGCTCCGGCGGGGCCAGGCGCTCGAGACGGAAATAGCTTCGCGCAGGGAAAGCCTCGGAAGGCTGCTCACCTTGCGTTATCTCAGCGGCGAACAAGGCACCCTGAAGCTTCTGTTCTCGGGCGAGGACCCCGGCCGCATCGCACGCGAGCTGCATTACTACGGCTATGTTTCCCGCGCACAGGCGGAGTTCATCGCAGAGCTGCGCTCCAGCCTCGCGCGGCTGAAAGAACTCGAGAGCGGCACCCGGGAAAGGAACGCCGAGATCGCCGCTATCGAATCGGCCCGGCGCACGGAGCGCGCCGCGCTCGTCAAGCAGCAGGCCGAGCACCGCAGAGTGCTTGCGCGCGTCTCCAGCCAGCTGCGCGCGCAGCGCCTCCAGGTGAAGCACCTGGAGCGTGACGAGTCCCGGTTGTCGCGGCTCGTCGAAGAGCTCGGCAGAGTGATCGCGGCCACGCCGCTCCTTCGCAACGAGAGAGTTCCCGAGCCCGGAGGTGCGGAAGGGTCTTTGTCGGGACTCAAGCGCGGACTGCGGCTGCCGATCAGGGGCGTACTCGCAAACCGCTTCGGCGCCCAGCGTCCCAGCGGCGGGCCCTCGTGGAAGGGCCTGTTCATTCGGTCGCCTTCGGGGCAGGAAGTGCGCGCCGTCGCGTCGGGGCGGGTCGTATTCGCCGACTGGCTGCGCGGCTTCGGAAACCTGCTGATAATCGACCACGGCAAAGGCTACCTCACCATCTACGGCAACAACGAATCGGTGCTCAAGCAGGTCGGCGAGCCGGTGCGCACGGGGGACGCGGTTGCGACCGTCGGGGCGAGCGGCGGCAACATGGAATCGGGTCTATACTTCGAGATTCGACACGAAGGAAAAGCCTTTGATCCCATGCGTTGGGTGTCCTTGAAATGACCGATAACGATGCCAAGCGGCCGGCGCAGAGCCCAGGACCGAATATCATGATGACCCAGATCAGACAGGCCAGCTTGGTGCTGGTCGGCGTGCTGGCAGGAGTCCTGCTCAGCCTGAACTTCTCCGCGGTAGCCCAGCGCGAGGCGGCGCGTTTCCCGCTCCCGGTGGATGAGCTGCGCGCCTTCGCCGAAGTGTTCGGCGCGATCAAGTCGAGCTATGTCGAGCCGGTGGAGGACAAGAAGCTCATCACGGAAGCGATCAGCGGGATGCTGACCGGGCTCGATCCACACTCGGCGTATCTGGACCAGGACGCATTCCGCGAGCTTCAGGTCGGGACGCAAGGGAAATTCGGCGGCCTCGGCATCGAAGTCGGCATGGAAGACGGGTTCGTCAAGGTGGTATCGCCTATCGAGGACACGCCGGCATTTCGCGCCGGCCTGAAACCCGGGGATTTCATCATCAAGATCGACGACACCTCGGTCAAGGGCATGACCCTGAACGAGGCGGTCAAGCGCATGCGCGGCAAGCCGAAGACGACCATCCGGCTCACCATCCTGCGCAAGGGCGAGGCAAAACCCTTCGAGGTCACCCTCACGCGCGACGTCATCGAGGTGCAGAGCGTGAAATCCAAGCTGATCGAGCCCGGCTACGGCTGGATTCGCGTCTCTCAGTTCCAGGAGCTCACCGGCGAGTACCTGGTGAAACACCTCGAAGGGCTCTACAAGAGCGGGCCGCTGAAGGGCCTGATCCTCGACTTGCGCAACGATCCGGGCGGGCTGCTCAACGGCGCGGTCGGCATCTCCTCCGCGTTCCTCCCGCCGCGGGCTGCGGTCGTGTCGACCGACGGCCGCACTGAGGACGCCAAGCGTAAATTCATCGCCGCCCCGGAAGATTACCTGCGGGGCAACCGGAACGATTACCTGAAGAATCTGCCCGCGGCGGTCAAGACCGTGCCGATGGTGGTGCTCGTCAACGCCGGCTCGGCCTCCGCCTCCGAAATCGTGGCCGGTGCGTTGCAGGATCACAAGCGCGCGACGGTGCTGGGCACGCAAACATTCGGCAAGGGCTCGGTGCAGACGATCCTGCCGCTCGGAAACAATACCGCGATCAAACTGACCACCGCCCGCTACTACACGCCGAGCGGGCGCTCGATCCAGGCAAAGGGCATCACGCCCGACATCCTGATCGAAGACCCCACGGCGCCGACTACGGGGCGGTTGCGCGAAGCCGATCTGGAAAAGCATCTCCTCAACGACCAGGAGAGGGAGGCCCAGGCGGAGAAGGAGAAATCGCAGCGTACCAGCGCGAAACCGTCGACGGATGCCGAAGAAAAACCGCCGGCGCCGCTCGAGTTCGCCTCGGAAAAGGACTTCCAGTTCCAGCAGGCGCTCAAGTTCCTGAAGGGCGTGCCGCTCGCCACCGCACAAAGCGCACCGGCCGCGCCCGCCAAGAATTGATAAGGCGGACGCGAAAAGCGCGCCGCCTTATCTCCGCGGAATGGAACTGACGCTAAGCGCAGTTCATTCCGCGGATCACTTCTCCCTTCCATGAACGACGAACAGCTCCTGCGGTATTCGCGTCATATCCTGTTACCCGAAATCGGCGTTGAGGGGCAGGAGAAACTCCTTGCTTCTTCCGCCCTGGTCATTGGCGCCGGCGGCTTAGGCTCCCCGGCGGCGCTTTATCTTGCAGCAGCGGGCGTCGGGACGATCACTCTCGCCGACGGCGACGCGGTGGACCTTACCAATCTGCAGCGCCAGATCCTTCACACCACCGAATCGATAGGAAGACCCAAGGCTCAGTCCGGGCGCGAGGCGCTCGGAAAAATCAACCCGGAAGTGAAGGTCGTTCCCCTCCAGCAGCGCCTGCAGGACGGGGAACTCGGCCCGCTGGTCGCCTCGAGCAGCGTCGTTCTCGACTGCTCGGACAATTTCGCGACCCGGCACGCGGTGAATCGCGCATGCGCGCGGCACCGCAAGCCGCTCGTGTCAGGCGCGGCCGTGCGCTTCGACGGCCAGGTAAGCGTTTTCGACTTGAGGGACGATCTCAGTCCCTGCTATCACTGTCTGTTTCCGGAGAACGCGGAGCTCGAGGAAGTGCGCTGTGCCGTAATGGGCGTGTTTGCGCCGCTCACCGGAATTATCGGCACCGTGCAGGCGGCGGAGGCGCTGAAGCTGCTCGCGGGCGCCGGTGAGACCCTGAAGGGGCGTTTGCTGATTCTGGACGCGCTGGCGATGCAATGGCGAACTGTCAAACTCGCCAAGGATCCGGCCTGCCCGGTGTGCGCGAGGGTGATGGCGTAAGAAGCAGCCCAAGGAAAATCAATCCGACCGCCCGCTTTGCGCCCGGTCCAAACCAATCCTGGGCCCTCGTCATATGGAGTCTGTATACGGTGCTCTTGAAGCGATGGCCCGCCGGACTGCACCGGATGAGCTTTCTCGCCGCCATGGCCCTGATCGGCGTCGTGTTGCAGTTCCCGCTCTACGCGTGGAAATTGGCGTCGGGCCGGTACATGCTGGTTACGCCCGAGTCGATCGCGGCCATCATCTATGTCGCCGTGTTTGCCTCGTTCATCGCCTTCGTGTTCTACAACGCGGCAATGGACCGGACGACTCCGGCGGTGGCCGGACTGTTCCATCACCTGCACCCCGCCTTCACCGCCCTGTTGGGAATGGTGTTCCTGGGCGAGCGCATGGGCTGGTATCACGGCCTCGGCGTGACGTTCATTGTCCTGGGACTTTACCTCACGACCTCTGCCAGACCCGCTACCGATGCGGCGGCATTGGCCGGCGACGCTCGGGCGAAGTGATTCCGCACGCGACAGACGGCTGGCAGGCTGTTGAAAAACGCTTCCCGCGTGAAAAGCGACTTCCACGCAAGTCGAGTTCAGAGGGAAGCGTTTTTCGACGGCCTCCAATTTAGGGGATGCAAAGGGGGCGTAGCCCCCTTTTTCGACAACCTGTCAGGCAAGCAGTGGCCACTGCTTTTCCCACAGCTCCGTAGGCAGTCGCTTGAAGCCGCTCTTGGCGTACAGCTGCCAACGTCCGATCACGTAGCAAAGCATCAGGTTGGCCTGAGGACCGGGATCGGCCAGCGGCTGGGCCCCTTCCGTGCCGCCGGGCGCACCCTGTGTCGCGGCCACGCGCAGGCATTGCTTGAGCGTGGCTTCGAGGCGATCGTGCAGCTGGTTGATGCGAACCTGAAGCCGCTCGTCCTCGTTGACGAGCGCGTCGCCGACCAGCACGCGCGTCATGCCCGGATTCTTCTCGGCGAAGCTGAGCAGCGAGGAGAGGATTGCCTGGGTCTGCTTCAAGCCGTTCTCCTCCTCCGCGGTAATTTTGTTTACCAGGCCGAACAGGGTCTGCTCGATGAACTCGATCAGGCCCTCGAACATCTGGGCTTTGCTCGCGAAGTGCCGGTACAGAGCGGCTTCGGACACGTCCAACTCCTTGGCCAGAGCCGCGGTGGTCACTCTCTCCCCCTTCGGGTTTTCGAGCATCCGTGCCAGCACTTGCAGGATCTGCAGGCGGCGAGCGCCGGGTTTGGCAGCGGGCATGGCATCCTCCCAGACAGTCGGCGGGATGTTTATTGTATGACTCCGGGTAAGTGCTTGCTACCGGGTCCCGCAGCGACTTTCCAGGCCATCAGTGCGTGCTACCCGACTGCGCCTGTCGTATTTTCTTTCTCCCTCTAGAATGCCCTATGCAGCTTTCACCGAATTTTTCCCTCGCCCAACTCGCCTACTCGGAGACCGCCGAGGAAAAAGGCATCGACAATGCGCCGCCGCCCGGGATCGTCGAGAACCTGAAACGCCTTGCGGATGGGCTGGAGGCCGTTCAGGCGCTGCTCGGCGCGCCGCTCGAAATCTCGAGCGGCTACCGCTGCGCGGCGCTCAACGAAGCGGTGGGCGGCTCGAGCGCCTCGCAGCACGTGCAGGGGCTCGCCGCCGATTTCGTGTGCCCGGCTTTCGGGTCTCCGTTGGAGGTTGCCCGGGCGATCCAGCGATCGGGAATCCGCTTCGACCAATGCATCCTGGAGTATGGCCGCTGGGTGCATATGTCGTTCAACGAAGCACCGCGCGGTCGGCTGTTGACTATCTACGACGAGAAAGACGGGTATCTCGCCGGACTCTGGGATGAAGAGGGCAACCGGGTCGCGTAGTGCGGGCTGGATCCCCGCTTTCGCGGGGATGACGGCGCGCTCCGGCGCGCCGTCACTTGGAGCGGATCAGCGTCCCCACGCCTTCATCGGTAAGGATTTCCAGCAGCAACGCATGCTCCACGCGGCCGTCGATGATGTGCACGCTCTTGACGCCGTTTCTCGCTGCATCCAGCGCCGAGCTGATTTTGGGCAGCATCCCTCCGGATAGGGTTCCGTCGGCCACCAGCGCGTCGATTTTTTTCGGGGTCAGGCCGCTGAGAAGCTTGTTGTTCTTGTCGAGCACGCCCGGGGTATTGGTGAGGACCACCAGCTTGTCGGCCTTCAGTACTTCTGCGAGTTTTCCCGCGACGAGATCTGCGTTGATGTTGTAGGACTGTCCGTCCTCGCCGACGCCGATCGGCGCCACGACGGGGATGAAGCCCCCTTCCTCGAGCGCCCAGATCACTTTCGGATCGATCGAGGCGATTTCGCCGACCTGCCCGATGTCGATCTTTTGGCCGCCGCTGTTCTTGTCCGAGAGCAGCATCTTCTTCGCGCGAACGAAAGCCCCGTCCTGACCCGTGAGCCCGACGGCTTTGCCGCCCGCCTGGTTGATGAGCGTCACCACTTCCTTGTTGACCTGGCCGCCCAGCACCATCTCGACCACGTCCATGGTCTCGGCGTCCGTGACCCGCATGCCCTGGACGAATTCGCCCTTCTTGCCCATCCGCGCCAGCTGCTCGTCGATCTGCGGGCCGCCGCCGTGCACGATCACCGGGTTCATGCCGACAAGCTTCAGCAGCACCACATCGTGGGCAAAGCTGCGTTTGAGCCGCTCGTCGGTCATTGCGTTCCCGCCGTACTTGACGACGATGGTCTTGCCGTGAAAGCGCTTGATGTAAGGCAGCGCTTCGGCGAGGACATTGGCTTTGTGGGCCGGAGTCAGGGCGGGGTTGCTCATCGGCATGCGCATGTCGAGCGCCGATTGTACCTTTGAGCGCGGGAAAAAAGGAAAAGGCGGCCAACCGGCCGCCTCTCCCCCTTGATGATTCCCGCGGGTTGAACGGCGTGGAAACGTCCGTTCCAACCCGCGGAGTTAAACCGGCGGCCTGCGGCCGTCCGGATTTAACTTTTACTGGATCGTGAGCTGCTTCGCGGCGGCCGTCGCCTTCTTGGGCAGCGTCAGTTCGAGCACGCCGTCGTTGTACTTCGCACTGGCGCGGGCTTCGTCGATTTCCTGGCTCATCCGGAAAGCGCGCGATACCTTCCCGAAGTAGCGCTCGCTGTGCAGCACGCGTTCGCCGTCTTTTTCGTCGCGCTCGACGCGCGACTCGGCCGTAATCGACACTTGGTCGCCGTCGATGTTGACCTTGATGTCTTCCTTCTTGACTCCGGGCAGTTCGGCGACCACCTTGTATTCGCCGTTCTGCTCGGCTACATCGACCTTCATGCGGCGCACCGGGGCGACCGCTTCAAACCCGACCGGCCCGACGACAAAACCTCTGAAAATGTCGTCGACCAGATCGCCAAACGGGTCGTAACGAGTAACGTTTGCCATGGTTCTCTCCTTCGATTCAGTCCGGGCAAGAGCCCGCGTTACCTAAATATGGGTACAGTGCCGGCGATTTCAAGCGCGCTTGCGGCGCTTCGTAGAAGCGGCTAGATTGGCCGTGACTTTCTCTGGAACCTCCGCACCCCATGCCCGCCCCCAAAACCGCTAGGTCGGGCTCCCGATCGAAGGACGCGCCGCAAGCCGGCCGGTGCGCGCGCTGCGGCGACGCGTTCGAATGCGGAGCCCGTGCAGGTCTGGAGCATTGCTGGTGCGAGGGATTTCCCGCCCTGTCCGCTCCGACCCCCGGTTCGGGCTGCTGCTGCCCCCGCTGTCTCAAAGAGTCGATCGAGACCGGCAGCAGCCGCTAGACGGGACTCCGGGAAGCTTTCCCTCAATGACCGCCGGCCGCGGCGAGCTCCCGTACTTCGGCCATGACCTGAATCGTCTTGATCGTCTTGTCGCTCAGCTCGACCTTGAGGCGGATGGGCACGAGGTCTCCCTTTTTCAGCGGGCGTTTCAGGTCCACCAGCATCATGTGATAGCCGCCCGGCTTCAGCGCGACGGTCCTGCCCGGGGGAAGTTCCAGCCGCGTCACTGCGCGCATCCGCATCACGTTGCCTTCCATCTTCATCTCGTGGATCTCGGCGCTGCCGGCGGCCGGGCTTTCCGCACCGAGGAGGCTTGCACGCTGCCCGCTCGTGAGCTCCATGTAGGCCCCGGCCGTGGTCTGGCCCTGCACCGTCCCGCGCACCCACGCGGCCCGAGCCTCGACCTGTCCGTGCACGGCCGCTGCGGCGGCAAGCAGTACCAACCCGAGAAGCGCTCTTGTCATCGTCCGCATTTTCAAACCGTCACAGCACGTAACGCGCGAGATCTTCGCTCTGCGCAAGCTCCTTGAGCTTCGCGTCGACGAAAGCGGCGTCGATCCTGAAGCTCTCGCTGCCGCGTTTCCCGGCTTCGAACGAAATCTCCTCCAGCAGCTTTTCCATTACCGTATACAAGCGCCGGGCGCCGATGTTCTCGGTTTTCTCGTTCACCGACCAGGCGATCTCGGCGAGACGCCTGATCCCGTCCGGCAGAAACGTGATTTCGACTTCCTCCGTCGCGAGCAGCGCCTGGTACTGGCGGGTGAGGCAGGCGTCGGTCGCCGTGAGGATTCTCTCGAAATCCTCCACGGAAAGCGAATCGAGCTCGACGCGGATGGGGAAGCGCCCCTGCAGCTCCGGAATCAGGTCGGAGGGCTTGGAAAGATGAAACGCTCCGCTCGCGATGAAGAGAATGTGATCGCTTTTCACCATTCCGTACTTGGTGGAGACCGTGGTGCCCTCCACGAGGGGGAGCAGGTCCCGCTGCACGCCCTGGCGCGAAACATCGGCGCCGACCGTCTCCCCGCGGCTCGTGATCTTGTCGATCTCGTCCAGAAACACGATGCCGTTCTGCTCGACGTTGGCGAGCGCTTTGGCGCGCAGGTCCTCGTCGTTCACCAGGCGCGCCGCCTCCTCGTCGGTCAGCATCCTCATCGCCTCGCGGATTTTCATCCGGCGCAGTTTTCTCCTGCCGCCGCCGAGATTCTGAAACATGCCCTGGATCTGCTGGGTCAGCTCCTCCATTCCGGGCGGGGCGAATATCTCCATGTGCGCCTGCGGCGCTGACATCTCGATTTCGACCTCTCTGTCGTCGAGCTCGCCCTCGCGCAGTTTTTTGCGGAATTTCTGTCGCGTCGCCGATTCCTCTTCGCCGACGGCTTTCCCCGAAGGCTCGGCTTCGTCCGCCCCGAAGGGGCCCGCCCGGCGGGCCGGAGGGAGCAGGACGTCGAGCACGCGCTCCTCGGCCGAATCCTCGGCCCTGCGCCGTACTTTTTTCGTCGCCGCTTCTCGAGTATCCTTGATCGCGATTTCGACGAGGTCGCGAACGATGGTATCGACGTCGCGCCCGACATAGCCGACCTCGGTGAACTTCGTCGCTTCGACCTTGATGAAAGGCGCATCCGCGAGCCGCGCGAGGCGCCGCGCGATCTCGGTCTTGCCGACGCCCGTGGGTCCGATCATGAGGATGTTCTTGGGCGTGATCTCTTGCCGCAGGGGCTCGGCCACCTGCTGCCGTCGCCAGCGGTTTCTGAGGGCGATCGCCACGGCGCGTTTTGCGCGAGTCTGGCCGACGATGTGCTTGTCCAGCTCGTGGACGATTTCCTGGGGAGTCATCGAAGACATGGGGGCGTGAGGCCGGGAGGGAGGAAGTCGGGGGATTCTACGAGGCCCCGGATCCTTGCCGCTCTAGTCCAGCGTTTCGACGATGATTTGCTGATTGGTGTAGATGCACAGGTCGGCGGCGATCAAAAGAGCCTTGCGAACGACGGTCTCCGCGTCAAGCTGGGTATTTTCGAGGAGCGCGCGCGCAGCCGACTGCGCGTAAGGGCCTCCCGAGCCGATTGCGACCAATCCCAGCTCCGGCTCGATCACGTCGCCCAGGCCGGTGATGATCAGCGAAGTTTCGCGATCGGCCACCGCGAGCATCGCCTCCAGGCGCCGCAGGATCCGGTCGGTGCGCCAGTCCTTGGCGAGCTCGACCGCCGAGCGAAGCAGATTTCCCTGGTGCTTGTCGAGCTTCGCCTCGAAACGCTCGAACAGCGTAAACGCATCGGCGGTCCCGCCGGCGAAGCCGGCGAGGATGCGGTCATGATACAGGCGCCGCACCTTGCGCGCGCTCGCTTTCACCACGACGTTGCCGAGCGTGACCTGCCCGTCGCCGCCCAACGCGACCTTTCCGTCGCGACGGGCCGACATAATGGTAGTTCCGTGGAATTGTTCCATGTCCGAGTTCGAGGGAAGATGGGGCCGGCGCGCCGTCGATCAAGGCTATTTGCGCGGAATAATTCGGGCGACTTTGCTCAGGCCCGTGACCCCGAACAACACGCGGATGAGCTCATTCGCGCCGCGAATCTGAATCGTGGTGCCGGTCTCTTGGAGCTGCGAGAGCACGTTCAGCATGAGCCCGGCCGTGACAAGATCAACGCGCGTCGCTCGCGACATGTCGATGACCAGCATCTTGTTCGCACCGGCCCAGTCTTGCAACTGTTTGGCGAGGGTTTCACCCGCCCCGCTCAGCTCCCCGGAGAGAAACAAAGCCTGATCCGCGGCCTCAACCTGCCCGAGGACTGCGGAACCCCTCGCCTCCGCTCCCGGTTGAGACTCCCAGGAAGGCGGAGAGACCTCGAAGGTGACCGCGTAATTGACCGCCGCTTCCTCGAACTCGTCCTTGAGATCGAGAATCCGGTAGACATCGAGCAGCAGCGCCCACACGGCACCGTCGGTTTCGATCCTCCCCGGCTGGCAGGCCTCCTCCAGAAACTGGATGAGCCGCGCCTCTCCGGTGAGCAGCACTTCCTTTCCCGCGTCGCGAAGGGAAAGCAGGGTTTCGCGAAACAGCCGGCAGCCCGGGCCGTCGACGCCTTCCAACTTGCCGCACTCCACGCGCAGCGCCTGCTGGGCAACGGCCGCGTTTCGCAGTTTTTCCAGCTCCGGCCCGCTCGCATCGGTCAGCGTGCCGCCGAGCGCGAAGCAAGCGATGCCCCCCGCGGCGAGCGCGGGATCGTGACGCTCGCCGGTCTCGATCCACGTCGGCGGGGAGCGCTCGAATTTCACCACGAACTCCAGAGCGAGCGCCTCGAATTCCACCCTCATGCCCAGATGCTGGTACAGGTCAAAAAGCATCAGCCATGCCTGCAGTGCCGAATCCCCGAGTTCCGCTTCACGCACCGAAAGTGAAAGCGCAGACAGCGCCCGCTCGACCTGCCCGTCTGCAAACAGGGTCGCCGTTTCCCTTATGATCGGCGAGAGGACTTCGGGCGGAGCGCCGATTTCGGTAACGGCGCCCAAACCGGACAGCTGCGTGTCGCGCTCCGCCGGCAAAGACGGCGTCGTCGGCACGGCCGCCGGCATTTCCACGGAGCTTAACGGTGTCGCTTCCTGTTGCGCCGGAGCCGCTGGTGCAGCCGGCGGGACGACGGGCAGTGCCTCGGCGCGCGGCTCCGATTTCGACGGAGGAACGTAGGTGCTGAAATCGAGCGAGTCCTCGCCCGCTTGCGGACTCGCGACGGGTGTCGCGGATTTCGCCGGCGAAGGCCTTACCGGTTGTTGGGCGATCGGCGCCTTGTTATTATTTTCGGTCTTCTTCGGGTCGCCCTTCTTGCCGAATAGTGAAAAACCCACGAGGAACTACCCGCCTCCCGGAGAATCTGCCTGGCGATGCAAAGGACCGCTTCGTTGTATCACTTTGCTCGATGCCGTGCAACGCGGCAACCCGCGATGAGCCCTGCTGGATCAAGAAGCCGAAAACCGCCGCCCGAGAAACGCCACCAGCGCTCCGGCAACAACCATGGCGCACACGATCATCGCCCCCGAGGGAAGATCGAGCCACAGGGAGGCGAGCAAGCCGGCAGCGTAGCCGAGCACGCCTACCGAATAGGCCTTGAGATAGCGGCGGCTCTTCGTGTAGTAGGTCGATAGCGCCGGCAAGACCAAAGTGGCAAACACGAGATAGAGACCGACCAACTGTACCGATATGGTCACAGTGCAGCCGAACAACACGTAGAAGCCGATCCGGCCGAGCCGCTCCCCCAGGCCGAACCATAGGGCCACTACCACGGCGTAAACCGCGGCGTAAATCGGAAAATGGGAGGCGTCGACCCAGAGGATCTGCCCGATCAGCAACTCTTTCAGGTTTTCGCCGCCGCGCGGGTTATGGGCGAGCAGCAGGATCGCAACGCTCGAACCGAGGACGAACACGACGCCGATGATGGCCTCCTGGACTTCGGGCCAGCGGCGCTCGGTCCAAGTCAGCATCATGGCGCAGCCGAGCGCCGCCGAGAGCGCGGCGATCTGCACCGCGGCCCCGGTGGGCTCCCAGCCGAGGTAGTCTGCGAGGATCACGCCGACTCCCGCGATTTGCGCGACGGCGAGATCGACGAAAACGATGCCGCGCGCGAGCACCTGCATCCCGAGAGGAACATGAGTGGCCGTCACCAGCAAGCCCGCGACGAGCGCGGGCCAGAGGATGGCGAGGCTTGCCGCGTCGAGATTCATTTCACGGTCGCGAGCAATCGCGCGATTGTATCGTCGAACAACCCGAACAGATCCTTCGCCTTGTCCGTTCCGCCGACCGTGAAGGGCAGCATCAGCGAGGGGATCTTCGTTCGTTCCGATAGGAATTCCGCCGCCCTCGGGCTGTTATAGGGAGAGTAGACAACGACTTTCGCGGGGTCACGTTTCATCCGCTCGACCAGTTCGGCGAGATGCGCGGGCGTGGGAGGCAGGCCGGGCTTCGGTTCGAGGCTTCCCGCTTCGCGCATTCCCGCCCAGTTGAGGAAATACGACATGTCTTTATGGTACACGACGACAGGAACACCTTTGAGGCGGGCGGCTTCCTTTTCCCAGCGCGACATCGCAGCTCGCCAGCGCTCATGAAAAACACCCGCGCGTGCTTTATAGACTTCGGCGCTGGCCGGATCTATCTGCACCAGCCGCTCGGTCAGCACATCGGCGACCTTGGCGATGTTGCGCGGGTCCAGATGAACGTGCGGATTGCCGGACGGGTGAACGTCCCCGAGCGCGCGATCGACGACCTTGGGAATCTCGAGCTTGGGAACGAATTGCGATGCTTCAAGATATCCTGCAGAACCGGGCTGGATCCTCGCGTTGCCCGACTGAGTCAACAGCAGCGGCAGCCAGCCCACTTCGAGTTCCGCGCCGGCGCAGATCACCAGATCGGCCGAGCGCACACGCGCGATCAGACTCGGGCGCGCCTCCACGCGGTGCGCGTCCTGCAGCGCAGTCGTGGCCGAGTAGACCGACGCCTTGTCGCCGGCGAGCTCCTGCGCGAGAGCGGCCCATTCCTGTTCACATGCGAATACGTTGAGCGCCGCGGCTGCCGGCAATGCGGCGAGGGACAATCCCGATGCGGCAAGGATCTTCAGAATCGCTTTCATGTTCGTCACCCTAGAATTTGTGGGCGCCGTGCGCGCCCAGACTCACGATGTACTGGAGAAAGACCTGCTTGTCGGTCACGTCGCTGCGGGACTTGTCGCTCGCGGCTTGCAGGCGGACCCGGCTGAACTCGCTTGGGCTCCAGTCGACCATCACGGTGTGTCGCGTCGGATTGTACGCGGCGAGGATCGGGAAATCGGCAGCGGTAAGCGCGCCCGAGTCGACGAGGCCGTTGCCTGTCGTGCCGGCGTTCAGCCGGTCGTAACGGTAGCCCACTCTCCACATCGGGACGAACTGATAGACGCCCTGCAGGTACCAGCCCGACTGCCCCGAGGCAAACCCGCCGGTCTGCGCGCCGAGCGAGGCCGCCGTCGTGTCGTAGGTGAGATTGCCGTCTTCCTTGCGCCGGAAATATTCGCCCTGCAGCTTGAAGTAGGTGTAGGTCGGGTTCTGGTTCGGCGCCCATTTCAGGATGCCGTCGAGCACCCAGAGGCGGCTCCTACCGCTGAAGCTGTTGGTGACGGTGGTACCCGTCGAATCGGGATCGTCAAACGTGCGATCCTGCGGCGAAGTGCTCAGGTACGAGACCCCGGTCTGCCAGGCGACGCTCGTTCCCAGGTCTCCCCCGACGTGCGCGAACACGTTGCTCGAGCCGACCCCGTTCTTGTTGCGTCCGCCCTCGGGCCCCGCGGGAAACTGGCGGCCGCGCCCAAGCTCGACTCCGAGGTCGAAATAGAGAGGGGTCGGCGCCACCCATTTGAGCTGGACGCCGTCCTCGCCGAGCTGATTGCCGAGGAACGCCTTGCTGGCAAGCGGCGCGTCGGTGAAATCCCAAGCATGCGCGTGAATCTGGTTCTGGTAGCCGACTCCCGAGAAGAACCTCCCGGCCTTGACGGTGAATCCGTACGACAGGGAAAGCGTCTGGATATATCCCTCCTCCACGCCGATGCTGTCGTTGTCCGGCGATATGGAAGCGATCAGCGTTCCGCGGAAGTGATGGTCAATGTTTGCTGCAAGGGCGAGCTCCGATTCGCCCAGGCTCAGGCCGCGGACCCCCGGCCCGACTTCCCCAAGCGTGGGCGTAAAGCCGTTGATCCGGAATCCGTTCGGATCCTGGGAAAGATTCGAGTAGATGCCGTTCAGGATCACCGAAATGGCGGGGTTCATCGCGTTTTCCCCGGTCGGCCGGCTGGAGGCCTGAATCGCCGCTTGCTCCGCCTCGCTCACGCGTTTATCGAGCTGTCTGACCTGCTCGCGCAAGGTCCTCAGCTCGTCCTGCGTCTGCGCGGTCGCGGCGTGGGGCAGGCCCAGCGCCGCGACCGCGAGCACCATCAGCTTTGCTTTCTTCATCTGTCCTCTCCGTTGACTCGCACTGGCGAGCGCGCGAGGAGCGCGGTCGCCGAAACAGCCCCTCCCGAGCGGGAGGCAGGCCTTATCGACGCGGAATCAGGAGAGGACGGGAGGCGCGCGCGAATCGAACTCGATCCGCGGGGAGAACGGCAGGGGAAGAGCGACCGACGCCATCGCCGGCAACGCGACCCGGGGCGGATCGATCGCGGGTGCAAGGGCCGCCAGTACGCTGTCGACCGCGTTATACGCGATGCACTGCTCGGCGGGATGGTTGACCGGCGGGACGTACTTGCCGCCGCGCTCCGCCATAACCAGATCGCGCTTGAGGTGCGACAGCGCGTGCAGCTGCGCGACCTGCTGGGTAAACACCAGCGCAACGGCGATAAGCAGGTGACGAAACGTGCGGCGCATCGGGCAAAGTGTACCTCAATCGGCAGCAAACCATCTACGCGGCACAGATGCCGGCGGACTGGGCGCAAAGCGCCCGATCCGAGGTCGGAAAATCTTGAATTCTTGAAAAGCGAACGCGACGACCACAACGGATCCGGGCAGACAGTGTGTCCAAGGCGGCACGCTGCTTGGCTGACGTGATCACGTAATGGGACTCCTGCTGCATGAACTCGAACCCTTGAACTTTCCGGCAGCCGAGCTATCCTAGACGAAGGGAGCATTCCGTGACCTCTTTCCTGACCCGCTTTCGCCGGCGCTGGATCGCCGCATCCGCCGTGACGCTGCTCGCGTTCGCACATGCGGCGATCGCCGTGTCCGGGTGCTTGCCGAGCACGATACCCGCGTCCGAGGCAGGCTGCGAAGAGCATGAGCAGACCGCGCCGAACCCGCTCCTGTGCCGGACGCACCTCCAGGCCGAAACCCAGACGCTCGACCTCGCCACGGTGCCGCAGATCTTTTCTTGCGACGCGCCGGTGCTCGTGCTCGCGCCGGCGCGTGCGCTCGTCCCGGCTGAATTCAGCGTTGCACTTGCTGCGCGAATCCCGGTCTCGGGCGCGCCGCCTCCGTCTCTCAACGTCCTCTATTCCCGCTCTCTCACCTAGCCGCCGCTGAGCTGCGGCGCCGCATGTCGCGGCGCTGCCGTCCTTGCTCATCGGAGGCTTTATGGTTTTGGCTTTTCCCGGGCGTTTCGCGCTCGCTCGCTGGTTCCTGCATCGGTCAGGAACGAACGCGATTGTTATCGCGTCCACGGACACTTGATGGAAAACCGGCAACAGACAGGCGGCGGCGCGTTGCGGCGTCTTGCTGCTTTTCGACCGAAAAGCAGGATGCTCATCCGAAGTTTTTCAACCTTTAACCAGGAAAGGAAAGTCAAATGAAGCGGGTCTTGATTCTCTCGGCGGTTTTGACGCTGGCAAGTCCTATGGCGCACGCCCAGTCCGGAATGGACATGAAGGACATGGACGTGAAAGGCAAGGACGCCGACAAACAGAAAGCCAAAACGCACAAGGGCGTGGGCACGGTGAAAAATATCGATGCCACCGCCGGCAAGGTCACGCTCGCGCACGGGCCCATTCAAACCTTGAAGTGGCCCGCCATGACCATGACCTTCACGGTGAAGGACAAAGCGCTGCTTGGCAAGTTTTCGCCGGACAAAAAAATTGAGTTCGAGTTCGTGCAGCAGGGATCCGACTACGTGATCACTTCGGCCAAGTAATCCGCGCAGGCACTCCGACGCGCGCGAATTTCGTGAAAGTTTCACCAGGCTGCGTGAGATGGATCCCTGCAGAACCTCTCCTTCGCTTTCTCCATAACGCGTCTTGGCCGCGTGCGTCTCGAATGACGGGAAGCCGGGCCGCTTTGATTCAGATCAAAGGGCCGGCCCGCGTCACGACTAGGATATCAGCCCATGATTCCGGCATGCAGCCGTCGCGGCTTAGCACGCATCGTTGTCACACAGGGAGCACATGCCATGAATGAACTGTCGGGCGAACGAGCGGGGTCCCCCAATGCCGACGACGAAGTGCCGAAGCCGGCCCGCGGCGGCATCCCCGAGACGCCGCCTCGCGTGCGTCTTCGTGCGCGCTTTCGCGCCGGGCTGCTGCCGTTCCTGCTCCTCACGTGTAGTGCCGCGCTCGGAGCGGGCGAGGAGGCGCCGGATGCGCTGCTTCGAGAGCTCCTGGCCGAAGCATCGCGCAACAACCCCGATATCCAGGTCGCACAGCGAGAGATCGACGTCGCGCGCAACAGGATATCTCCGGCGGGCGCTCTGGACGATCCCATGCTCGAGGTGGGGGTGATCAATCTTCCCGCGCAGTCCCGTAGCTTTCGCACTGAGGACATGACCATGAAAATGGTCGGTCTGACGCAACGTCTGCCCTATCCCGGCAAGCGCGCGTTACGCCGCGAGGTGGCCGAAAAAGAAGCCGAAGCGGTGGCCTACAACTACCAAGAGGTCTCCAATCGCGTCGTCCGCAACATCAAGGTCGCGTACGTCGATCTCGGCCTGGTGAACGAGTCGGCACGGCTGACGGAGAAGAACAGGCGCATCCTCGAGCAGCTTCTCGCGATCGCGGAGGCGCGCTATACGGTGGGGCAGGGCAGCCAGGCCGACGTGCTGAAGGCGCAAACGCAACTCTCGCGGATGGCGGACGAGCTGATCAAGCTCGGCCGGGAGCGGCCGATGCTCGAAGCGGAGCTGAACCGCGCGCTGGGGCGCGCGTCCGCGCCGCGGCCGATCGCGCCCCCCGTTCCCCGCGCGCGCGAGGTCGCGCTGCGCCTGGACGAGTTGCGTGAGGCCGCGATCGCCCATCGTCCGCAGTTACTCGCCCAGCAGAACCTCGTCGCCCGCGGCGCCAGGACGATCGACCTCGCCAGGAAGGACTACTACCCGGATATCGACGTGCGGTTTTCGTACGGCCAGCGCGACAACACTGTGGACATGCGCCGCGAGGACATGATCAGTTTCACCGTGGCGATCAACCTGCCGATCTGGGGCGGGTCCAAGCGCGAACCGCGCGTCGCCGAGGCCGAAGCGATGCGCGAACAGGCAAAGCGCATGTACGAGGCGCAGGCGAGCGAAATCGTCACCATGCTGCGCCAGCAGGTCGCGACCGCGGAGCAGAGCCTGAAGTCGGCGCGCCTTTACGAGACGGGCATTCTTCCCCAGGCGCGCCTGGCGGTCGAAGCGTCCATTGCGGCGTACAACGTCAACCGCGTGGACTTCTTCACCCTGCTCGACAACCAGATGACGGTCTTCAACTACGAGATCGCCTACGCCGCCACCCTGACGAGCCAGAACAAGGCGCTGGCCGAAATCGAGTTGCTGACCGGGAAGACCCTGTTCTGAATCGTTCCCGCGATTTCGCGCGGACCTTGAAGAACGCAAGGAAAGACAAACTATGAACCGATTGGCATGGATTGGACTCGTCGCGGTGGTGGCCGGGGTGGGCGTCGCCGCTGGCTACTGGCTCGGCACAGGTGGCTCCGCCCCGGCGCCGCACGCGAGCGCTCAGGACGCGATCGTCGGCGCCGGACGAGAAGCGACGAAGGAACGCAAGGTCCTCTACTACCGCAACCCGATGGGGCTTCCCGATACTTCGCCGGTACCTAAGAAGGATCCCATGGGCATGGACTACGTCCCGGTGTACGAGGGCGGGGAGGCCGACGAGAAGCTGCCGGCCGGAGCAGTCAGGATCAGCCTCGACAAGGTCCAGTTGCTCGGCGTGAGGTCGGAGGCTGTCCAGCCGCGCGAGCTGCGCCGCACGGTGAACGCCGTCGGCACGATCCAGGCGAACGAGCGCCTCCTCTACAAAGTCGCGCCGCGCTTCGAGGGCTGGATCGAGAAGCTTCACGTGAATACCACGGGACAAGCGGTCGCGCGCGGCCAGCCGCTCATGGAGGTATACAGCCCGGATCTCGTCACCGCGCAGGAGGAATACCTCATCGCGCTGCGGGGGATGAAGGACGCGGCCGCAGGCGGTCCCGAAGCGCAGGCCGTGATGCAGCGGCTCTCCGAAGGCGTGCTGCGGCGTCTGCGGAACTGGGAGATTTCGGACGAGGAATTGCAGGCGGTGCGGCAGGAAGGCAAACCGCGTCGGGTGCTTGCCTACCGCTCCCCCGTCAGCGGCGTCGTGCTGCAAAAACCGGGCACGCAGGGAATGCGCTTCATGCCCGGCGAAGTCCTGTACGAGATCGCCGATCTGTCGTCGGTGTGGATGCTCGCCGAAGTGTTCGAGCAGGACCTGGGACTGGTGCGTGTCGGCCAGGAAGCGAAGCTGCGTATCGTCGCCTATCCCGACAAGGTGCTCGTCGGCAAAGTGGTCTTCGTCTATCCGACCATCGATCCGGACACGCGTACCGCGCGGGTGCGTATTGAGCTGCCGAACCTGTTAGGCCTCCTCAAGCCGGCGATGTACGGAAATGTCGAACTCGCCTCCGACCATCGCAAGGGCAAGACCTTGGCGGTACCGGAGTCCGCCGTGCTCGACAGCGGCACGCGACAGCTCGTGCTGGTGCGCCGCGGCGAGGGCTTGTTCGAACCACGAGCGGTGAAGGTCGGGGTGCGTGCCGACGGATACGTCGGGGTGATGGAGGGCCTGCAGGCGGGAGAAGAGGTGGTGGTGCGCGCGAACTTCCTGATCGACGCCGAAAGCAACCTCAAGGCGGCGCTCGACACGTTCGGCGGACATGGCGGACCCGGCGGTGACGCGGCCAAGCCCGAAGCCGCGAAGCCGGCCACCGCGCCCGACGGGCAGATTCACAGGGCCAAGGGCACCGTGGACGCGGTGGACCGCAAGGGCGGAACCGTCGAGATCACCCACGAGGCGATCCCGAGCCTCAACTGGCCGGCGATGACGATGGAATTCCAGGTCAAGGACAATCCGCTGCTGAAAGGCGTCGAACCCGGCCAGACAGTGGAGTTCGAAATCACACAGAAGGGACCCGGCGAGTTCGTGATCGAGCGCATCGCGCCCGCAGGTGCGCGGGCGGCGCCAAAGGCCGCGCCCGGGCACGACAAGGGGCATTGAC
>Ga0137463_1000115_pt1 | contig 31583 bp, 23 predicted proteins | sample EasRivERMGT800_2_FD_102333 | JGI IMG/M metagenome (GOLD analysis project Ga0137463, IMG submission 102333) | Soil microbial communities from meander-bound floodplain in the East River, Colorado, USA - East River MetaG ERMGT800_2 | ecosystem: Environmental > Terrestrial > Soil > Floodplain ...
CAGTTTGAGCTGACTTCAAACATTGTCCCTCGCAACGCCAAAGTGGGGCACCGGGTGGCACGCCCTGAGCCGTGCGAAGGGCGTGGTCGAGAATCGCTGCGGAATTCGCTTGCGAAATCAGTGAACGTCGAGCGGCCACTCGCCACGCCCTTCCTGACGTCAGGGCGTGCCACCCAACGTCGAATCGACTTGTGTAGATACCTATGCCCTCTGGGAGAGGGCCGGGGTGAGGGCAAGTGGCCGACTGATACGTACTCGCAGGATGATGCGCAAGCGTCGCAACGACGTACGAATCGTCGGAGTGGCAATAAAAGCGATCACGACGTTCGCCCTCACCCTAACCCTCTCCCAGAGGGAGACAGAACACGTTTGATAGCCATTGCCACCCGCCTTAGCATTCAGTCGTGCACCCACCGACGCGGGGTCGGTGGAGAGCTATGCGCCGACGGGCAATTCCACCAAAACCACCACCAAATTAACGGATGGACCCGCGCCGACCTGACAGTTAGCAGTTGGTTCATCCCCCGGACGTGTTGTGTTAGACTGAATCGGCGCTCTTGTTACTAACGATGGACAGACCGAGGAGAAACGCGTGTCGTTGCCGGTGACTGTTCGAATGTCACTCTTCGCTCTGCTCTGCGGAGTATCGTTCCCCAGCAGCGCCTCGGCCGATGATTCTCCTGCGCCGAACTGGATCTGGGGAACCGAGAACGCAGCCACACAGGCTCCCGCCGGCCTCGTATACTTCCGGAAGGTGTTCGAACTGGAGGAGCCCGAGACCGGCGTCGTCGAAATCGCCTGCGACGATATCTACGGGCTGTTCGTCAACAACGAGCGGGCCGGTGCCGGGATCGAATGGCAGCAGCTCGACCGGTACGACATCACGAAGCTCCTCAAGCCGGGCAAGAACTGCATTGCCGTGCTGGCCGAGAACGCCGACGACGAATCGGCCGGACTGGTGGTTCGCGTGACCGTCCAGGAGAAAGGTGCCGGGCTGGTCTCCCATTCCAGCGGTCCGGGCTGGAAGTCCAGTCTGCGGGAACAGCCCGGCTGGCGTGAGGCGGCATTCGATGACAGCAACTGGCAGGCCGCGCACGTCCTGGGGCCCTTCGGCAAGACCGCTCCCTGGGGGGAGCGCGTGAAACCTGTGGAGAACAAGCCGCCGGAGACGAAGTTCACGAGGAAGGAACGGCCGGCGGGAAAATTCCAGCTTCTCGACGGGGATCGCGTCATTTTCATCGGCGACACGCTCATCGAACGGGCGCAGAACGGCGATTTCCTCGAAGCGGCGCTCTGCGCCCGGTACCCTGACCGCCACATCATCTTCAGAAATCTTGGCTGGAGCGGCGACACCCCCTTCGGCGATGCGCGGGCCGGGTTCGGAACGGCTGCCGACGGTTTCAAACAGTTGGAACTGGGAGTGTATGGCCTTCGGCCGACCGTCATTTTCGTCGGGTACGGAGGATCGGCCTCGTTCGACGGCGCGGCCGGACGGGCGAGCTTTGAGGCGGGCCTCACCAGCCCGCTCGAGATGCTGGCCGTCACGAAGCGGGCAATCATTCTCCTGTCGCCGATCGCCCACGAAGACCTGGGGCGCCCGCTCCACGATCCGGCGCAACACAACAGCGACCTGAAACTGTACGCCAGCGCGATTCGCCGGATCGCACAGGAGCGCGGCGTGCGATCGATCGATCTGTTCTCCAGCCTGAGCAGTTCGGCGCGGACGGAACGTCCCGGCAGACTGACCGACAATGGAATCCATCTCAATGACGCCGGCTATGTTCTGGCGGCCCGCGCGATCGAGCGACAACTCGAATTCGAACCTCCCGAACAGGCCCTGAGCCTCGACGCGACGGGCAAGGTCCTCCAGGCCGGGGGGACCAGAGTGACCGATCTCGAATCCCGCGGAGGCAAACTGCGGTTCCGCCTGCTCGATGCGCGACTCCCCGAACCGGGGGCAGCACCACGCACGGGAGCAGGGCGCCGCGTGACGATTTGCTCGCTCACTCCCGGGCGCTACGCACTGTCAGCCGATGGGAAAGTCGTGGCCCGTGGAACGGCCGACGAATGGAACGCGGGACGATTGATCGACGAGGGGCCCGAGGTCGCACAGGTCAACGAGCTGCGGCAGACAATCGTGGCCAAGAATCGAATCTATTTCTATCGCTGGCGTCCCCAGAACGAAACGTACATCCTCGGGTTTCGCAAGCACGAACAGGGAAGGAACGCGCGGGAAATCCCGAAGTACGATCCGCTGGTCGAGGAACTCGAAACCACAATCGCCAGGTTGCGCGTACCGGTGGAACACCTCTATGAACTCGTCCGCGAATAGCGCGGACGCCTGGAACTCCGAACAATGAGTGGGGCCCCGAGTTACCCCGGATAGTCGGCCACGTACACTGCCTTCACCTGCGTGTAGTCGAGGAAAGTCTCTTCGCAGTTGACGCCGCCGCCGGGACCGCCGGAAATCCCCTGGCCGCCGTAGGGGAGGCCGTAGGCGATCGAATTGTGGCAGTTCACCTGGCAGGTTCCGTCGCGGAACTGTTTGGCGAGCGCCACGCCGCGCTCGATGTCTTTCGTCCAGACGCTGGCTCCCAGTCCGTAGGGGGAACTGTTGGCCAGTTCGAGCGCCTCTTCGGCCGATGCCACCGGGCAGACCGTTGCGTAGGTATGGAAGACTTCGAGCGGGTTGACGTTGAGACCCGGTTCGGTCCGGTACAGCGCCGGCTTGAGATAGAAGCCCTTCTTCCCGGGAACAGCCGCCTCGCCGCCGGCGAGCAGCGGCTTCCCGCCGCGCGCCACTGTTTCCTGCTGGGCCTGGAGGATTCGCCGGCGCTGTGTGGAATTGATCACGGCCCCGAGCTGCGTTCCCTCATCCGCCTGATATCCGATTTTGAGGCCTTTGAAGAAGGCACATTGTGCGTCGATGAAGTGATCTGCAATTTTGCGATCGACGAAGATGCGGTGAATCGTGCAGCAGGTCTGGCCGTAATGCTGGTTCGTATAGCGGCCCACCATCCGCGCCACCAGTTCCGGATCGGCGTCCCCCAGCACGATCGCCGAGCCGTTCCCCCCCATCTCCCGTTTCATCCGGGTGCCGTGCCGATCGCAGGTCCGCAGAATCGCCTGGCCGACTCCCGGGGAGCCGGTAAACGAGATGAACCGCACGCCGGGATTCTCGGCGATGCATTGACCGGTGATCTCGCCGCGACCGGGGAGCACGTTAATCACTCCCGGGGGGAACCCGGCCTCCTGGGCCAGTTTGGCGATGTACAGCGCCGAGAGGGGCGTGTCTTCCGCCGGCTTGATGAGGACTGTATTGCCCGCCAGGAGCGCCGGGAACATGAACCACGACGTGAGTACGATCGGGTAATTCCAGGGAATGATGCCGGCGACAACGCCCCACGGTTCGCGATAGCTGAATCCGCGCACGGAGTCTGAGATCTGCATTGAAGGCCCATCCCCCATCGCGATCCGCCGCGCCACGCCGATGAAGTATTCGGCACACTCTCGGATCTGGGTGAAGTCTCCCTGGGCCAGCTCCGAGACTTTGCCGCCGTCGCGGATTTCGCAGGCCAGGAGCACGTCCCGATCGCGGTCGCACAACTCGACAAGGCGGTTGACCAGTTCGATCCGCTCTTCGAGATCGGCGTTCCGCCAGCTGCTGCCGCCGTTTCCATGAAAGGCCCGTTCCGCCGCTTCAACGGCGCGGGCAACTTCAGCTTCTCCCATTTCCGAAATTGTGGCGAGCACTTCCAGCGAACCGGGATCGATCGTCTGGAAGGTGGCATTCATCGATCCGGCGACCTGCTCGTTATCGATAAAACCGCCCAGCGGCTTCCCCGCGTTGCGACAGAACTCGAGGAACTTCTCGGGAGTGCGGAAGGCAGCAGCGGTCAGGGCGCGGATCTCGGAAGTAGCGGTAGCCATGCGAGGGATTCCTGAACAGTTTGAGAGTTGCGATGACGAAAATCGAACCGCGAGCCATATTCCGGCAGACGGGGGACTGATCGAGGACAGTCAATTCGACGCGAGCGTGGTCCGTTTGGCCACGGATTATCAGCCAGAATTCAGAGCGATTCTACGTCGATCGACTTCGATAAACAAGCAGCCCGATTCGTGTGGAAGGCAGGATATTGTCCTCGGCTTGACAGAATTGCGTCGCAGGAACGGATCGGTTCGCTGGGTTGACGCTGCCGGGGCATTCGACGGAGTGAGCCGCCGTTTATCCCTGCGGGATCGGGTGACTGGTCACGACGGGTGGAATCCCTGTTCGAACCCCAACGTCACGAAGCGCCTGCGACGGATTGAGATGTCTCTCGATGCCTTAAGCGCCGTTGGACTCGATCCCGGTGGGATAAACCCACCGGCTCGCTGGGTCGACGTTCCCGGCGCGCTCGACGTAGCGAGCCGCGGGGTTTTATCCCCGCGGGGTCGGGTGAATTGCCTTCACGATCGAGATCACCGATCGACTTTCAATATCGCGAAGCGCCAGGGCGAAAAGTCAAATCGCTCGTCGGTGCCGCGTGCCGCCTTCACCCCCGATTCCGATGGGATAAACCCATCGGCTCACTGGCGTCAAAGCCCTCATTCCGAATTCCGAACTCCGCATTCCGAATTTGGACACCCTTCCCCCAGCCCACTCGTTTCAGTCGCTCGACCCCTTGTGTTAGACTGATTTCACAAGTCTGGTTGTCGAGCGAACTCCAAACTCGCTGTGCCGGCGCAGCCTGACGAGCGCCGGGTGACGTGAGGCATCGCAACGTCGAATCGACGGGAACAGGCGCATGCAAACACCTTGGCGCGTCGTGCCGCTTCTGACAGCGCCCCTGACCGGCGCGGCGGGGCTCGCGGCGATGAACCGGCTCGGGGCCGATTCGACGATCGCCCACTTGCTCCTGGCGCTCGCCGCGGTCGCTCTCGGTCTGGCGATCGGCGCCTTCGTCGAGCGGCGCAGTTCGAACCGCTCGCCCCGCCAGGATCCTGACCTGCAGCAAAAGATTGTGCGTCTCGAGCGCGACCTGGCTGAAGCCGGCAAGGTGTCGAGTCAGTTGCAGAGCGAAGCGGCGCAGGCTCTGCTCGATTCCGAAGCGCTGTATCACTCGCTCGTCGATCATCTCCCGTTGTCTGTCCTCCGCAAGGAAAAGTCGGGCGCTTATACATTCGTCAATCGCCGCTATCTGGAGTTTTCGGGCAAGGCGGCGCAGGACGTGCTCGGGAAAAACGACTTCGACCTGTTTCCGCATGAGCTGGCGTCGCGCTATCGCAAGGGAGACGAGCAGGTGCTCTCCAGCGGCGCGATGTTTGAAGACATCGAAACGTACCGGAAACCGGACGGTGAAAAGCGCTACATCCAGGTCCTCAAGATGCCGGTCCGCGACGCGGGAAATTCCATTATCGGCACCCAGGTCATGTTCTGGGACGTCACCGACCGCAAGCAGGCCGAAGAAGCGGTCGAACGAACCGCCCGCCAGCTCGAACGCCGCAATGCCGACCTGCAGGAATCCGAGCAGAGTCTGCAGCGGCAGACCGGGATCCTGAAGTCGGTCCTGAACAGCATCGCCGACGGCGTGGTCGTCGCCGACGAACAGGGGCACTTCGTCGTCTGGAACCCGGCGGCAGACCGGATTGTCGGGCTGGGTCCGATGGACAAGCCCACCGCCGTCTGGCCGGAAATTTACGGTCTGTATGAACTCGACGGCGTGACCCCCTTCCCACCCGACCAGGTGCCGCTGACGCGCGCGATCCAGGGGGAGACGGTCACCGGCATCGAAATGGTCGTCCGCAACAAGTCACGTGCGCACGGGGTGATTCTGAGCATCAACGGCACCCCTCTGCTCGACCCCGACGGTCAGATCAAGGGGGGAGTTGTCGTTTTCCGCGACGTGACTCGCAAGAAAGCGGCCGAGGCGGAAATTCGATCGAAAAACCAGGATCTCGAAACGCTGCTCTACGTGATCTCGCACGACCTGCGCGAACCGCTGCGGGCGATCGAGAATTTTTCACGCATCGTCTGCGACCGCTATGCCGGGCAACTCGACGCCAAGGGACGGGATTTTCTGGCGCGGGTGGTCAACGGCGCCACCCGGCTCGACCGGCTTCTGGAAGATGTCCTGCAGCTCTCCCGCGTCGAGCGGACAACGCAAGTTGAGCAGGCCGTCCAATCGCAGGAAATCGTAGACGAAGTCTTGCGCCGGCTCGATCCCCAGATTCGAGAGACGCAGGCGGTCGTTAACGTGAGGGCGGGGCTTCCGCAGATCCAGGCCGACCGTCGCTGGGCCACCCAGGCCGTCCAGAACCTGGTTTCGAATGCGCTGAAATACACGATCGAAGGAACAGTGCCGAATGTAGAAATCGCGGGGTATACGGGCCCCGAAGGGGTGGGACTGGTCGTCCGGGACCGCGGTCTCGGGGTGCCCGCAGATTGCGCAGAACGGATTTTTTTGCTGTTTCAGCGGGCCGTAAGCCGTAAGATAGAGGGAACGGGTGCCGGTTTGGCAATTGTCAAACGCGTCGCCGAGCGCCATGGCGGCCGGGTCTGGGTCCGGCCCCGCGATGGGGGCGGCTCAGAGTTCATCATCACGTTCGGATCGACTTGCGCGGTATGACAACAGACACGGTCTCGGCCCCCCTGGAGATTCTCGTCGTCGACGACAACGAGGACGATGTCCTGCTGCTGCGGGAGTCGCTGCGCGACATGCCGGCCGTGACCCTCCTGCACGCCTGCGACGGCGACGACGCGATCGCCTTCCTGCGTCGCGAAGGCTCGTACGCCACCGCCCCCCGGCCGGGGCTCGTCCTGCTCGACATCAACATGCCGAGGAAGAATGGCTTTGAAGTCCTGGCGGCGATGAAAAAGGATCCCGAGTTGCGTGCCATCCCGGTGATCATGCTGACCACCAGCAATCGCGACGCCGACGTCGTCACCGCCTACAGTTACGGCGCCTGCTCGTTCGTCACTAAACCGGTCAACTTCGACCGGCTGAAACTGATTGCCACCCATTTTGTCGACTACTGGACGACGGTCGTCCGCATTCCACGGGCCCGCGACTGAACCCGGTTCGACCCAGACATTCAACGGAGCCCAGCGTCGTGGCCGACGAATACAAGCCGCAGCAGATCGAGATCCTGCTGGTCGACGACAACGACGACGACGTGGTCCTGATCACCGAGTCGTTCAGGGACTCAAAGTTCCTGAACCTCGTGCACGTCGTCAACGACGGCGCCGAGGCGCTGGCCTATCTGCGGCACGAGGGGCAGTACAAATCGGCCGTTACGCCTGGACTCATTCTGCTCGACATTAACATGCCGAAGATGAACGGTTTCGAGGTGCTGGCGGCGATGAAGGCCGACCCGCAACTCCGGACGATTCCTGTGGTCATGCTGACCACGAGCACCCGTGACGTCGATGTGGCGCGGTCGTACGACAGCGGCGCCTGCTCGTTCGTTTCCAAGCCGGTCGATCTTGAAAAGCTCAAAGAGGTCGTCAAGCAATTCGCGCTGTACTGGACGCTGGTCTCGGTCGTCCCCCCCACGCGGCGGATCGATACGGCCTGACCAGCGGCGCCCGGTTTGCACGGAACAGGGCCGAACGCCGCGGTCAGGACCGCTCTCTCGATTTCACTCCAGCGTCGGGTGGCTTCGGGCACGTCCCGTCTGAACCGATCCCCGCGCCACCGGGGCTTTCATGTCATTTGTGAAGCTTGCGGCACAGAACCCGATGCCCCAGATCGTGCTCGATCACTGAACTGATCGGCCGCGTGGCTGGGGCAGTTCCCCGCCTGAAACGATCCCCGCGCCATTGAACCTGTTGATTCATTTCCGAAACTGCCGTCACACATCGCGATGCCCCAGATCGTGCTGCAAAACTGAACCCACCGGGCCCCGAATTTATTCCGGAAGTCTGTCTGAAAAATCCCGCCGGGAATAAAATCGCCCCGGCCTCGGTATAAGTAGCCAGCGTGTGTTCTGACATCAGAAAGTAACTGCTTGCAAGACACGGACCTGCGAGCCCAATTTGACCGCGTGGCGCTGCCCCATCTCGACGCGGCGTACAACCTCGCGCGGTGGATGATGCGTCACGACCAGGACGCCGAAGATGTCGTCCAGGAGGCGTTTTTGCGCGCGTTTCGCTATTTCCAGAACTTTGAAGGGGAGACCGGCCGCAGTTGGATTTTGCAGATCGTCCGCAACACCTGCTACACCTGGCTGGCACGCCAGCGCCCGGCTACCGGCACGCCGGCCACCAATCGGCTGGTTGCTGACGTTGTCTCTCCCAGCCCCGATCCGGAAACGATGCTCACCCGACACGAGGATCGCCAACTGCTGCTTCAAGCGGTCGAGGCTCTGCCGGCCGAATTCCGTGAGGTCATCGTGCTCCGGGAGTTTGAGGGGCTCGCGTACAAGGAAATCGCCCGCATTGTCGAAGTGCCGGTCGGCACGGTGATGTCGCGGCTGGCGCGCGGCCGCGAGCGACTGCACGAAAGTCTCGATCCGAACCGGAAAGGGGGAGCGCCTGATGGATTGTCGTGAGGCCGAATACCTGCTGCACGGCTACGTCGACGGCGAACTGGAACTCGCCGGCAGTTACGAGTTCGAGCGGCACCTGGCCGGTTGCGCGACCTGCGCGGCGAAACTGGCCAGAGAGCAGTCGCTGCGGGCGCGGCTGGCCGGCAGCGCAGGATCGTTCCGCAGTCCCCCGCACCTGAAGTCCAAAATCGAATCGGCGCTGGCCGAAGTCATCCCCGCGGCTGACATTCGATCGCGCGCCTCGCAGCGCCACGCCCACCGGCTCCTGACGGCAGTCGTCGCGGCCGGACTTTGCGGCGTGGCGCTCATGATCCTGTTCCGTCCCGACGCCACCGACGCACTGCTGGTGCGGCAGGTGCGCGATAGTCACGTGCGGTCGCTGATGGCGGCACATCTTTACGACGTCGAGTCGTCGGACCAGCACACGGTGAAACCCTGGTTTGCCGGCCGGCTCGATTTCGCGCCGTGGGTCAGCAATCTGGCGGACGAAGGATTTCGCCTTGTGGGTGGGAGGCTCGAATACTTCGACAACCGGGCCGTCGCCGCGCTTGTCTTCAGACGCCGCGATCACGTCATCAATCTCCTGACCTGGCCGGCACCGAACGGAGCGACGACCAGTCCGCAACTCGATCGGCTGGAGGGCTACCAGATCGTTCACTGGTCGGCCGGCGGAATGACGTACTGGGCCGTCTCGGACCTCAACGCCGCCGAATTGCAGGATTTCGCCACGCTCGTCCAGAGCCGCGCGAATTTCCCCGACGCAAATCGGGCGGCTCCCGCGGAACAATCGCCGGCGAACACATCGGCCAGTCCCGACCGCCGCTGACGATTTGACTGTTGGTAGCGCGACGCGAGGCGGTTGGTTGGACTTGAATCCAGGCGAACGTGACAGCGAGCCGCAGGGTTTATCCCTGCGGGATCGGATGCCTGATCACGACGCGCGGAACGACATCTCGAAGCCCAATGTCGCGAAGCGCCTGCGAACGACGGGCTGTCGTACCAATCCGAACTCGCGATTGGACCCGATTCCGATGGGATAAACCCATCGGCTCGCTGGCTTCAAGGATCGCAATCCGGCCCCGCGCAACAACATCGACTGTCGCGTCTATTCCGAATTCCGAACTCCGCATTCCGCTCAGCGCCCCGCCGAGCCCGGCGGCGAAATTGCCCCCCGGGGGGGCCAAAATCCCGGTTTCAGCATTCCCCTCTGCGTTCCGTTCCCGATAATGGTGGTATGTCGCTGCACCGCCTGCCCGCTGCGAGGGATGCCACGGGAGTTTATGGAATGCTCCGATTTTTCTCGATCTGCCGCCGTCTGGCATGGCTCGTCGCGATTCCCGTCGCGCTCGGAGCCCTGGCTGCAATCGCCGCCGAGATTCGCCTCAAAAACGGCATGACTTTGCGAGGAACTGCAACCGACATCGAAACTCTGATGATCGGCGCGAAGAAGCCGAAGCCGGGACCGGTTCCCAATTACCCGATTACGATGGTCTCGACTCCGCTGGTCCGGTACTTCGTGCCGTTCCGGCAGCGCGAAGTGGTCAACCGGGACGTCGAACTGTCGCGCCACGAAGGATTCAAGCTGTCGCAGCAGAAACGCAGCGGCGGCACCCGGGTCATTGGCAGCGTGCAGGGTTTTTCTGAGAAGCCTGATCCATTCGATGAATTCGGTCGCCGCACGGTGCGGCTCGAGATGGCCAACGGCCACGAACCGGTGATTCAGGGAGTGACGCTGATCACTCCCGAATATCTGAAACTCATGGCGCTGAATTTCACCTGGGAAACAGCGATCGCCACGAGTTCCGTCCCGCTTCCGCAGCTCGATGCCATGCTGCGGAAGGTGACGAACGAGAACAATCCCGAGCAGCGACTGAAGATCGCGATCTTTTATATTCAGGCGGGACTCTATGCACCGGCGCAGCGCGAACTCGAAACGATCCGGACGCGTTTCCCCGAACTGGTCGACACGGTCACCAAGGCACAATCCGTACTGACCCAGGCGATGAGCCAGGAGCTGCTGGCCGAACTGAAGCTGCGACGCGCCGCCGGTCAACACCAGTTCGTGTACGACGCGCTCAAGAAATTTCCGGTCGAGAACGTGGCCGCCGTGACGTTGCGAGAAGTGCGCGACCTGACGGCCGATTACGAACAGTCGCTCGAGCGGGCTCACCAGGCAGTCGCCAGGCTCGGTGAGCTGCAGGCCCTGCTCAAGGAGGATCCGCGGGTCAAGGAAATCGCACCGCTGCGAACCGAGCTTTCGGAAAAACTCACGTATTCGAGCCTCCCCCGGCTCGATGCATTTTTCAAGCTCGCCGGCGACTCGCAATTGAAACCCGACGAAAAGCTCGCCCTGGCGCTGTCGGGCTGGGTGGTCGGGAGCGGCAATGCCGTTACCGAACTCAACGAGGCGCTGCGCCTCTGGCAGGCGCGTTACCTCCTGCTCGATTACCTGCGCTCGGCCCCCGACGCCGAATCCGAACGCCGGGCCATCCTCACCAGACTTGAATCGCTGGAAGGGGTCGGCCCCGATCGGCTGTCGCAGCTGATCGCCGGCCTGCCGCCGGCCCGCGATCCGGCCGGAGCATCACCGGCGAAATCCGTCCGCATCGAACTTCCCGCGGCCAAAGACACGCCGGCATCTGCCTACTGGGTCTCGCTGCCGTATGAATACCACCCCGATCATGCCTATCCGCTGATCGTCGCGCTGCACAGCGAACGTGGCACCCCGCAGCAGGAATTGGAGGGCTTCTGGGGGGGAACCGAACAGCGGGGAGGGCAGTCGCAACGGCACGGCTACATCGTGATCGCTCCCGAATACGTTTCGCCTGAGAAGGCTAAGGGGTACGACTACGGTTCCGAAACGCACCAGATCGTCCTGGAGTCAATTCACGACGCCCTGCTCCGATACAACGTCGACGCCAACAAGGTCTTCCTGGCCGGTCACGGAATGGGAGGCGACGCGACGATTGACATGGGGCTCTCGCACCCCGACCTGTTCGCCGGGATCATCCCGATCAACGGAGCGATCGACCGCTATGCTCCCCCGTATCTCGACAACGGCAAACAATTGTCGGTGTACATGATCAGCGGTGAACTCGACCGCGACTTGATGGACCGCAACGTCAACAGCCTGATGAAGATGATGCAGAACAATTTCGACTTGATTTACGCCGAGTATTGCGGCGCCGGGCCCGACAGCTTTTATTCTGAAATCCACTCGCTGTTCGAGTGGATGGGAAAGCAGACCCGCGATCCTGCGCCCAATCAGATCAACATGAAGACCCTGCGCGAAACCGACAACAAGTTCTGGTGGTTTGAACTGGCGGGAATCCCCGAGAACCTGAAGGGAATCGACTGGGCCGACCGCCCGCGGGCCGTGCATGCCCTGTCGGTGATGGCGAAGATCACGCCGGGAAACACGATCAACATCACGTCGCGAGCCGCCTTCCACCGGCTGTGGCTGGCCCGCGGTGAAGGGCTGGTGGACTTCAGCAAGAGACTCAAGGTGGAAATCAATTCCAAGCAGGTCTTCAATGATTTCGTCAAACCCGACGTGGCGGCGATGCTCGAACATGTGCGCATTCACGGCGACCGCCAGATGCTCTTCTGGGGCGTCCTCGAATTCGGCCGGTGACCCACCTGGGAGCCCCAACGGGGCGCGATTCGATAGCCTGGGGCGCGTCAGCCCCAGGTATCGAATCCGAACAAGTTGCCCCAGCCCCAACGGGGCGAGATTCCCGGATGCACATGGCAATGACCTGCGCGAATCTCGCCCCTTCAGGGCTTCTTCGGATTCTGGATGGTCGTTACCCAGGGCGGGCACCACCACGAAGAGCGGTGGTCCCCTGGGCTATCGAATCTCGCCCCGTTGGGGCTTTCGGCTGCGCTCTGCGCAACTCCGGACTGCTCTCATCCTTGCCGCGCTCCTCCTCTGGCCCGCCGGCCCGCTGCGCGCGGCCGACGAATTTCCCCGCGAACTGGTACAGTTCCAGCCCTATGAGCACAATCCCGTGTTCAAGGGTGCGGGAGGAACGGCCTGGGACGCAAAAATTCGCGAGCGCGGCTGGATCATCCGCGACGGCGACCTGTGGCAGATGTGGTACACCGGCTACGACGGCTCAGAAAAGCCGCTGATGCAACTCGGCTACGCCACCTCTCCCGACGGCCTCACCTGGACGCGCGCGGCTGCCAACCCCATTTACCGCGAGCACTGGGTCGAAGACATGATGATCGTCCGCCGGGAGGGGACGTACTACATGTTCGCCGAAGGGCTCGGCGACCAGGCACAACTGTTGACCTCGCGCGACGGGCTCAAGTGGCAGCGGGAGGGAACGCTCGACGTTCGGTATGTCGATGGTCGACCGCTGACTGCTGGGGCGTACGGCACGCCGACCGCCTGGTTCGAGGAGGGAACGTGGTATCTCTTCTACGAGCGGAGCGACCAGGGGGTCTGGCTGGCGAAATCGACCGACCTCAAAGTCTGGACCAACGTGCAGGACGAGCCGGTGTTGTCGATCGGCCCCGGTTCGTACGACAAACTGATGATCGCCCTCAATCAGATCGTCAATCACGACGGACGGTACTACGCCTACTACCACGGTAGCGGCACCGAGCAGAAGCCGCGCCTCTGGACGACGAACATCGCCGTCTCGAGCGACCTCGTGCACTGGAAAAAATTCGCCGGCAATCCGCTGCTCCCCGAGCGCGACAACAAATCGAGCGGCATTGTCGTTCACGACGGCAAACAGTACCGCCTCTACACGATGCACCCTGAAGTGCAAGTGCATTTCGCGAAGAAGAACTGAACTCGCCCCAGCGCTTGGTGTCAGCCCCAGCGAGCCGACGGGTTTATCCCGTCGGAATCGGGTCCAACCGCGAATTTGCATCGGTCCAACAGCCCGTCTCCCGCAGGCGCTTCGCGAGTTCGACACCGAGTTGTGATTCCGCGCGTCGCGACGAGTCACCCGATCCCGTAGGGATAAACCCTACGGCTCGCTGGGCCAGTCAACCTCGAGCCGCCCTGCGCCGCCTCCGCTCTTCGATCATCGCTCCGCCGATAAAGACTCCCCCGATCAGGCAGCCCCAGCCGACCCACAATTGCGGCAGATCGGCCTTGTTGATCGCGGGATCGGAGCGCATGTAGTGGACGGTGATCGTCCGACCGTGCGGCTCGGCACGGATGCTGTCTTCTCCCCGAAATTCCCGGCCATCCACGCTGAATCGGTACTTCACGCGATATTCGGTGTGCGCATTGCGAAATCCCCCGGTCCGATGGTCGAGCGGCACGCCGATGACATCTCCCTCCACCGCCGCCGAGCCCCACACAAACGTGTAGTCGGAGTAGAGAGTCCACACGCCGCCGATCAGCATTCCGACGGCACACAACCAGCCGACAGCCAGCGGAGCGAGTCTTTTCGAACCGGACTGAGTCGCCGATTCCTGATCGCGATTGCGTATAGACATGATCTCCAGATTCTCCAGGCAGGAGACCGCATTATTCCGGTCTATCAGAACAATCGCAACTGCCCTGTTTGCGGGATCGGCGGAATGAACTGGCTGGCATCCAGCGGCGGCAGACCGGGGAACCCGATGCGATCGGCGAAGACACGGAACATGTTGCCGATCTGGTCGGCGATTTCGCCGTTCCCTTTCATCCGCTCTCCCCAGGTCGAATTGCTGAGCTTTCCGCGCCGGCTCTGACGCAGGCGCTGCTCGACCCGCTCGGCCTTCAGCGGTTGTGTGCGCTGCAGCCATTCTCGAAAGACAGGTTCCACGGTGTGTGGCAGACGCAGGAAGACGTAGCCGGCGGTTTGCGCACCGGCCGCGCGGGCGGCGTCGAGGATTGCGGGAATTTCAGAGTCATTGAGACCGGGGATCACGGGAGCGACCATCACGCCGACGGGGATGCCGGACTCGGCTAACGTCTGGACCGCCCGCAATCTGGCTGTCGGACTGCTGGTGCGCGGTTCCATCGTGCGGGCCAGTTCGGCATCAAGCGACGTGATCGACAGGAACACGTGGACGATGTTGCGCCGCGCCATTTCGCGCAAAAGATCGAGGTCTTTCAAGACGAGCGCGTTCTTGGTGATGATCCCGATCGGCTGGCGGCAGCCGAGCGCCACTTCCAGGCATTGTCGGGTGAGCCGGAATTTACGTTCGGCCGGCTGGTAACAATCGGTGACTCCTGAAAACGTGATCGGCTCGGGTTGCCACGCGTCACGCGAGAGAAACTCTCGGAACAGGGCGGCCGCATCGTGCTTGACGATGATTTTCGTTTCGAAGTCGAGGCCGGCATTGAAACCCAGGTACTCATGGGTCGGGCGGGCGTAGCAATAAGCGCAGCCGTGCTCGCAGCCGCGGTAGGGATTCAGGCTGTAGCGGAACGGCACGTCGGGGCTGTCGTTCTCGCTGACAATGCTCTTCGACGTGTCGGGAAGGAATTCGGTGGCCGCCGAGCTGAGTTCTTCGAGGAAGTCTTCGTCGTGCTCGAACGGCTCGTAGTCAGCTTCGGCGTGAACTTTGTCGAACCGGTTGGGAGGATCGATCGGCGATCCCCGGCCTTTCAACGAACGTCGTCCAGCATCCACAATTCCAACCTCCCGGCGGACGCGATTACATGCATTCCAGCGTGCACAGAAAGCCACCGTACAGTCCGCAAAGAACCGGATAGGGATCGGACGGAAATCCAGAAGACGCCAGACCGAATAATCCTGATTTTTCGTCGAACACGATTTTGTAGCCGTCTCGATTATTGCGGTCTTCTTCGAGGACGAGCCATGCATCTCGAACGTGGCTGCGAACTCGTCCCGCATCGACAGTCCGTTCAATGATCTTGATCCGCGTCGGGGGAACGATACAGCGACTCAATTGAACCCCGTGCGAATAGGGCCCATCGGGTTTGCCGGCGATCTCATCGTCGATCATCCGGGTGAGGTCGTCTGCAGTCACAGTTCCCTCCGGAATGAGCCGATTTTCCCCGCTCCATACCATGGGGCGAATATACTGTTCTGGCGTATAGTATTCAAGCGGACGACGAAGCAGGAGACGAGCAGGTATATCAACCTGCTCCACGGCGGGTTTGAGCCAAATCGATATTGACGACACGTGTCGTCTTCAGTAATTTGACGACACTTGTCGTCTGAATGGCGTTCGCATGGAGGTGACTTGATGCCCGATCCTGTGGGGACATTGACGGCGGCTCAACATGAAATCCTTGAGGTCGTCTGGGACGCTGATGCTCTGGGGGCCACCGTCGCCGAGATCTGGGAAAAGATCGGCCGACACCGTCACGTGACCCGGACGACGGTTCTCAATCAGGTGGATCGACTCGAAAAACGGGGCTGGCTCAAGCGGTATGAGCACGCCGACGGTTTCCGCTATGTCGCGAAGCAGCCTCGACAGCAGGTGGCCAGCGGACTGGCCCTCGAATTTGTGAACTCGTTCTTTGGCGGGTCGGCCAGTGAGCTGGTGATGAGTCTCCTGGGCTCAAAGCAGCTGTCGACCACTGAAATCTCAAAGCTGAAGGCGCTGCTCAAGTCGCGCCTGTCTCACCGCAAACCCGAATAATCTTCAGGAGCACGTTGAAAAAGGGGACTGTCCCTTTCGCGCGAGGGATTTTCGGGCAACGAATCGGCATTGCCTGCAGGGACTGTCCCCTTTTTCAATACATTGTTAGGAGCACTTCATGGAAGAAGTCCTGTTCTCCCCCGGTCTGGTGGTGCTGGCGATGAATGTGGCGGTGGCCACGATGGTCGTCGGACTGGTCGCGCTGACAGTCGGAAAATTGTGTCGGCGTGCACCGCTGCCGCTGCGGCATGGAATGCTGTGCCTGGCCATGCTCCTTATTCTGACAAGCCCCGTGCCGGTCTGGATTGCAGCACAGTGCAAGCTCGGATTTGTCCCAATTTATCTCTCCGCCTTTGAGTCCGCCGAGCCGGGCCAGTTCCCCGGCGTAATGCCGATGAACGGCGATCTGTCGAATCTTCCGACGGACTCGGAGATTGGGCAGTCTTTGGCGAATGCCGCGGCGCTATCGGAATCTGCCGCAGAGTTCGACAAGTTGGCTGCTGGTCCTCAGGCGATCGACAACGGGCCAATCATTTCCGGGGACATGGCCATCGCGTCGGCCGAATCCCTCGCTGATGCCGATTGGCTCCCGACAGTCCTGCTGACTGCGGGAAGTCTGCTCCTCTTCGTCTGGGGGGCCGTGGGAATCTGGTTCGCCGGTCGGCTGGTTTACGGACTGTTCATCGTTCGCCAGTTGCAGCGATCGCTGCGTCCGGCGACCGATGCGCGATTGATCGCAGCGGCACGGCACGTCTTCGCGACAGCGGGGGTGGGGCCGGTCGCCCGGATCACCGAGTCGCCGATGGCTCCGGCTCCATTGACGTTGGGTTGGTTCCGCGCAGTGATTGTCGTTCCCGACGGGCTGACGAGGGCACTCACCGACGAGCAGTTGTCGGCGATGCTGTCTCACGAATTGGCTCACGTGCGGCGGCGCGACACATTGTTCGGGCTATTGCAGCAACTGGCGGCCGCTGCGTTCTGGTGGAATCCGCTCGTGCATGCCGTCAATCGCCAGATCAATCGGTTGCGCGAACGCCTCTGCGATGATTTTGCCGCAATCCGGAATGGCCACAGCGTGGCGCTGGCTCAGGCTCTGGTCCGCGTGGCGGAATGGTCGGCCGCGCGGGCCGTGCCGTCACCCATGACGAGCGGGCTCTTGGAGGATTTCAGCGATCTGGAAGAACGCATTCAGCGGCTGACGGACGACAATCGCATCATTTCGAACCGTTGGAGCAGGAAGTCGATTGCGGCACTCGGCGTGTTTGGATTGCTGCTGGGGTCGCTGCTCGTGCTGCCGATCCTGCGGGCCGAGGAGGATGAATCAGACTCATTTACGCTCGACGCCATTGCGGGAACCAACGCGGGCAACGTTCGATCCCAGCCTGACGTTGACCGGAGCGCCGACGGACGGGGCGTGCCGCTAGCGGACCCGACGCCAATCAGCGTATCGGGCCGCGTTCGGACGATGGACAAAAAGCCGGTGGCTGGCGCCAAGGTGTCTCTACTCTCGTTCTATGGAAACAACGAGTTCCATGGGGCGGATGAGCCGCTGGCTGTGACGCAAACGGATGCAGAAGGGCGGTATCAGTTTCAAAACATCCAACTGCCGACAATCCAGATCGGGCAGACGAAGCCGCCATTCGGGATGTTTCAAGTTTGTGCCGAAATGGAGGGCTTCGGAATCGCCTGGCACGGATGTCGCCATTACTCACCCCGGCCGCGTCCAGCGGATTTCCTGAAAATCGATCAGGACAGCGAATTCTATCAAGGTGAGCCAATCGAAATGAACCTCACGCTGCGTCCGGCACGGTCGCTGACAGGCCAGATCATCGACGATCAAGGCCAGCCCGTTGCCAACGCGACGATTCAGTTGCGGGATCTGGATTATCTCAATCCGCTGGGACACGAGTATCACCAGAATTATCGTGAGTTTCGCTTACTGGACTTAACCCCCTCACACTTTCATCAGGCGCAGACGGGTGCCGACGGTCGATTTGAGATCCAGGGGCTGCCGGACGAGTCTGTCGTCCGTGTGATGATTGAACATCCGGACTTTGCCGAGCAATGGGTACTGGCAGCGATCACTGCAACACCGATCACGGAGAACCGGTATATCGCCAACGCGATGACCACCATTCGCAACGACAGGCAGGTCTCTGATCCGATCTGGGAAACGCGTACTGTGAAGACGAGTCCTGTTGAAATTCGTGCCCGGGCGACGCGGCGAGTTTTCGTCGATATTGTTCACGAAGACGACGGCCCTCCCGCCCCGGGCGTGACCGTTTCTGCCGGTTCCGCAGGAGGCACTTTCGAAGCCTCATCGAGCGGCAAGACCGATGAGCAAGGTCGCGCGGCTCTCAAGTTGCCGCCGGGCGAGTACACGGTGTTTGCCCTTCCGATTCAAGAGTCCGACTTCCTGCGGACAAAACGCGAGTTGGTCGTCAAAGACCAGCCGGGCGAGCAGACTTTCAAAATGTCCCTCGAAAAGGGCTGCCTCTTAATCCTGGAAGTGGTCGATGCCACGACAGGCCAGGGGATACCGGGTGTCTCTTTCGTGAAAGAGATTGGTGGAGGGGTTTCGCAGGGGACCTCTCTATACACGAATGCCAGCGGCGAGTGTCGGGCGATCGTCGCTCGCGGAATTCAGCGTTTTGGAATCGCGTATGCCGAGGGGTATGCGGGGATCGATCCGTTCGCCCGCCAACAGGTCGAATGCGAAGCCGGGAAAACGGCTCGGCTGCAATTCCAGCTCAGGAAATAGATCTGATTGAATGAAACGGGAGAACTTCGATCGTGACGAGCAGGCTAATAAACCTGCTCCACGGCGGCGTGCGTCACGGGCCGGCCAGCGAGACGCAGATCAGCTCTTTGTCGTTGCGGGCGTAGATGCACTGGTTCGCAAACGCCGGGTGGCTCCAGAGGACGTTGCGGCCGAAGGCCGAGCCGGTCGGCTCGAGCATCTTCCAGCGGCTCACTTCGTCGTACCCCTTCGGGCTCAAGCGCGCGATGATCAAATTGCCTGTTTCGCTTGCCAGGAAGAAGCGATCACCGTTTTTCACGAGGAACGCCGTCCCCGAACCGACCTGGCGGGGATTTTCCTCATCGCTGATCGGCTTGAACGTTTCCCAGAGATGTTCGCCTGTGGCCAGGCTGACTCCCATCAGGGCGCCTGGCTTATCGACGGCATACATGATTCCCTCTTCGAGAAAGGGAGTGACGTTCACCGGGGAGGCGCCGGTCTTCATGCTGCCGCGCCAGACTTCGGTCGCCGCCGGCCGGTCGGCCGCCAGCTTGAGGAGCATGCTCTTGCCGCCGATGCCCCCAGCGAAGAGCAGATCGCCAAACTGCCGCGGGGCCATGATCGCCATGCCAAAATCGGGGACCAGCGGCACCGACCAGTAGACTGCCCCCGTCTCGGGATTCAGGCTGTTGATCGATTCGGCGTGCCAGATCAGAAGTTGCCTGACGCCGCCGGCGTTGATGAGGGTCGGCGGTGAATAGCCCGGTTCGCGCGCCGACAGGGCGTGCCAGAGTTCTGTCCCCGAGTCCTTGTCGAAGGCATACACGACTCCCTCGGCACCACCGACGACGCAGATCAGCTTCTTCCCGTCGACAAGCGGATGGCTGCAAAAGCCCCACATCGGCGTTTTGGCCTGGAAATCGGCTTTGAAGTCTTTGGACCACAAAACGGCCGCGTTCGCGGTCTCCAGGCAATAGAGATTCCCTTCGGCCCCAAGAGCGTACACCTTCCCCTCGTGGACGGTCGGCGTGCAGCGCGGACCGCCGGGATACGAGATTGTGTACTTGCAGTCGTGAGCAGCCTCCCAGAGTTTCGTGCCGGTTCTGGCATCGAAGCAGAGCAGTCGCTCCTTACCGCCGATCTCGGGACGCGACTGGGGATCGCTCGCCTTTTTCGTATCGGCGTCGGTGACAAAGTCGGCGACAAAGACCCGTCCGTCGGCAACTGCCGGTCCGGAATATCCGACGGCAACTTTCGCCCGCCACAACTCCTTCGGTCCCTTCTCGGGAAACTTGCTGATGATCCCCGTTTCGCGCCAGACTGAATCCCGCTTCGGCCCCAGCCACTGCGGCCAATCGTCGGCACGCGAAGGGCGGGAGTCGGCGAAGAGAGCAAGCCCGACGAGGAGCGCGATGAAATGGCGAATCATGGAGAACCTTGAGTGGCACTCGGCGCGGGAATTAATTGAGTCGCTTGATGCTGATGTTCCGGAATTCGACCGGGTCGTTGTGACCGGCCAGTCCAAAGAAGCCGCTCACACGATCTTTACCCGGATGCGGCGAGTTGGCCATGTATTCGGTCACCTTGCTGAGATCGGTGTCGAGAATCGTGACGCCGTTCAGCTCGACCTTGATCGTCGAGCCTTTGACTGTCACCTGCTGATAATTCCATTGACCGGCCTCATGGAGGTAACCGCGGTGGGCCCCCACCATGCCATACGCCGAGCCGTGGATCTGCCGCGGGTCGATCCGGCCGTACTTGGGATGTTCGGTGTCGAGCACCTGCAATTCGCACATGCCGGTGTAGGCGCCGTCACCCGTCCCCGGGTAGCGAATCGCCAGGCCGTTGTTGCCGCCGGGGGGAAGCTTGAAGTTCAGTCGGGCGATGAAGTCGCCGTATTCTTCCTTGGTGTAAATCGTCCCACCCTTTTCCGGTTTGCAGACGATCGAACCGTCGTTGATCTCGTAGTTCTCGACGGCGCCGGCCCAGCCACTGAGATCGGCTCCGTTGAAGACGCTGACGAATCCCTCGGGGTCCTTGTTGCCGCGCAGCAGCGCATTCGACTCGTGAGGCGAGATCTCGCGAATGCAGATGTTCCGCCAGCGGACTTCATTGCCGTGCGTCTGCAACTGGACCGGTCCCTTGGGGAACAGGGGCTTGGTCTTGTCGAAGTAGTTTTCGAGGGGGACGCCGTCGACGACCAGTTGATGATTCAGCCAGACCCAGGTCCGATCGCCAAGCTGGCGGATGAAAAACGAATTCCAGGAGCCGATCGGCTTGTCGGCGAAGATCAGCGGAAATTTGCCGGGGCTGGCGGGGCTATTGTTCCAGAGCGAGCCGGAGCCTTTGTCGGCCCCGTGCTTCCAGTATCCCGCGTTCTGGTTGAAGTCCCAGACCTGCACCTGCGGCGTCGCCCGCAGATAAATGCCGCTGTCCCCCTTGGGGAGCAGCTTAAATTCGATGATCAGTTCCATATCGCCGTAATCTTTGTCGGTCGTCATGTAGACCCCCTGGCCGTCGTTGACCAGTTCGCCGTTGTCGACGCGCCAGTGCTTGTTGAGATCCGTCAGGTCATCGGCGCGCTTTTTCGCGCGATCTTCTTCCGACATTTCCGCCAGCTTGCGGATGTCGAAGTGCCCCAAGCCGTGCCAGCCGGTGAAGTCGCGGCCGTTGAAGAGCACGGTGAAGGCTTCAGGAGCCTGCGGGGCATCGGCGGCCTGAGCGCCGGCGACAGGGACGAGAATCAGCGCGAAAAGCAGCGAGGCGAGCTTCAAATTGCGGGGCGTCAAGGCAGTTCTCCCGGGTAGTCAATCGTTTGATGATTTGCCGAATCGGTAACATCCTACCAATCGACCGCGACTGATGCGAGCATCGAAAAGCAGGGATTCGGGGAGGAGCCGGTACTGGAAAGACGTATTCCAGAACTTAATGCGACACAGACGCGGCGGCTTTTTCTCCCACGAGCTGGTCTTCGTAAAACCGCGTGATTGCGAACGGCGCCAGCTTCGGCGGAGTTTTCCCGGTTACAATCCGCTCGGCCATCAGATGCCCCGACGCCGGCCCGGCCTTGAATCCATAGGTACCCCAGCCGACCGTCATCAAGAATCCCGCGACATCGGGCGTGTCCCCCATGATGGGTGAGTAGTCGGGGGTCATGTCGCACAAACCGGCCCACTGCCTGAGCACTTTGACGCTGGCAAGGGACGGAAACAATTCGAGCAGGTGGAGCGCGGCCCCTTCCAGGAAAGCGAGCGTGCCGCGCAGTGAATAGCTGGCGTAGTCGTCCACCTCGGCCCCCAGCACCAGTTCACCTCGATCGGTCTGTGACACATAAACGTGCAGCGTCGAAGAAACGATCACCGAGTTCAGGAACGGCTTGAGAGGCTCGGTCACGCAGGCCTGCAAAGGGTGCGTTTCGATCGGGATTTCCAACCCGACCATGCGACTGATGATTCCCGCATATCCGGCGGTCGCATTGACCACTGTGCCGGTCTTGATCCGCCCGCGATTAGTGACGACCCCGTCCACCTTGCCGTTGACGACGTCGATTCCGGTGACTTCGGTCTGCTGGTGAATCTGTGCCCCGCCGCGATCGGCCCCGCGGGCATAAGCCCAGACGACCGCATCGTGACGAATGATTCCGCCCGGCGGATGGTAGAGGGCCGCCATAATTGGAAACCGGCAATGCCCGAAGACATTGAGGTCGGGAACGATTTCCTGAATCTCGGCCGGAACAATGATTCGCGAATTGACCCCCATGAGCTGGTTTGTCAGCGCCCGCTCGGTGAGCCCGGTGACGCCGCGCTCGTTATGGGCCAATGTCAGGTGGCCGTGCTGCGAGAACATGACGTTGAAATCGAGATCGGCGGCGAGCTTTTCGTAAAGCTGCACCGACATGTCGTAAAAGGCGATTCCTTCGGGGGTGCGGTAATTCGAGCGGACGATCGCCGTGTTGCGTCCCGACCCGCCGAAGCCGATGTACTTGGCTTCCAATACGGCGACGTCGCGTACCCCCATCTGCGTCAGGTAGTACGCCGTCGCCAGCCCATGCACGCCGCCGCCGATGATGACGACGTCGTAACGGTCTTTGAGTTCGTGCTGCCGCCACATGCGGGGAGTAGTCATTGCAAATTCAGAAAATGAAGGATCGAATTAGAAACTGCCGACGTCGCGACTACACAAAATACCGTTCCGCATAGTCGATCCCGACCGGTTTCAGATTGAACTCGGAGCCGGCATCCAGCAGCACTTCCCACAGAAACTCGGCCGAATCGTAGCAGACGTGCAGTTCGAACCGGCGTGCGAATCGGCCGAACAGCGTATTCACTCCGAAGATCGGGCCCTGGCAACAGCCCCCGACAGGCAATGTCCGTTCCCGCAGGTCGACTGCCGTCACTTTACTCAGCAGCGATTCGGCACTGGAGCCATGCAGTGCCAATGACACCCAACCTCCCGTCACATCCAGTGAATCAGAGATCGGCTTGGGAATCTTGCCGAAGACAATGGCGCGGTTTGCCGTCAACCGGTAGGCATGCCAGTCGTCTGCCGAGCGGATTGTCCGGTTCGGCAGGTCGGCACCAGCGAAATCGGTGAGCCGCGCACTGACGTCGGGACCGTTGATCTCAATAGTCGGACGATGGGCGAGATCGACGATCGCATTTCCGATTGTGGCGGGCTCATCAGGATATTTCGCCGCTACCAGCCAACCATTGCGCCGCTCGACCAGCGCGCCATCGCGCTGGTGCATTGCAATTAGTGGACTGCGGGCGACGGGGGGCGAAGGCATAGGCATCACAAGTCGTCAAACTCGGGCTTTCGAATTTTGGGCTTTTTTAGACATTCGACATTCGTCATTCGACATTTAGCTTTCTCAGCTCTTCAGTCTGTCACCGGCCGGATCGTAAAACGGTTCGTCCTGGACGACGGCCGTGACAGGGTGCCCATCAACTTGGATCTGGATTCTGTCTCCATTGTGCGAAATGGCGGCCGGAACCCAGGCCAGTCCAACCGCGCAGCCGGCGGCTGGCGAATACGCACAGGAAGTCACGCGCCCACCCAGCCGGCCCTCGTGAATGATCAGCGCGGGAGGTTCCGGGATCCTGTTGCCCTCCAGCCGAAATCCGACTAATCGGTTACGCGGGCCGCGCTCGTCTGCCCGGGCCAGGGACCGTTTCCCGATAAAGTCAGGCTTGTCGAGCTTGACGATCCAGGGAAGATCTGCCTCCAGCGGGTTCGACAGTGCATCGGTGTCGACGCCGGGAAGGAGGTGTTTCTTTTCAAGTCGCAGCAGCCTCTGAGCCTCGACGCCGAACGGAACCAGCGAGAACTCCCGGCCCGCTTCGATAATCGCTTCCCAGACGTGCAATCCATACTGGCTCGGAACGTGGATTTCATACCCCAGTTCGCCGACGAAACCGATTCGCAAAATGATTGCCGGCACGCCGGCGACCTCGCATTGGCGGGCTGCCAGATACGGCATCGCGCCGGTCGACAAATCGGCATCGGTGAGCTTTCGCAGAATGTCGCGGCTGCGAGGGCCGGCCAGGTTCATCGCGGCATAGCTGCCCGACACGTTCGTCATCCGCACATCGAGTTGGGGCTTTCCAGCCAGCCACGACCGGAACCAACTGTCGATCGCATCGGCATTGCCAGTGGTCGTGGTGAGGAAAAACCGTTCGTCGTCGAGCCGGGCGATCGTGCCATCGTCGAGCAGGATCCCCGCATCGTCGCAGATCACGCCGTACCGGACGCGGCCGACCGGCAGATTCTGAAACCGATTCGGATAGATGAATTCGAGGAAGCCGACGACGTCGCGCCCCCGAAGTTCGATTTTGCCGAGGGTCGAACCGTCGATCAGCCCCGCGCGGTTGCGGACCGCGTCGTACTCCTCTTCGGGGGTTGTGTACACCTGAGGGCGCTTCCAGTTGCCGGCATCCATCATGCGGGCGCCGGCCCGCACGTGCCAATCGTGCATTGGAGACCGGCGGACGAGCGAAAAATGCAGAGCGCGACCGGCCAAAAGCCCGAGCGGCAGCGGCTGCTCGGGGGGCCGGGCGGTGGTGACCCCCGTCTGCTCGAGAGTCTGTCGGTTCTCGCGGGCGCAGATGGCAATCGACGCCCCCTGGCACATCTTTCCCTGGCACGGCCCCATGCTGACGGTCGAATACCGCTTGAGGGTCTCGATGTTCGAGTAGCCCTCGGCGACTGCGTCGCACAAGTCCTTTTCGGTCACATCTTCGCACAGGCAGACGAACTTCTTCTTTGCCGTGGACGGTGCCACATAATGCGCGGACGCACTTTCGGCGGCCGGCAATACAGCCAGTTGGGCTGCCAATTCGTCGCGCTGGGCTGCTAGAGCCGAATCATTCGGACGCAGGGCGGCAGCAGCCGCCAGACCGGCTCGCCGACCATCGAGTGCGGCAGCGGCCGGGTTTTGCTGTCCGTTGACCGCGCCGGCCGAGTGCGTGGCACGGGAATAGGTTTTCACCAGAGCGTGGTCGCATTTCGCGTCGTACTGAAGTTTGCAGCCGTTCTGGTACAGCAGCGAATTGGCCGGCGTGAACCCGACCGCCTGGATAATCCACTGGCACTTGATTGTCGCATCCGACTGGCCGGTCAAACCGACGACGACGGCGCCCGTGACATGGCTCGTCCCCGTGGCTCCTGCCAGAGTCCGCTCTCGAAGCACCTGGAATTCCGATGCCGGTGGGTTACCTCGCACATCGACAACGGCGGCGATCGTGGTTCCCGCGGCAGCCAGTTGCCGCGCCACGCGATAGCCCTGCGCATTGTCAGTGACGACGACAGCAGTCCCTTCCAGAGCACAATGATCGAGATGCAGCAGGCGTTGTGCCGCGCTGGCCAGCAGAACGCCCGGCAAATCGTTGTTCTCGAACACGAGCGGGCGTTCCCACCCGCCCGTCGCAACAACGACCTCGCGGGCCCGCAGGCGGATCATCCGATTGCCGCGCTGGATGCCCAGGTAGTTGTCTTCATAGAGGCCAAACGCCGTCGACCGATCCCAGACCTGGACAGCCGGATTCTCACGCAGGTCACGAACGATTTGTGCGAGGTTCGCTTCCGCCAGTTCCGGATCAAACCGCAGATGTCCCCCCAGGTCGTCCTGATCATCAATGATCGTGACCGACAGGCCCGCCCGCGCCACTGAGGTCGCTGCGGAGAGGCCGGCCCAACCTCCACCGACGACCGCCACGTCGCAGAACTGATTGAGCTTGTCGTAAACCCCTTCGCCACCAGCTCTGCGGTCGATGCTTCCCAGACCTGCTATCCGGCGGATGAAACGTTCCCATACCGGCCACATCCAGCGCGGCTTGTACATCATCTTGTAGTAGAAGCCGACCGGCATGAATCTGTGCAGCCGATCGAAAATCGACAGCAGGTCGAATTTCACGCTTGGCCAGGCGTTTTGCGTATTGACGACGAGGCCCGCCTCGGCGGGGACCGTACAAATCCGAACGTTGGGCGTGCCGTTCACCGTGCACAGGCAGTTCGGACACCGCCCCGTACCGCAGAAGAGCCCGCGCGGCCGGTGGTATTTGAAGCTTCGCGAGAGGATATGTTCGCCCGCGGCGTGCAGGGCGCCGGTGACAGTCTGGCCGGCCTGTGCGCGAATCGTTTTCCCGTCGAACTCGAATTCGACGCCGGCGTGAGAATCAGCCACCCGCTGCCCCCTGCGGCACAAACAGCCGGGTCGCGAGCACCTGATTCGTTCGCGTATCGCGGCGAGCAAGGAACCACGTCTTGCAGGCCGAGCGGTGATACCACCACTCGGTCTGCTCGCCACACGTGTTCGGGCGATTGTACAGGTACTCAGCCCAACTACGATCGGTGACCGAAGCGTCGCCCGGCTCCGGCCGCTTCCGCGACGGTCCTCCGAAGTGGAATTCCCAGACCGGGCGGAGGCCGCAGTTCGGGCAATCAAGCTGGAATGACATACATAACCCCGATTAGAAAAACGTCAGATATTGACCGACTTCCCACGGAGTCACCTGGCGGTCGTAGCTTTCCCATTCGCGACTTTTGAGCTCGATGAATTCGTCGGCGATCACCCCCAGCCCCGCACGGACGACTGCGTCGCGCTTCAATTCATCGATCGCTTCGGCGAGCGACTGGGGCAAAGTTTTTATCCCCTTTTCGGCAATCTGGGCCAGCGACAGATCATACAGATTGCCGAGGTTGGCCGCGCCGGGATCGAGTTTGTGCTCCACTCCGTCGAGTCCCGCGGCCAGATAGGCGGACAGCCCCAGGTACGGATTGCATCCCGAAGAGACGGTGCGGTCTTCACAGTGCCCGGGACCGGCGACTCGAATCATCTGCGTCCGGTTGTTGTCGCCGAAGCTCGCAAACGCCGGTACCCAGGTGAAACCCGATCGGGTCGAAAGCAGACCCCGGCCAAGTTGCAATCGCTTGTAACAATTCACTGTCGGGCTGGTCACGGCGCACAGGGCCCGCGCGTGCTTCAGCACGCCTCCCAGAAAATGATAGGCGAGCTGCGACAAACCGAGCCCCTGCTTGTCGGCCTCGTCGAGAAACAGGTTGTTCCCCTGTTTGGCGTCAGCGACGTGAAAATGAGCGTGCAGCCCGCTCCCCGTGCGGTCGGCAAATGGTTTGGGCATGTGAGTCGCGATCGCACCGTACTTCTTCGCGATCTGTCCCGTCGCCATCTTGAAAAACGTGACCCGGTCGGCGGTTGTCAGTGCGTCAGCGTATTTGAAGTTCACCTCGTATTGCCCGTTGGCGTCTTCATGATCGGCCTGGTACACCCCCCAGCCGAGCCCGTTCAACGAACTGGTGAGTTCCTGAAGGAAGCCGATCGCCGGTGCCATCGACCGAAAGTCGTAGCACGGCTTGGCGAGCGAATCGGCCCCATCGGGATTCCAGGGGGCGATCGAACCGTCTACCCCCTTGGTCACGAGAAAGAACTCGGGCTCCATACCGACGTTAAACACGTATCCTTTGCGGGCGGCCGCCTGCAACACGTTGCGAAGGTGCGTGCGGGCACAGTAGGGGTGCGGCTTGTCATCCACATACAGCTCGGCGGCAAATCGGGCGGTGCCCGGCATCCAGGGAAGCGGGGTGTAGGTGCTGATGTCGATTCGCGCCATCAGGTCGTGCGAATGCGGGCCCTGGCCAACACCCCACAACGCCCCGCCGGCGAACCCCGTACCGACGTCGATCGCATCATCGAAGCACTCGACCGGCACCATCTTGGCCTTGGCCGACCCGTGCAGATCGACGAACTGCACCAGGATAAACTGGATGCCATCCTGCTTAAGGCGCTGCCGAACCTGCTCGCGGTCGTTCATGAGGAATGCTCCCTGCCGGGAATCCAATTTGTCCCTGCCAGCGGGACTTTCGCCATGGCGGCGGCTTCGATCGTGAGGGCCACCAGGTCTTCTCGCTCGAGGTGGTGGACGTTCGATTTGCCACAGGCGCGGGCCAGCGTCGTCAACTCCATCGTCAGCACCTGGAGATAATTCTTCAACCGCCGCGCCCCCCATTCGGGTGAGAGGCGGGCTTCGAGCTCGGGAATCTGCGTCGTGATGCCGACCGGACAGCGACCGGTGTGACAATGATGGCAATACCCGGGTGCCGTTTCGAGCTTCGCATAGTCAGCCGTCGCGTCAACGTTCGCACCGTTCTGGTGATAGGTTTCGCTGTTACATCCGAGAGCCATCAAGACTCCCTGGCCAATGGCGACGGCGTCGGCTCCCAGCGCGAGCGCCTTTGCAACGTCGGCTCCCGACCGGATGCCCCCCGAGATGATGAGCTGGACTTCACCCAGGACATTCATCTCGTCGAGCGCTTCCACTGCCAGAGGGAGTGCCGCCAGCGTGGGGATTCCGGCATGCTCGATAAACGTCTGCTGCGTGGCCGCCGTCCCACCCTGCATGCCGTCAATCACCACCACGTCGGCTCCTGCCTTGACCGCCAGCTTGACGTCTTCGCGGACGCGTGTCGCTCCCATTTTGACGTAGATCGGAATCTGCCAGTCGGTGATCTCACGCAGTTCGAGCAACTTGATCGTCAGATCGTCGGGTCCCGTCCAGTCGGGATGCCGGCAGGCCGAGCGCTGGTCGATTCCTTCGGGAAGAGTACGCATCTCGGCCACTCGAGGGCTGATTTTCTGCCCGAGCAGCATGCCTCCGCCACCCGGTTTCGCTCCCTGGCCGATAACCAGTTCAATCGCATCGGCCTTGCGCAAATCGTCGGGATTGAATCCGTACCTCGACGGCAGGCATTGATAGACGAGCGTCTTTGAGCTTTGCCGCTCTTCGGGTGTCATGCCGCCGTCGCCCGTGGTCGTCGACGTTCCCATTTCGGTGGCGGCCCGGCCAAGCGCCTCTTTCACGTTGGCCGACAGAGCTCCAAAGCTCATCCCGGCGATCGTGACCGGTGTCTCGAGTTCGATGGGCTTTTTGGCGTGGCGCGTCCCCAGAACAGTCTTCGAGACGCACTTTTCTCGATACCCTTCGAGCGGATAGCGCGACGCCGAGGCGGTGAGAAATACCAGATCGTCAAACGTCGGCAGGGCCCGCTTGGCACCGAGGCCGCGGATCTCATACAGCCCATGCTCGGCGGCATGCTGGATGTAATCCAGCACTTGCCGGTTGAACGAGTAGCTTTCTTCTTTTCGGATGTGTCCGCTCATTTTGCGACTTAATGCAGGACCGTAATTTTGCGCAGGTCAGGCTGTGCCCAAAGGTACTCGGCTTGGTCAGACGACTTGCATAACGTCGGTTCGTTCATAGGGCTAGCCGCGGATGCGGCGGCATAATTTAGCCTGGTGGCGTCAGCCCCAGGTTTAACGGTGAATTTCAATCAGGAGCCCCAGCGGGGCGGCATAGACGCTTGCTATGTCGCTCCTCCGGAGCTTTGTTTCCGCCAATACACGTACCTGCGGCGGGCACCGCCGCGAAGAGCGGTGGTCCCGCAGGCTAAAATATTCCGCCCCTCCGGGGCTGCCGTAAACTTCTAGTGCAGTGCGTCGCGATGAAAAGCTCGGTGCCATTGGAATCAGCCTGACCTACGTTAATATTCCTGCCCCGCATCGGCGTGCCAGTGATACAGTGATCGCGCCGAGGCGACTCGTTTGAAACCCGCCGTGTCGTCCGGATAACCGGCCCGCGCGAGCAGACCGGCGACTCGGGCATGATCTTCCATCGCCATTGGTTCTTCCCGGGCGTCGGCTCCCAGTCCGTGAATTGTGCCACGAACATAGATCACCGCCTCGTACAATGAATCTCCCAGTCCGGCACCGGCGTCGCCGCACACGATGAGCGTACCGGCCTGGGCCATAAATGCCGACATATGCCCGACGCTGCCTCTCACGACGATGTCGCAGCCTTTCATCGAGATGCCGCACCGCGAAGATGCATCCTGTTCGATGACCACGAGCCCCCCGCGACCCGACGCAGCAGCACATTCCGAAGCACAACCTTTCACTCGCACCGAGCCCGACATGATATTCTCGGCGACGCTCCACCCCACGTTGCCGTGGACCGTCACGCGGGCCTGCTTGTTCATTCCCGCAATGAAATACCCGGCGTGGCCGCGGATATCCACCTCGACCGGGACGTCGAGGCCCACGGCAATGTTGTGCATGCCGTTGGGGTTGAGAATGTCAATTCGTGCACCGGCCCCCTGCGCAGGCAGGTCGTGGTGCAGAAGCTGGTTCAGCTCGCGAACGCTCATCTTCGCCAGGTCCAGCGAAATCAGGCGGTCCATGAATAGATCTGTTCCGGCACGGGTTCGAAGATGCGGGCGTCTTTGACGCCGGGCAGATGCGCCAGAGCCCGGTACTCGGAACTGATGGCCACGTACTGGTCGGTCTCGGCGACGACGGCCGGCTTGCAGGCGAACGCGTCGCGGACGAGCACGAGTTTGTCGCTCGTCGCCATGAGCAAAGTGTAAAAACCGTCGAGTTCTTCGAACCCGAGTTCCAGAGCTTGTTCCAGCGAATCTCCCTCGCGCATCCGCCATTCGAGAAATCGGCACGCCGCTTCGGTGTCGTTATCGGTCTCGAAGCGCACTCCCTTTTTTTCCAGCCGACGACGGATGCTGTACGGATTCGATAGCGACCCGTTATGCACGAGGCAGAAATCTTCGCCCGCCGTGAACGGGTGCGCATGTGCCGGCGACACGGCCGATTCGGTTGCCATCCGCGTATGACCGACGGCGTGAGTGCCGACCAGCGCCGTGAAGCTGTACCGGCGCGCGATGTCTCTCGGGTGTCCTTCGTCCTTATAGACGTCGATCGTGCGCCCGGCGGAAAGCAGATGGACTGGCAGATCCCGCCCCGAAAGCCAGGTGTGGACTGTCGCCGGATCGGCCACTGATGTCAGGATGGCATGGCTTTCGACCGCTTCGATTTCGGCATTAGCATCGGTGTCGGCTGTGAATTCTGCGACAAAAGTCAACCAGTCGAACTCGCGATCCCGCGCATAAAAGCTGTAGCGCCGCAGGCCGTCTGCGGGCGGACCTGAAAAGACCGCCAGCCCTGCCGAATCGGGGCCGCGCTCTCCCATGCAGGTGAGCATGGGGACGATGAATTCACCGAGCGATTTTCGCAGCGGCTCCTGGCGCGCCAGAAAGCCGACAATTCCGCACATTGGTTCTGTTCCCTGGAGTCACTCCGCCGCACGTCGGAGGCGCTCGCCGTCCGTACGAATTGCTCCAGCCTATACGATGCCCACCGCAGATTCCACTGCTGCCGACTCTGGACATG
>Ga0137463_1000116_pt1 | contig 31578 bp, 22 predicted proteins | sample EasRivERMGT800_2_FD_102333 | JGI IMG/M metagenome (GOLD analysis project Ga0137463, IMG submission 102333) | Soil microbial communities from meander-bound floodplain in the East River, Colorado, USA - East River MetaG ERMGT800_2 | ecosystem: Environmental > Terrestrial > Soil > Floodplain ...
CCGTTGCGCCGTTCGTGCCCCTGCTTCCCGGTCCCGGCGAGCGTCTGCACTGTCTTGGCGGCCAGGTCGATTTCGCGGATCAGGTGATTCTCGGTATCGGCGACATACAGCTTCTGGTCGACCAGCGCCATTCCCTGCGGATGATCGAACGTGGCCTTGTTGTAGCCACCGTCGTCTTTGCCGATCGCGCCGGTGCCGATGACTTCCATCAGCTTGCCTGCGAGCGAGGTGACGACGATGCGATTGTGATTGCTGTCGGAAATGAACAGCCGTCGCCCGGCTTCATCGGCCAGAACCTTCCCCGGAAACTTGAGAGGCGTGGCGGGCGTTTTCTCACGCTCGAGATCGAATCGCACCGGCGTCTCGTCGAGCGTCCCCTTGGCCTTATGATAGGCCACGACTTTCTTGATGACCGCGTCGAGCAGTTCGCGGTTCCCTTCTCCGGGTGCTGCACCGCAGTAGTAGCCTTCCGGGTCGATCAGCACGAGCGTCGGCCACGAATTGACTCCGAACTTCCGCCACAGCACCATCTCGGAATCGTTGATCACCGGATGTGCAATTTCGTACCGCACGATGGCCCGGCGGATGTTTTCGGTCTCTTTTTCGTTGCTGAACTTCGCCGAGTGGACGCCGATCACCACCAGTTGCTTGTCGTACTTCTTTTCGAGGTACGCGAGATCGGGAAGCACGTGCATGCAGTTGATGCAGCAGAAAGTCCAGAAATCGAGGACGACGATCTTGCCGCGCAGGTCCTTGAGTGAAATTTCACCGGCCGAATTGAGCCAGCCGTTACCCCCGTCGAGTTCGGGCGCCTTGATCCGTTTGGGGAACGGATTTTCGGCAGCGGCCAGTTGCGGTTCGTCATCCTTCGCATCGGTGTCATCGCCGGCCTGGGCCGACGACAACAATAACGTCAGCGCAGCCGCCAAACATGTCAGGGCCGTCATCCGCGAACGCCACGATTTGATTTCCGACAAAGAATTCCTTCCCCCTCGATGGGGGAAGGTTAGGATGGGGGTGGGAGCGTCAATCGACCGTCGCCCCTCCACCCCGGCCCTCCCCCACAAAATGGGGAGGGAGAAGGTTTTGCTTCCGCTCGTCTGCTCATCAACCGGCTGCATGGCCTCTGGCTCCCGATCACCGTGGTGTTTCATCAATGTTCCAGCGGAATTATATCAGCGGCATTTTAAGCCGGAAAGCGCCTTACGCCTTGCGTAATCGTACATTATGTGTGCGGGTCGCACTTTGGACCGGGCGCGGGAATTTAGCGAAGGTCTGTTTCGCCCTTACAGGGCGGACGCCCGGAGGTGCAACCCGGGTCCCAGGGCGGTGCCCTGGGCTTTCATGTTGCTGGCCCTTCGGGCCGTGCCTGCAGGCCGTACGAAGCAGAATCGCAGACCGCGTCGCGCTGCCGGATGCCCGGCGGACTACGGCGCTGAGGCTGGTGACTTATCCCGCCTGAAGGGCGTTGACAAGACAGCCCAGGGCATCGCCCTGGGTCGCCGGCCAAACAAACGAATCACCGCCCTGTCAGGGCGGAATAAATGTTGCAGCCAAAGTTCGCTCGCGGCCGACAATTTCGCCCATTCCGGTCGAGAGCCGCAAGATGGCATCGCAGACTTTCCATCGAAATCAAAGCGTCCCACGATTACGCCTTGCGGATGAACTCGGCAGCGTAGCTGCGCACCTGCCTGCCGTTGAGGACGTGCACGAGCCGCAACTGCTGGACCGTCTCCTGGCTGAAATGATGCAGGGGGACGTGCACGAGCTTCTTGCCGAAGCGCCGCGCCATCCGCCGCCAGCCGGCCCCCGGGGGGGAGTAGCTCAGCAGCGCCACGTGCCGATGCTGGCTGTGCAGGCATCCCGCGGCCAGGATCCGTTCTTCGAGCGTGTCGGCGAAGTCGAGGCGCCGATCGCTCCAGACGTCGGGGATGGGACGCGGCGGAAAGAGGAACACTGCCCCGCCGTAGGTCGCCAGCCCGATCCCCGGACCGACCATTTCTTCATGGAAACTCGTGGCGAACAGAGCCAGCGTTGATTCGTCGTGGTGCTCGGCCATCCAGGTCGTGCGCCACGGATAATCGCGCGGGTCGGCGGGCGAATCGAACAGCATCACGACGCAATCGAGCGAGCCCCGCGTAGGAGGGGTCACTTTGACGTACAGGTCGCCCGTGTGCCAGTTGCGCAGCGTTTCGCGGATGTCGAGCCCGTCCATCAGGCTGCTGCGGAACTTCTCGCTGCGCGCGAGGTCCAGTCCCATGATCGCGCGGGCCTTGTCTTTAACGTGCGTCCGGAAATTCTCGATGGCCACGTCTTCGGGAGGCCAGCTACAGTGCGAGTAGGGATTCCAGCGCATCTGCCATTCGATTTGCGTTTCCCGTTCGGGTTTGGCCCGCAGCGACAGGCTCCGCCAGGTTGTCGCCGGCCCGGGCAGCCGGTTCTTCATCGCGACGACCGTTCCGTCGTCCAGCCGGCCCCGCCCGATCCCCGCTGCCAGCAGCGGAAACGGCAACTCCGGCACAAACGGATATTCGCGCGTCGTCTCGGCCAGCGCGATCGCAAATTGATCGCCCGCGATCTGCTGCGCCGCGACAATCAGCGTGTACAGATCGGGAGTCATACGCCGTTCCATCAGCGACAGATTGCGCACATATTTGAGGTATTGGGCAAAAAGCTGCGGCGACAGCCGGCGGGCCCGATTTTTGAAATCGGACCGGTACTTTTCGCGGGCCGTCAGCAGCAATTGCTTGACGCCGTCGATCGTCAGATTCTCGTCGTCGTCGAGCTGTTGGCGGGCCCGCTCGTAGAGCCCGGTAATAAACGGCAGTTCCCCCAACGCAAACAGCAGCGTCCGGGGATCGACCGCACGGACTTCGGTTGCCGCCACCGATTCGTCGTCGGCCTCCAGAGGAGTCGCCGAGAAATAGGCATCCTTGATCCAGGGCCAGTCCAGGAGCGAAGCGACCAGCAGAATCGATTCGTACCGGCGTTCGAGCAGACGCAGGTTCGCGGCCATCGCCACGACCCGGTTGGTCGCCTGACCGGCCGGCACGCGGGGAATGGCCGGCAAAACCGCCGCCGAGAATTTATCCAGCGGCACGGCCTTGAGCGCATACGGATCGGGCATGCCTCCCGAATACGATTCGAAGACCGCCGTTTCGAGATCGATGAACGCCCGCGGGATCTGTTCGCCCAGTGCGATCCGCAGCGCGGCGATCACCGGCTGGCACGGGTCGATCGGAACGTAGCTGACTGCGTTCGGGGCGTCCTCGTCCTCTTCCGAGTCGCCGTCGGGGCGCCAGTCGGGCGCGGCGTAGCCGGCCTCTTCGGCCTGCGTCACGACCGTAATGGCCGGCAGAAAGTCGATCGCCCGTTCGACGTCGGCCTGGAACGACGGGGGCAGCGGCACCGCCAGGCAGTCGAACCGCTCCTCGAGCATCACCCGCCGGACTTCAATCGCACAGTCTCCGCTGCCATGGATGACCGGCAGCACCGTGATCCGCGGGCTGATTTTGAGAAAATCACTCGTCATCGTCTTCGTCGTCGTCCTGGTCGGGATGCAGCGGATCGTCGGGCGAGAAGAAAAAATCTCCCAGCCCCATCGGGACCGACGAGCCCCCCAATGTGCGCGACTTGCGCTCGGCCAGCGCCTGGAGATCGAGCGCATCTTCACCCAGGCATTTTTCCAGCGACTCGCGCCACACGGCGTCTTTCCCCAGCGGATGCGTTTTGTCCTGTGAGAGCCGCTTGATCGCGTACCGCAGCACGTTAATCCCGTCGCGCGTCGAGAAATCGAGTTTCAGGTCGTGCGCCCCCTGGAGGAATTCGACGGTCAAATCGAGCATCTCAGCTTCGGCGAACGGCAGGTGATACCGCAGGATCGCCAGTTCGTCGTGGCGCGACGGAAAACCGACCGTCAGCGTCGGCTGCAGGCGGCTCAGAATGTAGTCGGGGACCTCAAACGTCGATTCATCTTCGTTCATTGTCACGGCGCAGCGGAAGTCGTCGTGCGCCTTGATCGCGATGCCGGCCACCATCGACTCGACGTACCGCCGGTGATCGAGGAGTGGCGCCAGGCTGGCCCACGACTTCTCGTTCATCCGGTTTCCTTCGTCGAGGATGCAGACACCTCCCTTGATCATCGCCGTCACCAGGGGCGACGCGTGATACGCAATTTTCGAGGCCTCAGTCAGCACGGGAGTGACGAGCAAGTCCTCGGGCCGGGTGTCGGCGGTGCATTGGTAGATGTACAGCTCCTGTTTGCGAGCCCGCGCCGCCGCCATCCCGAGCGTGGTCTTGCCGATTCCCGGCATCCCGACCAGCCGGGGAGCCAGCGGGAAATCGGCCTTGTCGACCGTCAGCCAGCAGGCCAGTAGCTGTTTGAGAATCTCGTGCTGGCCGATCCAGTCCCCGGGGGAACGATCAGGCTGCGCAAGAAACAACCGTACTTCATCGATTTCGACGGACTCTGACATTGTGTAAGTTTCGTGACAGGTTGACTAAAGTAAGCGGGCGTTTCCCGAGTCTTGATCTTATCAACCTGCTCCCCTCCCCGACAGCAAATCTGAAAATGCCCGTCACGACGCAGGCACTCCCCGATTCCGAACACCTCCCCCTGCACCATCGCGTGTGGCTCGAAGACGATCGACGCCTGCTGGAAGGGCCGCGCTCGCGGACAGCCGAGTTCCTGCGGCTGATCAGAATCCTGCGGGAATTTATCCGCGGCTTCCGCGCGCTGCACTTCGTGGGGCCGTGCGTGAGCGTCTTTGGTTCGGCCCGTTTCGACGCCGCGCACCCCTACTATCAACTCGGGCGCGACGTCGGAGCTGCCGCGGCCCGCCTGGGTTTCACCGTCATCACCGGCGGCGGACCTGGGATCATGGAAGCCGCCAATCGCGGCGCCAAAGAAGCCGGCGGATACTCGGTCGGGTGCAACATTATTCTCCCCAAAGAACAGGCGCCCAACCCGTACCTCGATCGGCACCTTACGTTCCGGTACTTCTTCGTCCGCAAGGTGATGCTCGTCAAGTATTCGCAGGCCTTCGTCATTCTGCCCGGGGGTTTTGGCACGCTGGACGAGGCTTTCGAAGCGCTGACCCTGATTCAAACCAGAAAGATCTTTGACTTTCCGGTTGTGTTCGTGGGGGTTGACTACTGGCAGCCGTTGTTCGACTTCCTGCGCAACACGTTGACGAAGCAGCGTACGATCAATCCCGAGGATTTCGACCGACTGGTGCTGACCGATTCGATCGAGCAGGTCGTCGCCGAGCTGATGCAATGTCCCTTCAAGGTCCTGCCGCCTCAACCTGTACCGCGCCGCAAGTGGTGGCTGGGGGAATAGTCCGGCACCGCGCACCAGGCTGCATCCCTCGATTGGCAATCGCTAACGATGCTTTGTTAAGTGGCGAAACTAAAATCTTCTCCCTCCCCCCTTTTGTGGGGGAGGGTCGGGGTGGGGGGGGCGCACGCCGATTGACGTTCCCACCCCCATCCTAACCTTCCCCCATCGAGGGGGAAGGAATTCTGTTTTGGCGATTAGGCGGCGCAATTTCATCCCTTGCATCGATGCTTGTCCCCCACGCGCCGGGCTCGTAACTACGCTGCGTGAACCGTCGCGATTTCGTCGAGCGTGAACGGGCCGTACTCTTCCTGCTGGCGGGGGTTCGCCGCGTCGCGGCCGATCAGCACAAGTTCTCCCTGCTGGCTTTGTCGGGCGTCCGGGTAACCCGAGAAACTTCGGCCGTCGCGGAGTGTGATGCTCACCGGCCGAGTCTCGTTGATTCCCTGGAGTTCCTGGTGGATCAGATCGGGAAAGCGGCTCCAGGCCCAGAACCAGAGGGTCTTGGCCGGATCGACCTTGCCGGCGATGTCGACCCATTCCAGATCGGCCAGCTTCAAATCCTTGAGAGATGCCTGCCGACACCACGGCGCGAGGACTTCAGCCAGCCATTTTTTCCGCGACGTCGCCAGATCGATGAAGGTATGCATGACCAGAACATCGGATACCGTCCGACGTACGTCAAGGCAGTGGAGATAGAGAAGACGGAACCGAGTCGAAAACGGATAACGGAATCAACTGCCGGCTTCGCACGGTCGGCCCGAAGGGCCTGTAACATGACAGCCCAGGGCACCGCCCTGGGTCTCTGATGGCGGCGGCGGAGCGCCCGGAATTCATCTTCAAACGATCGACGACGATGATGCTCTTCCTGATTGGCAATATAAATTTTCACCCGGCTCACATTCGACTGACTTACTGAAAATGCGCCATATCCGCTCTGCCATTGGAAATCCGAATACCTCTTACCTTGAGTCTTAATCCATTTCGATGATCCTTTCTTCACCTGCTCAACAACTTTGCTCAAGGCGTGGTTCTTAGAAAGACACAGAAGCAAATGGGCATGATCGGCCACCGACGCGACGATCACGGCCGGGCTGCCCCACTCCTGAAGGATTCCTGCCATGTAGGAATTCAGATCGGCCCGGATCGAGGCCTCAAGAATCTTGCGCCGGTTCTTCGTACTGAAAATGAGGTGCACCAGAATCTTGGAAAGTGATTGGGACATGGCGGCTCGCTTTTCATGTTGAACGAGGGGGTAAGGCAACCAATCGCTGCCAATTTATGATGCATTTTCCCGTTTCACATTTCCAGCAACGTTTGCCCGTAAAGCCGGCCAAGTTGTTTCGCCCTTACAGGGCAATCACATATTTGGGGGACCGGAGACCCAGGGCGATGCCCTGGGCTGTCTTATTTGCGCCTTTCAGGCGGTGTCGGATTTCGGCAACTCAAACCCATGGCGCGATCCAGCCGCGACCACCGCGCTTGGCGACGGTGCCCGACGCACGCGGGCCACCCGCGCGTCATTCGTCGCCCGCGCTACGCCGCATCGGTCGGTAACGCCGGCGCTTCCGGCGCCGTCTCGCCTGGAACCTTGAACTCGAACTGCACCAGCTTCCCGTGGGCCGACGCATACAGCCCATCGGCGGCGTCGTTCAACTCGAAATTGTGGATGTGCGCGGGGGCCTTCATCTGATGCAGCACTTTACCGTCGGCGACCGACAGAAACTTGACGAACCCCTCGTTGTCGCCGCCGGCGGATACGAGCCAGTCCCCCGCCGGTGAAAACGCCAGCCGTTCGACGAGCCCTTTGTGTTTGTCGCCGGCGTGTTCGATCGTCCGTTTGTTCTCCTGCCAGTCGAAGACTTCAATCCGGGCCAGCGCTTCGAGGTGATCGATGTTGTTGATCTGCCCCGTTCCGCCGATCGCCAGCAGCTTGCCGTCTGGCGAAAACGCGAGGCTCCGCACGCCGCCGATCGAATGCCGGCGTTGTTTGGGGTCCCACGTGTACATGAGGGGCGTCTCGACCGCCGCCAGTTGCTTGCCGGCCGGCACGTCCCAGACGACGACGTGCCCCACCTTGTCTGCCGTCGCCAAGAGGCGCCCGTCGGGGGAAAACGCGCTCGTGAACAGCATCGACGCATAATGGTGCGGCGTCATCGGCTCATGGCCCGCCAGCGTGTGCACGAGTTCGCCCGACTGGGCGTTCCAGATCTTGCAGAGCATGTCGTCGGCAACGCTGGCGACGAGCCGCCCGTCGGCCGATGCCGTCACGCCGCGCACCCATTTGGCGTGGGCGTCGACTTTGCGCACCGGCTCCAGCGTTTCGGCATTCCACCAGATGAGCTTGCCGTCGTACGCCCCGCTGACGACGCACGAGCCCGCCAGCGCGACTCCTGTGACATACCCTTCGTGCCCAGCGGCTTCTTTCCACTCCGGCTTCTCAGCAGCGAAATCGACGGCATACACCCGCGCATCGGAACAGCCGGCGAAAACCCGCGCCGTTCCCGGCACGCGCGCCAGCCCGAAAAAGATCCCGGCCCGGTCGAGCTGCTTTGCGACTTTCAGTTTGGTCGGGTCGCCAGTCATGCCAGCACCTCCATCACCGGCTTGGTTCCTGGATTGGTGAGCGGGATCGGCCGCGCCCCGACGTGATAATTCTTCTGGTGATCGATCCCCAGGGCGTTGAAGATCGTGGCGAACAGCGATTCGGAGCCGATTTCACCGTCGACCACTTTCTGGCCGTCGTCATCGGTCTTGCCGTACACCGTCCCCCCCTTGATTCCGCAGCCCGACAGGCTGGCGCTCCAGGCGCTGGCGAAGTGATCGCGCCCCAGGCTGGGGTTGATCGCCGGCGTCCGCCCGAATTCGCCCAGCGTGATTACCAGCGTCTTTTCGAGCAGGCCGCGGTCCGCCAGGTCATCCAGCAACGTGGACATCACATGATCGAGCTCGGGAACAAGCTCAAGATGCGTTTCGAAATTCTGCCCATGGCTGTCCCACCAGGCGCGGGCCACTTTGACGAACGGCACTCCCGCCTCAATCAGCCGCCTCGCGACCAGCGCCTGCTCGCCGAATTGCGTCGGGCCGTATTTGTCGCGCATGCTCTGCGGCTCGAGCGAAATGTCGAACAGCTTTTCACTGGCCATCAGACCGCGCACCCGGCTGTACGCCGAATTGTGGCTCCCGACCGTCTGCGTCTCGCGAGCGCGGGCAAACCGGGCCGAAAGCGTGTTGCGCAGGTCGAGCCGCTCCTGGTGATCGAGGTCGGTGATCGACTCGAGCCGCTGGATGTTCTCGGGCGTGAGTCCCTTGTCGAGAAACATGGGCGCGTAGCGGGCGCCGAGGAACCCCGGACCCCCCTTGTGCCGCCCTTCGGTCGACGTGTACATCGAGACGTAATCGGGGACCGCGCTGTCGGCCCGCCCCAGCTCGCGCGCCAGGATCGCTCCCAGGTCGGGATACACCAGCCCCGGCTCCCTCGGCCGTCCCGTTTCCATCAGCTCAGTGCCGCCGCCATGATCGGCGTTTTTCGTGTTGAGCGAGCGGATGATGGCCGTGTGCTGCTGGCGCTGTGCCAGCTTGGGCATCAGTTCCGAGATACGAATCCCCGGCACGTTGGTGTCGATCGCGCGAAAGGGTCCGCCGGTGGGGCGCCCCGGCTTCGGGTCCCACGTTTCGAGCTGGCTCGCTCCGCCCGCCAGCCACAACAGCACCACCCGTTTTTCCTGACGCTTGATTTCTTCGGCCAGGACCGGGTCCTTCAGGATGCTCAAGATCCCCATGTCGGCAGCGAGTGCCGCGCCACCGACCGCCGCCGTTCTCCCCAGAAACCCGCGCCGGTCCAGTCGATGATCGGGCGATCCACAGCAGCCGCGTGTTTGGTATGCCATCATTTCCTCGCGATCGAAAGCCTGCACATCACAGATTGAGCCGAAACGAAACCATCTCCCTCCCCACTCCGTGGGGGAGGGTCGGGGTGGGGGGGCGAATGTCGTTTGACGCTCGCCACCCCCATCCCAGCCTTCCCCCATCAAGGGGGAAGGAGTTTTATGTCAGCAATCAAATTGTCTTGTTCCAGAATATGTGCAAAAACGGTGTTCTCAATAATTGAACCGAAACTCGCTGCCGGTGATCAGCATCCACACGAACTGTTGAATCGCGGCGGCAGGACGATCTTCGCGCGCCGCCAGGTACTTCGTAATGGCCTCGACTTCTTCGGCAAGGGGAGCGCGCGACAGCACCGCCAGGTACGCCGTCTGAATCATCTGGTTCCGATCGCTGATTCCCTTAAGAACTCCCACCAGCCGATCGGGGGCGTCGCGCAGATATTCGTTGGCCACGTGACCGGCATTGTTGAACAGCAGCGCCTCGCTCACACCGACCTGAAAGTTTTCTCCCGGGATCTCGAGTTGCGGGGCGAAACCTTGTGCCTGATTCTCGAGATCCCGACGCCGGCCGACCCACTCCTCGGCGTTTTCCAGACGCTGCGCCAGTTCGGCCGGGTTCCCACTCGCCAGGCTGAGCGATAGTGAATACTGCATCGGCGTCAGCGGGCGCACGGCGGCCACGGCAAACATCCGCTCGGCCGGTCGCTCGTTCAATTCTTCCCAGCGACTCGAACGACCGTAAGCCCGACTCAACACCAGCCCCCGCATCAGCCGCCGCAGATCGTAACCGTGCGCTTCAACGTCGCGGGCCAGCCACGACAGCAGTTCGGGGTGGCTCGGTTTGTTTTCGGAGTGCATCTGGTCGAGCGGCATCACGATCCCGCGACCGAACAGCCGCGCCCAGATCCGGTTGGCGAACGACCGCGGAAAGAACCCGTTCGGGTCGGGACGCAGGGCGACGTCGACCAGTTGTGCCCGGCGGCTGAATTGCGCCGGCTCGGGAGGGGTCTCGCGATCGTTGTCCCCCTTCTGCTTGGCTTCGGCCGCCTGACGGTCGGCATCGCTCATCTCCGCCAGCGACGGCTCGCTGATCTCGGCACTCGTCAGGAACAACAGCCGCGCCTCTTTCTCTTCGCCGGCTGTCGTGCGGAATTTCAATTTCCCGTCGGCGCGCTCAGCGAGAAAACTCTTCTTCGTCAAATAGGTGCGGCTGAAGAACGACGCCATCCCGAAGTAATGATCCTGCGTCCAGTCGGTGACGAGGGGATGATCGTGGCATTTGGCGCAGTTGATGCTGACGCCGAAGAAGAGCCGGCTGGTGTCGTTCGTCATGTCGTCGACGTTCATGGCGCGCGATTTGAGAAACGTCGCCGCCGCTTTCTCGGCCGGTTCCGATTCGCGCGGCAGAATGATCTGCCGGAACATATCGGGCCAGGGGCGGTTTTCGGTGAGCGCCTTGAGGAGCCAGTCGCGCCATTCGCCGTTCCCCTTCCCCGCCATCAGGAGCACGTCGAACTCGTTGCGCTGCTGATACGTAAAATCGGGGCTGGCCAGGAGCCGATCGACGAGCCGCGCTTTTTTGTCGGGTTCGGTCGACTTCAGGTAGGTTTCGACTTCGGAGGGTGCGGGAATCCGGCCGGCCAGATCGAGCGTCACGCGGCGGACAAAGTTTGCGTCGTCAGCAGGCGGCGCGGGAGTAATTCCCGCAGCGGCCAGCCCGGCGTCGATCGACTGATCGACGACGTCTTCGATCGGCCTGTCGGGAGGCGCAAGGTCGTCCGCGATCAAAGACTTCGGCGACGAGGCCAGCACTGCGATGAGCAGGGCGCCACAGACGCCGAAACACGCGTGCCGCATGCTGAGCTCCGAGGGAGGACGAACGCAGGAAACGTCAGGGCAGGCTAATCTACAAATCAGGCGGGACAAACGCATCAATCAGTATACATACTTGATCGACCGGTTCAAGCCGGCAAATGGAGCAGGAGTGCAGGAATACCGCCGTGGGGCGGGTTTATCAACCTGCCCGTGAGTCGCAACCTGAATTGACCGCCAAGTTTCCAAGACAGAAAGGACAAACAGTTAACCGCCGATGACGCGGATCACCGCAGATGGGCAAGTTCACCGCGTATCTGTTTTTTATCCGCGTCAATCAGCGTCATCCGCGGTTCTGAGTCGTCGTATCCTTCGCGGGCTCTTGACCATGAATGCCACTTGCATCGCCCCAGAGTGACCTGATTCACCGACAGATCCACCTGACTCCCAGGCAGCGCAAACCGATAGTGTGAATCCGGCTTTCTCGTTTGAGTCCATCTATCCACGACATCCAAATCGTTTACAATTACAAAAGGAGCAAAGGCACTCATTCCTCAGTCATTTGCCGAGTTTCCGCCGATGACCGCAAACGTTCGCGAATTATTGCACTCATTCGACCAGCTCGCTGAGCCGGAGAAGCGCGAGGCTGCGGCGGAAATCCTGCGACGTGCTCTACAGATCGAACTCCCGCCCCTCGACGACGCCACGTTAGTCGAATGCGCGGATGAGTTGTTTCTGAATCTCGACCAGCGCGAGGCTGCCGGTGAAGCAACCTGAACGCGGCGAGGTCTGGCTCGTCGATCTCGGATTGGTCGACGGACTGAAGGTGTGGCTGGGACTGTTGTGATTTCGATCTGTGGGAAACCGTTCGATTCTTTTCGTGACGCGCAATTTGTCAGTTTGAAAAAAGAGTTAACCACAGATAGACACGGATGAACACAGATTCGATGAATCGAGTTCTCCTGTTCGTCATCTGTGTTAATCTGTGCCGATCTGTGGAAAAAATCTCGTTCCAGAAAACCGCCAGGCGATCATATCCGCGTCAATTGGCGTCATCCGCGGTTCTGAGTCTTGGCTTTTCTTCCTGCTCTCGGTGGTGAATCGTCGTTCGCGGCTTCGACTCGTTGAACCGGGCGATCCCCTCCGCCGTCACGGCGGTGTCCCGCACGTAGAGCGTTTCTAGGTTGCCGAGTTTTTCCAGGTGGCGTAAGCCGGCGTCGGTGATCTGGGTGCCGTCGAGAACGAGATACCACAGTTCGTGAAGATCTTTCAGGTGCGCCAGGCCAGCGTCGGTGATTTGAGTATGACTGAGATCCAGCCGCCGCAGCGCAGACATCCCGGCCAGGTGTGTGACACCCGCGTCGGTGATTGAGCCGCCTCCGAGATAGAGGCTCCTCAGGCTGGTCATTCCCCGCAGGTGCGCCAACCCAGTGTCCGTAACCTTTCCCCCGAGGTAGAGACCTTTCAACGTGTCCATGCCGCTCAGGTGGACCAGCCCGACATCAGTAATTCTCCGCCCCCAGATCGCGTCGCCGTGCAACCCGTCAAGCTTCACCAGGCTCGCCAGTCCGGCATCAGTCCATTCGAATGACGGAAGCGTCAGCTTTTTGAGACGCTTTAATTGCCGGAGGTGATTGAGCCCCCCTTCCGTGACTTTTGTCCCGTTCAGATTGAGCTCTTCAAGTTTCGTCAAGTCTCGGAAGTTGTCCAGCCCGGCGTCGGTAATTCTGGTCCCGCTGAGATTCAGTGACTTGAGATCGTGGAGTTTGCCGAGGCAGCCTGCCGTGTCGTCGGTCAGTCGCGAAACTTTGAAATTGAAAATTCCCAATTCCGGTAGATCGCTCCGTGGTTTGAAGTCGTCAAGCGACAGCGTTTGCGTGACAACCAGCCGCGACCGTGGGATACCGTCCCCATCGGCCGCGAACGCGCCGTCGCCGAAATAGGTCCAGGAGCTGTTGGTAAATGCGACAGCCGAAACTGTACCGAATGCCTCGAGCACCTCGTTCCCGAGGTGTTGGCGAAGCCAGCCGGGAGTTCCGAGAACTGGGTCGTAGCCTTCGATCTCCGAAATCGCCAGCTGTCCTCCCAGGCTGCGAATCTCCCGAATCGTGCCATACTGTCGATAAGCCCGCACGCCAATCCACAGCCCGCCGGCAACGAGCAGAGCGAGCAGCGCCGCAAACATCTTCAGCGACAGCGGAATCCAGCGCTTGCGGCGCGGCGGCTTACCAGTTTCTGTGCTGGTCGATGTTGCACTCAACATACCGGCAGTTTACCGGCCACGGTGTACCGATCAAATCCCAGCCAGGCGGGCGGCAAGCGTATAACCATGGGCTATTGTCAAACGGCAATACCCACTCCTGTCATTCCACTGATCGGTCATCGCGGCCGCGATGAAGTGCCTGCCGCTGGCCGGTCCCTGCGAATCGCGGGGCAATCAGCGGTCATCTCGAAACTCACTCCTGGACGCGAATTTCTTCAAGCTCGACGCCTTGTTCGAGCAACAAAGTGGCGGCAAGCGTTCGCGACAATCCCAGATTCGGCGCCGTGGCTGCCTGCATCAAATGTTTGTGAGCGTCAGCGGTCCGGCCTTCGCGAAGGAGAATTCTGCCAGCGAAATAGTGAAAACCGGTCCGCTCTCCCGGCGGAGCGTTCTTCAACAGCTCCTCAAGGTTCGTCTCGTCGAACGAGGCAGCACTTCCCGCAGCGATCTGCTGCTGGAGCAGAGTGCCAAACTTGATCAGCTCCACGCGAACACGATTCTCGATCAGAAACGACTTCCCTCGCGTCGTCACCTGCTCGAGCAATTGGTCACGACTGGCCGCGTCGCCCAGGTCGTGCGCGATCAGCGCCGCGTTGAGGCCGTGCAAGGGGTCGCCGCTCTTTTTGAAACACTCGGACCAGGTCTCGAAGGCCGCCGGTGCGTCACCAGCCAACTGGCGGAATACCGCCAGGAACGGCAACTCGTCCTGCGGGAGTGCGCTCCCCAGAGACGTGAAGTACGCTTCAGCAAGGCGGCGAGCAGTCTCAACATCGCCGCGGCCGGTGCGCTTGCACCAAAAAAACCATTCGAAAGCAAGCGACGGGTAGCGCTCGCCAGTGAGACGAACGTACAATTCCGCTTTGCGCCAGTCCTTCAGGCCGGAATAATACCTATGGGCAATCATCAATCCGAGAGAGGACCCCGTCCCGGCTGCTGCGCTCACATAGGGGAGCGCTTCGGTAAAGTTCTTCTCCTGGATAAAATGATTGGCGATCTCGCCCTGCACCACGGATTGTTCCAGTCCCAGAGTTTCAAGCTTCAGAAAAGCGTCCAGCGTCGCCTTCCATTCGGCGATGTTCCCCCTTTTCTTGTACCGAGCCGCGAGTTGCCGATAGGCATCCAACTCCGCAGATACCTCGGCGTCCCGCTTCGCGACGCGGAGCGCGTCGTCGTCGCGTCCCAGCTTGTCGTAGAGAGTTACCAGCACGCCCAGAACAGAGTGATCTTCGCTGAATCGCTGCTCCCACTCGGCGGCACGGTCCGCGACGGCCTGAGGCTCGTCGTCAAGAATCGCGAGGGAGATCTGCGCTCGAGCGGCGGCAGGAGCATGCGGACTGACAGTACTGAGTTGCCTGAATTGTTCTGACTTACTCATGCCATCTCGGAAATATGCCAATCTCGCCAGCTCTCGAAAGACAGGGTCGCTTCGGACGATCGGTATGCTCTTGAATGTCGACTCGTAAGGATGGGTCCGCTTGCTCTGACCGAGCGCAAGCAGCATCAAGATCTCGGTGAGTTCCAATTCGCCCGTATCGATTGATGCGGCAAGTTCCTTGATCGCATTGGCCGCCGTCGTCCGATCGTCGCGCAAAGCGTCCAGGTATTTCTGGTAGGGGTGGCCCTCCACGAGGGGCATGACCGCGTCGATTGTGTCATCGGCAGGCGCGCTCAGTCCAGTGTGGACAAAATCCACGATCCTGACCGCATGCGCGAAACCGATTTCCTGGATCAACGTGGCCAGAACTGCGAGCGAAGGCTCGGCACGCTCGGAAGCGGCCCGAGACATGCGGTTGAGCAACTTGATGAGTTCTACACGTGTTCGCTGCTCCTGGTCGGCGGCGGTCGCGATGTCGGCCTAGTCGCGGCAGATTTTCTGAGCGGCGGCGGGAAGGTCCGGAACGGCTCCGAGTCGGGAATACAGACTGCCTGCAAACAGGTCGAGCGCCCCGTATCGGGCCAGCCGTCGCATCCCCAGAGGCGTTGAACCTCCGAGCAGATCGAGCGCCCGGAACGATTCGGGTAGAACCTCGAGCACCCGCTCGGCAGTCCGCACGCGGGCCTGGTATCCGGCCGCAAATTCCTGTTCGAGCATCTGCAAATACCGAGCAAGCGGGCGAATGCCGTCCTCTTTCTCGGCCGCCTGCAGACCGGACCGATCGAATTCGCAATGCGCCCGAATCAAATAGAACCAGTCGGGCAGCTTCGGGATCGCAACACCGGCTACGCTGGCGGCCTCAACTGCGGCCAGATCGGCCAACGCTCCCTGATGACGCCCCACCAGCGCTCGCACGTACGCACGAGTCCACAATGCTTGTGGGCTCCCCGACGTCTGCTGCACGAGCCGCTCAGCATACAGCAGCCCGCGGGCTTCAAAGACCTTATGCGCCGGACTCCAGAGGAACGCGGACTCGGCACCAAGGTTGGCGTAGACGCAGGCGAGAGCGCTGAGCGAGCGGGCAGATTCCCCCTGCGCCTTCACAGCGGCATGCAATCGTCGGAGCGAGGCAAACTGGGAAATGATATTGAATTCGTCGCCGATCGGTTGAGCGTCCGTCGGAGATTCTTCAGTTGCCGGCGCGGTCGGATCGATCTTGTCGAGTCCGGCGCCTTTCAGGAGTTGCGCGAATTCGCGTCGGGACAGGGCTTCGGACTTGGCAACCAGATCTTCGAAAGCTCCCTCAGGAGCGAGTTGCAAAGTATGCGTCAGCAGGGCTTCGTAGTCGGAACCCTTCTGCCGAAAGACCACGACCCGGAGCTGCCGAGTATCCAAGTTGACGACCAGGATGTCGAACGGGAAGAAATCAGGCTCGGCCTCCTGCGGAAATGTTTCTCGCAGCGATGCGTCGCGGGTCGCCAGGCCCAGCTCCTCCCGCGCCGCGATCAAAAAAGCCTGTCGCACAACTTCGCGCTGCAGGATCGAGGTCCCCAGAGTTCCCGGCGCAACTTCGGGTGCGGTAAGCATCACGACGTCGCGTGCAGATTTCTGGCCGAGACCGGCCGGCTTCGACGGAGGCCGAAGATGCAGGATCTCCTTGCGCTTCGTCTTGAGTGCCGCCTGTTCGAGCACTGGAGCGACGTGCTTCTCCTTGAGGACCACGAGAAACGGATTTGTCCAGTTTGACGTCTTATATTCAAATTTGTCATTCGCCTTGAACTCTCGACGAAACAACGTCAACTCTTGGTTGCGAGCGTCGTCGCGGATTGACCCGACCATCGCCCAGCCAGAGATACCTTCGTTTTCGGTGACACCTTGCCACTGGGTCGGACGCTGATTCACGCGCGCTGCCGCAACGACGACGACTCCATCAGTCTTGATGGCACACTTATGGTCGAATGTTGCAGTCCGATCTATCGGCATCGTCTGCAGGTCGGCCCCATCGAGAAATCCGGGGACCGACTTCCATCGGCCGGCAGCCCCGAGAGGTTCGGTCTTCGTGCTTTCGGTCTCGACAGTGGCGGCTCCCGGTACTGCCGCCGCAATGATCGGCTCAAGCGCAGCCCCCGACTGCTTTGTGTCGGCCGCGGGAGGCGCGGCTGACTGGCCGCAACCGCAACCGGCAACAACGAGGCAAGCGAACAGAATTGCGAGAGAAGTGCATCTCGAGCCCGGTACTGATTGCCGACTACATACGTGCCATTGAAATTGCAGAGCGTACATCGGGCCCCCTGATTCCGGGCTTGGGTCACCTTCACACATGTCGATCCCTGACGGTTATCGACTGGAACGCGTCTACCGACTGGACGGGAAGCACATCGCGACTGAGCTTTCCTGGGGGCGCCACTCCCTTTCCTGGGGGCGCCACTCTATTTGAGATGCGATCGAGTTTACCGATCGCTCCTCGCGCCCACAAGAAACTTCCGAGTCGCACAGTCTGTTATCCGCAGCTCCCCCAGCAACCTACAACGTCCATCCCTTGCGGTATTCGACGTGCACGAATTCGTTCAGTTCGGGGGCGTTCTTGACTTTCAGGTTCGCGCTGTCCCATTCGATCTTCGTTCCCGGCGCGCGGAGGGCCAGGACGCCGAGCAGGACGATTTCGGTCATCGGGCCCGAGTAGTCGAAGTTCGAGACGGGGCGCGGGCCTCCCTTGCAGGCCAACAGCCATTCTTCGTAATGGCCGGGTGAACGGACCATCGTCTTGGGCACTTTCTTCGCCTCTTCCTGGAGCGCCACAGGAAACACTTCGGGCGTGCCGCCGTGCGAACTGTGATGCATGACTCCCTTTGAGCCGACGTACAAAACGCCGTTGTCGTGCAGCTTCCGGCCGGCCGGAAACTCGGCGGGCGCGGGGGGCATCAGGCCACCGTCGTACCAGGTCATCCGCACCGGCGGGAGATCGCCGCGCGCGGGGAATTCGTAGGTGATGATCGAGGCGATCGGAAACGTATCGAAGTTGGGTTTCATGTCCGGCAGAACCGAGCCGTCGAGCGTGCAGCGGGCTTCGACCGAAGTCGGCGTCCCCAGCCCCAGCGCCCAGACCGGGTGATCGATGATGTGGCAGCCCATGTCTCCCAGCGCGCCGGTGCCGAAGTCGCGCCAGCCGCGCCAGTTGTGGGGAGCGTACGCCGGATGATAAGGCCGCTCGGCGATCGGACCGAGCCACAAGTTCCAGTCGAGAGTCGCAGGGACGGGAGGCGTTTCGGTGGGACGGGGTATTCCCTGCTTCCACAATTTGCCGGCCCGGTCGGACCAGACGTGCACTTCGCGGACCGGTCCGATGACGCCGGCCTGGATCCATTCGTTGGTAAGCCGCGAGCCTTCGCTGGCGTGCCCCTGGTTTCCCATCTGCGTCGCGACGCCGGCGGCGTGGGCCGCCTTCGTCAGTTCGCGGCATTCGTAAAGAGTGTGAGTCAGCGGCTTCTGGCAGTAGACGTGCTTGCCGGCTTTGATTGCCGCCATCGACGCGACGGCGTGCGTGTGGTCGGGAGTGCCGACGGTGACGGCGTCGATGTTCTTCGCTTCCTTATCGAGCATCTCGCGAAAGTCTTTGTAACGCCGCGCGTTGGGGAAGTTGTTGAACGAACCGGCGGCCCGCACGTCGTCCACATCGCAGAGGGCGACGATGTTGGCGCCATTCTTGGCATGAGTGGCAATGTCACCGCCTCCCATGCCGCCGGCGCCGATCCCCGCCAGATTGACCCGCTCGCTGGGAGCGAGGAAGCCGGCGCCACCCAGGACGTGGCGCGGGACGATCGTAAAGGCGAACGCCGCCGCACCGCCGGCTGCCAGAAAGTCGCGGCGGGAGGTCTTACTGCTGGACGTCACCGCGGTCGTGCGCTTCGTCATTGTGCCGCTCCTGGTTTCCGGAGGTAAGAATGGCCGCGGTCAGGTCTCTGTGTACGAGGCAGTTTCAGAGGGATCATCCTACACGACGGAGGGAAATGAAGGAAAGAACCGCGGATGGCGCGGATTTGACGCAGATGAAAAGTGTGCATTGCAATAGCGATTACCACAGTGGAGCGGGCGGTAGCGACGTGCTACGGTGGAGAGCAACCGAACAGCGGTCAACAAGCCGTGCGCATTCACTTCCGGAACCATTCATGAATCTGATTCGACCAGCTCTGTGGGCCCTCATCATCATCTGCCTGGCGGGCTGCAGCACGGCCGGGCCCGAACCATCCCCCACGGCGAAGGAATTCCGGTTCGAAACAAAGAATCTGGCGACACAGAAGGCGTCGCTGAAAAAAATGACTGAAGGGATGACCGACGATCAGAAGAAAGAATTCCTCGACTGTATGGCGACCGTGGCACAGCGAGGTCACGCGAAAACAAAATACGTCGACCCGAATGGCGAGGAGTTCATGAAGCCCCTGCGGGGAATGACCAGGGCTGAAATCGAGGCCAGGGCGAAGGAAATCCGTGCCCAGGAGCGCGCCAGTCAGGGGCCGTAGCCGCACGTCAAGAGCGCGACGGAAATAGACGAGAGTACCGCGGATCGCGCGAATTTGACGCGGATGAAAAACAGATTCCGGGTGAACTTGTCCATCTGCGATGATCCGCGTTATAGGCGGTTACTTCTTAAGCCTTCGTGCATGGGAGCCTTGGTGGTAAGCTCTGACCTGACGAACTAGCACGTTGAAAACCTGCTCCACGACTCGATCCCAAAATCGCGGCGGCACCACCGGCTTGATACAATCGGCCGATCGAGCTTATTTCACGAATCGATGCATGGCTGTCCCCGTTACACAATTCGTCGCGCTGCTCACTGAAGCGGGCCTCCTGACGCCGGCTGAAATCGAGGCGTTCCAGAAGAGCCTGCCTCCCGAGAAACTCGCGGCCGACGACGCCCAGGAATTTGCCCGCGAACTGGTGCGCCAGCAGAAAATCACTTCCTACCAGGCGACGGCGGTCTATCAGAACAGGGGGCGACTGCTCCATTTCGGTCAGTACACCGTCCTCGACAAGCTCGGCCAGGGGGGGATGGGAACGGTGTACAAAGCCCGGTCCCGCCGCATGAACCGCGTCGTCGCTCTGAAGGTGATGTCGAAAGCTGCCATCAAATCCCCCGATGCGGTCAAGCGATTTTTGCGCGAAGTGGAAGCGGCGGCCCGGCTCATCCATCCCAATATCGTCGCCGCCCACGACGCCGACGGGCACGGATGAATGCAGGGTGGTTTCGTCTATCCCGGCGCGCCGGGATTGCACCACCAAAGCCCAGGGTTGCCCGTTTTCGGGCTACCCTGGGTTACGATCCCATCAATTGAACGAACCCTGAAAGGGTTCCACCGGTTGCGATGTGGAAAATGAAAAGACGGAAAGACGGACGAGGAGGAACCACGAAAGACACGAAAACAAACGACCCAGACGAATTTCAGACCAGCGAGCCGCCGGGTTTATCCCGGCGGTGTCGGGTGCCTTGTCGCAGTGGGCGAAAAGACGGGTTGACTTCCAACGTCGCGAAGCGCCTGCGGGAAACAAGGTGTTATTCGGAGGCGAACTCGCGGTTGGAAGCGATCCCGGTGGGATCAACCCACCGGCTCGCTGGGATTAGGAATGGATCCCCATTGGCGTTCGCGCCGGCGACCGACTATCTGTCGGACTGGCCTCCCGCCGCCATCAGAGGATCTGCGAGGAGTTGCGTCAGCCGCCGGAATGCTGCTCCTCGATCCAGCCAGAATCCGACCATGCCGAACAGCCAGGCGACGAGGACAACGCCGGAAATGACGAAGATCACCCGGGAGCCGTGCTGGAAAACCAAGAGCGTCAGCGAGCCGCATAAGGCGGCGATGATCGTCATCGCACCGTCGCTCGGAGTGATCTCGACATGGATCGTCGTCCCGGCCGGGCCGACGATGAATCGGCCGAAGATCTCGGGAACAAACGAGGCCCGCCACGGGACGACAGGTTTGATACGAAAGCCCTGTTCCGACACATGCCCGACAAATTCGTGCTGGGCCCGGCGCAGCGCGAGAAACCGCGGGGGCTCGGTATGTGGCCGCAAAAGTGCCGCCAGCTCCGCAGGGTTGCCGCGGCTGTCAATGACGAACGATTCGAACGGAAGCAGTTTCATAGCGAGTTGCCGAACGCGATGAGCGGCGATTCTACCTGATGCCCCCGGGCAGATGTATAATGGATTCAAGTCGTTCGTCGATTCAAAACAGAAACGCGGAGCAGTGCATGGTCCGCCAGTCGCCGCCGGCATTCCCGGCGCCCGAAGCGCGGGCTCACTGGTGGCCGGCGCCGGTTCTTCTCGCCAGCGGGGGGGCGGTGTTTGCCGTCGTCCTGTTCGGCGATGTGGCATTCTCCGGCAGGCCATCGTCCGACCTCGCCTGGATTTTCGCGATCACCGAGGGCTTGCTGTTTGTGTGGTTGATGCGGTTTTCTCCAGTCGCGCCGGTGGCGCGCGTGAAGCTCCTGGCAGTCGTGGCGTCGGTCGCCGCTCTGTTCGCTCTGACAGTCAGCGTCGAAGGATATCACGGCGATGGACGACCGATCGTGGCCTGGCGCTTTTCCTGGCCACGCGGGTCCAGCGCCGGCGGGCAGCGACTGGCTGCAGTATCCCGTCTGACGCCGGCAGCGGAAGCGGTCGATCTGGTCACAACCACTGAGCGCGACGCACCGCAATTCCGGGGGATCAACCGTTCCGGCACGTATCCCGAGATCGACATCGCGCGCGACTGGAGCCACAGGCCGCCCCGTGAACTATGGCGCCAGCCGATCGGTCAAGGCTGGTCGTCGTGTGCCGTCCGCGGCGATTTTTTCGTCACTCAGGAACAGCGCGATGACGACGAGCTAGTGGCGTGCTACGAATTGACGACCGGCCGCGAGAGGTGGGTGCATCGCGATCGTACTCGCTTTCACGAAGTGACCGGGGGCGATGGTCCGCGGGCCACGCCGACGATCGATGCGGGACGAGTCTACTCGCTGGGGGCGACCGGACTTCTGAACTGCCTCGACGGGAGTGACGGGAGCCTGATCTGGGTGCGGGACATTCTGCGTGATGCGGGGACGAAGAATTCGCTGTTCGGGATGGCCGGGTCGCCGCTGGTCGCGAACGGGCTGGTGGTGGTCGCCCCGGGGGGCCAGGGACATTCGCTGGTCGCTTACCACGCAGCAGCCGGCGATTTCGCGTGGGGTGGTGGCGACGCGCCGGCCGCCTACAGTTCGCCGGTTCGGGCGCTGCTGGGAGGGACTGAGCAAATCCTCAACTTCAATGCCGAGGGTCTCTTCGCGCACGACTGCCAGAACGGCGCCATACTCTGGAACTTCGACTGGGTGACACCGCCCGAGATGAACAACGTCTGTCAGCCCGTTCCGCTGGCAAACGCCGATTCCGGCGGCACGGGGAGGGTCTTCATTTCGTCGGGTTACGGCAAAGGGTGCGCGGTGCTGGAAGTGAGCCACGGCGAGGACGGTTTCCGCGTTCGGCCCGAGTGGACCAATTCGCGGCTGAAGGCGAAATTTTCGAGCGTCGTGGTCCGTGACGGCTTCGTCTACGGACTCGACGACAAGCTGCTGACTTGCCTCGATCTGCGGACCGGCGAGCGGCGCTGGAAGGGAGGCCGATACGGCTACGGGCAATTGCTCCTTGCGGGAGATTTGCTCCTGGTTCTTGCCGAAGAAGGCGAGCTGGCGCTGGTCGAGGCTGCGCCGACAGACTTCCGAGAGCTGGCGCGTTTCGCCGTGCTCGATCACCGCACGTGGTGTCACCCGGTTGTCAGCGGTTCACTGCTTTTGGTCCGCAGCGACCGGGAAATCGCCTGCTTTGAATTGCCGGCCCGGGAGTGAGTGCGTCAGGTCGGTTTGGTGGCCGGCACCCAGGGTTCGGCTCGACGAGGAAATCTTGTGTGCCCAACCAGCCGGGACCAATTCTCTTCGAATCGGTGCCCGCCGGCCGCTCGCCGGGGGGATGGCAGACGCCGTGAGGTTCAGTAAGACCAGCGAGGTTCATCCCGGCGGGATCGGGTGGTCTGTCGCACTGCTCGGAATGACAGTTTGACTTCCAACGTCGCGAAGCGCCTGCGGGGGACAAGGTGTTATCCGGAGGCGAACTCGCGGTTGGAAGTGATCCCGGTGGGATAAACCCACCGGCTCGCCGGGCTTTGGAATGGAACCCCGTTGGGGTTCTCGCTGGAGATGCCCGTAGTCCGCGTCAGTGCCCATCTGCGAAAATCCGCGTCATCCGCGGTGACCAATAACGGACGATTCGAATGGAACCAATTTCATAATTGAGCGTCTCACTTGGTGAGACTTATGACTGCCATTCATTCCGACGCACGGCACAGATAGACTGACGGTATGGTCATTCGCGAGTTTGCCTTTCACGACGGTCGACGACACGATCGGGATCGATGAACATGAAAAGGAAACTCTTGCTATCGGCATCGTGGGCGATCGTCGCGGTCGCCGCTCTCGCGCAGGGAGCGCCGCTCGAGACGGTGCTGATCCGCGATGTGCCGCATGTCAGGCAGAAGCCCGATTTCTGCGGCGAGGCGTGTGCCGAGATGTACCTCAAGAAGCTCAAGCGCGACGCCGACCAGGATTACGTCTTCGATCAATCGGAGCTCGACCCGGTTCTCGGGCGAGGCTGCTACACCCGAGAACTGGCCACAGCCCTCAAGAAGATCGGATTCAAGATCGGCAAAGTCTGGTCGGAGGTTCCGGTGCGGACTTCCCGGGAAAAGCTCGACGAGGAGTTTGCCCGGCTGCATGCCGATCTGGCGGCAGGCGTCCCCTCGATCGTCTGCATGCGCTATAACGATCGGCCGAAATCCACCGAGCATTTCCGACTGGTGCTGGGGTACGATGCGAAAACCGAAGAGGTGGTCTTTCATGAGCCGGCGGAAGAGGATGGTGCTTACCGGCGCATGGCCCGAGCGAAGTTCCTCGAGATCTGGCCGCTCAAGTATTCGGCCGAGACGTGGACGCTGATTCGCCTGCGCCTGGAACCTGGGAAGCTGGCAGAGGCGCGCGCCGCGGACGGATTCACCAATGCCGATTTTGCGCAGCACATCCACAAGCTGCGTGACAGACTGCCGCACGACGGGTTCTCGATCGTCATCGCGAAACCGTTCGTCGTGATCGGCGACGAGCCGCTGGAAACCGTGCAGCAGCGCGCAGCCGCCACCGTGCAGTGGGCGGTGAAGCGGCTGAAGAGCGACTTTTTCCAGAAGGATCCTGAAGTAATCCTCGACATCTGGCTGTTCCGCGACAGCACCAGCTACGAAGAGCACGCGGAACTCCTGTTCAAGTCGAAGCCAACGACCCCCTTCGGGTATTACTCGCGGCGCGACGGCGCGCTGGTCATGAACATTTCCACGGGGGGCGGCACGCTCGTCCACGAGATCGTGCACCCGTTCATCGAATCGAACTTTCCCGAGTGTCCGTCGTGGTTCAACGAGGGGCTGGCGTCACTCTACGAGCAGGCGTCGGAGCGGAAGGGGCACATCATTGGACTCACCAACTGGCGGCTGGCCGGCCTGCAGAAGGCGCTTGGCAAGGGGAAAGTCCCTGCGTTCGAGACGTTGTGCGGCACGACCACGCGCGAATTCTACGACCGGGATCGCGGGACGAATTACTCGCAGGCGAGATACTTGTGCTACTACCTGCAGGAGCGCGGGCTCCTGGTCAAGTATTACGCGGCGTTTCGCAAGAACTGCGACACGGACCGCACCGGATACAAGACGCTGTTATCGATTCTCAACGAGGATGACCCGGACGCATTTCGCAAGCGCTGGGAGGAATTCGTCCTCGGGCTGACCTTCGACGACTGATTCGTCGCCGCCTACTCGCGCTCAGCCTTCGAGGGCCGACTTGCTCACCGGTATCAACACACTCCCAGACAGGCTCAGAAATCCACCTGGTATTCATGGCGAGAAACCTTGTTTAACCCCGAGCCAGCGGCGAGGCCTCAGCGCAAAAGGGCGTCGCCGCTGGCTCCGGGTTAAACGATCTATCCCCGACCTTCCGCCAACCTGCGCTCCCTGACGTCTACTCGCGCTCGGCCTTCGAGGGAGCGGCTTCGGCAGCCAGTTTCCGGCAATCGGCCAGTTGGACCGCACGGGTCGCTTTATCGGCAAAGGGATCGAAAACGAGCCCCGCGCCCAGGCAGTGCTTGAGGGACTGGCCGGCTGCGGCCCGGATGGCCAGACGTTCGTCCGACATCAGATCCAGCAGGACCGGTTGCACCGTGAGTTTTCTTTCCTTGAACTCGGCCAGCACTTCCTCCCGTCCCTGCCGGACGGGTTTCGAGACGAGCACGATGAGTCCGGTCACGGCGTCGCGCACTTCGGCGTCGGTCTCGGCCTGCTGCAACTTCTCGAGGAGATCATCGACCATCGACACATCAGGCTGAGGATTGGCCAGAGTCTGCGTGAGGAACCGGACAAACCGCTCCGGAGGAAGGTAACCATCGACCGAGCCAATCGTGCGGCCTTTGGCATCGAGAACGATGGTGCGGGGCAAACCGTGAACCCGGTACCGCGCCGCGAGTTCCTGGTATTCGTCGACATCGAGTTTGACCCACAGGAATTTGTCGGCGAGTTCGTCGACCTCGGGGCTCTGGAACGTGTTGACTTCCATTTTGCGGCACCAGCCGCACCAGGCCGCGCCAAAGCAGACGACCATCGGGCGCTGCTCGGTGTCGGCGGCGCGGGCCGCTTCGATGCTTTCGCGAAAATCAACCGCGAAGGCCTGCCGGCAGATCAACAGAGCCATGGCCCCGGCGACTGCGATCAATTGTGGACGGTTTGTGAAACGCATGAATCAGTGCGTGAGTGCATAGGCCAGCAGGTTGACGTTCACCTGCCGCGAGTTGGAGATTTCGTTCCCGCCGCAGCAGCAGCAGTTTCCGCCGGCTTTCGAGGTGTCGTTCAATCCATCGCGCGAGAAGATCAGCACGATCTTGCCGTCGATCTCCAGCCCTTCGAGGTGGGCCTGGCCGGAACTCTTCTTGCAGTCGAGACGGCTGATTTCGTAGATCGTGTGGAACACAGGATGCGACAGATCGAGCGTCGTCAGCTTCACTTCGGGAAAAATCGTAGTGATTTCCGAAACGAAACTCGACGACCAGGGCCCACTGCTGCAGCCGGCCGAGGCGACGATGAAGCCCCCGTTCGAGAGATACGTTCGCAGGTTCTGTCGCTGAGGCTGGCTCAGGGAGAACGCGCCTTCGCCGGTCATGACGGCAAACGGGAACTGGTAAATTTCGGTCGACTCCAGCTTGACCGGTGCCAGCCTCGAATCCGTCCGGATGTGCGAGTCGCGCCGGATCTGCGACAGGAATTCCGAACTGAAGCAGACCGACGTTTTGTTCTCGCCGTAAATGAGGTTGGCACAGCGGACGGCGCCCGGCTCGGCGGGGGGAGGAGTGATTGCCTGGGTCTCCTCGGCGTCGGGAGGGTCGTCACCGGCGTCGTCCGCAGGGGGCGGAGCAGCAGCCCAGAGGACGGCGCACCCCAGGAAAACAGACGCCAGTTCGATGCCGGTTCGCCATCGGAATCCGGTGAACGTCATTCCGACGCTGCTTTCGAGAATCATCACATCCCCTCCGATTGAAATCTGCTTGACGATTCAAGTCTCTCTATTGGGCTGATGTCTCTGTTGATCTATTGGCCTTCAGCCAGACGTTTGAAGTAGGCTTCGGCCTGATCGCGATAGCCCACGGGAACACCGCGCATGTTCTGACCAGAGACCGCACGATCACCGCTGGCCGCCGGCGTGAGTGTTTCGGGGTTCCCTTTTTCATCGGGATTGAGATTCATGCCGAGCCCGCGGCCACGCCCTTCGCCCGGCATCATCCCCGATTGTACCTCGTCGGAATCACCCGGAGAAGGAGTGTGTGGCCCGACGATGACCGTTCGCGCCCGCGAACCGGCCATGCCGGAGCCGCTCTGGGCTTGCCCTTGAGATTCTCCTCTCTGGGGAAAACCCGGCAGTCGACGGCCCTGCGAAAGCTGTTTCAGCGACTTCTGCATGCCCGGTTTGGACAGTTTCAGCGGTCCATCAATCTGGCCCGCCAGTTCCTCACCGGCACCCTCGCTATCGCAGAGCCGGCTGAGCAGCGATTCGAGTTTCTGGGCCGCTGATTCCGAGGCGGCGTGCGCTTTTTCGCCTGACCCTTTTCGCGCCTGGCGGGCGGCCGCGCTTTGATCGTCGGGGACTTGCATCTCTTTCAGATCCCGGCAGAGTGCCAGGGCGCTTTCCGACATCTTCGGCAAGGCATCGCGTGCGGCTTCCGCCGCTTTCTCGAGTGCCTGGGTCACTTCTTCGAGTTCCTGCTGGACTAGTTCCTGCTCCTTCGCAAGCCGCTCGGCACGCTCCCGATCGTCGCCCGAGAGTTTTTCCTGGTCGCGGAACTGGGCCAGTCGATCGGCCACGTCGCGCTGTTTCAAGGTGACCGCGCGCAAGCGTTCGGCTTGAGCGAGCAATTCATCGGCCTTGCGAATCTTCTCCATGTCTTCGGCGGTCTGTGCCAGTTCGTCCAGAGTCTCCTGGTCGAACGGTTTGTTTTCCCGGGCGAACTCGTCGGCCGCTTCGCGGAGCGCGGCTTCCCGCTCGGCGCTCTCGGGCTGCTGGCGGAACTTCGAGAGCTGTTCGGCGACCTGGCCGGCATTGGCTGCCTGGCGCTCGAGCTGTTCGCTCAATTTCTTCAGCATCTCCTGGTACGGTTGTTCCAGGTCGTAGAGCTGCATCTGTTCGGCTCGCTTTCGCAGAGCCTGGGCGAGCTGGTCGGCCTTCTTCTGGTAGTCCTGCAACTGCTTTTCGAGACGAGCGAGCTGCTCTTGTTCCTCGTCGCTCAGTACTTCGCCGGCGTTGAGTTTCTTGCGCAACTGCTCGAGCTCTTTCAAGATCTGTTCGCGCTCGGTTTGCAGGTTGTCGAGCCGGCGCCGCAGCGATTCAAACTCCCGCTCCAGTTCGGTCATCTGGTAATCGCGGCGCGCCAGTTCGATATACTCTTCTTCCGAGATGACCTGAATGACATAAGTTTCCGAATCGACGGCCTGACCGTTGGGGGGGCGATTGTCGTACGCCGACGCAAAATAAGTGATGACGTCCCCCGCGCCGGCCCCCAGCGATTGCAGGTCGAACTCATAGTGCGCGACGGCAACCGTCGGCTGTTTCGAATCGAACGGGAGATCTGTGGGAATCGGGCCCCAGCCATTGATGCTGCGGAGCAGGCGGAGCCTCGCGATCGCGACGTCATCGGCGGCCTGGACAACGACCGGCACCTTCCAGTTCTCGACGACAACCACGTGCGGCGCCGGCTGCACGATCGCCACCCGCGGCGCGCGGTCGGCAACGGAAGTCAGCGTGCCTTCGAGTGATTGCAGGCTTTCGGCGCCATTGGCGCCGGTCAGTGACAGACGAAAGCGTCCACTGAAGGCCAGCGGAAACGTTGCGCTAACGGCAGTCGCTTCACCGACGACGGGAAGCAGTTCGACCGTGGAAGTCTCGACCGGCTGCTCGGCGCCGCGTTTGAGATGGAACAATTCCAGCCGTCCGTTTCGCAGCGGAATGTTCGAACCGACTCTGAGAGTGACTCTCGTCCCCTCGAGCGCCTGGATCCCGCGCGAATCGAGGACGTGCTCGAAAGCGGGCCACCGGGTGTATTCGGGAAACGCGTACGCGACATGGACCTTTTCGATGTCGGGGACCACCAGCACGTTGAGCGGAAAGCGGCGGCTGCGGCCGGCCGGTGTGTCGACGTAGAATTCGCAACTCGACTCGGCGTGTTCGATCGGCAGAATGAACCGGCCGTCGCCGCTGCGAAACATGGGCGAGCGCTGCTTGCCGTCTTTCAGCAGCAGCACAATGTCGGCCTGCGACGGAATCTGCGGGCCGCTGAGATCGACGGTGATGGTCGCCCCGTGGCCGTAGTAGATCGTCTGCGGCGCCACGGCGACTTCGAACCGCAGGAGCGTATATGGCGGATGGTCGCCGGTGGGGTCGAGGAGCCGCGGGAGAATCATGCCGAACGCCTGCGGCGCAATGGCATACGAAACGAGCATCGCCAGGAACATCCCCGCGGCGATCCCGGCGGGCCTGACGAGGCGTTTGAAGTCGATGCAATCGCGCGAGTACAGGCCGGCGGCGAGTTCTTCGCCGTCCTTCACCGATCTGCTGATCAGTTCGGGGCTGACGCTGCCCGGCGGGCTGGTCGCCAGGTCGACCGCGTTGATGAGCCGGTTATCGCGGATCCCGAGATGTCGCTCGATCAACCGCGCCGCCCGGCGGGGATCGAACAGATTTCGCCAGGCATACCAGCCGGCAACGAGCGCCAGGGCCGCCAGCAGTACGGCCAGCAACACGTCGACAACGACCAGCCCCCAGGTTTGAAGAGCGAGGACGGCATCGATCGCGAGGGCCAGCAATCCAACCGCGATGAACAGGCCCACCCCGCACAGAACGGCCCGCGCGACTTCCAGCGCCAGCGTCAGCCGGCTGGTATGACGCAACAGCGTATTGAGATGCCCGCCACTCATTTCCGCAAGTCCTCGCTGCGTTGCCTCGCTGTTATTCTACTTCGTCCCGAAATGCTTTCACAAGAACGATTCCGGGTTTCACAACAAACCGGCCAATCGCCGCAACATCCATTCGAATCCGGCCCAGACCAGGAGGAGCGTCATCACGAAACTCGTGTCCCAGATGTATTCCAGACGCGGCGGAACGACCATCGCTGTGCGATGACGGTGCAGGTGATCGGCCAGTTCGCCGCCGGTCGTTGCGTCCAGGAACTTGCCGCCAGAATGGTCTGCGAGGACGCGTAAAGGCATCAGGTTGGCCGACGAATTGAGCCGTTCGAGGTTGACGTCGTAGACGTTGAACTTGCGTTCGATGCGCGACGATTTGGCATCGGGCGCCTCGAGCATGAGCTGGTAAACGCCAGTTACTTCCGGTTCGAGCTGCACGCGAAATCGCTGTTCCCGACCCGGAACCGGCACCATCGCCAGCGTGCGGACTTCTCCGGTCGGCTGGGTGACCGAGAGCGATGGAGGGGCTCTGCCTGACGGACCACCCTTGAACACGGCGTCGGCCAGCAGCGGATCTCCCAGGCGCACGCTGGTGCGGTCGAGTTGCAATGCGACCTGCTGACCCGGCGGAAAATCCCCTCCCATCGACAGCCAGCGGACAAGATTCGACCAGAACGTGTCGTAGAAACCCGACAGGTCCTGCTGATCGGGCGCGAGAAGGCTCCATTGCCAGAGACCGTCGCCGAGCACTCCCACGACGATCCCGCGCCCGTAGCTCATCCGCACGATCCCCGGGTAGGTGGTCCCCCCGGCGTTGGCTGCGCCTGAGAGCGACGCGCGGACCAGCACGATCGTCGCCGGTTTCTCGCGCTCGATGACCGGCATCACGTCAAACCCCGGCAGTCTGCTGAAGGCGTCGTCGACGTTGGTCCCGATCTTCGTCGTCGAGAACCAGGGGCTGGTCCTGCCGGACGGCGTGAGCGACAGCGAAACTTTTTCCAGGTCGCCGACTCCCCACACGACCGGTTCCAGAACGGCAAGTTCGGTCGAGATATCGAATCCGCGGGGAGAATCGTGCAGGTACGATCGCCCGCGTGCAAAAATGAGATGCCCGCCGCGCTCGGAAACGAACGTCTTCAATCGCCCGATCGATTCGAGGTCGAGGATGTTTTCGATCGCTTTGCCGAGGATTACGACGTCGAAGCGGGCCCATTGGTCCAATGTCGCGGGGACCTTCGGGGCCCCCTCGCCCACGCGGCTGACAATGGTCTCCTTTTTCTGTTCCGTCAATTGCGTGATCTGCGTCAATTCGATGCGCTCGTCCTTCCGTAGCGACTGGGCCAGAAACTTGCTGTCCCACGAGGGTTGCCCCTCCAGCATCAGGATCCGGATTCGCTCTTTGTGCACCTCACAGAAAACGACCTGCGAGTTGTTTCCCGTTTCCTTTTCCCCTTCGATCGGTTCGAGCGAAACGTCGTATTCGTAGAGGCCCGCTTCGGGGTGCCGGATCGGCAATTGCAGTTCGACGACCGATTTGTGATTGAAGACCACGGGAAGCGTTTCGACCTGGCCACCGTGCTTCAACTTGAGCGTCGTGGAGGCTTCGCCCAGCCCCGCCTGGTAGACCTTGACGAGAATGGCACCCGGTTCGCCGGGCAGAAGGTACGGCTGCATGGGCACGGCCAGGAGCGCGGCGTCGCGCTCCAGCGTTTCGCCTCCCAGACCGATCGAATAGACCGGAATCTTGCGCGACTGCGCCAGCGCAGCGGCCGGCTGAATGGGCGCGTCCTGGGAATCGCGACCGTCACTGATGACGCACAGCACGGCCCCTTCTTCGTGAGCGGGAAATCGGGAGAGAGCCGCATTGACGCTGTCGACAAGGTACGTCGCCTTGCCCGTCGCCACCGCCGATTCATCCTGCTGGAGCCGGCCGGCTGCGAGCGGGTGCAGCTTCTCGTCGAAGCCGTAGAGCTCGATGTTGTAATCTTGCGAGAGCTTCTGCAACTGGGGCGCGCTCAGGAATCGCGTCACGGCAAAACGGATTCGCGACATCCCCTCGGCATCGGCTGTCTGCATGGATTCCGACGTGTCGAGCAGGATCGACAGCCGCGGACGATTTGTGGCCGACGTTTCCGGCGGCATGCGGCTGGGCCCCATGAGCAGGACCGCCATCGCGGCGATAAAGGCCAGACGCATCGCGAGCAAGAAGCTGGTGCTGGCGACCCGCCCGCGAAACGTCCGCGCGTACGCGAACACCGCCAGGCCACTCAGAACTGCCGCCCCACCGATGATATGCAGCGGCGAACCCACCGGCTGCCAGACCCAGGCGATCAGTAACGGCGGATTCATTGAAATTCATTCAAGGC
>Ga0137463_1000117_pt1 | contig 31301 bp, 26 predicted proteins | sample EasRivERMGT800_2_FD_102333 | JGI IMG/M metagenome (GOLD analysis project Ga0137463, IMG submission 102333) | Soil microbial communities from meander-bound floodplain in the East River, Colorado, USA - East River MetaG ERMGT800_2 | ecosystem: Environmental > Terrestrial > Soil > Floodplain ...
GCGCGAAAGCTGAGGCGAAGCCGGCTGCGGCAGAGGAACTGACGGCAGACGACCGGCAGTTCTTCGAAAAAGAAGTGCGGCCGTTGCTGATCAAGCACTGCTACGAGTGTCACTCGAGCCAGGCGAAGAAACTCAAAGGGGGGCTCTTTCTCGATCGCCGCAGCGGATGGATGAAGGGGGGCGACACCGGTCCGGCGATCGTCCCGTTTGAACCCGACAAGAGCCTGCTGATCGCAGCGGTCCGCTACGAGTCGTTGCAGATGCCGCCGCAGGGAAAACTCCCCGAACCGGCCATCGCCATCCTCGAAAAATGGGTGCAGCGGGGCGCTCCCGATCCACGGCTCGACGCGGGTCCGGCGACGACGCAGCGGTCGCCTCTCGAAGAGGCGCGGGACCATTGGTCGTTCCAGCCGATCGTGCGCAGGCCCGCTCCGCAGGTCACTCACGCGGCGTGGCCCTGGTCGGACGTCGACCGGTTCATTCTCGCGAAGCTCGAATCCGAAGGACTCGCTCCCGTCGCCGATGCCGACAAGCTGACTCTCGTGCGGCGCGTCTTTTTCGACCTCCTGGGGATTCCGCCGACTGTCACGGAGATCGCAGCGTTCGTCAGCGACGACAGCCCTGACGCATTCGCGAAGCTGGTCGATGCGCTGCTGGGTCGCACCGAGTTCGGCCCGCGCTGGGGCCGGCACTGGCTCGACGTGGCGCGCTACGCCGACTCCAACGGCTCGGACGAAAACTTCACCTACTACGACGCCTGGCGTTATCGCAATTACGTCATCGGCGCGATCAACGCCGACAAACCGTTCGACCGATTTCTCAGCGAGCAACTGGCCGGCGATCTGCTCCCCTATCAGTCGCAGGAAGAGCGGGACGAGAACATCCTGGCGACCGGCTTTCTCGTCGTCGGCCCCAAGGTGATCGGCGCCACTGACAAACAGCAGTTGCTGGTGGACGTGATCGACGAACAGGTCGACACGATCGGCAAGACGTTTCTCGGATTGACGCTGGGCTGCGCCCGCTGTCACGACCACAAGTTCGACCCGATCTCGGCCCGCGATTACTACGCGCTGGCCGGGATCCTGCAGAGCACCGAAACAGTCCACGGCAATCTGCTGAACCGTCGCGACTTGAGCGGCTGGAACCTGCATCCGCTGGGAGCGACCGGGAAAGTAGCCTACGAAGCCTTCCTCGCCCATGAGAAGACGCTCGACGATCTCGACAAGGAGCAGAAAAAGCTCGTGGCGCGTGCCGAGGCTCTCAAGAAAGGCGAACAGCCGGTGGCCGATGCGGCTTCGGCGAAGACCGAATTGCAGCAGGTCGACGAGCGGCTGGTAACGCTCAAGCAGGAAATCTCCGGCCTGAAGAAGAACCCGCCGCCGCGCCCGCCGTTGGCGATGTCGGTCAACGATCAGGAACAGCCCGGATCGATGGAAATCTGCATCCGCGGCGATGCACACAACCGGGGCGAGGCAGTTCCCCGCGGATTTATCGCGATCATCGCGTCCAGGCCCGCGGAAATCGGGCCGAACGTCAGCGGCCGCGCCGAACTGGCTGCCTGGCTCACCAGCCGCGACAATCCGCTCACGAGCCGGGTGGCGGTCAACCGCGTCTGGCACCACCTGTTCGGCAAAGGACTGGTCGGCAGCGTCGACGACTTCGGCACGCGGGGGGATCGCCCCACGCATCCGGAATTGCTCGATTTTCTGGCATCGCGTTTCATGGAAGAGGGCTGGTCGCTGAAGCACCTGATCCGCGAGCTGGTGCTCAGCAGAACTTACCGGTTGAGTTCGAACGGCTATGCCGAGGGCGCAGCGCGCGATCCCGAGAACCGCTGGCTGTGGCGCATGAATCGGCGCCGGCTGCAGATCGAATCGCTGCGCGACGGAATGCTGGCGATCGCCGGCCAGCTCGATCCGACGCCGGCCGAATCGGTCGTCGCTCACCTGAGTGTCCAGGCAACCGGCGTCGGAGTGAAACCGAACAAGGTTATTCCCAGCTCCCGCCGGACGGTCTATCTGCCGGTCGTCCGCAACGACCTCCCCACCTTCCTGCCGCTGTTCGACTTCGGCGATTCGCAGACGGTCAACGGCCGACGCAGCAGCACCAACGTGGCGCCGCAAGCACTGTTCATGATGAACAGTCCCCTGGTCTTCGAAGCAGCCACTCACGCGGCCGGGCGCGCGTTGCTGGGAAACGACGGCAGGAACAACGACGATCTGCTCGAGCTGCTTTACGTCCAGATCCTGAACCGTCCGCCACGACCGGCCGAGATCGGCCCCTCTTTGGCGCTCATCCAGGCAGCGTTGGCGGAAGCGTCGGCGGCGGTCTCAACGGCAGACTCATCAACCGGCGGAACGAACGACAATTCAGCGCAGGTCCGGGCCTGGGCAGTTCTCGGCCAGGCACTGTTCTGTTCGACCAGCTTCCAGTATCTCGATTGAGGGGCGCCCTATGTGCGACTCGCCAGATTTCGAAATTCCACGACGGCAACTGCTGCAAAGTGCGGCTTGTGGATTTGGCTACGTGGCCTTCGCCGGGCTGGCGTCGCAGGCCGCCGCGGCCGAACGGAACCCGCTGGCTGCCAAGCTCCCGCACTACGCGCCGCGCGCCAAGCGGGTGATCTTCATGTTCATGCATGGCGGGCCGAGCCAGGTTGACACCTTTGACTACAAGCCCGAACTGGCCAGGCTCTCGGGCCAGCCGGCCCCGTTTGTGAAGCCCGAGTCGGACGACGGAGCGCGGCCAAAAAAGATCCCGCCACTGCGGGAATCTCCCTGGAAGTTCGCGCAACACGGCCAGTCCGGCCGCTGGGTTTCGGAACTGTTTCCGCACGTCGCCAGGCACGTGGACGATCTGTGCGTCGTCAACAGCATGCACACTGAAGGCCGCGCTCACGGCGAGGCGACACTGCGGCTGCACACCGGGACGGCGAATTTCGTCCGCCCCTCGATCGGTTCGTGGGTGGCCTACGGATTGGGAACCGAGAACAGCAATCTCCCCGGTTTCATCACCATCGCTCCGCCGCGGGCGCACGGCGGCGTGCAGAACTATTCGAGCGCGTTTCTGCCGGCGATTTATCAGGGGACGGCCATCGGCACCGCCGACGTTCCGGTGAAGGGAGCGTCGATTCCCTTCCTCGCCAACGACAAACTGTCACCGGCGCTGCAGCGCCGGCAGCTTGACCTGGTGCAGCAGTTGAATCAGGCGCATCTCCAGCGGGCCGGAGACGACGCGCAAATCGAAGGACTGGTCCAGGCATACGAACTCGGGTTCCGCATGCAGGCGGCGGCCCCGGCCGTGATCGAACTGGCACAGGAGTCGGCCGCGACGCAGGAATTGTATGGCATCGGGACCGACGCGACTGACGATTTCGGCCGCCAGTGCCTCATGGCGCGGCGCTTCGCCGAGGCGGGAGTGCGGTTCATCCAGATCTCGACCGCCTACCTGTGGGATCAGCACGAGAAGCTGATCAGCGGTCACGAGCAGATCGCCCGCGCGGTCGATAAGCCGATCGCCGGTTTGCTCGCCGACCTCAAGGCGCGCGGCTTGCTCGACGACACGCTGGTCCTGTGGGGAGCCGAGTTCGGACGGACCCCCTACACGCAGGGAGTCGACGGCCGAGACCACAACCCCGAAGGCTACTCGATCTGGCTCGCGGGCGGCGGCGTCAAGAGCGGCATCGCCTACGGCCAGACCGACGAATTCGGTTTTGCGGCGGTGGAAAACAAGGTGCACTATCACGACCTGCACGCCACGATTCTGCACCTGTTGGGGCTGGACCACGAACGCCTGACGTACCGCTACTCGGGGCGCGATTTCCGCCTCACCGATGTCGCCGGCCGCGTCGTGCACGACATCCTGGCGTAGGATCCTGTCGAGCCTGCGGCACTGCCACACCGGCGTTTGACATTGCGCGCGGACATCGGTCCGGCCGAAGTCCTAACGTAGTTCTGATCCACAGAGGAACTCAGATTCACACAGATAAAAGATCGAGACGATCTTCGCCGTATCTGTGTTCATTTGTGTCCATCTGTGGCTAATTCCTTCAGGTCGATCAACAATAGTCGCGGTGCGCAAAGTAACGCGCAGTGAGTCGGTCCCTTGAATGATCAGATTCATCTGGACCCGCGCAATTCGCCTTTTTCCCGATCCTGATTACCCTGGAGATATCCATGCCCAACCTGGTCCGTTTTTGTCGGCAACGCACGTCGCGCGCGGCTTTTGCCCGCGGCCTGACACTCGTCGTCCTGGCGGGATTCACCGGCTGGGCGGCTGGCCAGCAGGCGAACGAACGGGAAACGCCGATCGGGCCCCGCTGGTGGCCGGCGGAATGGGGACCAAACGATCAGCGAGGCGCCGCCAATCGCCTGACTAACGACAAAGTGCTCGAAGCCAACCAGTTGATTCGGCAGGGGAAAGTCTTTTCGCTCGGGCGGGTCTACGAACATGGAATGCCGATGCCGGGCAAACGGCATTTCAGCCTGACGATTCCCGGCTCGCCGACCTATCCGCCGGCGGGGCTCAATCAGGGAGTCTTCTTCGACGAAATGTTTTCGGGCGAGATCGGTCAGGTGGGGACGCAATTCGACGGTCTCGGGCACGCCGGCGTCCGGATCGGCAACGACGATTACTTCTACAACGGTTTCAAACGGACCGAATTCGCCACACCGTTCGGCCTGGAGAAACTCGGCGTCCAGAACGTGGGGCCGATTTTCACGCGTGGCATTCTGCTCGATGTGGCGGCGCAGCGGAAAACCACTCGCCTGCCGGCGGGCTACGTGATTACTCCTGACGATCTGGAATCGTGCCTCACGGCAGCCAAGCTGACGATCCATCCCGGCGACGTCGTCCTCCTCAACACGGGCCACGGCGAACTGTGGATGAAAGACAACACGGCGTACGGCGCCGGCGAACCGGGGATCGGCATGGAGGCGGCCCGCTGGCTCAGCGAAAAGAAAATCGTCCTCATCGGTGCCGACACGTTCGGCATCGAAGCGGTCCCATTCGAAAATCCCCTGACGTCGTATCCCGTGCACCAATTTGATCTGGTGCGGAACGGAATCTATCACCTCGAAAACCTCGATCTCTCGGAACTGGCGGCCCAGAAAGTGTACGAATTCGCCTTCGTGTTCTGCCCGTTGCGCCTGAAGGGGGCCACCGGATCGCCGGGAAATCCGATCGCGATCAGGTGATATCGCGTAGCGGCCAGGTACAATCGGTTGGAATCAATTCCGCACTTCGCCGCGCGGCGACGGAGACAACTGATGAAGAAGCTGGAGTTAAAAGAACGGCTTGCTGAACTCGGCGAGAAGTACGGCCTGCGCTATGTGGAGAAAGATCATCGGTTCATTGGTTTGTTCCGCGGAATCTTCGTGGACGCGTGGACTTACCAGGGATCGCTGTGTATCTACTTCTATTCTCCGACCGTACTCCTGATGGATGCCGTTCGCGAGAATTTCAAGAGCTTCTCGAATCTGGCTGAGACGGCAATACCGCTCTCGTGCCTGCAACGGCGCATGGACGGGAGTGGAGCCGGTTTTCAAAGTTGCATCCTTGAGCTGGACGGCAAGCAGCTCGATGCGATTTCTGAGTCTGAACTCCTCGCGGCGCCCGACGCCATAGCGCAGGATTTTCATGCTCACGGCGCCAGCAGCGAGCCCCCTGTCTGCCACCTGTGCGGCAAGGCGCCCGCCAGCAAGTTGCTGTACGCCAATTACGTCTACCAAGCCGCGTGCGAGGGCTGTTTCGAGCACCTCCAGGATTTCGTCCCCGGCGGCGTCGTCAAGCATGACGTTCAAATTCAATGGCAGGCGGCGGCGAAAACCCTCGCCCTCTGGTCGGCGGGCTTTACGCTGGTGTGGGGGTTTATTCAACAATTGCAGGAGGGCGTCGATGGTCGCCTCGTTTTGATTGCGCCGTTCTTTGGCAGCGTCTACTATTGCCGTGCCGTGGGGCGAGCGGCCCAGGGGATGAATCTCGAGTTGCGAGTGTTCACTTTGATCTGCCTCATGCTCTGCATCCTGACCGGCAACATCTGGGGCTTACGGACCGCGATGCTGCGGCAAGGAGACATTTCCTGGCTGGAGACGATCGAGGTGTATTTCACCTGGGCCCTGACACACCAGGAGTCGAATGCTTGGTGGTATCTCGTCGGCGGTCTGGCGGGATCATGGGTGGGCCTGGACCTTCTGAAAAAGCAGAATGTCGTCACTTACCGATGACATGGGAGCCTGCGACCTGTCGAAACTGGCTGACCGGAAGGTGTCCGAGTTCGCGTTCGTGTTCTGCCTCTTACGCCTCAAGGGAGCCACCGGATCGCCGGGAAATCCGATTGCGATCAAATAATGTGCGTCGGGCTGCGAATATCTCTCTAACGGCTTCGGGTCCATAGACCGCTACTCCTGCGCTTCATGCCAGCCTCCGCCACCGATCAGCATCCGAACGATCCCTCGAGTGAAAGGCCGCCAGCTTCACGGACCGGGCTGGGGTTCTGGCTGCTCGTCTGCGGAGGCACCGTATGTCTGGCAGTGTTGGTGTTCGTGGTGTGGCACTACGCGACGAGAACGCGAACGGCATTCGGAATCTCCGACACTCCGGTGGGAACACAGATGCTGGCCGACGGGACGGCGCTCGTCCTGGAACAGGTGACTGCGAAGGCGCCGCATGAAATCGCATTGCGCCGGCCGCAAGCGCCCGGATTTGCTCGGCCTTCCTGGTTGCGGCGGCGAGCACCGGAAAATGAGCAGCGGATCGGCGTTTATCACTCCGATTTCGCCGTCATGCTCTGGCTGACGCGCTGGAACCCGGCGACCAACGATTCTCTGGACTTCGACTGGTGGCTGGCCAACGTCCTGACCGACGAACATGGGGAAGAGATCGAGGACGACGGCGAACAGTCGCACGTCATCTCCGGCGGCGGGATGTCGTCACGCGCCGCTCCACGCCCCTGGCCGCCACTCCCCCGCAAGCCGGGAGACGTCGTGTTCGCAACCAGCCGGTTCCCGATGTTGCGACAGCCCGCCGGCAGTCGGTCGGTTGCAGTGTACGACAAAGAGGGAAAGCGTGTCGCCGAGTTCACCGTCCCTTTTCCCGATCGGAGCAGCGCGCCGGTCTGGTCCCCCGACTCCGTCCCGGCGACGAAAGTGTCGGGAGACGTGCAGGTGACCTTTACCGGCGTGGCGATCAAGGAATTGCCGGTGGTGAGATACAAAGACCTCAACCTGGCGCACCGCCGACGGCGCTGGTCGATCGTGCCGGAGTTTCAGGTGGAACGCAGTGGCCAGGCGGCCCCCCAGTGGAAACCGGAACCGATCCACCTCGCGGACGCACTGGGGAACGGCGCCTGGGACTGGGACTGCCACCTCAGCACGCACGAACCGGCCTGGAAGCTGGAGCTCACGCTGGCCCGCACCGCGCCCGAGGATTTTGCCGCCGCCGAACAATGGGAATCGCCGCTCGTGCCGCTACCGGCTGACGATTCGTCCGAGCGACTCAATCAGGGGAGCCCCGTCGGCGACGTCGCCGTCACGCTGATGCTTGTCGGACAGGGAACCTCGCACTACGACGTCGGGGCATCGACCGCCCCCATGCTGCAGCGCGGGGCAACTTCGCGGGTGATCGACGGCAAGTCGTTCAGCCTGTCCAACTCGTCCACCTCGCGGAATGGGGGGCCGACAGTCCATTCGGTAGACATCGCCGGGGACTGCGCCCATCTGCTCGTGAAGCTGGACCATCTCCCCCCGAACCATCGTGAGCTGTTCCAGGTGAGCGACGATCAGGGACGAATCCTGCAGCACCAGGCAGAAACCCTCACGCTGGGGGACACCCTCTACGCCTTCCTGTTCGTCGCCCCGGCGGCCGACGCCACATCCCTGCGCGTGACGGCCTACGTCCACACCGCCCGCACGTTCGAACTGCTGATTCAGCCGCCGGGATAAGCGAGAAAAATGGGGGACAGGTCCATTCGATTGACGAAATCAATCGGCCGCTTGAATTCGTCTGTTCGGGACCACCCGCGGCTCCATAGAATTCCCCTATGACCGCTCTCGAAGCGCCAGCTCCCGGCCCTGCGCCCGACAAACCGCCTCGTTCCCGGCGCTGGATCCCGGTGTCGCTCCGCCTGTTCGGAGCGTTGCTCGTCATGCTTTGCATTGCGAGTGGCCTGTTTGTCCTTTCTATCTGGCTGACATATCACCGCGAACAACTGGTGATTCCGAAGATCAAAACCTGGCACGGCACGGTCCAGACGACGAATGTCGCTCCGGAATGGATGCAGCAACTCGCGGGCAAGCACCGGATCGAGGCTGTCAAGTTCTTCGATCGCGCCCTCATCGTCAATTTCGACGGATCGTCCAGCGACACGGCAATCACCGATGCCGAGATTGCTCAGTTAAGCGGGCTGACAAATCTCGAAATCCTCCAGCTCATCGGCACGGCGGTGACGGATGCAGGTCTGGCCCACCTGACTGGCCTCACGAATCTCGAGTACCTCGACCTCAGTGGCACCATTGTGACGGACGCGGGCCTCGTTCACTTGGACGGGCTGACGAATCTTCGGGAACTCCGCCTGAGTAAAACGCGGGTGACGGATGCAGGTCTGGTTCACCTGATCAGATTGAAGAATCTCAAAGCCCTCTATCTCGCTGAAACGGCCGTGACCGATGCGGGTCTCGTTCACTTGAGGGGCTTCTCGAACCTCGAAGAACTCCGCCTCGGTGAAACGAAGGTGACGGATGCAGGCCTGGCTCATCTGAGCGGCTTGAAGAATCTCAAAAGCATTTCCGTCAATGACACGGCAGTGACGTTTGCCGGTCTGGCCCGGATGGAAAACCTGACGAGTCTCTGGCTCTCCGGCATGAAGGTCACAGACGTCGAGATGGCTCGATTGAGCAGTTTGACGAATCTTGAATCTTTGGACCTCGCTGACACGAGGATTACCGATGCCGGGCTGATTCATTTGAGCCGTTTGAAGAACCTCCAGGTACTCGGCCTGAGTGTCACCGGGGTCACGGATGCCGGCCTCGTGCATTTGAACGGATTAACGGAAATGCGAGAACTCATGCTGGCCGCCACGGTACTGACTGATGGCGGCCTGATCCATTTGAGCCAGTTGACGAACCTGACAGATCTCGACCTGTCCTACACGGCAGTGAAGGGACCGGGCCTGGTCCATCTGAGCAAGTTGACGAATCTGACCAACCTCGACCTGTCTAGCACGCCTGTCACCGATGCCGGCCTGGCCCACCTGAACGAACTGAACAATCTCGACTCACTCAATCTTGATGAAACGACCATTACCGATGCGGGCCTGGTCCATTTGAGCGAATTGGCGAACCTGACTGTTCTCTTCCTGCGGACCACGCAGGTCACCGATGCAGGTCTGCCTCACTTGAGTCGCGCGACGAAACTCCGACAAATCTCTCTCGAACGCACGCAGGTTACGGATGCAGGTCTCATTCACTTGAGTCGAGTGCCGAACCTGAAATACCTCGACCTCCGCGGCGCGGCGGTCACGGACAGGGGAATTGAAGAATTCCGGAAGGCATCGCCGAAATGCAATGTTCGCCGCTGACGGCGATCACGCCCAGGAGTCTGGTGAAATGGATCGAGATTGGAATCGCTTTTCCCGGCGTTCTGAGACGCCTACCACAAAACTCCTTCCGCAATCTGTTGGTTGCAGCCGACGTGGTGGCTTGTGACCGATTCCGAGGGAATAAATCCCTCGGCTCGCTGAACGACTGCGCGATCCGATCCCCGGGGCGAGATGTCGGGTTCGGCGACCGCTTCAGACGGCACTTTCAAAGCCCGGAATTGCCGGGTTTTATGGGGAGTGGCGGGCCGATCACATTACAACTTCGCCAGATTGGCGGTTGGCGCTCACTACCGTGCCATGTGCGGGGTTGGATGGATAGGTGCAGCCCAGTTCTGCACGCCGGCGCGCTTCGAACAGATTTCCCGCCAGAGCCGGCGCTGGTTTGGCAGGCGCTTCAGGGGAGCGACAGATATGACGAACTCGCGAATTCCGATGGCGGCCGCAGGGGTGGCCATGTTTCTGGCGGCGGGGACGACGGCTGAAGCGGCCAAAGGGGTGAAAAAAGCGGCCGCCGCAGACACCCCGCGGACGGTCGCTGGCGAAGTGCTCAGGGTCACGCATCACAACGGCGGCGCCTCGTTTCACGTGAGAACGGCGTACCACCACAAGAAGCTGGGGATGCCCAACCAGGGCGCCGTCGCCGGGGGCCAGGTCCAGGGCCAAGCGCAGCCGCAGGGCCAGATGCAGCATCACGGCCACGAGTTCAACGTCACGGCGGCGACGCACTTCGAGCACGCCAACGGCACTCCGGCCACCCTCGCCGCGCTGCACCAGGGAGAGCGGGTGCGCGTTCAGGCGGTAGGGCATCAGGCCTCAAATGTACAGATCATCTCGCACCAGCGGATGCGCGGTACTTTCAACCGCAGCCGCACGCGGATGTATTACCCGCATCTCCATCAGCAGCGTCGGCGTCGGTGAGGGCCGAGTGATGCTTAATGGTCTTGAAACTTCCTCGGCACAAATCCTGAGACACCACAAATGATCGCCGGTACAGAATTCCTTTCCCGTCGACTGGGAAGAGCTAATGATGCGAACGGAACCGTCAAACGGATTCCGCCCCACACACCCCGGCCCTCTCCGACCGAGTGGGGAGGGAGACGATTCGTTCTCAGGGGGTGACATGCCCATCGGGCAGACAAAAACCTGGAGTCCGTCATGTCGGCATTGGCGAATTCGGTGGTCCTGTGCATCGCTCTCTCGGGGGCCACAATTAAGGACGAACAGGCGCGGCTGACGATCAAGGGGCACACGGCTGTCGTCAACGCGGTGGCTTTTTCCCCCGACGGCAAACGGCTGGCGTCGGCCAGCGATGACGACACGGTACGGATCGTCGATCCGGCGACCAGCAAGCTGCTTCTGACGCTCAAAGGCCATGCCGATTCGGTCCTCGCCGTCGTGTTCTCACCCGACGGCACCCGGATCGCAACCGCCAGTGCCGACGACACGGCCAGGGTCTGGGATGCCGTCAAGGGAAAGCTGCTGTTGACGCTCTCCGGCCATAGCGACTCGGTCAACAGCGTCGCCTTCAGCCACGACGGCAAATGGCTGGCGACTGGCAGCGACGATGACACGCTGAAACTATGGGACGCAGCGACGGGAAAGGAGGCGGCCTCGCTCCCGGGGCACGCGGATTCGGTGAACGGCGTTGCGTTTTCGCCAGACGACACGCTGCTCGCTTCCGGAAGTTCCGACAATACGATTCGGGTCTGGAGCGTCGAGACGCGGCAATCGCTGCGGACGCTCAAAGGGCACACCGACACGGTCAACGCCGTTGCCTTTTCTCCCGACGGCACGCTGGTCGCTTCAGCCAGCCATGACGAATCGATCAGGCTGTGGGATGCGGCCACTGGGGATTCTGACGCGACGCTGGTCGGCCACAACGGTCCGGTGAAGGGGCTGGCATTCAGTCACGATGGACTGCTCCTGGCGACTGCCAGCGACGACCGCACAGTGAAGATCTGGGACCTGTCGAACGACGAAGAAGTGGCGACGCTTGAAGGGCACACCAACTGGCTGAACGACGTCACGTTCACCCCCGACGACGCGACACTGGCCACCGCCGGCAACGACCGCCTCGTGAAAATCTGGAACGTCCCCAAACCGAAGGGGAGTCCCGCTGCGACAGAAAAGAAGTAGAAGCACTGGTCGGTGCGTTTGTCGGCATTTGGAGGGATTGCACAGAATGGTGCAAGTCCACCTTATAGAGACGTGTCGCCGCGTCGCATTAGCGTCTCACACGCCGTCGGACCACCGCTATCCGCGGTGGTGCCGGGCTCCGGGTTAAACGACCGCCGGTTGAACCGGCCGTTCACGACGGTTTGCCTGCCCTGCGTCGCGACAGGTACAATTCGGGCATGGCTCGGCAATGGACCTATCGCCTGATCGGTGTGCGGCCAGATGACACGTATATCGACCTGGAGCGCAATATTTCGTTTGAGCGGGCAGTCCAGGTGAGACGGGTGCTGATTGGTGCCGGCGGCTTTACGCACGTCCTGATTCTGTGCCAGATGTCCAGCGCGTCGTCCAATGGCCGCACTTACTTCACATTCGCGAGCTGACGATCGTGACACGGTCGCTGCGGGCATCTCGCGCGGGATTAGTGATGTCGCGAAATACGATTTTGTGGGCGGTCCTCGTCGTGGCGTGCGGTGCGTTGCCGGCACACTGCCGGGCTCAAACAGCACAGCCGTTGCCGGAAACGCAACGGCAAGCGCTCGAGCGAGGTGTGCGGGAGTTGCGGGCTGCGCTCGACAAGTTGCCCGAGCCGCGATCGCGCGCGTGGGCGGACGCGGCAATCTTTGCCAAGGGGCTGGCGTGGGCTCTGCGATACGATCGCGAGTTCACGCCGGCCGACGTCGCATTGCTCGAGAAGGCAGTCCGGCGCGGGGACGAACGGCGGGCCGCCCTGGCCGGCGACTCGCAGCCCTGGACGATTCGCCGCGGCAAGGTGGCACTGGGGTACCTGTCCAAAGTCGACGGCTCGGTCCAGCCGTATGGCGTCATTATTCCAGCGAAGTACGACGCCGGAACTCCGATCCGGCTGGACGTCGTGCTGCATGGCAGTTCGCGGCCGGTGGGGATGAGCGAACTGCGGTTCATGGCCCGCTTCGATGACGGGGATGAAGCAACCTCCGCCGCGCCAGATCAGCCCTTCATCGAGCTGCACCCACTGGGCCGAGTCGAGAACTGCTACCGCTGGTCGGGTGAGACCGACGTGTTCGGGGCGATTGAAGATGTGTGCCGACGTTACAACATCGACCGCGACCGGATCGTGCTCCGCGGCATGTCGATGGGCGCTTCTGGGACGTGGCACCTGGGGCTCAAGCATCCCGACCGCTTCGTCGCACTGGGGCCGTATTGCGGGTATGTCGATACGCACCGGTTTTCAGAAACGCCCTTGGAGACTTTCGTGCGCGTCGGCGAATTGCCCGAGCATCTGGAACTGGGACTGCACATGCTCGATTCGATCGACTACGCCGCCAATGCCGGGGTTGTCCCGGCGATTGCCTGCATGGGAGAAAAAGACGTTTTCTTCCAGGCGCACGTGCTGATGGGCGAGGCAATGCAGCGCGAAGGGCTGACGATGGTCAACCTGATTTCTCCGGGAACGGGGCATGTCATCGACCCGCAGACGCACGCCGAGCAAATGCGGCGAATCGGCGAATTTGCCGCCGCCGGCCGGCGCCGGCCGCGCGAGTTGCGGTTCGTCACCTGGACCCTCAAGTACAACCGCTGCCACTGGCTGGAAGTGCTTGAGCTGGATCGGCACTACGCCCGTGCGGAACTTTCCGCGAGACTGAAAGGTCAGGCGCTCGAGATCGACGAGCCACGGAACATTTCGCGATTCGCGATCGACATCGCGCAGTTGCCCGACGTACCGACCAGCCTACGCGTCGGGACCACGCCCTTGCCTGTTGTGCAAGGCGCAAACGTTGTCGCAAAGCGGATCGTCGTGGTGCGTCGCGACGGGCAGTGGGCGATCGAAGACCAGCCCGACAAAGCGGCCCAGACCGGGAAGCGCCCCGGATTGCAGGGGCCCATCGACGACGCGTTCACAGGGCCGTTCCTGTGCGTGCGCGGCACCGGGCGCCCCTGGAACGCCGGCGTGCAGGAGTACGCCGAGGCCAGCCTGCGCCGGTTCTCCGGTGAATGGCAGCACTACTTTCGCGGTGAACTGCCGATCAAGGACGACGTGGCCGTGACGGACGGCGACGTACAGAACCGGAATCTGATCCTGTTTGGCGATCCCGGGAGCAACCTGTGGATTGCGAAGGTCCTGCCGCAGCTACCGTTGGCGTGGTCGCGAGATTCGCTGCGGCTGGCCGGTCGGGAGTTTCCGTCGGCCAATCACGTTCCCGCGCTGATTGCCCCGAACCCGTTGCCGGGTGCCGGCCAGCGCTACGTGGTCCTCAACAGCGGCCACACGTTTCGCGAGGCAGAGCTGGCCAAACTCAATTACCTGCTCTTTCCACGGTGGGGGGATTGGGCCGTCCTGAAAATCGACCCCGCGCTGCCGATGAAAGAGGCCTGGGAGGACAAAGTCCTGCACGCCGGTTATTTCAACGAGCGCTGGAAGTACTGAAAAAGGGGACAGGTCCATTTATCGTGTTAAATGGACCTGTCCCCTTTTTCGACGCCCATGCCGGTTACTTCAACGAGAGCTGGAAGTAGCGTGACGACGAAGTCTGCGCTCAGTCCAGCGAGCCGCCAGGCTTGTCCTGGCGGGATCACGCTCGGTCGGTTTGTGGCACGCGGTGATGTGCGATCGACGATCGTCGGGACTGCGACTGAGCAACACTTGCAATCACAATTCACAATTCGGCTGGCAAGGACACTCGTACCTGGGACCGCCGGGAAGGACCCGGCGGCTTGGTGGGGCGAAGATTCTTGATCGGCGCGGCGCTCAACTGTGTTGCTCGATCGACTCAAGTCCATTCGAAACGGGCAGGAATCGGGTGATTCGCAACCAATTCGCGAACCGCATGGCCGGATCGGGCGGATTCAGGTATGATGTGGGAGTTAAGTGCGGTGGAGCGGCCCGACCAGATAATGTCGGGCAACACCGCAAAGCTGCTTTTTTCTGGAAACGTGATCGTATGGCTGAAGGCAAGATCAAGAGATTGACGGACAAGGGTTTCGGGTTTATCGAGACCGGGACAGACAAAGACATGTTCTTCCACACGTCGAACGTCGAAGGGGCAACCTTCGAGGAACTGCGTGAAGGACAGCGCGTCTCCTACAACCCGGGTCACGGTCCCAAGGGACCGCGAGCCGAAAACGTGAAGCCCGTCTGATTCGGGGCAATGCCACACAAGTCAAAACGCCGACGGTTTCCGTCGGCGTTTTGCATTTCATTTGGGAGTTCCTGTCGACCGCAACCAGATGACGAACAGGAAGCCGATCAGAATAGCGGCGCCCGCTCCCCAGAACCAGGAATTCGATTCGGCCGGTTTGGCCGGCCCGGCGGCAACCGGCTGGGGCGCGGCATTGGCCGTCGGCGCAGCAGCCAGCGGCTCCTCGGGCTCTCCCGACCGGAAGTTGATCATTTCGACCGGCCTCGCCGCCAAAGCGTGATTTGGACTCGCGGCCGGAAACTGGCGGACGCCGACTGCCAGTTGCAGGGAATAATCCAGAGACGTCGTTCCCGCCGGCGCCCCGTCGTAGACTTCGCCGGCTTTCGTGTTCGTGAAGAATTTTTTGGCCGGGTCGTCCGGATCGGTATTGAAACCGGGAACTGTATTACCCGGGACGTAGGGGACGACGGCGCGGGCATGACAGGACAGGCACGACGATTTTGGATTGTCCACCGGTCCGTTAAGCCTTCCCTTCCAGCCAAGATGAGGCGATGGAGACGCGGGAGGATTCCCGATCTCATTCGCCCAGGTCTGGTCGAGGTCATTGCCCCACATCAGACCCACAGGAACCAGCCGGTCCAGCGGCCCGGCGCCCGCAGCGTCGGACCTGTAGATGAACGTGCCGAACACCCAACCAGTCAGGTCGTCGTTGCGGTCATCTCGGACTGCCACGTCGACCTGGAGCAGCAGAACGTCGCGCGGCTGGCGATCCACCGAAGGAGGTGTCTGGTCGACCAGATCGATGTTGGCCGACCATTTCATGCTGTTGGCCAAAAAAGGAACCTGCGCGTCGGTACCACTCGTGAACAGTAATTTGAAAGCGAGGGCGCCGTCGTCAAACTTGACGGCGGTCGTATCGGGCGCCGAGGGATCGGCCCAGACCTTACCCACGGTGAACGCGGCAATCGGATTGAAAAAGCCGACCGCCCAGTTGCTGAGCCGTTTGTCCTGGTTGTCGTGCAGTTCCCCTTTCGGCGAAACCCGTTCGCGGGTCAGGCCATGAATGAACTCGCGGCCCGACGCGGCGACCGTTGCGCTCCCGTGGCCCAATAATCCCGGCGCGTGATACCACTTGCGGATCGCGTTGTCCTGCACCCACCACTGGACAGCTTCGTTCCCTTCGATGCCGTAAGCTAGGACAGCCTGGATGTATTCAGCCGGCTGGGTCTTGAAGTCGAAGGCCTTCCAGGGCTTGGGATCGCTGGGCAATGTCGTGGGATAATCCCTGCTGAGTTCGAATTTCGGCCCCGTCCAACCGGGAGGGATCGTGTCGATCGTGTTGTGGAATGCAGGCGGAACCTGGCTGAAGCTGGTCCCTTGAAGAATCAACAGACCGGCCAGCGCGGCAACAATCGGATTCCAAAGTGATGTTCGAAACATTGGCTTCTCCTGGGAACCCCGAGGGGACTGGTTTCAGAGGCCATCGTCGGCAAGTTGCCCGGCGCGCGACCAGAGTCTGCCGCGTGCCCCGGCAGGAACGATCCATTGGCGAGCAAGCGGCTCAATCCATTCACGCGTCGCCGAGCCGTTGCGAGTCAACGCGTCTTGCGGCGCAACGGGACGATCCGAACGAGGCGGCCGAGACGGAAATTGTGCCAACCAGCCGTTCGGGTGGACGAGTCGGGATCTCGTCCGGAATCCCATTTCTTGAACGGTTCGTCTCAACCTTGGCCTCGGCCCGAACTTTTCGATGTGTGAGAGTGCGGCCCAGAGCTTGTCGTTCTGGAAACAGATGGCTGCCCCGCCCCGTTTCCCCTGCGTCACTTCCCGGTTGATGTCGGAGATGCAGACCCAGTTCCCCTCGTTTTCGAAGGAGGCCGCCCATTTCGCGTGATCTTTCGTTTCCGGCCAGGCCAGGTTCACGCCGAGCGCCGTCAGGTCGATCGACGTCGCGTTGATCGTGGTTTCTCCGGTGGGATCCGTGTCGCCGAAACTTGGTCCGCGCAGCCACGATTCGACTCCGAGATCGGCGTGCAGTGACGGGCCCACAAGATCGGACCAGAGATCTTTGTCAAATGTCCTGCCATCCGGTCCCAGGACTCCATCCCAGTTCCGGCTTTTGGCGAAACAGCGGAACCTGGCGCCGCCTCGCGACTCAAACAAGAAATCGCCGGGGGACTTCGAGGGCGTAAACTGCCTTTGGGCCAGCTTCTGCCACACGTCGGTCACGCCGGCCGGCAGAGTGGCGCCATACGTCTGCGGTCCCTGCTGGGTCAGCATCTGGCTGGCGATGTTTGCAGCCGTCGTCGCATCTTTGAGCGTGATACAGAGAAACGTCTGGCCATTGACCAGCGTCGGAAAGTCGGTTCTTCCCGGAGCCCCAAACCGGGGATTCGAATGCATGATCCAGAGGGCACTATCGGTTCGCATGTCGAACGCGAGTACCCCCTTGCAGTGACCGAACCGCGGATTGTCGTTCCCGAACCCTTCAGGAAATTGATCATTGTAAAACACGCAGCCGAAGGCGTTTCCCGGATTCCCGGAAAGCTGCTTTAACGTCCGTTGGAGTGCGCTGGCAGGATCGTCGACGGTCAGCCGAGATTGCGTGAGGGCGGCACTTCGATTGTCGAAATACAGGTATTCGTCACCGAGCGACTTGGGGGCGTTTTTTGCACCAGCCGCCGAATTCGCGACCCCCTTGGGAACTTTGTAAATGAACCACCAGTCAACGGCCTGGCCATCGTCACCGATGGCACTCAGGAGAGCCGGCACCGAAGGTTGCGCTGCGACGCGTTCCGGGCTATAAACGGCTCCGGCTGCCATCACGAGCAGCGCCAAACCGACTCGCCGCAATGAACGCATAATTGACTCAGTCGGAGACGGTTGAGACCTTAGACCATTCGCGAGACAGATGTGGCACTTTTCGGCTGGAACGCCGACCAGAAGGGCCTGGACGCGCAATCGCGGCTTTCCTCTCTCTCTAATCGAAAACGGCGGAAAAAAGCGGCCACCGAAATTTCCATTTTTTGCAAATCTGTCAGTTCGGGCCGCAACTGTGAAGCCTCCCCCTCGAAAAGCCCTGGTCGCGACCCCGGCGGGAACGCCAGCCGATCACCTTCCAGTCAATCACAGGCGAGCTTCGCTGTAAATAGCCTGTTCAGGTCAGCGCCGTAAAAAATGGGACAGGTCCCCTGGAATCAGTCGCCGGGACTGTCACCGTTTTTTCGCAGGGCTTCGAGTGCACGGCCGCGGAGAATGTCACCGTCCAAGTAGCATTCGTCAAGCTGCTGAAGTGACGCCAGCTGCTTGAGTTGGACTCGGTTGATCCCGGTCCCGCGGAGGTGCAGTCCTCGCAACGACGTCAGGGTGCAAAGGGCGGCGATACAGTCGTCGTCGAGGGGAATATCGTCCAGACGCAAGAGAATCAACTTCGGATTCGTTCGCAGGCAGGCGAGCCCACGCGCGTCGATGGCAGTTCTCGAGAGGTTGAGGATTTCGAGCTGGTGGAGACCGGCCAGTTGCTCGAGCGCCCGGCTGCTGATCCGCGTTCCGGATAAATTCAGATAGCGCAACGACGAAAAACGACTGATGACCTCGATCGAGGGGTCGCCGATCCGGGTTCCCGCGAGACTGAGGTTTTTGAGAAGACGCAGGCGCGGCACCTGTTTGAAGCCGGCATCGGTGACGCCCGTGCCGTCGAGAATCAGGCTGCGCAGCGTGGGTGCGTCCGCAATGAGCGGCATGTGGGCATCAGTCAATTCGGTAAACGGGAGGTGCACCACCGCCGGGTCTCCCGAGATCAGGTCGCCGGTCAGGTCTTGGCAGCCGGCAAGCGGTAGTGCGAATCGGGAGTCGTCGAACTCGACGCCGCGGGGTTGTTCCGGCATCCCGCGGATGTTCACGAGTTGCAGGTCATCGCCAACGACAACCACGCGCGCGCCGGGTTGCATGGGAATCGACAGCAACTTGTGCTTCCACTCCAGCCGGTGATCGATTCGATCAATCGCGCTGGCGATCACGGCAAGGATCACGCAGGTCAGCACCGCCGGCAGTGCATATCCGATCCCGAAACGTATCAATCGACCGAAAACCGAAGGTTGCCGCAAATCGCGCAGGCTGGCATTTCTGTGTGAAAGTGAGCATCGCGGCCGATGGTCCATAGGAAATTCCTCGTCGATCGAGCGGGGGGGGACAGCATGGGGCAACGGTGTTTCACGGCCAGCCGAGACGGCGAGTTTTAGGAGATTTTCTGAATTCGATCGGTAGCGCCCCCCGACTTCGAACAGGCCGTGACAGGCGCGAACCGTGAGCGGTCGGTCGGGCAGGCCCTTGTATCAATCAGAGCCTGCCGGACCGAGACGCAGTGGAAATGATCACCAGCGAACGAAAGCCCTCTCAGGGAGGACGCGCTTCCGGGCCGTCAGGCCCGGGCGGTTTGGGGCGTCGAAAAACCCAGGACATGTGCAGCTGGCCGGGTTCGGTTTTGAATTTCTCGGGGCGCGCCGCGCCCGGAGCCGCAACGGCCAGACGGAGCGTGTCCCCCTCGATTTCGTACAGGCAGAGAAACGATTGCTCCGGGTTGGGACGCATTTCCAGGAACGTCGCCGGGTGGGCTGGGTCGAGCATAAACGTTCCGCCGAACTCTACGACATTCCCCCCCTGGAAATGCGACAACTTATATGTGCCGTTGTCGAATCGCGCCCAATCCCGCACCTGGACGGCGATTGGCGAATCCTCGCCGCCGGCTTCGAAATGCTCGGCGACCCACTTGCCCTGCAGATCTTCGGCTTCGAAGGATCGATCGAGCCGGCGCAGCCGGGAGTATCCCACCAGCCCCGCACGAGTAACGGGCTGGTCGCCTGCGGGGGGGGTGACGATGCCGGCACGGATTTTGTCGGGCCGTTGACCAGCGGGTTCGGCGGTGCAAACCTCAAGGGCTGTCTGATTAAGACGGAACGCGCCGCTTCGCGCGGCGCGCGCGGGCGGGTCAGTCAGTTCCAGGTCGATCGTGTGCGGCTGGTGCGACGAGTCGATCTGAAAGTCGGCGGAGAAAATCGTGACGTCCTGCCACTTGAATCGAATCGACTGCGCAACGACAACCCACCGGCAATCTTGCGATAATGTGGCGTGTTCGGCCGGTGTCGCGCCGCCGATGAATTCGAGGTCTTCCCCCTGCCAGACTCCCTCCAGCGAGAGGACCGGCTGTGCGGCTCCCCGGTCTGCCAGTTGACCGAGCGCATCGTTATGGACGAGGCGCCCGCCGAGGGGCAGGCCCAGACTCAGCGTCAGACCGGCAACGGCCGCAATCCCCAGAGTTCCGCACGCGATCAGCACCGCAAAACCGGCCAGGGTACGGCGGGCCAGAGTTTGCAGCGCTTCCGTAGCCAGTCTCGCCGCACCGACCGACAAAATGGAACCCCCGGAGATCACACCGGTCGCCGGCAACAGGCCGCAGGCCAGCGCCGATTGCAGGAGACCGGGGAGCAACGGACCGGCGGAGCCCGTTTCGGCCAGCAGGGCCGCGACGGCCGTCGTTCCGCCGAGAACGACGCCGCGCCGTGTCAGGCCCAGCCGCAGTTTGTCACGGCCCCGCGCCAGCCGCGAGACAATCGTTCCTTCGGGACAACCGAGCCGGTCGGCCGCTTCGCGATTCGTCAGCCCTTCCAGGTAGCAGAGGATGATCGGCAATCGCAACAGCGTCGGCAGGCGGGCAATTTCGTCGTCGAGGACTTCGGTATGATCGACAACCGCCTGGCCAACGACCGGTTCGACCGCTTTGTCAGTGATCGCAACAGGCATGACAACTTCCCGGCGGCTGGACGTGGCCCGTGCACGCAGCGCGATGCGGCGGGCCACCTGATGGAGCCAGCCCCCAATCGACCGCCGGCGACGAATCGAGCGCGCCTTGCGGGCGAGCACGGCAAATGTCGCTTGCAGCGCGTCTTCGGCATCCTGCGTCTGCCGCACGATCCGCCGGCAAACGCCCCACACCATCGGACCGTAGCGCCGGACCAGCACGGCGAAGGCCTCCTGGTTGCGAGACAGCACGTACTGTTGCAGCAACCAATCGTCAGTCTGTTTGTCGTACTCGACACGCATGAGCTGTCAACGCATTGAGTTCCTGAACATCGCACCCGCGGCAGGCCGCGACCGAAATGCCGGCCCTCACCCTAATATAGAGGCGCCGCACCCTGGAATCCTGCGCTCTTTTTTCGCAGATTTCGACAATTCGCAGATTTCGACAGCCGGGCGACAGGTCGATTTAAGCCGGCCAATGAACCTGTCCCCCCAGTTCCAAAATGGCCGGAGAACGTTTGATCTCGAGCTAATGCACCGGTTAGAATCTCATCCCGGCGGGCCGGGCGCCGCGGCGAGCTGCAGCGCCTCTGACTTCCCATGACATCGTTTCTGGGAGATTGCCAATGTCGGAGACCTCACGGCCGCCGAAATCGGCGGGAAAGAGTTCGTCGCGCCCTGCAGCGTCCCGTTCCGCCGCTCCGCAGGCGCCTCCCCGGGTGGTAAAAAAGAAAAAGCCGGTCAAGCGCGAGTCGACCGGTGAGCCCCGCCCGGTCGGACCCAGCGCTCCGGCGTCGGAGCTTCTGGTCCCCCTGATCCTGGTCGGCGTCGGCTTGGTGGCGACCACGTTTACGACGTTCATGCTCCGTCCCGAAACCGTCCCGCTGGGGGTGTGGGTCGCCATTCGGATGACGATCGTGATCGTCTCGGCGGTCCTGACCTACGGAGCCCTGTTCGTCGCCGCACAGGTGCTTGACATCGAATATGGCTACATTTCGACCGGGGCGGTCAAAGTGGCTGCCATTACGCTGACTCAGGACTGGGTGGGAGATGTGGCCGACAGAATTCCGGTTCCGTTCCTGCCGTGGATCCTGACCGCCGCCACCACGTACGGCATGTTCATGTATTTCTTCGACATCGATCTGAACGGAGCCCTTGCGTCGATGTTCGTCGTCCGCATCGTGCACTTTCTGGCGTTCGTGCTGCTGTTCGTCGCGATCATCGGCGGGCTCGCCGGAGGCGGGGCCGGCGCGGCACTCGATCTGATTGCGCCCGCCGGCCCGGCGATTCAACCCGATCCGGCCGATGCCGCCGATCCGGCGCATGCTGCCGAGGATGCCGATCTGGACGAACCGATCGACATGAACCAGTGACAAAAGGGGACAGGTCCATTTTCTGATCGACTTGAGACACAAAAAGGGGACAGGTCCAATTAATTAATTGGACCTGTCCCCTTTTTCCTTTTGCGGACGACCACGGAGCCGGAGAGTCGACTGCAAGCCCAGACGTTCTGCGCACGCTTCAATCCACGATGCGGACCCAAACGGTTGGCCGCGATTCACGCAACGCCGAATCGCTTCGACTTCGGCTTCGGTTTGCGGACGTTGCACGTGTTCGCCCCAGTCGCGAGAACAGGGCAACGGCCACTTTGATAACAGCCGCCGCTGCTCAACTGTACCCGACTCGCGCCGCCACAGACTTGACCAACGCCACGCTTGAGCTCTTTCGACCAGGGCGGCGCGCAAGGGGTTTCGCTCTACGTAGCGGACTACTTGATAAAAGTGGTCATCCGTTGAGATGGGAAATGACTTGAATCGGCCCTGATAAACGTGACCGAACCCAACCTGCTTCCGATGACGCTGCCATCGCGTCACATGCGTAACGGTCAATCGCTGCATGAATGCCGCAAGGTCTCCATCGTGTTCGGGCCACAGCACGAGATGCCAGTGGTTCGGCATCAAACAGTAGGAGCAGATCCGCATCGCCTGGACCGCAAGTACCTCTTCGAGAATGTCTTCGAATGCCTGATAATCAGCATCCTTGAAGAAGAGTCGCATGCGCCCCACGCCGCGGTTCAACACGTGAAACAGCATTCCTCCAGGAGCGACGCGGGAAGTTCGAGGCATACCGATATCGTACTGTAACGCGGAATCCAAATCAATAAATGGACCTGTCCCCTTTTCAGTCGTCGGCCGCGTCGCCGTCTTTGATGACGAAGCGCGCCTGGAGCCGTGCGATTTCGCTCGCCAGGCCGGCTGACTTTACGGACTTCAGGACTTCGTCGAAATCCTTATAGGCTTTCGGCGCCTCGTCGCGGGGATAGCTGCGGCAGTTGGTGAGGATGTCGGCGGCGTCGAACGAGCGGTCGATCGAACCTTGGTCGAGTTCGCGGATCGCCCGCTTGCGGCCCAGTGCGCGGCCGGCGCCGTGGTTGACGCTGAAGCAACTCGCAGCCGCTCCTTCGTCCGCCACCATCACACACGAACCAGCCTGGGGATTACCCGGCAAGAGAATCGGGTGCCCCGTGTTTTCGTAAAGCGTCCCCGCCAGCGCATGGTGCTTTGCCGGGAAGGCGCGCGTGGCTCCCTTGCGGTGCACCCAGGCCGGTTTGCCGTCGACAATTTCCTTGCGGGCGATGTTGTGGCTGATGAAGTGCACCAGCCTCCCGTTCGTTCCTGGCAGGATCTCCTGGAACGCTTCGAGCACGAGCGCATTGATCAGCATGTGGTTGACCGTGGCGAAGTTGGCCCCCAGCGCCATGTCGTCGAGATAGGCGTCGGCTTCCGCCGTCCCCAGCGGGGCGTAGACCAGCTCTTTGTCGTTGCCCGGGAGGGGAATGTCCCACTGCGAAAACATCGACTGCAGCGCGCGGAACTGCCCCATCGCCAGATTGTGTCCCACGCCGCGCGATCCGCAGTGCGAGAGAAACGCGACGCATCCGTCTTTGAGGCCGAAGACATCGGCCGCCTGGCGGGCGCGGTCGTTGTCAGCGAGGTGGACGATCTCGCACTCACCGAAATGGTTTCCGCCGCCATACGAGCCGAGCTGCGCCGTCTTGGCGCCGAAGTCGCGAAAGAGCCCCGACGCCAGGTGCCGGTCAAGCCGCTCGGCCAGAGCCGCCGACGTGTCGTCGTGCCCGAGATGTGCAGCATCTTCGCAGCGCTCGGCCCAGTCGGGAGGGATGCCGAGTTCCGTACAGACCGACTCGGAAGCCCCTTCGATCATTGCCTGCCGGCCGACGGCCGTGGCAACCGACCGTCCCTGCTTGACGTGCCGCTGCCCGCGCCCGGCTCCCGTCGGAATGCGATCGCAAATGGCGTTGATCAGCGCGCGGCGGACAGGGCGGTCGTGCACCGCATCGGCCGGCAGATCAAGCTGAAGCAGGCTCATCGAGCACTTGATGTCGACACCGACCGGTCCGGGATAGACGTGCGTGGGGGACACCATCACGCAGCCGACCGGCGCGCCGTAGCCGCAGTGGCCATCAGGGTTGAGGACCAGATCGGTGACCCCCGGCGCCAAGCGCGAGTTGATCGCCTGCTGGAGGCACATTTCGTCGAAGCCTCCACGGATCGTGGGAGTACCGATGACGGTAATCGGCTTTGAATTGCCGCCCGTCGGCAACATGGCGGTGGCAGGACCGGTGGGAATGAATTCATGCATGGCCGAAATCCCCGAGAATAATGCGTCGTTGTCGCACGCGAACCCCGATCGGTTTCACGATCGGTGCCCGGCCGAATTGCCGGATCAGGCGTCGGACCAGCAGGTTGACCCACCGGATGACGAGCGGGTTCGCGCCGCGCAGGACCTCAGCCCAGTCGCTTCAGCTTCGAAACTCGCCCCGTTCCCACCCATTCGGCGACAAAGATGCTGCCATCGTGCCCGAAACAGGCATCGTGCGGGTGGACGAATTTCCCCGCGATCCATTTGTTTTTATCGCCGCGGATCGCGCCGCCATCCTTGGCGGTGACGCGGGCCACATCGTCACCCAGGCGAGCGACCACTTCGTTCTTCGCGTTGAGGAGCGTCAGGCGGGCGTGGAGTTCGGGAATCACCAAGAGATCCTTCCACGTCTCGGCGTTGGCCGGCAGTCCGTAGCCTTTGAGTGTCTCAAGGTACTTGCCGTCCATCGTGAAATATTGGAGCGTGTGATTGGCCCGATCGCAGACGACGATCGACTGTTCGCGCCCGGGGCGACGATCAACCCACACGCCGTGCGGCGTGTTGAATTTTCCTTCTCCGCCGCCCGGGCCGCCGAAGCACGAGACCCATTTGCCGTTTTTGTCGTAGCGGTGGATATAAAAGGAGCCATAACCATCGGCCAGCAGAAAGCCGCCGTCGTCGAGAAACGCGAAATTGGTGGGCATGAACCGGTTCTGCCCCCAGGCGCCGGTTGGATTGGTGTCTTCTTCGGGAGCGTACACTCCAGCTTCCATTGGCGCGTATTTCTGCCAGACCGTTTCTCCCTTGAGGTCCATCTTGGCGAACGTCTTGAGATGCTGGTAAGCACAGACGTAGAAGAACTCCTGCCCTCCCTCTTCGCGAATCTCGATGCCGTGCCCACCCCCCTGAAACTGCTTCCCGAACGAGCGAATGTAATTGCCTTCGGAATCGAAGACGAAAATCGAGGGATGGTCGGCCAGTTCCTTGCGTCCCTCGTGAATGACATAGACGTTGCCACTCTTATCGACGGCGACGTTGTGCGTCGTCTGCCAGGTGAACTCGGCCGGCAATTGGGGTCACTCGTGGACGATCTGGTATTTGTAGTCACCGTCACCAATGACCAGCGTCGAATCGGTCTTGCTGGCGGTAATGGCGGCGGGAGCACCGGCGATGACAGCCGCGCCGGCCGCGGTCGTGCTGAGAAACTGTCGCCGTGAGATCGGTTTTGAATTTGCCGGTTGCATAGTGAACGCTCCTGAGAAAATGAATCGCACGTCATCACGAGTGCGAAACCGGATTAAGGCCAACGTGGGATTTAGAGTGCACGACGGGCTCCTTGCGCGACTTGATTGTGCTGAATCCAGGCCGGTGAGGCAAGCGGGGGCACAGACTACAATGCCAACCGTGCGGACTCTTGACCCGGATCCCGCCGGAGTAAATCCGGCGGCTCGCTGGGGCGGATGGCGCGGAGTTCTTACGCGCGGACGGCGTAGTCGTTCTGGATCGCCAAGCGAGCTCCGGTAGTCGCTGCAACGGCCAGACTCAGCGTGAACGCCAGATAGACGAGCAACGCCTGGGCGCCGGTGGTCCAGGGGCCGCTCGTGAACGACTCGCTGACTTTCGAGAGGACCAGCGCAATATTGATCGAATTCAGAAATCCCCGTTCGGCGACCACCAGCGGTGCCAGAACCAGGAACAACATCGTCCCCATCGACAGAATCCCGGAATAAATCACGTTTCGCACCACGCAGACGATCAGGACGGCCAGGCTGTAGACTGCCAGGTGCAGTGCCGGAACACAGGCCACGTAAGCCAGTGCGCCCCCCTCTTGCGAGATGGTCGCTGTCGGAAATCGGTCGAGACAGGCTGCGGGCAGGTCGATGAAGACGAGAAGTGTCACCGCGCCGGCCAGATACTTGATCCAGAACCAGTCCCCCGGATCGATCGGGCGCGACCGCCAGAACGCGAGCAATTTGGGTTCCAGTTCAGCCGAGAAGAGGGTGGCGCTGACGATAATCCCCCACAGGCAACCCAGGCCAATCGAGAAGTCAGCCGGCGGCCGACTGAACGACAATGCCACGAGCATCAGCCCCACGACTACGAGCGGCCGACCCTGGCGCCATTGCAGCCACCACAGCGCCTGCTTTGCGCTCGAGAACTGGATCGCCCGGCCCGGCCTGTGCGATTCGAGGATGCCATAGCGGCGTACGGCACTGAAGACCAGGAGCGTGCAGCTCACCATCTGAAGGAGTCCTACCGCAACTACCCGCCCGAGGCTGAAGTACCGTTCGAAGAGCGAGGGGACGGCGAACGGCCCGAGTGCAGTGATGAAAGTCAGCCAGGTCCAATCGCCCGGACCATTGCCTGAGTTCAGCATCGCGCCTCCCGCGACGCTGAACGTCGTCCAGGCTCCCCACACCGCTACCAGCGCCAGGCCGATCATGCCCACCCGCAATTCCGTCGGCTGATTCATGCCCAGTGCGGTGGTCCAAAGATACAGCGACACGGCGACCGACGTTCCCGTGATGACCGACATCCAGATCAGCCGCGCAGCATCGGAAGAGGCAGGCTGAAAGTAGCTGTCCGGCAGGCATTGCGCCAGAATCCCGATCGCGGCGATCGGCACCACGAGGAGAATGAGAGTGGTCAGCACGCGAACCAATCCCAGTTGCGCCAGCGAAATCGGTAAGCCCCGGACAAATTCGAGCGTTCCCTCTGATCGTTCACTGGCGGCAACGTGCATCGCCAGGAAGATCGGGGCGATCGCGTTATACGCCACGAGGGAAATAAAGAAGCTCGCTCCCAGAAGGGTCCGGTCATAAATGACCAGCGAGAGCTGAAATCCCAGCAGGATGGCGCTTAGCGCTGCGAACTTCCACCTCAGTCCCAGCCACTCTTTCCAGACAACGTGCCACAGCAGGTTCATGAGCATTCTCCAGTGCGAACTGACTGTGTCATGGTGATCCGACGGAAACCGGCAGAGCGCCGCGCGTCAGAGGCAATTCGGGACGGCCGATCACAAAGGCTTCGAAGATTTCGTCCAGATTCAAATCGACAATCTCGGGTTCGATGCCAGTCCGGTGCAGCGCGGCGATCGCTGAGGGGGCATCGTCGACAGTCACCGCCGTCCGCTCCCCCATCGTCGCGACGTCGAGCAACTTGAGCGCCGGGAGGCGATCGGCTGATCCCGCCGGGATCAGCAGCCGTTTCACCTGGTCCCGCAAGCCGTCGGTCGTTCCCTGACGGACGATCTGGCCGCGGTGTAGGATTCCGACAGCGTCAGCCACCGGCTCCACTTCGTAGAGCAGATGCGAACTGTAGAGAACCGTCCGCCCTTCCCCCTGAAGATGGGCGATCAGGTCGCGATTGAATTCCTTGCGCATGATGGGGTCGAGCCCCAGCACCGGATCGTCGAGAATCACGAGTTCCGGCCGGTGCGCTAGCGCCAGCACGAGCCCCAGCCTCACGTTCTGCCCCTTCGACAGATGCTTGATCTTCGTGCCGCGCGGAAGTTCGAATTGCTGCAGATATTGCGTCGCCAGTGCCGCGTCCCAGGTGTCGTAGAACGGAGCGGTGAACTGCACGATCTGTTCGACCGTCATCCAGCCGAACATCTGCTGATCTTCAGCCAGATAGCCAACCCGACGTCGCACGGCCAATGGATTCGTCTGCGGATTGATCCCCAGGACGCTGATCGAGCCTTCGTCGGGGGAGAGCAGACCCAGCAGCATGCGAATGGTCGTCGTCTTCCCGGCGGCGTTGCGCCCCAGAAAGGCAAACGTCTGCCCCACCGGCACCTCGAACGTCAAACCATTGAGCACGTCGTGATCGCGGAATTTCTTGCGAACATTCGAGACGCGTATCGCAGGATGGTTCATGATCGCGACACTCCATCGGGTTTCGATTTGGGAGCAGAATTCTTCAAGGACTCTTCGAGCAGAGCACGCAGGTCATCATCCGCGATACCCAGCATCCGGCCCTCATTGACGACCCGCAGCAGCTCTTCGGCGAGCCGGTCTCGCTGGCGTTTGAGGCGCCACTTGGGTACCGAGTCGGAAACAAACGTGCCGTCGCCATGGCGCAGTTCGATCAGGTTCTCGGCGACAAGCCGCTCGTAGACACGGAGCACGGTGTTCTGGTTGACCGCCAGGTCGCGTGCGAGCTGGCGGACCGAGGGGAGCCGGGCGCCCGGCCCAAGCGAGCCCGACAGGCACTGGGCCCGGATCTGGTCGGCGATCTGGCAGGAAATGGGAACTGAAGAATCGCGTTCGACTCGTACAAACATGGGAAATCCCCAGGAATCACGGCCAACTGATTACAGTAGTATAACAGTAATCTGTTGGCGTGCAAGAGGGGAATTCGAAGAAAGTGATTTTTTCCCGTGACTGTCCAAACGACACCGACGTCCCGGCGAATCAGCAACGCCGACTGAGCCAAATGACGGCATCATTTCCCACAATCGAGCGCTGGAGCAATGAATGCCGACAGACCGATCGGCCTACAAACTCATCGATTTGTGAACACGCAATTCGAATCAAGAATTGTTCGCGCCGTTTACTCGGGAACATTTTCACCAGGCGCGGGCGTGTAGAACCGGGCGTAGTACTTGGTGCATTTGTCACCAGTGAATATTCGGCGTTCAATGCCCCACACTGCCTGATCTCTGTACCGGGCTTCCAACTGGTAGACTGACATCGGCGCCAGGGCGTAGCGATACCGTGATCCCTTTTCGTCCTGGTAGGCTTCAATCAACAGGTTGCACTCGGGATCGGTGCCAAGTGCAAATTCAAACAGGCCGCCGTCGATGATTTTTCCTGCTTCGGCATAGCGATAGACCGGCTGAGGAAGGAGGCGCAACTCGTGCCGGGTAATCTCCGATTCCTCCCAGCCGGCGTGATCGACGACTGAAAAATCGCCGGCGATCTTCCGCATCTGTGACAGCCTGAGAGTCGCCTTCGCGGCCGGGACAGGCGCATTGGGTACGTCAACGAAACGACAGATGTACTCCGAGGGCTTCCAGAAGGGGCGCCCTTCCCGCAGGATTGCGGTCTCGTCCTGTGCAATGATGGCAAATTCATGGACCCAGGAATATCCCGCTGAGTGAAAGATCTGGCCGATGGCAACCGGGCGCCCACCGTCAAAGGCATACACTGCGAGGACGCCATCCTTCACCTGGCTCACAGGATTGGACCAGCGCAGACAGACTTCGGACAGCCGGGCAGGCTCGTCTCGCCCTGCGATTTGAATGCTGTACCGTCCCAGGGCCGTCTTCGCAAAGACGATTCGCTGATCCAGCAGGTCATCTTTGGAAGGAATTGCAATGTCGGGCGATTCCTTCCTCGACGTCGCAGGGGACGGCTCGTCTCCGAATAGCAGTGGCGCGATTGAAGCCACAGCGAGGGCGACGCCTAACCCGACTCGACAGCCAGTGAATGCTGAGACTTGCATGAAAAGAATCCTCGACTGAGCGGGAGACTGCATCGGCGCGAACAACCGCCATTGCATGGGTCCGATGAGGCAAAGAGACATTCTGTCTGCCTCCTGTGGATGGCCATCCTACTCACACCGCCTCACGGCCTCAAGCCACCTGAGTACGTACTTCTTTCTGGGATCTGGCCGCCTGCACGCATTTCGTTGACCAGCGCAAAACTGCTGACTAAGGTGACTTGGCGTCGATCAGCAGGGAGTGCGAATTGTTTTTGACCTGCGCAGGATGCGTACCTGATTCACCGGAGTGTTCGAATCATGTCTCGTCAGATTGGCCAGTGTGCTGTTGCGGCAGCGTTCGCCTGTCTGATCGTTCTTTCCATCTCCTCGCCGGCGTTCGCGCTGGGGAAAGCGGTCCCCGCGCCGCAGGCCGTCAAGACGGTGATGGGCCCCTGGATCGCGAAGTTTGAGCCTCCGGGAGTTGTCGTGATGGCCAACCGCGGCAAAGCCGAAGCGACCGGTGTCGGCCGACGCCTGCTGATCACCCTCGCCGGCGGCACCCCTGCGGTCGAACCCCACCCGCCCGAAGAAGACGCCGAGTAGGACTTTCTTCCATTTGCAGTCCCGCTCCTGAGATTACCATAATACCCCAGCGCGGCTGCGTCTGATCTCCCACGGCACCGGTATCCAGAACTCTGCGGAAACCTGATCATGCTGAGCGGTCACCTGATCGAGGTCATTCTGTACGTTGAAGACATGGCCAGGGCCGTCGCCTTCTACCGCGACCGGCTCGGTCTTCCCGTGGTGTACCCCACGATCTCCGATTACGCCGACGAAATGTGGGTGGTCCTGAGCACTGGTTCCTGCAAGCTCTGCCTGCACGGCGGAGCCGAAGGGAAGCGCGGGACCGACGCTCCGAAGATCGTGTTCGGCGTTGCCGACATCGACCAAGCCCGCGCCACGCTCAGCGACCGCGGAGTCGCCTTGAGTGAAGTGCGAAACCCTGCGCCGGGCGTTCTGGTCTGCGACGGGACCGATACCGACGGCAATCCCTTCTCGATCGAGTGCGCGTCGGCAAGAGAATAATCACCTGCTCAAGAGCTTCCGGCGAGCCCCCTGGCTCGCTCGACTGCAACCAGCCAGAGTTGATCGCAGCGCTCTCGATTAACCCGGCGCCAACGCCAACGTAGCGTCATTCGGTGGGTGATCGCACGGCTGCCACCTTACGGAAAAGTGCGCCAATCACGCTGCTCCGCCGCGCACGGCGGATCGAAACCGCGGCGCTTGGCCCCCTGCTCAATCGATTGGGTGACAATCCCGATAGATTGGCGATTCGCGGGCAGTTCGCGGGCTCCAGGTACGTACTATTCAATAGAGGCAGCGAGCATTTGAGGCGACGCAGTCTCCAAAAATTGAGGGGTCGGCTTTTCAAGGGGGACTCGATCATGTTGAAGAAGACACTGTTACTGTGCGCAGGATTGCTTGCAGCCTGTGTCATCAGTTTTCCTGACGTCACATTCGCCCGA
>Ga0137463_1000118_pt1 | contig 31245 bp, 20 predicted proteins | sample EasRivERMGT800_2_FD_102333 | JGI IMG/M metagenome (GOLD analysis project Ga0137463, IMG submission 102333) | Soil microbial communities from meander-bound floodplain in the East River, Colorado, USA - East River MetaG ERMGT800_2 | ecosystem: Environmental > Terrestrial > Soil > Floodplain ...
CATCAGCCCGCGGTAGACTTACGGCATGATTGCTCTCGATGTCTCAAATTCGGATCGCACGAGCGGAAAGCCGCCCCGCACGCGGCGGTGGATTCCACTCTCGCTCCGATTCTTTATCGTCATGCTGTTGCTTCTCGGCGTCGGCGGTATCGTATTTGTGGGGGTCCCCGCTTATCAGCAGCACATGACAATTCGAGAGGTTGAACGGGCAGGGGGCAGGGTTTTCACGCAAATGCGAGGGCCGGAATGGTTGCGCGCCAGAACGAGCGATGCCATTGATGCACGGCTGATGCCGTTCGAAGAGGTGTTTGGCGTCACTCTCGAAAACGGCCAGGCGACGGACGCCACATTGAGCCGCGTCGGTCAGTGGACCAGCGTGGACCGGCTCTTCCTGAAAAACACACCGATCACCGATGCAGGGCTGGCCCGTTTGAAAGGGCTGACAAAGATGCAATTCCTCACGCTCGACAACACGAAGGTGACCGATGCGGGGTTGCAGTACCTTGAGGAATTCTCGAGCCTGATAGAGCTTAAGCTCAACGGCACGCAGATTACTGATGCTGGCCTGGAACACTTGAAAGGGCTGACGAGCCTCGTAACTCTCCAGCTCGGAAATACACGCGTGACGGATGCGGGCTTGAACCACCTGAATTCGCTGACCAGGCTCACAGGGCTATTCCTGGACGGCACGCAGGTCTCCGATGCCGGCCTGAAGCAACTTCGGGGACTGACCAGCCTCTACGTGCTCATACTCAACAAGACGCAAGTGACCGATGCGGGGTTGGCGAACCTGCAGTGGTCGACCACGCTGTGGGGTGTGTTTCTAAACGATACTCAGGTGACTGATGCGGGACTCGATCATCTGCAGGGCGTCACCAACCTTTTGAGCCTGTCGCTCAACAACACACAAGTGTCCGACGCGGGACTGGAGCACCTGAAAGGAGTGACCAACCTCCTAACGCTCACGCTTGAAAATACCGCTGTGACCGACGCCGGCCTGGCACATCTGGCAGGACTTACCCGCCTGGAATGGCTTTCGCTCTCCGGAACGCGAGTGACTGATGCTGGGCTGGCACATCTGACCGGACTGACGCGCCTGGACCGGCTCTCGCTCTCCGGCACGCAGGTGACCGGTGTCGGGCTGGCACATCTGAAAGGTCTGAAGAGCCTCGAAGAACTCTATCTCGACAACACCTTAGTGAATGATGGCGGGCTCGAGCACCTCAAGGGACTGACCAGCCTGAAGGCGCTCTCGCTCAGCAACACTCCGGTGACCGACGCCGGGCTCGGCCATCTCAAGGGACTGATCGTCCTGCCGATCCTCGATCTCACCGGAACGCAAGTGACCGATGCGGGGGTTGCCGAATTGCAGCGAGCATTGCCGGGGCTGAAGATCGAACGGTGACCCACAGCCACATTCCCTCTCTCCCACGGTGGACTGCGCAGCTTGAATCCGAAGTGCGACGGCGTTTTCGGCTCCGCCGATGGAGGTTTTTGAATTCGAGGCCCACGCAGACAGTGTTGGTGTTCATACTATGGCGATGTGGAAAACTGCCGGCTGTGACCAGAATCGCGAGGAATTCCATGTTGACCGAAAGTACCATTCGAGCGGTGCGTTTCTGGAGATTCATCCGACCGCTTGCGCGGACGTTACTGGCTGTCGTCATTATCGTAGGGGGGGCGGAGCGAGGACCGGTTCGCGGTGAAGGTCAACCGCGAAATATCCCGAAAGACGGTTCGTGGGTGCGCTACCAGAAAGAGTCTACGAGCCTCACTCCAGTGCTGCGAAAGAAAGGACCGATCCAGGTCACACTGAGCTTCGTCGGGAGCGCTGTCGATGAGGGAGACCATTGCCGCTGGCTGGAGCGCAAGGATGTCATTCCCGAGGGAAGCGATGGAGCGGGGACGTATGTCTACAAAGTGCTGGTTCCAGAAAAGGATCTTTTCGAGAGTGAGAATCCGTTTGAGCATGCCAGGCGAACCTGGGTTCGGGGACCGAACGGGAAAATTTCAAAGGCAGGTGAAGGCGTCCGCGATGAGATGATTTTTAGCGACCTGCTGTTATGGACCCCGGGATTGCTCAAAGGTTCGACCGCCGCAGACGATCAGGCCAAGGACATTGAATACCAACGAGGTCCGCTGAAAGCGGCCCAGGCCCGAACCGGCAAACTTGTTCACCGGTGGCGGCTTCAGACCGCGACAGAAGTGATGTACACCAAAACCTATACAGCCTGGCAACATCCTGATCTACCAATTGGCTTTGCCGAGGCGCACATCGAGCAGGATCAATTCAGCCAAGGGCGTCTTACGCCCATCTCAAGATTTGCCATCGTCTACAAAATTCAAGACGTCGGAACTGACGCAAAATCCGAGCTGCCAGACAACGAATGAGCCCGTGGCCGCGCCGGCACAAAGTGTCTCGCCGCAGGCAAACTTCGAAAACTAGCTCAGCTTTGCTTTTTCTGTCAGATTGTTCTGGAAACACGGCGGATGGTCCGGCGTGTTCGGAAGTCATTTGTCGAACACACAGGCCTCCCTCCTCGGCTCCGATTGACTAACAGTCGCGGCCCCCGCTCATTTGTTTCCGGAAGGACTCAAGGCCACGCGGAACCCCTGGCCGCCGTTGCGGCTCAACGGACTGTTCGGTTCGCTCCCGGATTGCCTCGCCGAACGGCAAACGTGGGCGGGGTTGCCCCAGCACCCGCCGCGGGTTACCCGGAACTTTCCGCCCTTCGAAGTCACTTCGGGGTCGCGTCCACCCAGCAGCGGCTCGTTGATGGACCAGTCCCGACACCCTTCCTTGACGTTGCCATGCATATCGCATAGCCCCCACGGATTCGGTTTCTTCTGGCCTACCCGATGGGCATGTGGTTGGCCACCCTTCCATGCGTTGTCGCTAAACCACGCGAATTCGCCGACTTTAGATTCGTCGTCGCCAAAACTGAATCTGGTTTCCGTTCCCGCCCGGCAGGCGTATTCCCATTGGGCTTCGGTCGGCAGAGTATACTCCCATCCTTCGGGTATGCGGGCGGCCTTGCGCTCCCGTTCCGTGAGTTTGTGGCAGAATTCCGCCGCATCCTCCCAACTGACATGCGTGGCTGGAATGTCATCGCCTTCTTCCGTGTTGACTTGGAATTTCCACGGTTCGCTCCCCATCACCTGCGTCCATTCGGATTCAGTGACTTCATACTTCCCCAACCAAAACCCCTTTGTCAGGGTCACTTCGACCTGGCCTTCATAGCGACCCCGATCGCCTTCCAATTTCGGACTCCCCATTGTGAACTTCCCCGGCGGACACCAAAGCAGCTTCAATTTTAAACCGTTGTCGTCACGAACCTGGCCGACTTCGTTGCCAAGCATCGAATCGGCGGTGGGGGGCGCAGGTTTGTCCGGCTCGTCCGATCGCGTTTCCGTCGCCGGCGGAAAGCACGCGACGGCGAGCAGGCAGGCGAGCAGCCTCGGCGATTTCCCAGCAAGACGCATGTTCATGGGCGCAGCTCCAGGCGTCTGGATTGGTGCGGGCCAAATGCCGACGGCCGGTATGATACCGCCTGCCAGGTTCTGGAAACACCGCGACGCACGCCAGGCCGAGGCTGCGGCGGGAGAAAGAACTTCTCTTCCCGAAATCGGAAGAACTTTCAGTTGACAGCCTTCGCGCGGGTTGGTTTAATATACTATACTTATGTACATTATCGAAAAACGCCAGAAAAATAGGCCAAAACTGATGACAAAACGTCGGCGCTATGCGAGACACGGGATGTAGAACGTTGAAAGGATGAAGAGAGTTCTGCCGCCGGGGCATGTGCTCCAACAATATGAAACGATTGTCAAAAAAACTCCTTGACCAGTTCTCCAAACGGAGAACAATTCACGAGTCGACTGTGTCGGCCGTCCACCAACGGCACGACCTCTCCCTCGGCACTTCGGGCCCGCGTGAAAGATCGCCACCCGTCGAGGAGTTGACGCTCTGACGAAATTCGGAATTCGAAGCCGTCAGGTCCCGGCGCGCCGGGGTTCGGAATTCGGAATGGCGGCACGAGTGTCAGCTTGTTTGTGGGCATTAAATGCCACCTGGGGTTGTTTACACGCTCACGGAATGATGGGTGTTCCGGGAGCCGATCGGCGTGCGCCTTGAATTCGGAATGCGGAGTCCGGAATTCGAAGTGGTGAATTTCTAAAAACGTGGTCATCTTAGGCGCCTTAGCAGAAAGTCCAGGATTCAGGGCGATGCATTTCTGAAATCGTGGTCATCTTAGGCATCTTAAGCGCCTTGGCGGCGCAGGTGTGAGACCTGAGGCTTGAGGAAGAAGTTTGAAATGCGGAATTCGGAGTTCGGAATGAGACAAAGGGGACCAGGGACCGGGGACCGGGGACCAGGGACCGGGGACCAGGGACCGGGGACCGGGGACCAGGGACCGGGGACCGGGGACCAGGGACCGGGGACCAGGGACCGGGGACCGGGGACCGGGAAATCGAGGTGAGTGTCGAAATTGTTGCGCACCTTTGGGAGAGGGCGAGGGTGTGTTGCAGAACGAAACAAATCGGCGAGTCCTGGTTGCGGGGGGGACACAGCGCGGATCTTTGGCGACGGCGCGGATCTTTGGACGATTTGTGGGATTTCTCCAAAGATCCGCGCTGCCACATTGCGCCCGGCGCAGATCTTTGGAGTCGGTGGTCTGGGCAGGTCGGGAAAGTACCGAATACTGAGTGGGCAGTACGGAGTACAAAGTGCGGAATCGACAGAGTTCGGAGTTCGGAGTTCGGAATCGCAGTGTGCGCACGACGTGGTTCTTTGACGCCTTTGAGGAAACCGCGGAAAGTGAATGGGTTTAGGACCACGAAGACGCAAAGACACGAAGACGACGAAGCTGAGCCACAGATGGACGCAGATGGACACGGATAAAAAAGGACGAGGTGAAATTGCCCATCCGTGTAGATCCGCGTCATCCGCGGTTAGTTGTTCGTCCTCTTTCTTTGAATTAGTTACGAGCAGGTACATCGACCTGCTCCACGACGACATGATTCTTTGACGCCTTTGAGGAAACCGCGGAAAAATGACGGACTGAACCACAGAGGCACAGAGAACACAGAGGAAGGACAGACGATGGGGAACACTCGACACCGAACTTCACCAATCGATTAGCGGAGATCAGCGGCAACGAGTGTTGATTTGATTCGTCCCTCTGTGGCCTCTGCGTCTCTGTGGTTCAACTCCTGTCGTCGTTTCTGACTTTCCGTCTTCTTTGCGGCTTCGCGTCTTGGCGTGAGGGAATCGTATCGACGCAATCTCATGCAAAGGCGCAAAGTCGCAAGGGACGGACTGGACACAGGGGTCGTGTGGACTGAAGTCCACCCTACGAATCGTCGCACCTGTTCCGACGCCATCGCGCACTTTCGCAGGAGCGAAAGGCGACGTTGTTCTTTGACAATTCGCAATCTGTAAACCGCTCAGTGAGCCGGCGCCGGTCGGGGGTTGGTTCTTGCGCCAGACCGTTGCGAGCAGGGTGCTCAAGACGGGAAGCGCCGCATTCCGGAATCCGCAGGTGCCTCTGGATCTCTCTTGGCGGGTCAGGCTTTTCCTGCCAGTTGCACGAGCAAGCGCTCGACGATCAGCCGGTCGGAAAAGCCGCTCGAGCTCTTGAGGTCGAGATCGGCCGCCAGCAGCCAGTTGCAGATCCGCTGGGCACGCGGCCGGCCGATCCGCTTCAGATAGGGAATCATTTGCTGGATGTTGAACGGTTTGACTCCCGCGGCCGTCAGCGCCTCGGGGAGTGATTGACCCTGCCGCGAGAGTTCGGTTCCCTTTGCGACCGGGCGAAACACATAATTGATCCCACCCAGCAGCTTGAGGGGCGCCTCGCCGGCCACGAGCAGCTTGTCGAGGAGTTCGAGCGCCGTTGCCATCTGGCCGTCACGAACGGCATCCAGCATCTTCCAGGTCGTCTCGGTCTTCCACCCGCCCACCAGCCGCTCGACGGCTGTTGCATCGATCGCGTCGGCGTTTCCCACGTAGGCGGCGAGTTTCGCCAGTTCTTGATCGATCAGTCCCAATTCGCTACCGGCCAGATCGGTGAGCAACTGGGCCGCGTCGCGGTCGATTTTTTTGCCATGCCGGCCCCGGCACCGCTTGGCGATCCAGCCCAGCAGCGCGGCCCCTTTGAGCTCGCTGCATTCGAGTGGCAAGCCGATCGACGCAACTTTTTTTGCCAATCGGGTCGTGCTGGGCCACGATTTGACGTCGAGCAGCAGCACCGATTTTTTTGCTGGCCGCTCGAGATAGGCCTCGAGCCCTTCACGAAAATTCGTGACGAATTCATCGGCATCTTCCACGACGACCAGTTGCCGGGGGTTCCACATCGACACCGTCAGCAGCGAATCGATCACCGTTTTGAGATCGGTCTGGGGAGTTCCGGGGAGGCGGGTCAGCCCCAGATCGTCCCCTTCGGGGCCGAGAACCGTCGCCGCGACCTGGCGGATCGCTTCCAGCTTCAGGAACCGTTCTTTCCCGTAAACCACGACGATCGGGCCGGTTTTGTGGTCGGCCGGTGCGTCGAGGAACTCAATCGCGAGCATGTGCCTTCTTATTGACCTGCAACAGGGAAATGTCGTAGAAGTCGGCCGTCATTCTGGGATTTCCTGATGCTGGCTGCAAGCACGACGATCGAAATGTTCCGCTGCCCCGGGGAGCGGTACGATATCACCCGATCAGTCCACCTGGCGCGGCTGGCGGCATTTTATGATAAGTGCGGCAATTGCCCGCATGCTCCCGCCTCGCAAAAGTCACCTGGCGAAGCAACCGACTCGGGCATTCCCCCGGCACCTCAGCACCCGTGCCATTCCCTGTTCACTGGCGAAGGAGTGCGGGGCCGATATCTCAACGACCTGACGCGCAGCTCAGCGGCTGAAATCGCCGGCGCCATGGTCAGTTGTCTCTGGGACGACATTGCTCACTCGGATCGGATGGGCGAACCGATCGATCGCGAACGGGGAGCTGCTGCGGGATTTGATTCGCTGGCCGATGCCCCGAGTCCATCGGGGACTGCACCCGAGAGTGACGTTGGCGGTTTTCCCGTGGGAGAGGCAGTCACGATTATCGAGAGGGGTCGCCCTGGGCCGTCCCTCATCCTGGCGTTCGACGAGCGGCCGGCCTCTCCCGACATCGCCACGGGGGTGGGACAGGCACTCCGGCGGATGGGGTGCGAAGTGATCGACATCGGTTTGGCAACACGTCCCTGCCTGCTCCATGCGATCCGCCACCTGCAGGCCGCCGGCGGCATTCATGTGACGGGAGCCGGCTGCGATCCAGGCTGGACCGGACTCGACTTTATCGGCGCCGGCATCGTCCCCTGCTCGGCACCAGGGGAACTCGACCGCGTTGCCGCGCGGCTCACTCGGGGCTATTCCCGTCCGTCGCGCCGGTCCGGTTCACAACGGGCATTTCCCGCCTCAGTTCCGTATGCAGCCGGGTTATGGAAGCACTTCCACGCCTTAAGGCCGCTGAAAATCTCGTTTGCGGCGCCGAACCGCACGGTGCACGACGTCTTCAGCGCCGTCTTCCGTAAACTTGCCTGCCGGCTGCTATCAGTCGAGACACCGACGCGCTCGCGAATCCCCGGAGACAAAGCCGATCCCGATGTCGCGCGCATTGCGCGGCACGTGCGGGAGACCGGGACCGACTTCGGCGTATTGATTGAAGACGACGGCGAGCAGTGCACGATTCTCAACGAGCAGGGGCGGATCGTCGCACCCCGAACGATGGCTGGTCTCCTGGCGGACGTTGCCATGGCCGAAGCGCCCTCCGAGGCGGCGATCGTCGTTCCGTCCGCCTGGAACGACGATCGGGGACGGCACCCCGGCACGCCGGTGTTTGTGTCCGATCCGAACCGCGAATGGATCACCCGCGCCATGCAGACGCATTGCGCGATTTTTGGGGCCGACGCCTGCGGTCGCTACTGGTTCGCGGAACCCGATCCCGTGTGCGATGCGCTGCTGACCGTCGTGCACCTGTTGCAGAGGCTCAGCCGCAGCGACGCGCCGCTGTCGCAGGTGGCGTGACGGATCGGCTGGCTGGGCCGGCCGCGTCGGTAGCGACCGCAATCGCACTGGCCAATAGCACGATATTCCGGTAGCCCGACGCGTGAGCGAGGGGCGCGATGCGAGAAAGACACTTGTTCGCCCGTCGGCGTCGGTCCCTCGCTCACGCGTCGGGCTTCCAATCCTTTCGGCCACCCGCGCTTAACGGATGCACCCATGCCGTCGCGCCCAGCGACGTGCGCTGGCCTTTGAGCATGGAGTGCTGTAAAAACGGGTAACTTTTTGCAGACGACTCAGGCCCGTTGAGAATGCACCATGAGTGATCGTTGGATTGCGGACCGCATGCGGCGGATCGACGCCTCGGGAATCCGCAAGGTATTTGATCTGGCGGCCAAGATGTCGGACCCGATCAATCTCAGCATCGGGCAGCCGCACTTCGACACCCCCGAGCCGATCAAACAGGCGCTGTTCAAGGCGGTAACTGAAGGGAAAAACGCGTACAGCCAGACGCAGGGGATTGCGCCGCTCATCGACAAGATTCAACAGAGTGTCGACGCAAACTTCGGGCATTCCGACCGCAAGGTGTTCATCTCGAGCGGGACCAGCGGCGGATTGATGCTGGCGCTGTCGGTGCTGGTCAACCCGGGAGACGAGGTGATCGTCTTCGATCCGTGGTTCGTGATGTACAAGCATCTGACGTCGCTGTCGGGAGGGAAGGTTGTCGAAATTGACACCTACCCCGATTTTCGGATTGACGTCGATCGCGTCCGGGCGGCCATTACGCCGCGCACCAAGGTGATTCTCTGCAACAGTCCCGCCAATCCGACCGGTGCAGTCGCCTCGGCAGCCGAGCTCGAAGCGCTGGCCCGACTGGCGGCCGAGAAGGACGTGGCCCTGATCAGCGACGAAATCTACAAGGCATTCTGCTACGACACTCCGTTTGTCAGCCCGGCGCGGTGGAACGATCAGACGATCGTCATCGACGGATTCAGCAAGTCGCATTCGATGACGGGGCTGCGGATCGGCTGGGTGCATGGTCCCCAGCACGTCATTCAGCAGATGCTCAAGTTGCAGCAGTTTACATTCGTTTGCGCGCCGCATCCGGTGCAGTACGCCGGCCTCGCGGCGTGGGACTACGACGTTTCTGATCGAGTGGCCGAGTATCGGGCCAAACGCGACTTCATGGTCTCGCAGTTACGGGATGATTTTGAGATCCACGGCGGCGAGGGTGCGTTTTATCTGTTCTTAAAGGCTCCCTGGGGTGCCGGGACGGAATTTGTCGCCGAGGCAATACGAAACAATCTGCTGATTATTCCGGGAAACGTCTTCAGCCCCGCCGACACGCATTTTCGAATTTCTTATGCCGCCGAGAACCGGACGCTCGAACGAGGCTGCGCCGTGTTGCGGAAGCTGGCCCGACAGAAAGGCCCAGGTACAACTGTGTAATCGAAGGTTCAACAATGTTACGAAGCGCTGCTGCCAATTTGTTTAACCCGGAGCCGGGCACCGCCGCGGAGAGCGGTGGTCCGACGCCCTTTCAGGCTGGGGCCTCGCCGCTGGCTCGGGGTTAAACGATGCACTGCAGGCCGACGCTGACAGCGGTATCGTTGCTGGCATGCTTGGAGTTTTCGTGCGAATTGATTCTTCCAGGTCGGTCACGGTGAGACGGGAGCGATTTCATGGATATGCTGATTCGAAAGTTGTTGGTTGTCGGCGTCGGCGTCGTGGGCATGGCCGGCTGGCAGGCCGACAGCCGGGCCGAAGAGAAACGAGAATGGGTGTCGATTTCCGAAGGGCCGGTCAGCCGCACGAAGCCGGGCTGGCCGGGTAAAACCGGTGGCGTTGCGGTTGATCCCCGCACCGGGGAGGTGTTCATGGTCGTCTGCGACCAGGGGCTGTGGAAAAGCGCCGACCAGGGTGCCACGTTCGAGCGAGTCGACGACGGGAAGATCGGTGGCCGTTGCGAGACCGGTTTTGCCCTCGATGCCGATCCTGCCGGCAAGCGGTTGATGTGCTTTATGATTTATGGCGGAAGTGCATTTACCGACGATTCCGGGAAAACCTGGCAAGCGTCGAAGTCGAGTCACCTCGATTTCGGGGGGGTCGATTGGAGTGCCACCAGCCGGGCGTTTATTTCGATTCGACACGAGAGTGGTGGGGTCCTGACCCTCACGACTGATGCTGGTCAGACCTGGAAGGATCTGGGCAAGGGTTTCGTGCAAGTGGGAATCTTCGACGCTGAAAATCTGGTCGCCACGAAGGGTCAGGGCATTCTTCACAGTGCCGACGGTGGCCAGACGTGGACCGAGGCGAGTTCGCGCAAGCCGACCGGGGCGGTCATGCGGTCTTTCAAAGGGGCCGGTTACTGGGTCAGCACCGAAGGGGTCCTGGTCAGTAAGGATCGCGGTCGCACCTGGGCAGTCCTGGGATCGGCCGTCGATGCGCAGCTCGGCCCGTATTTCAGCGACGATCCTGCTCACCTGGTCATCGTTGGAAAACGGGGTTTTCATGAGACCAAGGACGCCGGTGCAACCTGGGAAATTGCTGCGCCGCTCCCCGAGAAGTTTGACGTCAACCGCGTCGGTCCCAATTACGCCTGGGATCCGAAGGGAGATATTTTCTACGCCTCGTCCATGGGGAAAGATACGCTGCGATATCGAAGGTGATCTCGCGCCATTTCCTTGAGCAGCATAAGTATCTACACAAGTCAAAACGCGCGTTGCTGAAACTAATTCCTTCCCCCTCGATGGGGGGAGGTTAGGATGGGGGTGGCAAGAGTCAATTGACGCTCGCCCCCCCCACCTGGCTTTGCAGGAGAGCTAGCGCCGTCGGCCTTGATCCTCGCTCGCTCGGCGGCCTCCGTTGCTTCCCACAAAGGGGGGAGGGAGAAGGTCTGATTGCGGCTCCATTTGCGATAAGTAGGAACCTATGCTTTGACAACCGATCGGCGGATGCGCCTGGGAATCAGGCCGGTGCTGTGGCTGACGACGGCAGGCTGCGCCAAAGTGCGATTGACCGCGCGAGGCCCCACGCCAGCGAAAAGAGCGCCAGCGCCACGCAGATCCAACTGACGTCGGGCTGATAAAACAACATCCCGGCCAGGGAAATGTCGAACACGGCCGGCACGACGAACATGAATCCGACGAACAGAGTGAGATCGACAATCAGCAACGATGCGACGGTCAAATGGCATCTCGTGCGACTGCGGGGGCGCGACTCTGAAGGGCGACGCCAGCGTTTGAGCAATCGGATCGACCAGGCCAGTCCCGCAAGCTGCATCGCGACGGTGATTGCGAGCAGCCCATAAACGAGAGTCAACCTGCGGTTGTGTGTCGGGGTCGCTGGTTTTTCCCCCAGAATGATCGCCGCCACGCCGGGGGCCAGATCCTGCAATGGGGGCTGGTCGAGGTAATTGTTGACGTTCATCAGCGTCACGACCCCCAGCCGTTCTGACGGAACGAGCAGAGCCTGTGCGCGATAGTTGGGAACTTCACCCAGATGCATCAATGCCGGACGATGACCCTGAACAGCCTGCGACCAGCCCATGGCGTACAAATTGCCCGGCGGTGGCGTGTGCAGTGTCGCGAGGCCGTCGTGTGTGACGAGATGAGACTCCTGATATTTCCCCTGATTCAGATGGGCGATCAACCAGTGCGACATGTCTTCGGCACTCGAGCAGATATACGCCGCGGGAAGTTCGCCGCGAGTGAACGGCAGATCTGGGGCCGCGACCGGCTGGCCAAACCAGATTCGATGGCCGACAGCCAGGCCCTTCCGTTCGGCATCAACCTGCGACAGAAAACTGCGACTCATTTCGAGGGGTTCGAAGATCCTTCGGCGGATATAGTCTTCGTACGACATTCCCGATACTGACTGCACGAGGAGGCCGGCGACGGTGTAGTTGGCATTCGAATACTCGTAGCGGATCCCCGGCGGATTTGACAAACGGGTCTCGGCGAGTGCCGCGACGTGTCGTTCAAGCGCAGAGTCGCTGGAATCCGGGTCAGCCAGCAGGCGGCGTCCGGCAAACGTCGACAGGCCGCTCGTCTGATTCAACAGTTGCCGGACCGTAATCCTGCTTGAATCCGCACCGTCGCCGACGCGAAACGTTGGAAGATAGCGCACGACCGGCTGATCGAGGTCGATCTGGCCGTCCTCGGCAAGCTGCACGACGGCCAATGCCGTGAAGGCTTTGCTGACCGATCCGAGAACGAATGGAGTCTGTGGCGTGACGGGCGGGCCGCCGGGGCCGGAGCTGCCATACCCCTGCAGGTAAACGGCCTTGCCGTCGCGAACGACGGCCAGCGCGACACCCGGAATCCTGCCAAATTCCCGCCGCGACTCCATGTAAGCGTCAACAGCCTGCTGCCAATCGGCTGGTGGCGGTTCCTGCGGCACATCGGCAAACGCCGCAATGGCCGATAGTGAAAGCGGAAGGAGCCACGAGATCATAGGCAATAGATATCTACGCGGCGCAGTTTGAGCCGAATTCAAGAATTCTCCCTCCCCCCGTTGTGGGGGAGGGTCGGGGTGGGGGAGCGAACGTTAATTGACGCTCCCACCCCCATCCTAACCTTCCCCCATCGAGGGGGAAGGAATCAATTTCGGCAGATCCACTTTTGACTTGTGTAGAGACCTATGATGCAGAGGAAATGGCGACGGATGACAATGTGACCCATCAGCACGCGGCCTTGAGCAACCGGCGATTTAACGTGCGTACAACTCGAGAAACTTCTGCCGGTACAGATCGGCGTCGGCCGGAAACCTGGTGGAAAACTTTTCCGGCGAGATCGCCCCGCGCTGAAAGCGGCGCTTCTCGAAAATCGGCATCGACAGGCCGGTGACGGCCTCGATGCCACGCCGGACAACCTCTCCCTTGAGCGCGTACAGCTTGTCGTGCTGCCAGTCGGTCAGCTCGATGAACGGAATCCCTTCGGCCACATCGATCACGTTGGGGAGCGCGTAGGGGCTGAAGCCTTCAAAGCCGAGGATGCGGGCCGGCGCCGACGAACGAATGTGCCCGCGACTTTGTCCTCCCGAATAGGTGAGGGAGTGCTTGATGGCGCCGACACCCCACCCTTCCTGGTACAGCATCAGGTTGTTGAGGACGCTGCGGACTGTCAGCTCGGGATTCTCCTCGATCGGATAATCCTTCAGATTTTCATCGCCGCCGTCGCCGTCGACGAGGTATTTCCAATCGGGATAGCGGGCTCGAATCCCGCGGCACAGGGCGAGCCCCATCACGGCCGACTGAACGTCCAGGGGCTTGTAGTCTTCGATGACCCGGATCGTGTCTTTGATGTCCAGCTCATTGCTCGACACGTCGATCGTCTCGAGGAACAGCCCCAGATCGAGCGCGGCGAGGAATCGCTCGGCTTGATCGGCGTCGGGGCCACCCCCATCGACCGCCAGCGTGAATGCTTTCAGGCGAGCGGGCGAATCGCCGCGCTTCAGCAGCAGGTGATGCAGAATCACGAACACAGCGCCGCTGTCCACGCCTCCCGAGAACAGGACGCCGATCGGCGCCTGCCGATCGATGCGATCGAGCCACCGTGAGCATTCGTCAGCCAGCTGACCGACGTAGGCGCGGCCGATGGCGTCGAGATCGGCCGGCAGCCGGTTCCGTTCGGGCTGGAAGTATCGGGTGTAAACCGGATTCGGATCGGGGCAGCCGACGAGGGCAATTTCGGTGATGTAGTGCGCCGGGACCATCCGCGTGTAGGAGGGATGAAACTGGTTGTCGAGCCCCTCGCCGCGCAGAAAATCGTAGATCTGATCGATCCGTTCGGCGACCACGAGGCAGGGCCCTTCCTGCCGCTTGGCAATGAAGTACCGCAAGGGCCGGCCGATCGACCGGGCCAGACGCACGATTTTGCCGTGCTTATGCACCAAGGCAAACTGGCCGTCGATTTCGCGGACCCGCTTGGGGAGACCGGAGCCGAGTCGCTCGAGCGCCTCGGCGTGCGTCATATTGAGCAGGACATTGGCTGCCGGATCAACCAGATCAACGAGCCGTTCAATGGTGGCAATCTGGTGCATGGCGGCCTTCTTTCCAATCCCGGGAGGTGACGCGAAACAGGCTCTTATTTCAAGAGTTACGTCAATTCGGCAGTTTCTGCTGGTTCGTAACGCCTGAAAAACTTGAGGAGGTTTGTCGAGAAGCGCTCGAATCAGTGCCGAATGTAAACCAGAGTCCTCGCAATTGCTACGATCCCGAAACTCTCAGTGGTTTTGTTAGCGCAGTCATGATTTGACGGAAGGCAGTCCTGCTTGAGGGACCGCTGCGAATTCTGAAGTCCTTTGAAATCAAGAGCTTGTCGTAATCCTGCCGGGCTGGTACATTTCGCCCCGCTTCAACTTTCCCTCGTTTGACATGAAAGCCCTTGGATGCACGACCAGGCCAGCCTTCAGGCGTGCGCTAAGTATGCAAAGGAACTGCGGGACGATCTGCCCGCCGAGTCTTTCCAGCGCAATCCTGCGCGGCTGTGGTGGTTGCCTGCTCACCTGGCGCTCGTCGGTGGTGCAGCCTGCACGCTGTTGACCACTGACATTCATTGGGGTTTGCGGCTTCTGCTGTCAGTGGTGATCGGTCACAGCTACGGCTGTCTGATGTACCTGGCGCACGAGATCCTGCATGGCAGCGTCGTCAAGAGCTCGCAGCTGCAGAACTGGATCAGCGGTGTCTGTATGCTCCCCTATTGCATCGGGCCGGCTCACTGGAAAGCGTGGCACAACCGGGCTCATCATGGTCACACCACCCAAAGCGGCGTCGATCCCGACTCGTTCGGCAACGTGACAATGTTCATGTGCAATCGCGTGGCCCGTTTTATGCTGAAATTTGCACCCGGCTCGGGCTATCTGCGGAGCTGGCTGTTTCTGGGATTCTGGTTTTCATTTCACGCCGTCACGACGCTCTTGATCCACAGTCAGCAGTACAACTACTGGAGCGTGGCGCGCCGCCGGCGGCAAATTGCCTTGTTTCTGGGGATGGTCGCATTCTGGGCGTCTGTCGCGACAGCGGTGGGAGCGTACCAGTTCCTGTTTCTGTATGTCGTGCCGATGATCATCGCCAACGTCCTGCAGATGTCGTACATCGCGACCAACCACCTGATCTGCGACGAGACGCAAGACGTCAACGATCCGCTCGCCAATTCGCTGTCGGTCTCGGTTCCCCGCTGGGTGAGCTGGCTGCACCTGAACTTCGGCTATCACGTCGAGCACCATATTTTCCCGTACATGAATCCCCGGCACGCGCCGCGAGTCCGGTCGGCGATCGAATCTCGTTACGGCGGTCGATATCACACGCTGCCGATTCTCAAGGCCCTGCGCCTGCTCTACGCGACGCCACCAGTGCACCTCTCGCAGAAGGAACTGGTCGACCTCGACACGGGTGCCGTCTTCAGCACCCTCGGAGACGACGGAGACCTGCCGCACCAGATCGGACAGGTTGGCGTTCCGGTACGCCCGCGCCGCATGGGAGCGCCGGTCCAGCTTTTTCGCTCGGCCGACCCGGCGTCGGCTGGCCAACAAGCCCCGCCAACTCCCGACTCGGCGGCGACCGCTGAGTCTCCCGCCCCGAATTCAGAGCCAGACAGCCTGAAACAGGCGGCGTAGAGTCTGGTCGGCGCAGCAGTCGGTCCGGTTGGGGAAGCTGCGCAATTTGACCGGCGCCCCGGCGCTCTCGAACCGGTTTTCGGCGCGATCTTGCCGATATTGCCAGTACGTCATTGTCTAACGAGTTTGCATCCGGCACGACGAGAACTCTTTCCCATTCTTTGCACTGCCTGTTCGGAAGGATCGAGAGAATGTCACTGACAGTAGCTTTCTGGAAACCCAGTGTGGCCCGCAGAGTCGTGTTGGTCGGAGTGGTGGTTGCAACGGCGGGCGTTGCGAGCGTCATGGGCCAGTATCAGCATTACGCTGTTCCGGGACGCGGACAGAAGGTTACGGAAGTTGGCGATGATTTTGAAGATCCCGAATGGGCCTATCAGGATAACGCGCCCAAATCGAGTTCGAATATCGACCACGATGAACGGCTCCCCTCGGGCATTTCGAAGAACCAGCGGATTTACGAAAGCACCTATCGCGGGCAGCCCGACAGCGTCAAGCGCGTCGAAACGCCGCCGGGTGGCCTCCGTGGCAGCAAATGGTCGCTGGCGATGCGGTCGTTGCAGACGGGAATCCCCGGCGCCCCGAGCCGCAAAATGCAGCAGGACGATCTCCTGGTCAACGTTTCGTCGCTGATGGGGGGCTCAGTTTCGGTCTCCAAGTCGCCGAGCATCGTCGTGCGGGTCTTTCTGCCTCCTTTTGATCAATGGGAGAAACGGACCGGCGCCTCATTCGGCTTGAGGGCCGAACTCGAAGGTGGCTCCATGCAGCCGTATTCCCACAAGGGGCTTTTCACCTCGAGCAAGCGCATGAGGAAAAAGCAGGAGGCCTACTGGCCGGGATTCTTCATTCAGTTCAACAGCAAGACCGACGGTCAGAACAAGGAAGATTCGGCCCTGGTGCTGATCCGGGCCGGAACCTCGGGCGAAGAGCTGTTTGGCCCGCGCATCACGGAAACCGGCTGGTGGACCTTCGGCATGTCGTTCACCCCGGATGGATTGACGCACTTCTACGCCAGCCCGGGAGTCGATCCGCTGACCGAAAGGGACCACATTGTCACGACCAAGCCCTACGGACACACGGCCGAGACGCTCAATACGTTCTTCTTCAACGTCGTCAACCAGGACGACGGACGGTCGTGGTCGACCCAGTGGATCGTCGATGATCCGGCGTTGTACCTCTACACGCGGTGAGTTTGGGGACGGCAGATTCTGGAAACGTCTCAGTGGGCGTCGCGAATGCCGCGGCGCCTACTTCGCTTCCGGCTTCCCGATCTGTTCGCGCAGGTAGGCCTCGATAAACGGCTTGAGATCGCCGTCGAGCACCCGACCGGGATTGTTCGACACCCACAGCGTGCGATGATCCTTGACCCGTTGCGTCGGGTTGAGTTCGTACGTGCGGATCGTGCCCCCGCCGAATCCAATCTTGGTTTTCTCGCCGCGCTTGGCTGCCAGCTCGGCGTCGCGCTTGTCCTGCTCGCTCTGATACAGCTTGGCGATCAGCATCTTGCGGGCGATGGCTCGATTCTTGTGCTGGCTGCGTTCGTTCTGGCATTGAATGACGGTATTCGTGGCCAGGTGAGTCAGGCGGATCGCGGAACTGGTCTTGTTGACCTTCTGCCCGCCCGCTCCCGAGGCGCGAAAGACGTCTTCGCGAACGTCCTTGTCCCAGTCGATTTCGATCGTCACGTCGTCGTTCAGCTCGGGGACGAGGTCAATGGCGGCAAACGACGTCTGCCGGCGCCCGGCCGCGTCGAACGGGCTGATGCGGATCAGCCGGTGCACGCCGACCTCTCCCTTGAGGTGCCCGAAGGCATAATCCCCCCGGATCGCGAGCGCCGCGCTGCGGATCCCGGCCTCTTCCGCCTCTGAGATATCCAAAAGTTCGGTCTGGTAGCCGTTGTCTTCGGCCCAGCGCTGATACATCCTGAGCAGCATCGCCGCCCAGTCCGAGGCGTCGGTCCCCCCTTCGCCCGCCTGCACGCTCAAATAGGCGCCGCAGCCGTCTTCCGGCTTCGACAGCATGGCCTGCAATTCGATGGCCGCCAGCTTGACGGTGATGGTCTCGGCCGCGGCTGACAATTCGCGCGTCGTCTCGCCGGTTTTGTCTTCGACGGCGAATTCCATCAGCACGGCGAGGTCGTCGGCAGCCGATTGCAGTTCCTGCAGCGGCTTGATTTCGCGGGTCACCCGGCGCAATTCATCGACGAGTTCCTGTGCTTTGGGAGAATTGTCCCAGAACCCGGGAGCTGCCATCTGATCGTTGATTGCCGCAGCGCGTCCCTGTTTGCCGGCGAGGTCAAAGAGAGTCCTGGAGGTGCTTGATCCGGGTGATCAGGTCTGTGCACTTTTCCCGCAGTTCGTGATCCATCGCTAACTCTCCAGAAGAACGCTATCCGCTATTCTCAACCGGCTCTGGCTCGATTTTGGCCAGCGACCTTTAGAAACCGGTGAAGCGGGCCGAATTATATCCGCCGTTCCAGCCGGCGACTACCCTCGGGTCGGCGGGATGAGCAGTCCGACACCCGAATAGGTGAAACCCAGCGCCTGCATGCGAGCCGGGTCGTACAGATTCCGGCCGTCGAAGACCACCGGTTGTTTCATGAGCTTTCGCATCATCTCGAAGTTGGCGTTACGGAACTCGTTCCATTCGGTGACGATGGCCAGCGCCTCGGCCCCGTTCAGAGTGTCGTATTGCTGGTCGCAGTACACGAGCCGCTCGCCGTACTGAGCCCGCACGTTCGGCAAGGCGACCGGATCGTGGACGCGGACGACGGCCCCCGCCTCGAGCAGCGAATCGATCAGCACGAGTGCCGGCGCCTCGCGGATGTCGTCGGTGCGGGGCTTGAACGACAGTCCCCAGACGGCGATCGTCCGCCCGCGGAGCGATCCCTGGAAATGTGCTTTGACCTTTTCAAACAGGACATGCTTCTGGTGGTTGTTGACGTCGTCGACCGCTTTGAGAATCCGCGTATCGACCCCTTTACTGGCTGCTGCGTCAACCAGCGCGCGGACATCCTTCGGGAAACACGACCCGCCGTAGCCGACTCCGGGAAACAAAAACGAAAACCCGATCCGCTGGTCGTGGCCGATGCCGCGCCGCACGTCGTTAATATCGGCGTCGAGACGTTCGCAGAGGTTCGCCATTTCGTTGATAAAGCTGATCTTCGTCGCCAACAGGCAGTTGGCGACGTATTTCGTCATTTCGGCGCTTTCCAGCCCCATCACGAGAAACGGATGTTCGGTCCGCAGAAAGGGCTTGTATAGATCTCGCAGGACTTCGCCGACTTCGGGACGGGTAACTCCTACCACGACCCGATCGGGCTTGGCGAAGTCGTCGATGGCGCACCCTTCCTTGAGAAACTCTGGGTTGGACGCGACGTCGATTTCCCGGCCAGCGAGTTTCTTGAGCCGCCCGGCCACCGCCCGATTGGTGCCGACGGGAACGGTGCTCTTGATCACGACGACAACCCCGGTCGGCAAGAGCGGTGCGAGCGTGTCAATCACCTTCCATAGTCCGTCCAGATTCGCCGAGCCGTCGTCGCGCTGCGGCGTTCCCACGGCGATAAATACGCACCTGGCATTCGGCACGACCTCGGCCGCTTTGGTCGTGAATTTGAGGCGGCCGGCTTTCGTGTTGTACAGCACCAGCTCAGACAGTCCCGGTTCGTAAATCGGGATGTCGCCGCGACGGAGACGATCGATCTTTCCCTCGTCGATATCGACACAAGTCACGTCGTTGCCGCTCTCGGCCAGGCAGGTTCCGGTGACGAGACCGACATATCCCGTGCCGATCATGACGATATTCATACTTCGACCTCTTCAGGTGGCACCCGGGCCAGCGACACGAGTTTATCCCCCTCATCAAGGCGGATGATCCGAACCCCCTGCGTATTCCTGCCGATGCGGCTGATCTCACCGGCGCGAATGCGCTGGATAATGCCGCCGGCCGTGATCATCAGGACCTCATCATCGTCGGAGACGGCGGTGATATCGACGACTTTCCCGTTGCGGTCGGTCGTTTTGATATTGCGCAGCCCCTTTCCGCCGCGCCGCTGCCGCCGGAACGACATGCCGCTGCGAACCGCTTCCCCTCCTTCTTCGCCGGCGGGAGTTCCCTCGGCGATCTCGCCGGCCGGTTCTTCGGGTACGTCGTCGGCGCCGTCGGCGTCATCCCCCTGCTCGGGACGGCCGAATGGCGTGCGCTTGCCGAAACCATTCTCGCAGACGGTCAGCAGATCCATCTCTTCGCGGGCGACAACCATGCCCACGACGTAATCCCCCTCACCGAGGGCGATCCCCTTCACGCCGAAGGTGGCCCGTCCCATGCTGCGGGCGTCGTCCTGCGAAAAGCGGATCGCGAGGCCGTTGGCCGTGCCGATTAGCAGGTCTTCATTGGGTGAGACAAGCACCACGTCGATCAGTGCATCCCCCTCGTCGAGCTTGATCGCGATGATCCCTCCCGACTTAGGGCGGCTGTATTCAGCGAGAGCCGTCTTCTTGACCGTGCCGCTGCGGGTGGCCATCACCACCTGGCGGATTTCGTCAAAGTCGCGCACGGCCAGGCAATTGAAGACCTTCTCCCCTTCCTGAAGATTGAGGAGGTTGACCACGGCCCGCCCTTTGGCGGTCCGATTGAGCAGCGGAATGTCGTACACCTTCTGCCAGAAGACCTTGCCCCGATCGGTGAAGAAGAGCAGGTAATCATGCGTGCTGGCGACAAACAGGTGTTCGATCGGGTCTTCTTCGTCGGTTTTGGCGCCGGTGATCCCCCGTCCGCCCCGTTTCTGCGCCTTGTAGGTATCGATTTCCATCCGCTTGATGTAGCCGCGATGCGAGAGCGTAACCGCCATCGTCTCTTCAGGGATCAGGTCTTCGCGGGCGACGACCCCGAGTTCCTCGTCGGTAATCGAAGTGCGGCGTTTGTCGGCGTATTTCTCCTTGAGTTCCTCCATCTCGCTCCGCACGAGTGCCAACAGGTTGGACTCGTCTGAAAGCAATCGCAGGAATTCGAGAATATCGTCGACCAGTTTGCGGAATTCCTCCCCCAGTTTGTCCCGCTCAAGCCCGGCCAGCGAGCCGAGTTGCATGGCGACAATGGCTTCGGACTGCGTCTGGGAGAGTGTGTAACTCTCGGCGACGCCTCGCTCATCCTGGAAGTTTTTGAAGCCGGTCTCTCCGAGGGCGCGGGCGATCAGTTCGCCCGGGACCGACAGCGCCTGCAAACGGATCCGGGCTTCGGCCCGGCTGGGGGACTTGCGGATCGTGTCGATCACCTGGTCGATATTGATCTGGGCGATCAATAGGCCTTCCACCGTGTGCTTGCGCTTGCGGGCTTCCGACAGCAGGAATTCGGTTCGCCGCCGGAGGACGTCGACGCGATGCCGCAGGAACTCCTCGAGCAGTTGCTTGATCCCCAGCGTTTGCGGCCGGTTGCCCACGAGCGCCAGCAGGATGATGCTGAAGGTTCCCTGCAACGGCGAGAATTCGAAGAGCTGGTTGAGCACAACTTCGCGATCGGCATCGCGCTTGAGGACGATGTGCAGGCGAACCTGCCAGTCGGGCGTATTGCGGTCGGTGAGATCGACGATCCGCGAGATACCATCGATTTTGTCGTCGCGCACGAGCTGTTCGAGCTTTTCGCGGATGCGGTCGCGCGTCTCCATGTAGGGAATTTCGGTGACGACGATCACGTCGGAATTCTTCTCGGTCTCGAAATGCGTGCGAGCCCGCAGCGTGATCGTCGAGCGACCGGTGAGATATCCCTGCCGGATGCCCGAGCGGCCACAGATGATTCCGCCTGTTGGGAAATCGGGGCCTTCCATCCGGTCCAGCAGTTCGCCGATCGTGCATTCCGGATTGTCGATCAGCAGAATGACGGCATGGCAGGCCTCGGCCAGGTTGTGTGGCGGAATGCTGGTCGCCATGCCGACCGCGATGCCGTTCGAACCGTTGACGACCAGATTGGGCAACCGCGACGGCAGAACCACCGGCTCGCCGCGCGACTGATCGTACGTGGGGACGAAATCGACGGTGTCTTTCTCGATGTCGTCGAGCAACTCGGCGGCAACCGCCGAAAGCCGCGCTTCGGTATACCGCATGGCCGCCGGAGGCAGTCCCGCCAGCGAACCGAAATTCCCCTGCTTGTCGACGAGCACCTCGCGCATCACCCAGGGCTGTGCCATGCGGACGAGAGTCGGGTAGACAGAGCTTTCGCCGTGCGGGTGGTAATTACCGCTGGTGTCCCCTGAGATTTTGGCGCATTTGACCCGGCCCGAAGCGGGGCCCAGGTTGAGGTCGTTCATCGCGACGAGGATGCGGCGCTGGGAGGGTTTCAGCCCGTCGCGGGCGTCAGGCAGGGCGCGGCTGACGATTACGCTCATGGCGTACGTCAGGTAGCTGCTGCGCATTTCGTCCGTGATGTCCAGCGGCCGAATTCGTTCTTCGCTGCCGTTTCCGTCGGTTGACAACTGCAAAACTCCTGGCTCGAAAAAAACACAAGAAACCCGTTTTCCGCACGAGAAAACGGGCCTCGTCAACGAGTCGGAATTCTAGCGAAATCAGCCCCGATTCTCAACGCAGCGAACTGGGCCAAAACCCGAGAAAAATCGGGAAAAAAGTGCGGGGAGCAGCTGGTTGCCGCCAGGGGCCGCCGGGCCTATCGGACCCGCAGCACAACCAGGGTCCGATCGTCGCCGTCTTCCCCCCCCTGAATGTGCTCATCGACGCGGTTCCAGACCGTTTCGAGGACCTCGTCGGCGGAGTTGCGCGGCGACTCGAGGACGGTCGCCGAGATCCCTTCCCATTTGAACAACTGTTGCGCCTGGGACCGCGCTTCGGTGATTCCGTCGCTATACAGGACGAGCAGATCCCCTGGAGCCAGTTGCACGACCGAGGACTGGTAACCTGACTCAGGAATGACTCCCAGCAGCAGTCCGTGCGATTCCAGCGTCTCCACCTCGTTCGCCCGCACGAGCAGCGGGACCGGATGCCCGGCGTTCGAATAGGTATAAGTCCGCTGTGCCGCGTCGAAGATTCCGTAACACAAGCTCATGAACTGGTGCGAACCGGTCAGGCTGCACAGCGCCCGGTTGAGCCGAGAGACGAGATCGGTGACGTCGGTCTGATCGCCCGAATGGGCGCGAATCGCGCCCCGGGCCGCCGACATGATCATCGCCGCCGGAATGCTGTTGCCCGAAGCATCGCCGACGGCGATTGCGACTCGATCGGCCGTCAGCGGGATGACTTCGCACAAGTCGCCGCCGAGTTCGTAGCAGCTCGTGCAGCGGGCCGCCAATTCGAACCGGGGATCATGGGGCAGGTCGCGCAGAATGCTGTCTGGCTGCGTTTCGCAGGCGGCTTTCAGGTCGCGATTGACCCGGTCGTCCAGTTCGCTCCCGCGCAAGAGGGCCGAACGTTCGAGCATGGCCGCCACCTGGGCGGCGATCGACTGAAGCACATGGATGTCGCGCTGCGTATACTGTTTGTTGCGCCGGTCATAGACCCACAGGACGCCGAAGGGAACCGTTTCTGACTGCACCCCCGCGCACATCGCCGCCCGCATCGCCGGGGGAAACAGCGGATGCCCGCCGGCCGTCTTCGCCGTCAGGATCACCGGCTGATCGGCCAGTGCCCTGAGATCGTCGGTCCCTGTCCGCAATTCCCGACTCGGCTGGGGAACGTCTTCTCGCGACAGGCGAAAAACCGCCCGCAGTTTTAGCCGTTCCGTCTGCGGATCGAGCAGAAAGAACGCCGCGCTCCACGAGCCGGTGAGGTGCGCGGCGGCTTTCAGCAGTTGCGTGAGGCCAAACGCCAGATCGTCCTGGCCGGGGACAGCGAGGCCCAACTCCAGGAGCGTGGCGACGTCCTGATTGCGCTGATTCAACTGTGTTGTCGACTGCACGAGCCGGCCCAGGATGCGAGCCAGATTGTCCGCCATCGCCGTGACCAGAGCAAAATCGCTACGCCGGCCATGCCGAGCGCCGACCGATTCATTGTCGGCGGGCGTCACAAGGTGCAGGAACCCAGCCGGCCGGTTTGTGTCGCCGACTCCCGCCAGCCAGCAGCAATCGGCGCGGCTCTCGAGTTCCTTGCGAAGTTCGGTCGGCGACCGCCGCGTGGGAGTGAACTGCATCTCCCACCCGCTGATCTGGCTGAAATGCCCGCACAGATCAGGAATCAGATCGCGGGTTTCGGTGGCCGCTGTGATCATGGGAAACGCAACTTTGCCAAAGGTCGTGTCTGTCGGTCGGTTTCCGTAGCCAAAATGTCGCAGGTTTTCCCGATGGGAGGGCAATTCAACCGCCAGCCAAGGCGAATCGCTGAAACCTGAACAGACTACGGCACATCATTCCATCGGACATCGCGAGCGCGAGCATTGAACCGCCCGAACCGACTGGCTGCAGATCGAGAGCTTGGCTGTTAAACAGTCCTGAAAATTCCATTGGAGCGCCGACGAGACCGGCACTCCACAAAACGGCGTTGCGACCGGCAAAATCCCGTCTTGGAGCATTTCCGCCCTCTGCGTTACAATCCGCCGCGCGCCGGGGCCATTGCCCGCCTGTGCCCAGATGCCTCTAAATGCTGCGGCCTCGATGGCATACCGAATCGCAACCCATTGCCCAGCGTGATGCGAGACGAATGATGTTCACTGCCGACTGGTTTCGCCGGATTCCCTGGTTGTTCGCGGTCTGCGCCGTGGCGCTCATGTGCCTGGGACTCACCGGCATTTCCCGTGGCGACGAACTGGCGCATGCCGGCGAATTCTTCAGCAAGCAGATCGTGTGGATCATTCTGGCGGTTCCCGCCATGTTTCTGGCAACACTCATTCCCTATCGCTCGTTCAGGCACTACAGCTATCTGTGGCTGGCGGTAAGCATCGGCCTGTTAGCGATCGTCTACTTCTTCCCGGCGAAATGGGGTTCGCGCCGCTGGATTCCCCTGGGATTCATGAACTTTCAACCTTCGGAGCTGGCCAAGCTCGCCTCGATCCTGGCGCTGGCCAGGTATCTGATGTACAGCGAGAACTACCGCCGATTGCCGGGGTTGATCGTCCCGTTCGGACTGGCACTCGTGCCGATGGGGCTGATTCTCAAAGAGCCCGATCTGGGAACGGCATTGCTGTTTCTCCCGGTTTTGTTCGCGATGCTGTTTGTCGCCGGTGCGAAGCTGAAGCATCTCATCCTGGTGATCGTCCTCGGGGTGGCAGTCTCTCCCATCTTCTGGCTGGGGATGAGCGCCGAACAGAAATCCCGCGTCACGACACTGTTCCTGCAGACCGATGGCGGGCCTGTCCCCACCGGCGACGGCTACCACTTGCACCAATCGAAGCAGGTGCTCGCTCTGGGAGGAGTCGTGGGGAGTCAATTCGCCGGTACCACGGTTGATGATCCGCTGGCGTATCACCTGCCCGCCTGCCGGACCGACTTCGTGATCTGCATGATCGGCGAACGCTGGGGACTGGCAGGCGCTCTCGTTGTTCTCAGTCTGTATCTCATTCTGTTCGGTCGCGGGCTGTATGCCGCGATGGCGACGCGCGAGCGCTTCGGCCGATTGCTCGCCGTGGGAATCGTCACGCTCCTGGCGACACAGACGATCATCAACGTCGGGATGACGGTCGGGCTGCTGCCGGTGACCGGGATTACGCTCCCGCTCGTCAGCTACGGCGGATCGAGCCTGCTGTTCACCTGCGTGGCGCTGGGATTGCTTATGAATGTCGCCATGCGTCCCGGCTACGAGATCGCCCACGAGCCCTTCCGGTTTGCGGACCGATCGTGAGCACAATCTACGCGTTCCGGCGGTAGAACTCATTGGCTGCGGCGACACCGGCCCCGGCGGGGCACTTGGCCCCCTGGTCTCCCAGGCAGCGTTCCAGCGCGGCCAAAAGCAGCAGGACGTTGCGCGGATTGCTCGTTTCCCCCATCAGACCGATGCGCCACGTCTTCCCCTTCATCGGACCCAGCCCGCCACCGATTTCGATTCCGAATTCGTTCAGCAACTGCTGCCGGACTTTCAGATCGTCCACGCCGCCTGGAATGACGACCGCATTGAGCATGGGAGTCTGAATTCCCTCGGCGACCGCGTACTTGAGCCCCAGTGCCATGATCCCCGCTTTAAGGGCCAGGTGATTCCGCGTGTGCCGCGCGAAGCGGGCTTCGAGCCCCTCTTCGACCGCCACCGCCAGCGCCTCGCGCAGGGCGTAGTTCATGTTGATCGGCGCGGTGTGGTGATAGGCGCGGTCCTGCCCCCAATAATTGCGGACCATCGTCATGTCGAGATACCAGCTCGCCACCTTCGACTTGCGGGCGTCGATCGCCGCCACGGCTCGCGGGCTGAATGTCACCGGCGCCAGGCCCGGCGGACAGCTCAGGCATTTTTGCGTGCCGCTGTAAACGGCGTCGAGTTGCCAGCCATCGACTTCGACCGGCGTTCCCCCGAGGGATGTCACCGTGTCGGCCAAGAGCAGCGCGCCGGCGGCATGCACGACCTTGGAGATTTCGGGAAGTGGCTGGAGCGCGCCGGTCGACGTCTCGGCGTGGATAATGCCGACCACCTTTGGCTTCACGCGGTTCACGGCCTCGGCGACCTGTTCAGTTGGAAACACTTCCCCAAACGGCCGCTCGATCGTCGTCACCTGGGCCCCGGCCCGTCCGGCGACGTCGGCCATCCGGCCGCCGAATACGCCGTTGACGCACACCAGCATCTTGTCGCCCGGCTCGATGAGGTTGACGACGCACGTTTCCATCCCCGCGCTGCCAGTACCGCTGACGGCCAGCGTCAGCGCGTTCTGCGTCCGAAACACCTGCCGCAGCATCACTTGGGTTTCGTTCATCACCTGGAGAAAATAGGGATCGAGGTGGCCGACGGTCGGTGCACCAAGCGCCGCGAGAACGCGCGGATGCGTATCGCTCGGCCCCGGGCCCATCAGGATGCGTTTCGGCGGATTGAGCGAGGGAAGATTGTGTTCGGGCATTGGAAGGTACTTATCCTGCAGGGTATCACCGGAATTTCGAGGCCGCACCTAGAGGATAAATGATGGAGGGGCGGAGATCGAGCCTGCCGGGCGACGTGTTATAGAGCGACGGAGTGCCGTGCAGGACTTTGCGACGAAAGCCGGGTACGCTGTAAGTGAACGACATTCTGTCGATGGCGTCCGCTGATCTGGTTCACGTTGAATTGTTGTCGAATTACAGTCATTTCCCCGGAAGAGACCCGTCAAAGGTGCTGATCGATGCTACGGAAGTTCGCTTCACTCGGAATCTGCGAGGCTGTAGCAGCGGCTTCAATACTCGTCGCATCCGTCGGCTTCGAGGCGCCGGCGGTCGCACAAGCTCCTGCCACCGATCGCTTGCGGCTGATCGTCGAGACCGACGCCGGCGGCGACCCCGACGACGAACAGTCGCTCGTGCGGTTTTTGCTGTATTCGGCCGAGTGGGACGTCGAGGGGATCATCGCCAACCGGCCGGTGACGCTGCGCCCCGAAAACCGGAATCGGCGCGAGTCGGGGCTGGCGATCGTCCGCGAATTTGTCGAGGCGTACGCCGAGGTCTACCCGCACCTGAAAGAGCACGATCCCCGGTTTCCTGAGCCGCGGGTGCTCCGGGAGCGAACTGTCCCCGGCTACGACGACACCGACGACGGCGTGCGGCTCATCATCAGCGCGGTCGACCGCGACGATCCGCGACCGATCTGGTTTCTCAACTGGGGGACCAACCAGGGGAGTGGCGTCAGCAGCCTCAAGCGGGCTCTCGACAAGGTCCTCGCCGAACGCGGCCGTGACGGTTATGCCAAGTTCAAGAACAAGATCCTTCTCTCGTCGGCCGAAAAATTCGGCGACCACACGACGACGATCGAGCCGTTGTGGAAGTTGTGGGTCTTTCCGTTCTTCCCCGACCGGGAGGGGGGACGCTGGTATCATCGCTTCGGGCCGCTCACGGCCAAGGCCGGGGGCTTCGACCTGGAGCGCGACCTGCGCACAAATCACGGCCCGCTGGGAGCCTTGTATCCCACCAACACTCACTTGCCGCAGAAGGAAGGAGACACCTACACCTTTCTGTACCTGATCCCGACCGGGATGAACGACCCGTTGCACCCCGAATGGGGAAGCTGGGCGGGGCGATTTGGCGTGCGTGAGGATTGGCAGCCGCCGAACGCGAATTACTACTGGGCGAATCAGCGCGACGAGTGGAACGGCACGACGAACCGCGACAACATGCTCAAGCGGTGGGCTGCCGACCTGCAGAACGACTTTCGTGCACGGCTCGAGTGGTGCGTCAAGCCGGTCCGCGAGGCGAATCATCCGCCGCAGGCTGTCGTTGGTCGTGACTCAACGAAGCGAATTCTCGAGCGTGCCGCGACTGCCGGATCGACGGTCCGCCTGAGCGCGCAGGGTTCATCCGATCCCGATGGAAACGCGCTCGCTTACGAATGGTTCGTCTATCCCGAAGCGGGAACGTACCGTGGCAAGATCGGACTGGCGAATGCCGCAGAGCCTGACGTCGACGTTTCCGTTCCCGAAGATGCCGCTGGGACGACGATCCACGTGCTGCTGGCAGTGCGTGACCAGGGCGCTCCGCCTTTGGCTCGCTATCGCCGTGTCGTGCTGCGCGTCGGCGCGAAGGAATTGACCGACACGCGCGACAAATTCGTTCCCCAAACGCGGGTCGCGATTCAGGAGGGACGCTGGCTGATCAACGGCAAGCCGACGTATCCCGACTCGCGCGCGGAAGGCCTGTTGATGAATGTTCGCATGGTCAACGCCGTTTTCGAGGATGCACGGCGCTCCGATTTCGACGCGGCGGCGAACACCGACGAGTTCATCTCCCGCATTCCCGACTACGTCTCCTGTGGCGTGCGGGCCTTTACGGTCGGCCTGCAAGGGGGGATGCCGGGATATGAAGGGGCGGCCAACTCGGCGTTTGAGCCGGACGGCACACTTCAGAAACCGTACCTGGAGCGCGTCCGGCGCGTGATCGAGGCCTGCGACCGGCACGGGGCGGCTGTCATCCTGGGATGTTTCTATCAGCGCCAGGACCAGATTCTGCGCGACGAAGCGGCGGTCAGGGGGGGAGTGGTCAATGTCGCCAACTGGATCCGAAATTCGGGGTTTACGAATGTGCTCCTCGAAATCGCAAATGAATTCCCGCACGGCGGCTTCAATCACCGGATCATCCAGTCGGCGGACGGGGAAGCCGAGTTGATCCGGCTGGCAAAACGGACCGCCCCCGGACTGCTCGTCTCGACGAGCGGGCTCGGCGACGGCAAGGTCTCTGACGCGGCCGCCGATGCGTCCGATTTTCTGCTGATCCATTTCAACGGCGTGAAAGTGGATGCTATCCCTGAGCGAGTGGCCGCGTACGCAAAGCTTCGTAAGCCGATCGTTTGCAATGAGGATGACAAAATCGGCGACGAGGGGGCCCGCGCCGCAGAAGTGTCGGTTGGCAGCGGCGCATCGTGGGGATTGATGCTCGAACGGCACAACCAGCACTTTCCGTTCACATTTCAGGGAGCGGCGGACGATCCGGCGGTGTATGCAAAACTCCGCCAGCTCACCACGCCCTTCCCGGCGAAGAGCTGGCGCAGCGGAGCTCCGGCGGAATTCGGCATGGACGCTGGGCATCTCGACGCGCTGCGAGATTTTGTGGGGGGGCGCGGCTGTATCGTCCGACACGGAATGATGCTTTATTCCTGGGGGGACCAGGCGCAGCGACAGGACGTTGCCTCGGCGTGCAAAACGGTTTATGCGCACTTCCTTGCGCGGGGAGTCGAGGTTGGCAAGATCGCAAGTTTCGACGAGCCGGTGCGTCATTGGGAGCCGCGTCTGGAGCAGCTCAACGCGGCGCTCGATTTCAAAGATCGCCGCATCGCGTGGCGTCACCTGATCAACCAGACGTCGTGTTACGGAGTGCGCGAGAGCCCCGGGACCGCCTTCGATTACAGCGACTTCAACATGGCGCTTCTGTTCGACACGCTGTTTCTCAAGGTCTATGGCACCACTTACGCCAAAGTGGATGATGAAGTGCTGCGTCCGCTGCTGACGGATCTGCTCGAGTGCGAAGACGGGCCGACGTTAATGGCCTTTGGTCCCGGTAATCGTCCCGGGCGGCTGGCGATGTCGGTCCGCGATATGGCTCGGTTCGGCCTCCTGTATCTGCATCGCGGGCGCTGGAAGACGCGACAGCTCTTGAACGAAGCAGTTGTCGCGCAATTGGTGACCAGCCCACTCCCGGCGGAACTGCCGCGCACGCAGGGAGCGAAGGCCGAAATGATTGCTGACCAGCGCTCGATTGGAGGGGGGAACAATCAGACCGACCATTTCGGCAGCTACAGCTTCGCGTGGTGGACAAACGGCACCGACCGCGAGGGGAAGCGGCATTGGCTGGCTGCGCCCATCGACACGTTCGCCGCTCTGGGGCACGGCGGCCAGCGGGCGCTCGTCGTCATTCCGTCGCTCGACGTGATCATCTCGTGGAATGACGCTCGAGTTGACGGCCGCGATCAGGAGAACCAGGCGCTGAAACTCCTGGTTGAGTCGATCACAAAATGACGATTCAGGAACCGAAACCCAGTTTGGTTCCTGAATCTTTTTCATCGCGCTGCTTGATTAACTGACTGATCTGCTTGAATTCGGGAGTGCCGGAAACTTCGCACCATTCGAACAGGACCGATTCGGTGGTGAGAATCGTCGCGCCGCCGGCCGACATGCGGTTGAGCGCGATCTGCCAGTCGAATTCGTCGCGGCTCGAAATGGCGTCGGCGACCACGAAGACTTGAAAGCCTGCCGCCAGGAGGTCGAGCACCGTTTGCAGAACGCAAACGTGCGCTTCGATTCCGGCAACGACGATCTGATAGCGGTTGTCGGCCTGTTCCGAGGCCAGGCCCCAGTTCAGAACTTCACCACAACTGAAGCGCTGCTTTTCCGGAATCGCAGCCAGCAACTCGGCGAGTGCGGGAACGGTATGGCCCAGCCCTTTCGGATATTGCTCGGTGGCGAAGACGGGAACCTGAAGAATCTTCGCCCCCTGGATGAGCTGGCGGCAGTTGGCCAGCATGCGGTCATAATTGGAGATCGCCGGAACGAGCTTCTCCTGCACGTCGACAATCAGCAGGCGGCTCTCGGATCGGGAGACCAATTCGTGGCTGCGAACGTACGGCGATGGGGGCTGGCTCATGCAGCGATCGTATCCCGGCTGCGAGTGACTTTCAACGGATAGGGCGTTAGTCGCAAGACGTGGCGTGATAAGGAGAAATGTCAATTCGATTGAGGTGGCACCGGGATCGTGGGAGAACGATCTTCCGCCGGTTCGGTTCAATTTGTCTGGCAGGAGTGGCGTCGGTGCTCGCGATCAGAAACAGATTGTCTGAGAAATCTTTCCCGGGTCGTTGACACTTGGGTCGTGGTGGATATGATTACCCTTCGCTATGCGGCGGATGACATCGGTTACCGAGTCCCGCAATTGCGGGAGAGGGATCGTTCGTCATTCGTCCGTTTGTTCTTTGGCAATTTGGTTGGAGAGCCCTGAGAAGGTCGGCGGCACGGTATGTGTCGCTGACTTGAAGCGCAATTTCTGTGTTTTCAGATATTTGCAAAATTAATCAGCGACAA
>Ga0137463_1000119_pt1 | contig 30967 bp, 18 predicted proteins | sample EasRivERMGT800_2_FD_102333 | JGI IMG/M metagenome (GOLD analysis project Ga0137463, IMG submission 102333) | Soil microbial communities from meander-bound floodplain in the East River, Colorado, USA - East River MetaG ERMGT800_2 | ecosystem: Environmental > Terrestrial > Soil > Floodplain ...
AGCCGAGCAGCACTCCCGGAAAATTCATTCCCGAGGACCTCCGCGGTTTGGCGTTCAACCACCGGGTGTTTTCGAAACTCCGCTTCGACCGGGAGCGGGACGTCCCTGCGGGGTATAAGCTCGCGGAGCGGATTATCACCCTCGGTCCGATGCAGATCCCGGGTCAGCCCGACCTCGTGAAGGTCGCAACCGAATCGGGGGAAGACTTCGGCTCCAAAGTCGGCAATATCGTCCAGCACCAGATCCTCCCCAGCAAGAATGTCGGCAAGGTGACCTACGACGCCAGCAACATGTGGCAATCGGCCAAATCGACCACCGGCTGGGTCGCGGTCGATGTCACATTTCCATTCGCGGTCGAGCTGACGCGAATCGGCATTCATTCGCAGCACAGCGGCCAGTATAACCCTGCCAAAGCCGTGCGGATCACCGTGCAGGAGGAAAACCGGCAGATGACGAAGGTCGTCGAAGCTGACTTGAAATCAGTGGATGATACGGTCACGTTCGCGAAGGCGAAGGGACAGACTTGGCGGTTCGAATTCCAGGCCGGTGACAGTGGCTGCGTCGTCATCCGGGGTCTGCAATTCTTCTCCGGCGACGACGAACTCTTTCCACCGCTGGTCCCCTGGGAACCGTGAAAACGTCGTGGAGCAGGGTCATAGAGTCCCGGCGCGCCGGGGTTTATTAACCTGCTCGAATGCTTGTATCTCGGTTCATCCCGTCGTGACGGTCGCCGCGTTCACGATTGACCACAAAGCCACAAAGTCACGAAGAACCTGTACTGCCGATGCGGGTCTCTCTGTGCCTGCTTGCAAAGAACTTGACAGGGTAAAAGGACAAGCGAGTATCCACAGATGACGCAGATTTCCGCAGATGACGAAAGAACGACAGGATTCAAGGAACACTAATCGACACTAACCTTCGCCAATCGATGAGTGACGATCAGTGTCGATGAGTGTTCCCCCTCGTCCGTCCGTCATCCGAGTCCATCGGCGTCATCTGCGGTTCTGCTTAGTCGCCTTCGTGTCTTCGTGGTCCCAAACTCGTTCACTTTCCCGCGGTTTCCTCAAAGGCATCAAAGAATCCAGTCGTGCGCACACGCCCCGGGCTGGCTTAAGGTGCGCAAGAATTTCGACCCTCGCTTCTCGAGGCTTGAGACCTGAGGCTCGAGGCCTGAGGAAAGTGCCCCGCCAGATTCCAGCCAAATCTCTTAAGGTGCGCAACAAACTCGACCCTCGCCGCCATTCCGACCTTCCTCCTCAAGCCTCAGGTCTCAAGCCTCATGTCTGCGCCGCTAAGGCGCCTAAGATGACCACGATTTAGAAATTGCATCGTTCCGAAAGGCTTGAGACCTGAGGCTCGAGGCCTGAGGAAAGTGCCCCGCCAGATTCCGGCCAAATCTCTTAAGGTGCGCAACAATTTGGACCCTCACCACCATTCCGGACCCCGCATTTCAAACTTCTTCCTCAAGCCTCAGGGCACACGCCTGCACCGCTAAGGCGCTTAAGATGCCTAAGATGACCACGATTTCAGAAATGCATCGCCCCCGATCGCCAGTCCGAATTCCGCATTTCAAGACGTACCCCGACCGGCCTCGCGCTGCCCGCCATAAGCGCGCAAACAAACCCTGCGTGGCATTTGATGCCGACAAACCAAGCCGACACCCCCGCCGCCATTCCGAATTCCGAACCCCGGCCCGCCGGGACTTAACAGCGTCGAATTCCGAATTTGGTTGGAGCGTCAACTCCTCGACAGGCGGCGATCTTTCACGCGGGCCCGAAGTGCCGAGGGAGAGGTCGTGCCGTCCGTGGACAGCCGACACAGTCGACCCCTGCATTATTCGCCGTCTGAAAAATTCGTCAACGAGTTTTTTTGGCATCTCAAGTTCGATTCTCGAAGTTGGAGTCCAAGCTTTAGCCTGCGCAGTTTGAAGTTCAATCATAAAATTGCATCCGTCGAGCGCGACGTCCGCTCCCGGCGGGTGGAAATCTGCGAACATCTTCCAGCGGCGTCCCGGCGCGCCGGGAAAGCCTGAACTCCAACGAACCACAGCGCCGGCGTTTTTTCGCCAGTTGTGGCCTGGTTTTCCAGCGGGCGAATATAATATACATACGTATAGTATATTAGACCGACGCTCGCGGAGGGTGTCAACGGAAATCTGTCCCGATTTTTGCGAAGCGGAGTCATCTGGCTTTCAGGTCCGGGATCTGGTATCGAATTGCGTGATTCCGCCGAGGAGGAAACACGCGCCGTCATCTCGCGATGAGGGCGGGCGGAATCGCTGACGGTTCCAGCATTATCAGGAGGGAATGCCGTGCGGACCATTCTTCTTGTCTCTGCAGTTGTCCTGTTCGGGACAACGGCCGGGTGGGCCCAGCAGGTGGGGGACCAGGTCGTCGTGAAGGCTGACAACGCCCAACTGAAAATGGGTGATGACATTGCGGGAAGCGTCCCGAAGGGGATCATTCTGACGGTGAAGGAAGTCAATGGCGAGCGTTTCTTCGCGATCTATTCCAGCGGGAAAGCAACGATACCGGGATGGATCAACGGGCGGGACGTGCTTCCGCTCAAGCAGGCGCTGGAATTCTTCAGTGCGGAATTGCAGCAGACCCCGACTGCGGAACTTTACGCCATTCGGGCTGCGATTCTGATCGAACTGAGCGAGTTCGACAAAGCTCTCGACGACCTTAATGAATCTGTCCGGCTCGATCCCCAGCGATCGGCGACGTTCCGAACTCGCGGGAATGCGTGGTCCTGGAAATCGGATGACGACAATGCCATCGCTGATTACAACGAGGCCCTGCGACTCAATCCCGAAGACTCATTGGCGCTCAGGGCCCGGGGCAGGCGGTGGAGCAACAAAAAGGAATACGACAGGGCCATTGCTGACTACAACGAATCGATCCGAATCGATCCAAAGGATCCAACAGTATTCCGGCGCCGAGCCTGGACATGGTTTTTAAGGGATGACAACGACAACGCCATTTCCGATTACGACGTAGCAATTCGCCTCGATCCGGCTTTTGCGTCCGCGTATGTCAACCGGGGCTTGGTGTGGCGAGCGAAGAAGGAATACAACAAAGCCATTTCCGACTTTACAGAGGCGCTCCGGCTTAAGCCAAACGATGCCGACGCGCATTTCGCGCGGGGCCTCACCTGGCAATACCAGGGGGAACACGAAAGGGCGATTGCCGATTACGACGAGGCCATTCGGCTCGATCCAAAACACGCTCGGGCGCACTTCAATCGGGGGATTTCCCTGGTAGACCGGAAAGAGTTCGACCAGGCAATTTTCGAATTCACCGAGGCGATTCGCCTCGAGCCGAAATTCATGAGCGCATATCTAAATCGGGGCTCAGTCTGGCAGCAAATCGATGAATTCGACAAGGCCATCGCTGATTACAGCGAGGCAATTCGGCTCGATCCGGACCTCGCTCCGGCATATTGTAACCGCGGGGTTATTTGGTGCGCGAAGGGCGAATACGACAAAGCGATCTCTGATCACAACGAGGCGATTCGCCTCGCGCCGAGCGATGCGAGGTTGCGCTATAACCGAGGTCTCGCCTGTGTCGGGAATAAGCAGTACGACCGGGCCATTTCTGATTACACCGAGGCAATTCGGCTCGATCCGAAACTCACCATCGCATATCGCAATCGGGCCCTCGCCTGGGAGAATGCTGGAGATTACGACAAGGCGATTGCCGATTACAGTGAGGCAATTCGGCTCGATCCGGACCTCGCGCGGGCATATTATCTGCGCGGAGTGGCGCGGGGTGCGAAAGGGGAATACGACAAGGCCATTGCCGACTCCACCGAAGCCATTCGCCTCGTTCCCAATGACCCTTTGGCATACCTCAGCCGAGGCTATGCCTGGTCGATGAAGGATGAGTCCGAAAAGGCTGTGGCAGATTTCACTGAAGCGATTCGCTTCGATCCGAAGAAGACAAGCGCCTTGCACAACCGGGCGGGTCAATGGATTGCGTTGGGAGAGACCGACAAGGCCATTGCTGACTTGAATGAGGCGATTCTGCTCGACCAGGCCGCATGGCGCCCACTCGCTGGAATGGCATGGATCCGCGCCGTATGTCCGGACGAGCGCTTCCGTGACGGCAAGAAGGCTGTCGAACTGGCAACGAAAGCGTGTGAATTGAGCGGTTGGAATGAAACTTTCAGTTTGCTGGCGCTCGCCGCCGCAAACGCTGAAATCGGTGATTTTGCGAGTGCAGTGAAGTGGCAACAGAAGTCGCTCGATCTGTGCTCTGACAGCGAAAAGGATGAACTCACGGAACTGCTTGAACAGTACAAGTCCGGAAAGCCGTTCCGGGGATTTCTCCGCGTTTTTCGGCTCGGCGACATCAGTCGGCCGTCAGCCCGATCCGCCGCCTGATCTTCGACCACCATGAATGACCATCGCTGCGCTCGGTTTGTCCTCAACACGATTGCCAAATTGGCCGCGGCTGCCTGGCTGATTATCGGCTCGTCATTCGAGATTTTCGCCGCGCAGCCTGATCCAATGCGGGAAGACGTCATCGCGGCGATGAAGCCGTTTGATGGTAAGGGGTCGGGTGCGATCGATCGGGGGATGCTCACCGGCAAGGTGATGTGCGGATATCAGGGATGGTTTGCTGCCGAGGGGGATGGGGCTGGGCGGGGCTGGCGGCATTATGCACGGCGCGGCGGGTTTCAGCCGGGCTCGTGCAATATCGATCTGTGGCCGGATGTCAGCGAACTCGACGCGGATGAGAAGTTTGCCACGCCATTTCGGCATGCCGACGGGCGCGAGGCGGCCGTTTTCTCTTCCACGCAGCGCAAGACCGTCCTGCGGCACTTCCAGTGGATGAAGGATTACGACATCGACGGCGTCTTCGTGCAGCGGTTCGCCGGCGAGACGGTTCAGCCCAAAGACCTGCGGCAATGCAATCTGGTGCTGACCCATTGCCGCGAAGCAGCGAACCTGCACGGCCGCGCTTATGCCGTGATGTACGATCTGTCGGGCCTGCGCGAGGGGGGAACACAGATTGTCATCGACGACTGGAAACTGCTCGTCGATCGCATGCGGATCGGAAAGGACAGAAACGATGGGGCGTATCTCAATCACAACGGGAAGCCGGTGGTCGCGGTCTGGGGAATCGGTTTCAACGATCGGCGGCGATACACACTGGCCGAGTGCGGCCGGCTGATCGAGTTTTTGAAGAACGATCCGAACTACGGCGGCTGCACCGTGATGGTGGGGGTGCCGAGCGGCTGGCGCACGTTTGAGGCCGACAGTGTCACCGACCGGGAGCTGCATGCCGTGATCGGCCAGGCCGACATCATCAGCCCCTGGACCGTGGGGCGATACAAGCACCTCGAAGAAGTCGAGAAGCATGCGGCCCGTCGCTGGCGCCCCGACGTCGAATGGTGTGCCGAGCACAAGAAAGAGTATTTGCCGGTCGTCTTTCCGGGATTCAGCTGGCACAACATGAATCCGGGATCGCCGCTCGATCAGATTCCGCGGCAGCAGGGGAGATTCCTGTGGAAGCAGCTCGTCGATGCGAAGCAGGCTGGCGCCTCGATGGTGTACATCGCCATGTTCGACGAGATGGACGAGGGGACTGCGATTTTCAAGTGCACGAACGACGTGCCGGTCGGGGCGAGTCAGTTTGTCACTTATGAAGGTTTGCCGAGCGACCATTATCTGTGGCTGGCGGGGCGCGGCCGGGCGCTGGTTCGGGGGGAGATTCCGGTGGCGGCAGAGATGCCGATGCGAGCGCCGAAGACGCCGTAGCATTGGTGCCGATTCGGGTGGCACGCCCTGAGCCCGTGCGAAGGGCGTGGCTGAGCGTCGCTGCCCGCGGCAAGTGCGCACTGATGGGCGTCGATTGGCCACTCACCACGCCCTTCCTGACGTCAGGGGCGTGTCACCCTGCCAGTGCGAGCTACGCCGAGGCTGTCTGGGCCAAGCTATGCGGGTGCGATCGGTCAGCCGACGGTCCGATTCAGGAACATCCCGCGAGCTGATTTATTTTCGTATAGGAACGCGGATGGCGCCGAATCTTGTCCCGGCGCGCCGGGACCCGCCCGCCCGCTGTGCGGGACGGACGGGCCACCCGGTCGGTGACCGCCCCCCCCATCCTGCCTCGCCCCCGCAGAGTGGGCGGAAATGAATATTCTTTCGGAGCGACCGGCGATTTGTCGATATCGATTGATGCCGCCGGCGGATCGGGGCGCACCGGGATCGCGCTGGAGCGTAGATTCCCATTTTGAATCGATGATGCGCGCCAGCCAGCCGCGTTCGTGATCGGTCCGATTACATTCCGGACAGAGAGTGAAGTTCGCAATGTCCCCGTCCTGGCTTTTGAGATAAAAACTCCCCTTCGCGAGGGCCTTCCGTCGGTTGACACAGAACCCTCGCCAGCGCGGTGCCGCACTGTGACGTGAGTGTCACGTGGGCCGGGGAGTTGTTCGCGGAACTTGTCAGGCGCAGCCTGGCCGCGACATTGCAATTTCTTGTTCAGGAATTCAGGAGGATCATGATGTTGAGAACACTCGCCTCGGTGCTGGTTGTCGGCACGATCGTATTGTCCACCACTCAGGAAGCCTCGGCCGGCCGGCGCGCATGGCGGAGACAAGCCTGCTATTACTCCTACAATCAAGCACCGGTCATGGTGCAGACGGCGCCCGTGGTACGGGTCTATTCGGCACCAGCCCGAGCCGCAGTCCCTGCCGCGGTCCCTGCCCCGGTGGATCTGGCGCCAGCGCCGCCGGTCGCGCTCGCACCAGACGCTCCGGCACCAGCCAAACGGGCGCCGGCCATCGCACAAACGGGGGGCACCGGGACGACCTACCGCAGCTATTCTTATGATTCGGCGACGGCGACCCCGGCACCGGTGCGGGCGCAGGCGCCCGTCCAGGCACCGGTGCAGGTCGAGCAATCCAATTACGGGACTCCGCCCGCGTCGTCGGTGCCGAATTTGTTCCGCGGCGACCGCAAGATGTACGGTATCTCGAGAATGCCCAGCTACCGATAACGCGGGCCTTGCGCACAGCAGGTCGTGAGTTCTCGAGTGGTTTTCTAAAGACGCATTTCAGGCGCCTCGCACGCCACGGCAATTGCTGATGCAAATTGCCAGTGGCGCTGCGGAGCCTGAGAGCCGCGCGCCTGCTCAAGCGGGCTTCTGTCTCCGGGCCTGGCGGACTCCGTTGTGGCAATCTCCTGACCTTGCCACCCGGACCGACCGCAGGTCTCCATTGTCGCCTGCTGAAAACGGGAGATCTTCAGTCCTCGCCGGTGCACAGGATTTGAACCACAGAGGCACAGAGGCCACGGAGAGACGAACGAATTGAATGAGAATTTGATTTTGCCGATCTGATCGATATCGGTCCGTCCTCTGTGTCTCTGTGTGGCCCATATCGTCCGCCAATTCATGCTTTGCCCTGCCAAGGTGGCATCGGTTGCTGAACCTGGGTTCCTGCGACCTGTGGAACCCTGTCAGGGTTCATTTGTATTGATGGGATCGTTACCCAGGGTAGCCCGAAAGCGGGCAACCCTGGGCTGTGCTGATACAATCCCGGCGCGCCGGGATTGACGGACGAACGACACGATTCAAAGTACACTCATCGAGGCTGATCTTCGCCAATCGATTAGTGAAGATTGGCGTCGATGAGTGTTCCGTTCCGTCTGTCTGTCTGTTCGTCCGTCCGTCATCCGTGTCCATCGGCGTCATCCGCGGTTCTGAATCTCCGCCTGGCCACCTGGCACCCGGCTTCTTAATCCCTTCATAAGATTACAGTCAAGCCGCAATTGACGGCTGCACCCCGCGTTGCGCCAAGGCCTTCCAGCCGACCCGATCGAGTTGGTTAAATTCTGTACAGATAATGAAAATCCCGATGATCATCCGGAAAACAGTTGAAATCCAATCGGATGACTGGATTATAATAATATCGATGGGCCGCAGCTCCGCCGCTTGAACGGTGACATGAGCCGCCCGAATGAGGCTCAACCGTCGAAAGCGGCGGTCCTGACCGGAATATTCACCCGGGCCGCGGAAGCTATTCGCGGATCATGTCAGGCGCAGCCTGGCCGCGACGTTGCATTTGGTTGTTAATGAATCAAGGAGCAACATCATGGGAAAGACAATCACCTCATTGCTTGTCGTCGGAACGATCGTATTGATGGTCAGCCAGGATGCCTCGGCCGGCCGGCGCAGTTGCCGGAATTCGGGAGGCTACTATTACTCCAACACCGCAGCACCGGCGGCGACTGCACCGGCACCCGTCGCGCCGGCACCGGCCGTCGCCCAGAACAATAGCAGCGGCACGACGTACCGCAGCTATTCGTATGACCCGGCCCCTGTCGCCACCATGCCAGGTCGGGCGTCAGCTTATTCCTTCCGGACGCCGACGATGGAGCGGGCCACGGCGCCCTATATGTTCCGCGCGGACCGCAAGATGTGGGGTCTGGCGGAAAATCCGTACAATTACTGATCGCCTCGGCCCTGGGATCGAGCCGGCAGTCAAGGAGTGGACTCTATCGAGAAGTATTTCAGGCGCTTCGCGCGCTACGGGGATTGCAATCAGCCTGTGGCGCTGCGACGTCTGAAAGCAGGAAGCTCTCCCCGATCGGGCTCGATCTTAGCCATTATCGGAAGTCGATTCCGATCCGCTCGGCCAGTGTGCCATCCGCCAGCGGTTCAATGCTCGACGTGTGAATCCACGCGACCTCTGCCACTGGAATTCGCACCGTCCCGACATCCATGATGATTTCCGAATCGGAGACCACCTGGTAGATCGCGTCGTCGAGGACAATCTCGGTGTCGGTCACCTCGGAGACCATCCCCAGGAACCCGCGCGCGGTGTTGGCAAACTCTCCCTGCGGCGAATCGACGCCGATCTTGCAGGTCATCCCGGGGCGCAGCATCGACGTATCGATCAGCGCGGGTGTCTGTGCCGACGACGACGGGTCTGACTGCCAGTCGGTAAAGGTGGCGAAGCCGGCCACCAGACAAAGTCCAATAATCGCGACAGTTCTTCTTCGCATGGTCATTCCAATTCACAACAGGACTGTGCCCCCCTGGCAACAATGTGCGGCTCCAATCGGGCCGGGAAGCTAACAAATCCGGGTTTTTGAGGCCAGACGAATCAAGTGGGGCGGTGCGGATTCGGCGGCATAGCCGCCGGCTTGGGTTCGGTCGAGCGGACGAGGCGCATGCAGGTGATGTCGGCAGCGACTGTCTGGAAGCCCCATTTCTCGTAGAACGGAATCAGTTCGGGGAGGCAGAACAGCCGGGGGGAGGGGACGCGGGCCAGGAGCGGGTGATTGACGACGGCGTCGACGAGCCTTTTGCCCAGTCCAGTCCCTCGGTCTTCCCGGGAGACGATCACGTCGTAGAGCGTGGCATGGTAAACAAAGTCGGTCAGCACCCGGCAAAAGGCCACCAGCCGGCCGGTGGCCTCATCGATCAGCGCGATCACGACCTGAGTATTCTCGAGCATCACCCGCACGTCGGCGAGGGTCCGTCCCTCGGTCCACCATTCATGCTGATACAGCGCGTGGAGCTCGAGAACGTGCTGCTCGGTGAGGTGATCGACCTGTTGGAGGGGCGTCACGATCCTATTGCGGATTGGGGATCGGCTTCTGGGCCGGGATGAGGCCGCCGTGGTTCTTGACGTGATCCTGCCAGCGCTTGAGCGAATTCTTCAGGCGGGCCATCGTGGCACCGGCACGGTAATCAAAGTCTTTGCCGGAGAGCCGGTTGACGTGGTAGAACGCCAGTTCGCGGATCGCCAGTTCGGGATCGCCCATCCATTCGACGAGCTGCGTCGAGATGACCTTGTTGCGGGCATCATCAGAGTCGTAACCCCACAACAGCTTGTAGGCCGCTTCAGCGTCGTCGGGCGGGAGCCGCTTGGTGAGTTCGGCCTTGAGCCGTTCTTTGTTCTCAGGATTGCGGGGGAGCCAGATCCGCAGCCCCGAAATCGCCGCCTTGCGGGCTTCTTCATGCTGGGAGCGGTGCAGAATATCGACCAGCGGACCATAGGCGCCGATCAGCCCCAGGCATTCGGTGGCCATCTGCGAAATCTTGGGATTGGAATCGCTGGCGACTTCCGGAACCGATAATTCGACCGCCTCTTCGAGATTGAACTTCTTCTCGAACAGGCGCAGGTAAGTCTGCTCCTGCGACGTCAGAGAGGGGGGCCCCATCCACTTCGGCATGATTTCGAGCCGGCGCTTCTTGATCGCCTTGCCATCGCCGTCGGCAGCGCCCAGCAGCGGCAGCTCGAGCCAGTCGGGACCATTCAGTTCATGCGAATGTCCGGCAGGATCGGTGACGACGACGATCGCGCCGGCGGAGGCATAGAAGGCACCCAGGTACGCATTGCGATCGAGCGGTTGTTCGAATTTCGTCGGCTCCAGCAGATTGACCTGCACGCCACACGCTCCGCCGGGCCGGACCTCGAGCCGCCACAGCTCACCGGCAATGCCAACGCCGATCCTGAGCGGTGCGGCATCGTCGTCGGCCGATGCTGAGGGGCGGAGAACAAACTGGCCGCGGGTAATTTCCAGGCCGAAGGCTCCCGCTTCGGTCGGTCCGAGCACGTTGACTGTGCTGCGGCCACTGATGGTTACGAGCCCCTTGCCTCCGTCGACTTCGAGCATGCACTGAAACGGATCGGGGACGGCGAGGCTGTCGCCGGCGTGGACCTGCGCCCGGCGGGGGAGCACAAACCAGCGCTCGTCGCGCGGCACGTAGTGCAGCGTCACCCCTTCGCTCGACGCATATTTCGAGGGGGTTGCCGGAGCGAGGACGTGCGCCGGTTTTTCGGTGGCAGCTTCATCCACAACACTTTCCGGCTTCGGGCCCCGGGAAGAGGCCCCCTTCTTTGTCGCCACAGTGGGCTCGGCTTCAACGTCGCCGGGCGCAGCGGATTCGGTATCAGCCGGCTTCGTCGAACCCAGGTCGGCCGTCAGCGAATTCTCCTGGTCGTCGCGAGCCACCTTTTCCGACGCATCGACGGCATCGGTCACAGTTTCGGTCTGGTCCGGCAGTGAGCCCTCAACCTGATTTCGATTCGCGGCATCGGCAGACGCAACGGCCCTGCCGGAAGCTCCTTTATCTGCTTTGGATGGATCCGTGGCTTTTTTGAATGGAGAATTGTTGACCATCAGGATGCCCCAAAAGATCCCGATGGCGGCGACGGCGATGTAGACCAGGATCTTTTTGAAGCTGGATTTGGGGCGCAGATAGTCGGGAATCTCGACCTTGCGGGGTTCGGCAGTCGCGGCGCGCGGACTGGCACTGGGCGCCTGGTCCAGCACATCGCCGACGGCCTGGCTCGACAGTCCATTGCTTCCCGTGCCGTGGGACGGGACGGCGACTTTCGTTGCCGACGGCCCCAGCGCGTACATCCGTTCGCGGGTCTGAGCCGAAACTTCCACCGGTTCCCCGAGCGCCAGCGTCAGGATCTGGTGGCAGGCGGCGGCCTCGGCCAGATGGACGTCCGACTCCAGGCAGATCTTCTCGACATCGGCCACACCGTCGGGTGGCAGCGTGTTGTCGAGATATTCGGCGACCACGTTGGGGTCGATTCCGACTCCCGGACCCGACAACGTGGGGGCTGTCAGCCGCCGGCGTCGCATGACTTCCCGGATGCGGCTGACAAGCGACGAGGCAAAACTGCTTTCGTTCAGTTTTTCACCGATTTCCCTCGCCTGAGAAGGCTCGAGAATGTCGTCCAGGTAAGCCAGCAATGTTCGCAAAGTCAGTCGCATGATCAGCCCCTCGGGCAAGGTCGAAAACAGTCCTCTTAAAGGTAATAGTGGCGTGAGGGGTCCGATTTCGTGCATAATTTTGAGCTTGGCCGGGATTTTGTTGAGTCCGGCGATGGCCGAGGGTGACCGCGCACGGCGGATTGGTCGGTGGATGGTTACGAAGGGGAACCACGAAAGACGCGAAACACACGAAAAGAAGAACGGTCCGGCCGGTGGCCGGAAAAAAGTTATTGATCCACAGATCCCGGCGCGCCGGGACAGATTAACGCAGATTACGACGACGGTGTTCGGGCTTTAATCTGTGTTCATCTGTGTCAATCTGTGGATAGATCTTTTCCTCGAATTGGTTTGTTCGGCACCGAACAACCGCGCCGTTCGTAGTACGGAGAAATTGAACTATGCCTGGCCGCAGTCGATGTTTGACTATCGTGTTGGCAATCGCCTTGGGAATGTTGTCGGAATGTGGTGCTTCGTTTGGAGCCGACCCTGCGGCGCCGAAACGGGTGTTGCTGCTCGGGCAGGGACCCGATGGGCACCCGTTCGCCAGCCACGAGTATCTGACGGGGCTCAACATCGTCAAAAAGTGCCTCGACCGGGTCGAAGGGCTGGAGGCAGCGGTCGTTGAGGCCGATGAACCGTTTCGCGCCGGGCCGGAACTTATCGATCGGGCCGACGGCGTCGTGCTGTACCTGGCTGAAGGGGCCAAGTGGATTCAGCAGGATGAAGCGCGGGTCGCGGCGCTCGAGCGGCTGGCGGCGCGCGGCGGTGCGCTGACCTGCCTGCACTGGGGCATGGGTTGCCGCGATGCGAAGTACATCGACAAATACGTCGCGCTCCTGGGAGGCTGTCACGGCGGGCCCGACCGCAAATACGCCGTCGTGACGGTGACGACCCAGATCGCTGCGGCCGAGCATCCTGTGATGACGCGCGTCGCACCGGTGACCGTCGAAGACGAGTTCTACTACCGTCTGAAATTCGTCAAACCGGAAGGCTCGCTGACTCCCCTGCTCCGCGTCGCCATCGAGGGAGAGCCGCATCCTGTCGCCTGGGCCTGGGAACGGCCGGACGCCGGCCGGTCATTCGGCTTCAGCGGCCTGCACTTCCACAAGAACTGGCAACACGAGGCGTACAGGCGGATGGTCGTGCAAGGGATCGCCTGGACAGTCAAGCTCAAGATCCCGGCGGAGGGGCTGAACGTGGAGGTCAGCGACGCGGATCTCAAGCTGCCGACGCGGAAGAAGTAGAGACTGACTTGGCGCGCCAGGAATCGATACACGCAGGATTCGGGTGGCACGCCCTGAGCCCGTGCGAAGGGCGTGGTCGAGTGTCTTTGTGCCAGTCGATTCGCAATTCCTGGAAGTCCATCGGCCACTCGCCACGCGGCTGGTCAGTTATTTCGGAGGGTGGCACGCCCTGACCACCGGGAAGGGCGTGGTAGTCGGCCTCCACGCCCATCGGTGCGGTCAGGGCGTGCCACCCAATTTCCTCAGATTGAGTAATTGGCTAGCCGTGGCACTGGCCACGCCCTTCCTGACGTCAGGGCGTGCCACCCCGCCCGCCGGAATTTACGATTCCTCACATATCGGGGAGAGTCCGATCCATTTCCAGATGTACTGGCAGAATCCCTGCATACCACCTAGCACTCGACCATTCCCAATCCTCGGCGCGCTCAACGAGGCCGCGCCGCACTGGATTTGCATGGATGTAGTCGATCATCGAACGCAAGGTCGCGATTTCCTCCACAGTTCTATCGTAGCCACCTCCCGCCTGCCAGAACCTCCGACGGGACTTCGTTCCCTCGATCACGGTAATTCTGGGAAGCCACTCGGGCGCGTTCTTTGCCATCCACGCGATTCCGCGTCGGGCGACAATTTCTTTGATACTTCCGGCAAACCGGCCGATCTTTACCCCGTCTTCTCGCGGCGCCACGAGGATGTGGACGTGCTCGGGCATGATCACCCAGGCCCACAGATCGATTGGCCACTTTGGACGGACAGCCTTCAATGCGTCGACGAACCATTGGCGCGTACGATCGCGCGATAGAAATGGAAAGTGATGAAAGCACGAAAATGTAAGTTCGTGTGGTGCGCGAACTTCGTCGTATCGGCGGCGCCGTTTGCTCACATAACTTTTGCCGGTACGGGGATCGATGATGCGCATATCGCAAGAATTGTCAAAGTCTCGATCGAAATCAAGTCATGCCAATCCGGGTGGCACTCCCTGAGCCCGTGCGAAGGGCGTGGTCGAGTGTTTTTGTGCCAGTCGATTCGCAATTCCTGGAAGTCCATCGGCCACTCGCCACGCCCTTCCTGACGTCAGGGCGTGCCACCCGCTTGCGCTCTCCCTCGTTCGGATTTAACTACAGAGCAAGTCATGGGCCGCCTCACGCGAGCTGGCCGGCCTTTACGACACCCCCCTGCATGACGGCGATGAAGCGGCGGCGGTCTTCCAGCAGTGAAATATCGCCGGCCACGTCGCCATCGACGACCAGAAGGTCAGCCAGCTTCCCCGCTTCGAGTGTTCCGAATTCGTCGGCGCGCCCCATGATTTCGGCACCGGTTTTTGTGGCGCAGGTGATGACTTCCAGCGGTGTGAATCCCACCTGCTTGACGAAGAACGTCAATTCGCGGGCGTAATCGCCGTGCGGATTCCAGGCGAAGCCGTAGTCGCCTCCCATTCCCAGGCGGCCTCCGGCCCGCAAGATTTTCCTGCAGCTTTCAATGCCCCCTTCGAGCGTTTCCTTGTGGCCATCGATGACGCGCTGCGACATGCCGTATTCCGGGCCGTGCTCGATGCTGGCCACCTCGAAGTACAGCGCCGGCACGGCCGGCGTATTGCGGGCCAGCATCATTTCGAGCGCTTCGTCGTCCATGAAGGTCGCATGTTCGAGCGCGTCGTAGCCGGCGCGCAGCGCGTTCTTGATCCCTGCGGTGGCGCGACAATGGCCGGTGACCTTGAGTCCATGATTGTGGGCCGTGGCCACCACGGCGTGCATCTCTTCAAACGTCATACAGAGAGTGTGGTGGTCGTTGGTGTCGGGGGCAGCGGCGTCGCCGGTGGGGTAGGTCTTGACCCATTCGACGCCGTCTTTGACGAGTTTTCTGACGGCGGCCCGGGCTTCCTCGGGACCGTTGACCAAGAGCACGAGTCCTTCCATGCCGATCTTGCGGAAGTCGGGGTTCCAGTCCATGAGTCCGCCGACGCCGCAGATCTCGCGGCCGCTGGAAGCGAGGCGCGGACCGGGCATGATGTCGTTAGTGATCGCTTTTTTGAGCCAGACGTCGATATTGAACAGGCTCCCGCCGCTGCGGGCCGCGGTATAACCGCATTCGAGTGCCAGCCGCGCATTGTTGGCCGCCAGCAGGGTGACGTACTCAACCGGGTACTTGATGTCGAGGTCTTCGAGCGCCGCGACGTCAAAATAGGTGGCGTGGAAATGCGCTTCGACCAGCCCGGGCATGATCGTTCCCCCGCAAGCATCGATGCGCGCGGCATCCGCGGCGACCGGTGGGGCGCCTTTCGACAGACCGGCATAGGCGATCCGTCCGTCGTGAATGACGACAGCCGCATCGGCGACCGGGGGCCGTCCCGTTCCATCCACGAGTTTGCCGTTGGTGACCACGGTCCAGCCGGTTGCAGTCTTCATCACGCGACTCCCGAGGCGCGGGTGGAAGGGTTTTCGAATCTACGCAAAAATATAACGTTCTACTAAGTTCCTTCCCCCTCGATGGGGGAAGGTTAGGATGGGGGTGGGAAGAGTCAATCGACGCTCGCCCCCCCCACCCCGGCCCTCCCCCACAACGGGGGGAGGGAGAAAAAAATTCAATTCGCCTCCTTCTATGCCGTGTAAACACCTCAGGATGTCAGAGCGATTCGAGGAAACCCAATACTGCGCGTAACGTGGCTTCGCGGGCGAGCCAGTGGATCTGGTGGCCGACGTTGGGGAATTCGACGAGCGTCCCATCGGCGAGGCGCGCCATGATCTCGCGTGCATCGGCGGCCGGCAGCATGCCGCCGACCGCTTCGTCGCCCGCCAGGAGCAGCGTCGGGCACCGGACTCTCGACCAGACTTCCGGAAATTCGAGACCGTCGCGCCAGTGACGTTCGAGGATCGGCGTGTAGACCTCCGGATCCAGGTCGCACAGCCAGCGGGCGCTGAATCGGATCGACGCGCCGTCGCGGATATCGCGCAGCCGCAGTGGCGGCCGGCCTGGTTCTTCGCGCAGGACGACCTCCCCCAGTTGACGGGCGATGGCCCCCACATCGCGGCTGCTGCCGGCCAGTTTCTGCATTGCCCGGAACAGCGGACCATACGGCGTCTCGTGCAACCGCTCGAGGAAACCGGGGGATGGCGGATCTTCAGCAACGATCGCCCGGACCAGGTGCGGGCACTCGGCGGCTGCCAGCGCCGCCAGCATCGCTCCCAGCGAGTGGCCGTAAATGACGACCGGCTCGTTGAGCTGCTTCAGCATGGCCAGCACGTCGGCAAGAAAATTGCGAATCAGATAGTCGCCGGGAGTTCGCGTCGAGCCGCCATGCCCGCGCAGATCGGGGGCGACGATCGTCCACGCGGGCATGAAAGCCGATAGCAATGGCGAATAATCGCGCCACGACCGACCGACGCCGTGCAGGCAGAGCAGCACCGGCCCGTTCGCCGGACCGCGGGCGACCCGCAAATTGACCCCGGGCAATTCGACATTGAATTCTTGAAACCAGGTTCGCGCGTCGCGGAGAACCTGATCGCGCAACAAGGATTCGGTCTGTGGTTCGATCACCACCCGGACTCCTCTGGGCCTCGTTGTTTACAGCGATGCATGGTGTTACGCTATCGCCACAGGCTGATTCGGACAAGCGAACCGTGGCGCCTGCCCGCTTCGGTCCCCCGGCTGCGCGGTGACCGAGCAGTCTTTCCCTGCGCAGAAAGGTGGAGAGCATCGTGCAACGACCAATTGCAATCGGCTGGCTCGCAGGTTTGTGCGTTGTCGTCGCGTTGGCAGGTGCAGCGACCGTCGCGGCCGAGGAACGCCAACCGGCAGGTGCCGACGCGGCGACACAGCGCCTCTTCAGCCGGGACAACCTGGTGGCTTGGTGCATCGTCCCGTTCGATTCGAAAAAACGCGGGCCGGAGGAGCGCGTGGCCATGCTCAACCGCCTGGGCTTTAAGCACTATGCCTACGACTGGCGCGACGAGCATTTGCCCACGTTCGACGCCGAAATCGGCGAATTGCAGCAGCGCGGCATCGAGCTGACGGCGATCTGGTTTCCGGGGCTCGACCCGGCCGGCAAGCAATTGCTCGAAGTCCTCAAACGACGCGGAATCAAAACGCAGTTGTGGGTCACCGGCGGCGGCGAGCCGACCGCCAACCCCGAGCAGCAGCGGCAGCGCATCGTGGCTGAGGCGGCGCGCATCAGGCCGATCGCCGAAGCCGCGGCGGCGCAGGGCTGTTCGGTGGCGCTGTATAACCACGGCGGCTGGTTCGGCGAGCCCGAGAACCAGATCGCCATTCTCGATGAATTGAAACTGTCGAACATGGGGATTGTCTACAACCTGCACCACGGCCATTCGCATCTGGCGCGGCTTCCGGAACTGCTGAAGAAAATGATCCCGCACCTGGTGGCGCTGAATCTGAACGGCATGGTGCGCGATGGGGAGCGCGACGGGCGCAAGATCCTGCCACTCGGTGCGGGGAACCTCGATCTCGAACTCCTCAAGGTGATTTCCGAGAGTGGTTATCGCGGCCGGATCGGCATTCTTGGCCACACGAATGACGATGCCGAAGAGCGCCTGCGCGACAACCTCGATGGCCTCGACTGGCTGGTTCCGCAATTGCGCGGCGAAAAGCCCGGGCCGAAACCGAAATACCGGACCCCCGTTCCCCTGGCTCCCGCCGCTGCTCAATGACGAGTCGTAGGGTGTTTCCGGCTACGCCCGCTTGAACCGGGCGGCAAAGCGCACGCTGGGAGCTTCGATCAGAATGTACATGATGTGCGCCGCCGCCAGGCTGGCTGCGAGCGCCGCGAGGAGCCAGAGTGTGGCGACGGCTGGGGACGGCGTTTCGTCCGAGACTTGTAATTCCAGCGTCGAGATGACGTGGCTGATCGGGAAGTGAACCAGGTACAGACTGTACGAAGTACGGCCGAGGTACTGCAGCGGGCGAAAGTTGAGCCACGTCCCGAGGCGTCCCATCTTGCCGGCGATGTAAATGCCGACTCCCGTGGCCAGCGCGGCACACAGGCCGACCGTCAGGTCGTCAGACCATTTCTCTCGGTGAACCTGCAAAAAGATTCGCGCCGCGAAACTGGCGGTGTAGGCCCAGAAGATCCACTTCGGAATTCGTCCGTCGAGCGCCCACCACGCTGAGGCCCCCAGGAAGAAAGAACCGAAGAACCGGATGATCCACATGTCGTTGTCGTAAACCGGTCTGCCCCCCACGGTCCGGTTCCATTCGAACAGCGACATCAGCGCCAGCGGCAAGAAGACCACGAGCAATCCCAGCGTTCCCGCATCGGACGGCCGCGATTTGTTGCGGGCCGGAAACTGCTGCGCGATTCCCAGTCCGGAGACATACAGCAGGTAGAATTGCACTTCGATGCACAGCGTCCAGAACCCGGCCGACAGGTTGTCGTAGCGCAGGATGTTCTGCAGGTACAAAGCGTGGCTGGCCAGGAGCTTCCACGACAATTCCGGTTCCAGCTTCGAGGGGACATCCAGGGGCGAGTCAAATCCCAGATGCAGGTGCAGAATGGCGTGCAGAAACAGCACGAACAGAATGGTCGCCCAGTAGGGGGGATCGAGGCGAATCACTCGCCGGAAGGCGTAGTTCCCGATGTACCTGGGAGTGACCTGGGCGTTGCGCACGCTGTAGGCGATCACGAACCCGCTGATCACGAAGAAGATCGGCACGCCGATCCAGCCGTAATCGAAGACGGTCTGGAGAATCCCGGGGATGAACTGCCGGGAGGGCTGCGGGGCGAGTTCGTAGCGGGTGATGTGATAGCAGGCCACGCCGAGCGCGGCGATCCCGCGCAGCGCGTCGATAAAAGTGGCCCGTCCGTCGAATCCGCCCGCAGCCTGGTTCATGGTGCCTGTCAGGGTGAGAGATCGTCACCATGCTACCGCAGAACGGCAGCGCGCGGAACGGAGGATGCCCCGAGAATCGAGCTGTTTCTGGTGATTCCGCGTCAGCGTTCCGGTTTGGGGACCCGGCCGCCCCGCCGGCGCCCCCCGCCCCGTTTGCCCTTTCCTCCTTTTTGCGCAGCAGCGGCAGCAGCCAGATCTTCGGCTGCGGTCAGCGGCTGACCCATCTGCTTTTTCAGGCGGATGATCCGGTCGCGCAATTCGGCGGCGCGCTCGTAATCCTGGCCATCGGCGGCGGCCAGCATTTCGGCTTCCAGCTCATTGACGAATTCCTGCGTCACGAAATCGGCTTCACTCTCGATACCGGCGGCCTCCTGGGCCGTTCGCCGCGCCTGGATCTCTTCTTCAATTCCCTTCTTGATCGCCTTCTTGATGGTTGCCGGTGTGATGCCGTGCTGGGCGTTGTAGGCCAGTTGCAACTGGCGGCGGCGCTGGGTTTCGTCGATGGCCCGTTTCATGCTGGGGGTGATCATGTCGGCGTAGAGGACAACCTCGGCGTTCACATTGCGGGCGGTCCGGCCGATCGTCTGGATCAGGCTGGTCTCGCTGCGCAGAAAGCCCTCTTTGTCGGCATCGAGGATCGCGACCAGCGAGACTTCGGGCAGATCGAGCCCTTCCCGCAGCAGATTCACGCCGATCACACAGTCGAAATCCTGGGACCTGAGTTTGCGCAGGATCTCGACCCGTTCAAAGGCGTCGAGCTCGGAATGCAGCCACGCCGAGCGGATCCCTGCTTCCTGCAAATAGTTGGCCAGGTCCTCGGCCAGCCGCTTCGTGAGGGTGGTGACCAGCACCCGCTCGCTGGCGGCAGTCCGCTGGCGGATCTGCTCCACCAGGTGCTGCACCTGCCCGCGGGCAGGTGCGATGTGAATCACCGGATCGACGAGTCCCGTCGGGCGAATCACCTGCTCGACCACCTCACCCCCGGTCTGCTCAAGCTCCCAGTCGGCAGGAGTTGCCGAAACGAATACAGTCTGCAGGCCGCGGCCGCGCCATTCGTCGAACGTGAGGGGCCGGTTGTCGAGCGCGCAGGGGAGCCGGAACCCGTGTTCGACGAGGGTGGTCTTGCGCGACCGGTCGCCGGCGAACATCGCCCGCACCTGCGGCGCCGTGGCGTGCGACTCGTCGACGAACATCAACGCGTCTTTCGGGAAGAAATCGAACAGCGTATAGGGGGGCTCGCCCGGCTTGCGCCCCGACAGCGGGCGGCTGTAGTTTTCAATCCCCGGGCAATAGCCGACTTCGGCCAGCATTTCGAGATCGAATCGGGTCCGCGCCGCCAGGCGCTGCGCTTCGACGAGCTTCCCCTCCCGCCGGAAGACTTCGAGCCGCTCTTCGAGTTCGCGGCGGATTTCGTCGATCGCACTGTCGATGCGCTCCTGGGGGAGCACGAAATGCTTCGCGGGATAGATGTAGACGTCGTCGAGCCGCCGGATTTCGGCCCCCGAGATGGGATTGATCTCGGCCAGGCTTTCGATTTCGTCTCCCCACAGCTCAATGCGGTAGGCGAATTCTTCGTAGGCTGGCCAGCATTCGACGACATCACCCCGCACGCGAAACTTGCCCCGTGTGAATTCAAAGTCGTTGCGGTCGTACTGAATGTCGATCAACTTGCGGAGCATTTCGTCCCGGTCGATCGATTCCCCCCGCCGCAGGGGAATCATCATTTCCAGGTAATCTTTGGGAGAACCCAGGCCGTAAATGCAGCTCACTGTGGCGACAACGATCGTGTCGCGGCGGCTGACGAGAGCGCTGGTGGCAGACAGCCGCAGCCGGTCGATCTCTTCATTGATCGAGGCGTCTTTCTCGATATAGATGTCGCGCTGCGGAATGTAGGCTTCGGGCTGGTAATAGTCGTAGTAGCTTACAAAATAGCTGACGGCATTCCGCGGGAAGAACTCGCGAAACTCGGCAAAGAGCTGGGCCGCCAGAGTCTTGTTGTGCGAAAGGACGAGCGTCGGCCGCTGGAGCCGGGCGATGACGTTGGCCATCGTAAAGGTCTTCCCCGAACCGGTGACTCCCAGCAGCACCTGATCGCGCTTGCCCGCTTCGATGCCGCGGATGAGCGACTCGATCGCCTGGGGCTGATCCCCGGCGGGTTGAAATTCGCTGACGAGTTCAAAGGCAGGCATCGGGAGAGCTTAAGTTCGTCCGTGGCAGGGGAAAGGAAAGCGATGACGACACCGGCTGGATTTGCGGCATCCAATCGTAGTTGATCGGGCCGGCCGGCGGCAGGTTACCGGACCCGATTCCAGCCGGCCTCTCGTGCAGCCGGGAGGCAAGTTCCGTGGAACCGCCTCACCGTCGGAAAAAGGGCCTGGGACTGGATCGGGCGTTGTAATATTTACAATGATTCGCAACTGGCTGGCGTACGACAAGCCGGTCCGAGCTGATCTTGTGGCAGATCGTGGAAATCGGTAAGGTTCCGACCCATTTCAAGGTCTCCCTCTCAAGAATCATTTCCGGTCAGACTGACCCACGCCCCGTGGGGTCATTTCACTTTCCCGAATTATTCGTGGAAGCAGAAGCAAGGACGCTGCCGATGGGACGCGGAACAAGGGTCTTCGCCGGGCTGCTGTTGCTCGCGGCATTTGGCGCCGGCTGTGCCACGAATCAATTGGGAAATCCCTTCGGCACCACCGCCACCGGGAAGTCGTCGACCGCGGCAGCTGCCAGAAAACCGGCTGCCGACGCTGCCGTTGCGCAGAAAAAGAGCCCGGCCAGGAAATCAGACATTGTCCAGACGAGTGCGACCGGCAGACGTGATGGCGCAGATTCAACCGATCGCAGCCGTGGTGAGAGTGCGGCGTCGCGCAGTGCTGACGACGACGGCTTCGATCCCAAGACGATGGCCTACATCAACCGCGAGCTGCGCGACGCAACCCCGGACGAGCGCAAGGAACTGTTGGCTGATCTCAAGGGGCTGCACCCCGATGCGATCCGCAATATTCTGCGGGGCCGCCGGATGGTCAAAAACTACGACCGCCAGCAGGCAATGCTCGCTGACCGGTCAACGGAAAAACCTTCTCAAGGATCAGCTCCGGCGACCGGCGGGGCGCCGCCGGAAATCGCTGGATCATCACGCCGCAACAACGCCGGCGACGCTTCGGCCGCTGCCGGCGGAAATGCGCAGCAGCCGGGCACGGGCAATCGCCTTCCGGGTCACTCCCTGGCGGCTGTCGGAAACGATGGATATCAGGCTGGACCAAACGTCACGGCCGGCGGACCCGGTGCCGCCCCTCTGGGGCACAGCGCCGGTTATCGGGTTGACGCCCGCACCGGCAATCCGATCGAGACTGGATCGACCGCGCCGACGGGCCCGGCAGTTCGACCGGGTCGGGTGAATCAGGCGCTGGCCCAATCGACGGCAAAACAACAAAACACGACGCCTGCAATCGGCAGTTCAGGGCCGCAGCGAGGGCCGAACGCCAAAGCGCCACTTGTCGCGCTGGGAGCGCCGCTTGGGGCTGGCGCCGGTCCGATGGGGACGGCGGTTGCGGCTGGCATCCCGAACGACGGCTCGCCGCGCGAGCAGCTCGCGCGGCTCATCTCGGCGACTGAATCAGAGACGTTTGCGCTGCAACCGGGCGAAACCGATGCCGAAAAGCAGGTCTATGTCGAAAAGAACGTTCATCTGCGAATGCTGTATCTGATGTCGGGACAGCAGGAGCGGGCTCTGCAGGCGATCCCGGGTCTCGATCCGGCCGATCAGGAATTCTGGCAGCAGACCTTCTGGGGACTGACGAATTACTTCGACACCGCGTCTATCCCATCGTCTTCCGACCGGGCCGCGCAGACGGTGACGCAGATGACGAACGCCGTCCTGCGGCTCCAGGAACGAGCCAACCTCGAGCTGCGGAATGTGTCGTTCTGCCATCGGATCTCGAGCTTCGGCAACTACGAAAAATATCCGCGGGAGGAATTCAGCCCCGGCCAGGAAGTGCTGCTGTATGCCGAAGTCGCCAATATCCATTCCGAGCCGATCCCGGACGGCAAGTTCCGCACGAGCCTGAAATCGACTCTCGAGATTTATCGCCACGGACCGCAAGGGGAGATGATCGAGCGCATCGATCTGCCCGAAACGGTCGATATCTGCCGGACGCACCGCCGCGATTACTTCCACAGCTATCAGTTCACGATCCCCACGAAGCTGGCGCTCGGGCCGCACGTCCTGAAACTGTCGGTCGAGGACCAGATCAGCCGCCGTGTGGCGACCTATACGCTGAACTTCATGGTGAAGTAAACCGGTTCGGCGACCTGGTGCTTACGGGCGGTCCACTCGCGTCGTCAGCCGTTTCAGGCCGTAGCGCGCTTCTTCTTCGAGGATGGCGCCCGGAGGATTGGCCAGGATTTTCTGAAGCGCTGCCCGCACCGTTGGGTCAGCATTCTCAATGAGACCGTCCAGGACGCCGGCGCGCAGCCATACATTGCCGCTTGTGAGCAGGCTGGTGACGGATTGGGCATCAGCGCCTCCGATCATGCCAATGGCTCGTGCGGCGGGAAAGCCGTAGGCCATTCCCAACGATCCGTAGACCCGGTCGAAGGGTTTTGCCGTCGCGAAATCGCTGAGAATCGGCAGCGCTTCGGCCGACTTGAGCCGGCCGAGGGTGTCGGCATACCAGTAGAAGCCGACAGTATCGGCCGCTTTGACGCAACCGGGGAGCTTTTCGATCAGTTTCGTCGCGAACTTCTGTTCGTTCCGGATCGCGACCAATCGCGCAGCCAGGTAATGCGCGAATGGATACGGAGAATCAATTGCCCCCTGAAGCGCCTGCTCGAGATCGTTCGTCAGTGGCGTCTCGACTGCAGACCGCAGTTCCAGAATGCCCGCCAGCAGCCCGGCGTCGAAGATGCGCATCCGCTCGGCATTACGGGCAAATGTATTGCCGACATTTTTGTACTGTGCCGAATCGATTGCCGCCCACAAGGCTTGTACGACGGCGTGTGGGTCGTCTGCATTGAGAACCAGCGTGCCGGCGCCGGCAGCCGGTTCGGAAGTCTGATCGGCGAACGCAAAAGCGCGGCCGCTTCGATATTCGGGGCGGAGCGGTTCGCGCGCGGGGAGGGCAGGCAGCTTGATCTCGTGTCCGGCAAACATTTCTGCGTCACGAATCTCGATTGCCGCGTGGGCACACTCGCGATGCACCGAAAAGATCGGATCATGCGCCAGCCGTTCGAGCAACGGGTAGCCGTCGGCCTGGCCTCGGAATCCGAGCCCCAGCGCCAGACCGATCCGGATGTCACGCAGGTAGCTGGTGTAGTCCGCGAACAGTGCGAGAGTCGCTGGATCGGCAGCGTGCGCCGCGAGCGCCATCATCAGGTAAGATTTATCGCGAAACTGGGTGTCCTGCGTTCCCTTGCCGATACTCCAGATTTCACGGAACGGATAAGTCCTGGCGACTTCTTCGCGCAGGATCAGTTCGGTCTCACGGGTGAATCCAAATTTTCGAAAGATGACGGCCGCCTCGATCCGTTCGCGGTGATTCGGCGACCGCAGCCGGGAGGCGACGAGCGTTTCGGGGATTTCCGCACGATCGCCGGCGAGCATCGCGAGCAGATGCAGCGCCTGCTCGGGCTCGAGTTGCTTGACCACCGGAAACGCCCGCCCGTGCTCGGAACGGGGACGGTCGAGATTGGTGCCGGCCAGGACTTGTTGATATAGGGTGTCCTCTATTTCGGCGGTTCCCGCCAGCACCCGGCGGGCAATCTCGACAATCTGTGCCCGCTGACCGGCGCGTTCCAGGAGAATCCTTCCCAGCCAGACCCGTTGGGAGTCGATCTTCGTGCGGTCCTCGAAGCGTGGCTTCTCCCCTTCGGTGTAGGGTAAGAGTGCGATGATCAGCGGCACATGTTCGAGTTGCGGGATCGCCCGGGCGTAAATCAGCGCTCGCAGGCAGGTATACTCTTCGGGGCGCGGGCCGGTCTGGTAATGTCGCGATGCAATCGGTGCCATGTTCGGGACGGCTTTGGCAAGCGTCTGCCAGAGCAGTGTCACAGCGCGATCGCTGCCGATCCGTCCCAGCGCCAGGGCTGCCTCTTTGGCGATTGCCGTCCCGGTAACTTCCCGCTGCAGCGCATCGACGCTGTCGGGAATCGTTTCTTCGACTTTCGCCAGCCCGCCGCGGATGAGAAACGGCTCCAGCAGGGGAATTGCATCGGCGTCGCGCAACATGCCCGCCCCGCGGATTGCACTGATCGGCGGCAGATCGGACTTCAGCAATTCCCGGATTCGAGCCCGCCAGGCGGGCCGTTCCCGATCGATGATGCGTTGCGCAGATTGGTCGACGATCCATGCTGTGCGGCCCACGGTTTCGAGCCAGGCGTCCCGTTCGAAGTCGTCGGCGAACGTCGCTCCACGGTCGCGCAGAAGGGCAAGAAAGCCGGCAACCGATCCGGTCTTGCGCCACCAGCCGGCCCACACCTTTCCCGATCGCTCAAAATCGGCAGCGAGATCGCGGTTTTCACCCGTAATTGCCTCGAGCGCCATCGCCGCATAGTGCCGTGCCTGCCATTCGGCCTTATTCGAACCTGCATCGGAACCTGACGAAAGGAACCGCACGAGTCCCTCGATCTCGCCGGCCGACCCGGTGATGGCCAGTGCATACGCCGCAGCAATCTGGACGCTCGCCGTTCGATCGCTGAGCAGATTGACGAATCTGGCCCGGTCGTCAGAAGTCACCTCATCGGGAAGGTAGCTCAGCATCTCGAGACCGCGGCGGCGGATTTCGGGATTGCTGCTGGCGAGCCACTGTCGATACTGCGGAGCCTGTGTGATGATTGCCTGGCGACGGTATTCGTCGGGGTCATTTCGGCGGTAACTGAGATCAGTGCTGTCGCGGGTAATTCGTGGAATCGGCAGTTGCAAGGCCCGCATGGATGAGTTGGCAGCGGCCTCCGTCTGGGGTGCGTGACAGCCGGTGCAGGACTTGACTTCACCGGCCCGGGCCGCCATGTAACCGGCCTGGAGGACCAGCCGATTTCCGCGCGCGTCGAGCGTTTCCAGAAACAGCGGCGTTTCGGCGGGCGCCTCGAACGCTGCCGATCCGTCGGGTTGCAGCGGTACCGTTCCCAGAATCCGCGTTTCGAGACTCGTATGACTCGAAGTGGTGACGTCGGTGTAGTCGCCTGCCAGGACGCGGACGAATCGGGCACGCTGATTCAGGGCCTGGCGCTCGGCCGTATCGCTGTGGCGACCCGCGGCCACCACGAACGTGGCAAACTCCGAGGTTGCGTCGCGCTGTTTATCGGGAATGACTTTCGGTACAGGGCGCGCGATGCCGACCGGGACGGCGTCCCACTCGCTCAAGTTAGGGCGATCGAACACCTTGTCCATCGAGCGGGTCGCCGGATCGACGACGTAGAGCCCGAGGTCGCGGCTTCCGGGAAGCGTGGCAGCCATCAGCAGGCGACCGTCCTGAAGCGGATAGGGACTCGTGCGCGTCCCGAGCGGGGAAAGGTGCATGGTGTGCGTCGTGCCGCCGGTCTGCACCGAAGCTGTTCCCGGGAAAATCGGCGTCAGCGCCTGATCGAGACGCGTGCCGAGGTTCGGGTCGTAAATCGACGGCCCCATCTCGCTCTGGACAACCAGCCGACCGTCGGGCAATTCACCGGCCCGCGTCAGGCCGATCGCCGAGTGGCGGGTCCGGTTGTAGAACTGAAACTCCCCCGCTCCGAACAGATGCCGCTCTTCGGTGCCGTCCGGATGCAGGTTGATGAGGTACGTTTCATGCTTGATGAACGGCGGCACCGAAATATGAAACGCGTCCCAGAACGAACAGATGAGTGAGCCGTTTTTGAGCACGGTCGGCTCGAAGTAGATTCCTGGAACGAACGTCAATTGTTCAATCCCGGAGCCGTCTCCGTTCATCCGGAACAGAAATTCGCTCCGTTCTTCGTGGTACTCGTCGAGAACGCCTGATCGGTCGGAACAGAATACGATCCGGCCATCGGGGAGATACGTGCCCGAGATGTCGTTGAAAGGCCCGTCTGTCAGTTGCGTGAGGCCGGTCCCGTCGATCTTGACCTCGAACAGGTGATACCAGTCGTCTCCGTCCGGGCGCATCGAGAACAGCACGCGATTGCCGTCGAAAGACGGCTCAGGATCGAAGACGCTGCCGTCCTTGAGAAACGTGAGCTGCGTCAGCCGGCCGTCGGGCCGGGCGGGAATCAAGGCGAACAGATTTCGTCCGGGACGGGGAGCACTGTGAGTCCGTTCCCAGGCATTGTTGGTGGCTCCTTTCGGGTAAACGTAGCCATCGCGCCAGTGGTACGAACCCTCCATGCCGTCGTGGGCTCCATCCACGACCGGCCCGCCAACGAACACGATTCCGGGGATCTCGCTGGTGCTCGCGCCTTCAGCCGGCGCCGCAAGCACCGGCACCGCCCCCAAAGCCACCAGGGATGAACCTGCAAGAAATCCGCAGAGAATTGGTCCACTCGCCAGCAATTGAAGAAATCGCACGGTCGGGTCTCCCTGAACGGTTGGCAACACTCCTGCCAGCAATTCAGCTTAACCGATCAACTTCCCTGTGGGCAGGTACAAAGGACCGGCAGACTCAAGCTGGGAAATATCCCTTCGGATACGGCAGTACGGTCGGCAAGTCGTCGCGGACACCCATGCCGCAGACTTCCGCTCCCGGATAGTGCACGATGCCGTGCAGCCGACCCATGATCCAGCCATCGCATTCGCTGCGCAGAGTTTTCTCGCCGACAGGTCGGCCCCAGATATCGCGCAGCTCGGCGATCGGCGCCCCCTTCTTGACCAGATCTCCGGGTTCGACCAGATGCCGCACAATGCAGGGGACTGTCAGGCGGGGCGTCCCGCGCCGCCGGCAGGGGTAGCCCGGGTCCACGACTTTGATACCTGTGATCGGTTCGTGTGCGCCGTCGATCATCCCGGCCCAGCGCAAGACGTTCTTGATTCCGGTGACCGAAGCGCGGACGATCGCCGCGTCGGGCATGTGTCCTGTGCCCAGTTCCATTGTCAGGGCCGGGATCCGGGCCACATTGACTCCGGCCCCGGTTGTCGAGCGATGCAATTTGTCGTCGAAGTAAGCCTCACAGCCCCGCTCGTTCAGGATCGAGTGACCGTATGCGCGGCACATTTCTCCCATCTTCACGTCGAGTCTTTCGGCTTCGGCGCGGGCTGCCTTCGTGGCGGTCGGCGACAGGTCGTCGCGGTAATAGACCCGATCGCGATAGACCATCGAGACCGAACCGGTCCACGTGTTGTGCAGATCGATCCAGAAATCCGCCGTGTCTTTCACTTCTTTAAAGAGCCGGCCGTAGGCCACTTCGAGCACCGACGGCGAATCCATGTCGGGATCGGCAGCTTTCGGCGGCCGGCCATCGGGAAACAGACGGTTGGGATCACCCTGATGATAATACGCCGTGCGCTTCATCGTCCGCAGCCCGGGCGGATTGAGGGCCGGGATGCAGATGATCGTGCCGTACAGGTCGCGAGCCAGTTCCCGTGAGATGAGCGAATGCAGGACCTGCAGGCCGGTGTGTTCGTTGCCGTGGATGCCGGCGGTCAGCCAGAACGTCGGGCCGCGCGGGTTCCCCTGGGCGATGATGATCGGCAATTGCTCGATTCCACCGGTCGGATGCTCGAGCAGGTCATACGTTCCATAGTTCAGACGGCCCGGTGATGCTTTGGCAGTGCCAAGGGTAATAGGCATGGATTGATGCGGGGGGAAAGAGCAGGCGGGTAAAAGTTCGTGCGGTGGGAATTAGTATCCGGGCTGCATATTGACGTTCAAAGCCGGTCCCTCGGGATGGACACAGATGCGCCGGGTGAGCGAAGTCCCTATCGTAACGGTGCCCTCGGCGGGAGTAAAACGACCATTGCACAGTAGCACTCGATTCACAAGAATGAAGTGACGTGCGGGCCGATCGGGTAAAATCTCGTTAATCCGGCAAAGGAAGGGACTGGGGGACGATCGCCGATGGCCGAGCGTCAGATGGGGCCGTTTCTGGTAGGCCAGAAACTGGGAGTGGGCGGCATGGGCGTGGTGTATCGCGCCACGTATACCAAGACCGGCCAGGTCGTGGCGCTCAAGCTCCTGTCCTCGGAACTGTCCAACAAGCCCCGGCTCGTGGCCCGCTTTGAGCGCGAACTGGCCATTCTCAAGAAGCTCAAGCACCCGAATATCGTCCCCTGCTTCGGCGGGGGCAAGCTGGGCGAACAGCATTTCCTGGCGATGGAGCTGATCGAAGGGGGCTCCCTCGCGACCGAACTCAAGCGACGCAATAAGTTGTCCTGGGAAGAAGTCATTCGCATCGGGATGCAGGTCTGCTCGGCACTCGAGCACGCCCACGAACATGGCATCATTCACCGCGATTTGAAGCCGTCGAACCTGCTGCTTACGAAGGAAGGAAAGGTCAAGCTGGCCGATTTCGGAATCGCCCGCGACAGCGATGCGACGGCCCTCACAGCAGCGGGGAAGACGGTTGGCACGTTCGCCTACATGGCGCCCGAACAGATTCGGGGCGATCCGCCGGTGACGCCGAAGGCTGATCTGTATGCCCTGGGCTGCGTCATGTACGAATTGCTGACCGGCACGCCGCCGTTTGCCGGCGAGACCGCGGGGGAACTGCTCTTTCAGCACATGGAAAAAAAGCCGGTGCGGGTTTCGACATTCGTGCTCGACTGTCCCGTCTGGCTCGATACACTGCTGCAGCACCTGCTGGAAAAAGATCCCGAGAAGCGCCCCCGGGATGCCGCCGCCGTTTCGATGGCGCTGACCGAGATTGAAGTCAAAGTTGCCGAGCAGGCCAGTGTGCTGACGCACGCGGCCAGTGGTTTACCGACCAATATCAACGTCACGACCGACGGTACACAGGTCCGCAATCTGCTGAAGGGAAAGAAAAAGAAGAAGAAAAACACCGGACCGATGTACGAGCAGACATGGTTTCTTTCGTTGAGCCTGGCCGTCGTCGTCGGAATGATGGTGTGGGGTGTCTGGCGGATCAATTTCAAGAGTGAGGAATCATTGCTGGAACTCGCCCGCGCGAAAATGGAGAGCAGCGAGCCGGCAGACTGGGAAAGTGCCCGCAAGGACTATCTGTCGGCGCTTCAGTCCCGTTTTCCAAACGGCAAGTCGGCACCGATCGTTCGGCAGTATCTCGACAAGATCGAGATGCACGAAGCCGAGGAGAAGCTGCGCTACAAAACCCGCTGGGGCAAAGAGCCGACCTCTGAAGGCGAGCGACTTTACGCGCAGGCACGCCAGTATGAGCTGTTCGGCGATCGCGTGACCGCTCTCGAAAAATATGAAAGCATGATTCAGGTCCTGGGTGACGCCCCCGAATCGCGACCGTACGCGAACCTCGCGAAGCGGCAGAAAGCCGAGATTGAAGGTGCCAGCGACGGTCGGCCTGATCGACTCAAGATTGTCGCCGAGGCGATGCAAAACGCCGAGAAGCTCTACCAGGCGGGCAACGTCGTCGAAGCCCGCAAGACCTGGAACAGCATTATCACGCTATACGGCAATAATCGCGAACTGCGGCCGCAGGTGCGCAAGGCAAAGGCGCGCCTGGCTGACAGGGAAGATCCCGACGCCGAGGCAGCGCCCGGTGATGAAGCTCCCGGCACGCAATAAACGCCGATTCGTGAACACGATCGCCGTCCCGACTGCCCGGCATGCGGTGGATTGCGGCGCGGCCTCACGATAGACTGACAGACTTCGCGGAGTCTTGCCGACGTCGTTGATCGCCTGGCAATTCGACTGCTGATGATCAGCCAGCAGACTCCCGGTTTATTTTCAGAGCTGGACGAACTATGGATCCTCTGAGGCGCCGCTGCTGGAAGCTGGCATTGATTTCAGGCTGGCTGACAGGGGCTGCGGGTCTGCCGGCGCCCGCCTGGGCTCAGGAGAAGCCCCCGGTTCTCGAAGTCCGCCAGTCGCCGATTCGTCCCAGCGTCGGCGGCTTGTACTCTTACGTTCCCGGGAAGTGGAGCGTCCTGGGACTGACCGTGTCAAATCCCGACAATGAGTCGCGCGAGGTGCTGAACGCGACATACTTCGACGGAGCGCCGACCTTGCAGTACGGTCGGCGTCTGTGGATCCCGGCCCGGG
>Ga0137463_1000120_pt1 | contig 30942 bp, 39 predicted proteins | sample EasRivERMGT800_2_FD_102333 | JGI IMG/M metagenome (GOLD analysis project Ga0137463, IMG submission 102333) | Soil microbial communities from meander-bound floodplain in the East River, Colorado, USA - East River MetaG ERMGT800_2 | ecosystem: Environmental > Terrestrial > Soil > Floodplain ...
ATCTGTGTCAATCTGTGGATCAAATCGTCCGGTCTTCGTCCCCGAGGCTTCTCGCGCAGCGCGGCCATTTCTCCAAAGGCGTCAGGAATCGCGTCGTGCGCACGCGACTGTCCCGACTCCCGCCAGGCTGCTTAAGGTGCGCAACAAATTCGACCCTCGCCGCCATTCCGCATTCTGAACTCCGGCGCGCCGGGACTTAACAGCGCCGAATTCCGCATTATTCCTTAAGGCGCTTAAGATGCCTAAGATGACCACGATTTTCGTTTTTGCTCTCCTCTCCACTTTCAACCGTCCACTTTCTCGCGCAGCGCGTACCCCGATCGGACTCGCGCAGCCCTGCATGAGCGCGCAAACAATCCCTACGTGGCATTTGATGCCGACAAATCAAGCTGACACCCCGCCGCCATTCCGAATTCCGAACCCCGGCCCGCCGGGACTTAGCAGCTTCGAATTCCGAATTTGGTTGGGGCGTCAACTCCTCGACAGGCGGCGATCTTTCACGCGGACCCGAAGTGCCGAGGGAGAGGTCGCGCCGTCCCTGGACGGCCGACACAGTCGACTTGTGCATTATTCCCCGTCTGGAAAATTCGTCAACGAGTTTTTTTGGCATCTCAATCGAGATTCTTGAGGTTGGAGTACAGGCTTCAGCTTGCACCCGCGACTGCAGGTCGCCTTTCGTCTCCTCTCAACTTTCACCTGACTACTCTCGCGCAGCGCCCCGATTTTCCCCCGCTTGCATATAATGAACATGCGTACATTAAATTAGACCACGATCCGCCGTGGCTGTCAACTGAGAAATCTTCCGATTTTGGGAAGGGAGAATTTTTCTCCCCTCCCGCTCCTGGACCACGCCGAGGTCGCGTCGCGTTGATTCCAGAACACTATCCCACCACGTCTCGCCAGATCGCTCTTCCGGCCCTGACATCCCTCCAGCGAAATTAGAATCCCGACATGATCAAACGTTTCAAACGATTCTGGCGGCGGATCATTGCCAGTGCTGCGATTGCCGTGCGATACCCGCCGTGTTCGACAAGGCGCGCCACACTCCCGAGGTGGTGGCTGTGGCGCGGACCGCGCGGCGGGCCTCCCGGGCGGGCCTCGCCATCCGGCCAAATTCATGGCTGCGAACAAAAGTCCGCTTGACTTTATTTTCAGTCTGTCTAGGATAAAGGCATGGACCCGATTCATGGCGACAAATTGCGCGGGCATCTGGAATCGCTGGTCCTCTCCACGCTGGAGCGGGGCGAGGCGCATGGACTGGAGATTCTGCGCCGCCTGGAGGAAAACGGCTGCGGTCTGCTGCGGCTCAAGGAAGGGTCGCTGTATCCCGCCCTGTACCGCCTCGAAGCGGCGGGAGAGGTCAAAGCCGTGTGGGAGGACGAGCCACACGGCCGGCGCGGAGCCAGGCGGCGCATCTATCGCCTGACGGCAAAGGGCCATCGGAAGCTGGCGGCAGGCCGTGTCGAATGGCAGAGTTTCGCGCGCGTCGTGGGAGGGATTCTGGGAGCGCCGGCATGAACAAGTCCACGCTCACGCAACTGAGAATCATCGTGGAACGGGCCGTCAGGCCGCTTCAAATCAGCACGGTCCGCAAGTTGAGAATGCGGGAGGAACTGCTGGCGCACCTGACCTGTGTCTACGACGAGGAGGCGGAGAAACCCGGCGATGAGCACGCCGCGCTCGAGCGAACGGAGCGGCGGTTCGGGAATCCGGACGAATTAACCCGTCAGCTTCATGAGTCCCTCCCGGCCAGGGACTTCAGCGAGCGGTTCATGGATCGCGTCGTCTTTCTATCCCTCCTGTGGTTCGCGCTCTTCTGGGGGGCCGAGTTCCCGGAGTTTTCCGGTCGCATTTTTCTTGAAGTTTGCCTGTTCGCCGTCGGCCTTATCTTTCTGGGGGACCTCGTGCGCCGGGCACTGAACGGACCGTCCGCATGTTTCCATCCTCGCGCCCTCCTGATCGCCTCCGCGCCGGTCCTGATGTTTGGCGGATTGCTCTACCTTTCTCTGGAATTCCTGTTCGATCCTTGGGCGAAGCCAAGGGAAATCTCCAACATCTTCATGATCATGGCGGCGCTGATGTGGGGCCTCGTGACCCCAATCCACGAAACCATCGCACAGATTCGTTCCCAGCGGGAATGGGACGACCTGCCCATTAACTGAGGTGATCTATGTACGGACTGGGACCATCGGAACTGCTCTTGATCGTCATCCTGGGACCGCTCTGGCTGTGGGCCCTGGTGGATTGCGTGAGGAAGGAGCCGATGGCGCGAAACGAGAGAGTGACCTGGGTCCTCGTGATTGTCCTGCTGGGCCCGTTGGGCGCGCTTTTGTATTTTGCGAACCGATGGTTGAAGCGCGCCCGTGTGTCAGGGCGATAGCGGAAAGTGCCACCCACTAATCGTCCGCAAACCGGGCGAGCCGGGTGATTTCTGAAAGGTCGTCGAACAGGACGATCGCCGCACACGGTCTCGTGAACTTGCCCAGTCTACGCAAAGGACGGCCAATTAATGGGTGGCACTTTCCCTTGCCACATCCTACGGACCGTAGGGCTGTAACTTCCGAACATCGCGACACGAACCCGCGGCCGTGCTGCGCCCGGAAACAGGCTCATGGCAGGGGCTCCGGCCCGTCATGCCGTTCCGGGCTAATCGCTGCGCTTCGGGAGGCACTCGTCGGGATGCCTGCGGACATACTCGATTATCAAATCCCGCAACGATTCGATTTCTTCCAAGTTGTAATACGAGCTGTCCAGGGCCTCCAATCCTGGCTCGATCCCGGCCTTAATGGTCTGTCTGACAGACTGTATCGCTGCCTCGTCATCGTTTACTGCTTTCCAGAGGTTCGCTGCCGGTTCCCAAACTTCGATTGCCCGTGCCAGTGACTCGGCGTGTTGATGCGCTCCCACTAGTCGGCAGTCCTCAAGGGCTTCGAGCGCAATCTTGCCGCTCGAATTCGTAAAGAATTGCTGGAACCCGCCGTTGTAAACTTCGCCGTCGAGCAAAGAAAGTGTGTAAGCAACGCGCTGACCCCGGGGCAGTTCCAAGATCGCCTGCCGTTCATCGAAATCGACCCTGCCGGCACCGTTCCTGAGGAACAAGTTCAGGACATAATCGTAAAGGAGACCCGAAAGTTCGCTGTCGGGTGTCCGCATCAGTAGATCCGCCGTCAGCTCGACAGGAACCCGGATTGTTTCGTCCCTAGCCTCCAGTGCCGCCTCAACCATTGCGTCGATATGCAGATCGCGTTCGTCAGCTGACATATCTAATAAAAAGGGCAGGAGTGCGGCGCCGATTCCCGTCTCCAACTCTTTCAGGGCGCGCTCCCGCTGCTCGGCTGTGAACAGACTGCCTCTTCGGGCCTCGATGCGGCCAAGGCACCCCTCGATTATCATTCGCTGAGAATCGTCGAGCGGCATGTTTTCCCCCGGTTCGATCCATCATCTTTATAGGCCGATGGCGACAGTCCGCAACTCGCCCTGTCGCAATGAATGCCAAACACACGATCATTGGGCGGCTGGCAGCACGCCGCCAACCAGGTTCGCGATGCCTCGCCAACGTGGCGGACGCGGAACAAGCCGATATCTGGATTTCAGCGTGCGGTAACGGTGAGTAGCAGCACCATGGTGATAACGAAGCCGAAGATGATTGCAAATCCCACCTTCGTTGGAATTCGGTCCCACCATGGCCCCGGGACGCCCTTGCGAGTAAACGGATCGTAATCAGGGAGCAATGAGTAGTCGTGATCAGGCGGTTGGTTCGCCCATTGCACACCGAAGTGGTCAACGAGATTCCGAAGGGTGAGACTGCTGGTTAGGAATCCGGGTGACGCGCGGTCCGCAGAACAGGCGGGCGGCGCTATGAGCCGCATGACCTCGGTGCTGATCCGCCTGCCAAAGAGGTCATCCATCCCGAGTCTCAAAACCATCGGTGTAATGTCGTCGAATGGTCCCCACATCAACAGTTCCAGAGGGTCGTCGGGGTGCAGCGCGACCCGATCAACGCTGAGGCATTTTTCGACACAGATGATCCCGGCCAGAAGGTCCACGACCCGTCGCTGAGCCAAATCCACCGGCCAATCTGCGTTCGCTTCGGGGCGGGATTCGAGCTGCGTTGTAATCTGAAGTTCAATTTGGCGACGCGGTGGATCTCGATAAGCGGTCAGTCCTTCGTACAGTCCGCCGATCAGCCATCCAATGAATGGAATCCGGCTAAGCCAATGGCGTTGGTGGCGCGGTGGCGGCCAGGGCGTCGGATAGGAAAGTGACGGAAAGGTCATTCTATCTTCTCGTTCGGACGCGACGGTTTTCTTTCAACGACAGAGTCCGGGTGACTGTGGGTCATTTTACCCGCCGCAGCGGAAATCGACAGCAGAAGCGCTCGGTGGACTGTACCCGACTAGCTGGGTCTTTTGAATTTCTCGGCTCTATCCGAGTCGTCGTCGGCTGCTGATTTTTTCAGCAGCCGAACGTTCCAAACTTTCAAGCAACTTCTCCGCACGCCGTAACGCCCGCTCATGGCTTGGAATAAAGAAATTCTTTACCCAGTCTTTGTGGGGCGGAAGAGGCTTGCCATCTCTGACCTTGTCGGCGAACAAAGGTCGAAATGCACTCCAGTCCGCATGAGCGCCGGTTTCGAGGTACTCACGCTCTTTGGCAATCGCATCTTCAATAATTTGAATGCGATCAAGAACAGTCTTTTTTTTCGACGCGCTGGACATGCCACCATCCTACCCCTGCGTCCTGTCGGGGTGAATCCCAGTCACGAAAGGAGAATCGGAAGTAGTTGAAGGTTAAGGGTTTCAGTCAGACGTGCAATCCACCCGTGCAACACGGTGCAAAACTGACAGGAACCGGATAACGCGAAGTAGTCGCCTGTCGGGTCATGGAAAACCGCGCCGTTTGATTTTTGGCAAGAACAATCCTGCCCCAAACGGTGTAGACCCGTTGACCCCGACAGGAACCGACATCATGAGAGAACCCAAGCCGTTTTTCAGAAAGCAAACCGCAAGCTGGTACGTCAAGCTGGGGAAAGAATTCTTCCCCCTTGGCGGGAAGGGGCAGCCGGGCGATGATCCCCCGTCCGAAGTGTCGCAAAAATATCACGCCATAATGGCGGATCGTAAACCCGTCGCCACGGCAGCCGCGGGAAGCGTCGCCAGCATCGTCGCGCAGTATCTCGCATGGGCTAAACGACAATGCGAGCTAGGGGAAATGAAACGACCGACGTTTCGATGGTACAAGCGCTATCTCGATTCATTCGTCAAATTCATCGGCAAGCGTCATGCTGGGCTGACGATTGCGGATTTGAAACCGCGCCACGTTGTCGCATGGCGCGATGAATGCTACAGCATCCGCAAGGGCAAGCCCTTGACTGTTGCCTGTAAGCGCGGGGCCGTCGTAAGCGTCAAGCGCGCGCTCAACTGGGCTGTTGACCCCGAACAGGAATTGATTGCATCGAATCCTATCGAAAAAATGAAGTCCGGCAAACCGGATTCGCGGGAAGTCTACATCAAGCCCGAACAATGGCAGGCAATCTTGGCTGCCGTCGATGATTCCGACCCGTTCAAGGATGTTCTCCTGTTCCTGAAAGAGACCGGCTGCCGTCCGGGGGAGGCGACGATTGCCGACTGTCGCCACGTTGAGCGGGAGCGCAAGGTTATCGTTTTGGGAATCAACGAATGGAAGTGCGGCAAAAAGACCCGCAAGCCCCGGACGATTTATCTGAACCCTGAAGCGTTTTTGATTGTGGAGCGCGCCTACGCGCGGGTCGGTCAGAAGGGCAGGTTGTTCCTGAATCGCAAGGGGCAGCCGTTTTCGGTCGGTTGGATCGGAAAGAAGTTCGCGAGTCTACAGGAGACATTGCGAAAGCAATTCGGGGATGACGAATTTAAGTTGTTCGCCTACGTCATCAGACATACCTACATCACGGACAAGCTGAAACAGGGCATTGACGTTTGCACCGTGGCGAAATTGGCGGGCACCAGCGCGGAAATGGTGCAAGAGGTGTACTGCCAACTGGGGCTGAATGAGGATCATCTGCACAATGCAGCGCGGTCTGTCCCGAAAGCGGTGACAGCATGACCGCTGTTTTTCGGGCCATATTGCCGGAAACTTTTGAAATGTTCCAGATTCCGAGAACAAAAGAGCAACAGACGGTGTAGACCCATCAGAGATTCATCAACCTCCGCAACAAGGAACCGACACCATGATTCCGAGTCACAAATGGCTGCAAGAGAATGGCCAATCCGCATTGAGCCGGCGCATCCGCGAAAAACCGGAATTATTCGCTCATCTTGAACAGGAAGGGGAGCCGCGGAAATCTTGGCTTTCGCGGCCCGTGGTATGCACAGATACCCGCCGTCCGAACCCGGCGAACGCTGGAGGCTGATTCCATGCCAAGCCCGCCGGGGCCGGGGCGTATCCGGTCCCAGCGGGCTTCCCTTCGGAGACGAAACCATGCACATGCCGGCAATCTACTTCCAGCGCGAAGAAATCAAGTGGCGTGACAAATGGCGGTCGGCAGCACATGAGGCCGGTCACGCAACTGTTGCTTACGATAAGGGCATGGCATTTGTCCGGGCATGGCTTTATCGGAATGAAGGGGCAGACTTGCTTGAAGAGACAACGTGGCTTGGGCAAGCGTCATGGTTACGAACACGCGACCATGCCCATGAAGGCGTCATCGGCGTTGCGGGCATTGTGGCAGAAGCTATGCACATAAACCCGGATGTCGATGCTTCTGAAATTATGGACGATTGGTACTGGAGCAACCTTATGCCGTCCGAAACGGACATGGCCAGCATTCCCGATGATGAATCAGAGCGACTCGATTTAGTCGATGAGGCGCTCGGGATACTGCGAAGTCAGAAGCGCCTGTTCGATGCAATCAAGCGCCATTTGTTTTGCAACGAAATACTATCGGACGGAATGCTTAGCGACATGGCAGACCAGTGCGCCTGATTCCCGTTCCCCGCGGGTCGATCCGCCTCCGGCCCGCGGGGCTTTGCATCCGAGCCGGACGTTTTCTGCCGGGGCGTTGCATCCTGGGCGCTTGATTCGGGTGGGCAGGCGTGTTACGCGACGGAGTACCAGCCCTTTCCCCGGCTGACAATTCCGTTCGGATTCATTCGCAGGTATCCGAGTTTGACAAGTTGCGTCAGTTTCGAGTGATGGAACGTGTTGCCTTCAAGTCGCAGCCATTTGTAGGAAAACTCGCCGGCTGACGATTTCGCGATTCTCTTGCACGCTTCCAAAACCTGTTTCAATTCCGCGGTTAATTCCATCGGCATGATGTTCTCCCGAATTCCGTTTTGGCGGTTCAAACTCCGTTCCAACATTTTCGCAGACGGCTGCCGGAGTTCAAGCCGAAAGATCGCGGGCCGGCCCGTGACCCGAACGGTCAAGACCTGGACGCCTCCGGCCCGGTCATCCCGCGGCATGGAATGGCGCAGCACGGCCCGATAGCGCAAGCTGCGGCATAGTGCGGCGTGGCAAGGTTTGCACTCAATGGCTGACGGCAATGGCGCGGAGCAATCAGGGCCGGTTTCGTTTCCGCCCTGTTAAGTCTCTGATTCCGGGCCGCGACCGCGCACGCTCCTAAATCAGCCCAACGGGATGATCCGTCCGCAGTTCCCGTGCATTTGGTATTATACGGGACAGGAGTTCTTCAGCTATTCGGCACGGGAGGCGAAACGACGTTTCAGATTGACCCTGCGGGGCCGCCAAAGCCGCCATGATTTCTCTCCATGACTTCATATCGCAGAAGCACATTCGAGCCCGGATGAAGGAATTCCGTCCTGACGAGCCGCGCGTAATCGACTCGCCAGTACGGACCGAACCGCGAAGTGTCCGCTACGCCCTGATCGGGAGTGCATTTGATTATCTGCTGAGGTTTGAAATCGCCCGACGTGTTCCGGCAATCGAAGAGCGATGGATTGCCGATCATGTCGCCGATGGCGACTGCCCCAGACTCTTCGCAGTTATGGAAAATGAACTGCGCGAATTCTGCGAGTCACGGGCCGATTTCAACAGGGATGACCTGATGGACGAGGAGGAATACTCTCGTGCCAGAACGAAAGGTGAAGTAACCTCTCGGATAGTCTACACCGATCCGGTTGAGATTTACTTCCTGCAAGCTGTCCGCAAAGTCGTCGGTGACGCACGAATGGAAATTGCTGCGTTTCGGAAGATGCAACGCCCATCAGTCGGCGAACAGAAGCAGGCTGCCTTTCATGCCGTGAGGTTGGCAAAAGTTGATGCAATCTTTCGGGCGGCGCGGCTTGATCCAACATTTGAGGACGCGGAACGCGACGACATCGGTGAATTGGTGGAAATGCTGGCGATTGTTCCTTGGGAGCAGTTGCTCGGCACTGATCCGCCAATTCTGAATCCTACGTTGGGATGCCGTGCGCTGGGAATCGGGACGGACGCGGATTTGATTTCTTCCCGTTGTCTCATCGAACTCAAAGTGACGAAGAACCGAAGTATGATGCCGGAATGGCTTGACCAACTATTGGGTTACTTCATCATGCTGCGTTTTCACGGGCAGACGAAACAGAAGTTTCCGCAAGTAGATCGGCTCGGATTGTACTTTGCGCGGCACGGCTACTTCTGGGTTCGTGATGCACGAATCTGGACTGAGCGACCGGGCTTCACAGAATTCGAGCAATGGTTTCTCGATCAACTGCCGGGCAGGCAGCCTAGCAAGTAGCGTCACTCCCATTGCGGGATTCCTTGACGCTGTGGGAATGCCAGCGTACGGTGGATGGATCAAATCAACATTCCGCAATTAGGATATACAACATGGCGAGATTGAAGCGGGGCGAGAAAACGAAAGCCGTTCGCGAGTACATCAGGGCGAATCCGGCAGCGTCGCCGAAAGAGATAGTTGCTGGGCTGGCATCGACGGGAATGAAAATCAAGATCGGGCTTGCCAATAGTTTGAAGTACGCAAAAAAGAAGCCGGGCCGGCGCAAGTCGATGGTCGTGGCATCGGCCGCGCGACGAACGACAAACGGTACGGTCACGGTCGATCAATTGCTTGAAGTGAAACGGCTGGCTGATTCGTTCGGCGGAATCGCGCACGTTCGCGCGGCGCTCGAATCGCTCGAATTGCTCCGATAGAGAATCAGCCATGTCAAAGGCAAAGAAGCCTCCGCCGACGATTCATCAACGGGAAGTCGTGGATGGATATGTCCACGCTTGCGACGGTAACGGGCGTCCGTGCTGGGACACGAAAGCCCGCGAACGAGTCATGCTGGTCCACGACTTTCGCATGTACGGCAGCGGACTTCACATTGGTCAACTGGGATGGACCGTGCCTGAATCGACGGACGGCTACAAAACCGTCGATGTTATTTTTGACACAGGGCAGCGACTGACGGTCAAGGTCTACGCGCTTGAGCGCATTGATCCGGCAAGCGAAGCGAAACTCTCTGCCGAATTGATCGCAAAGCATCGCAGCAGTCGTTTCGATGCAGACCCGATCGTCGCCGAGACGGAACGCCAGAAATGGATTGACCGGGACTTCGGCAAATATCTTTCGCTTGCCGAAGCGCATCAATCGGGGACCGGCGATCAGGAACTGTACGCATTTACGTTTCCAACGCTTCGCGAAATAGCGATGCTGAAAGGTCAGGAGCAATACCCCGTCAAAATTGGCTACACCGGAAATTGCTCGGCGGGCGCTTTCGGGAGGATTCGCCAGCAAATTACGGAATCAGCCGCATACCCTGAACGCCCCGTCGTTCTATGCGTCTGGCGAACATGGGACGGGTTAAACCTGGAGAAACAGGTACATCGCATTTTGCGAGACCGGGGCCGTAAAGTTGCCACGTCTCTGGGCAGGGAATGGTACGTTACTTCGCAGATTGAATTGGTTGAGATTCTGTCATAGTGCCCGCCGTTTCCCTTTCCGACAAACCGCCCTTTGACTGGCGCAGACGAAACATTGGAGGAAGGATTCATGGGGCTGATGGCGCAGGGGGCGACAATTGAGTACAGCATGGTGCCGGGGTCCGCGGCTGTTAGCATCGGCGTCAGATACAAAGACGGCGAATCGACCGAAAGGCCGAACGCGGAAAGTTGAAGTCGTTCCGCGACGAAGCAAAATCGACGCACTTCCGAAATGAGGGAGTAATTCAGAAATGGCAGACCATGTGAAACTCTCGATTGACGTTCCGATTCGCGCCGGGCTGACTGTCAGCGAACTTTGGGACGGGCCAGACAAGGGGCTAATCTGTTGCTGGGAACGGGGTCGAGAGAAGCGAAAGGCCGAACCGGATTTGGCATCCCGCGCAGAGAGGGGCGAACTCGTTACGCTGAATTGGAAACGCCGTTCATTGCAATATCTCGCGACGTGGCAGGGATTGCGAGGCGAAGATTTGAACGTCTCATTTGTCGATGAAGTGACAATCGTTTGCACGAAGACGGGGGAGAAAACTGGAAAGACGATTGTCTTCAAGGCCGGGCCGGTGAAGACGCCTTAGCGCCCCAATGACCGCAAGAATTCATTCTCCGAAATCACTTCAAGATCAGCACCCTTCGCGATAATCGTCTCTGCCTTTTTCATCTTGCTGCTTTTCGTTTCGTTGGGAGATAGCTTTCTGAAATCTTGATCTCCCAAAACGAGGAAGTTCGTTTCCGCTGTCACGCCGTTATTGCAACGACCGCCAATGTCGATGACTTTCTGCATTGCTTCCTCTCTGGTCATTGACTGCAACTTGCCAGTGAACGCGAACATTCGATCATAAAACGGATGTTCCGTGTCAAACGTATTTGTTGTCGGAACGAGTTCGCTAATGATGATCCGTCCGCCTCCGCCGGAGCTACGGCTCGATTGCACGGGCCGGTATCCATCGACAAGCAACTTGCCGTTGCGAATGTCAAGATGATCGTTCAACGCCTGAAATGAATTCGCGCCGAACTTCTCCCCCGCGTGCAACGCCACGGTTGCGCAGGCGACAGCATCTTGTTCTACCTGATGATGCTCGAATTCGATTCCAAGCATTTCGGCAATCGGTTTTAGCCCGTAGCTCAAAAGACCGGGCCACGATTTTTTGGCAATGATCCGGGTGCATGAATAGTCGAACGCAGGAAATGGAATCCCGTAGTCTGATAGCGTGTGCCGGAGTACACTCATATCGAAACTGGCGTTGTGCGCAACGACAACCTGCGCACCTTCAAGAAACGGGCGAAACGTATCCCAGAGTTCATTGAATTCCGGTTGTTCGGCAACATCGTCTTCCGTTATGCCATGAATCCACACGTTGTACGGATCGAATCGCAGTTCTTTCGGTCGAATTAGCCACGAATGCTGGGCCGTCAGTTTTCCGTTACTAACAACAGCGACGGCAAAGGCGCACGGGCTGCAACGCATTTCGTTGGCTGTCTCAAAATCAATCGCTACAAAGTCCATTTCGCACCCCGGCCCGACGCGGGCGTACCAATGAAGCAGCAATATTCTAGTCGTCCGTTCTGATTCGCGTGGCTGCACTCCCTGGCCCGCGCACGATACGAACGAGCGTACCCCAGACGGAGCCGGCAGGCAATCGACCCCGCAGACCTGGGCAGCCTGTCGAGTCTCTGATTCGGGCTGGCTGCCGGGGACCGGGTGCGGTAGGCTTCACTTCCGAAAACGTGTCGAGAGATTCGCCAAGATGCCAGTCAAGGAACAGCTATGCTGACAAACTGGGATTTCAAAAATGAAGCGGAAAACTCATCGACCCAGCAAATTAACCGCCAGAAGTCGGCGCGGAATCTGGAGATTCTTCAATTTGACCCGTCCGAACCGCGCGCAGTGTTTTACGATCGGAAGCGCGACGCGAAGCAGACCGCGACGCTGGCGGACTGCGATTGCAATGATTTCAATTTGTCGGGATCGAGTCCGCGGAAATCGTTCAAGCCCTGTATGCACATCTACAGGCTTGCGATCGAATTGGGCCTGATCGAAGCGAAATATTTGGATCAGCGCGCCCGCTTCGCTTTGGCAAGCACGCTATCGCGAGAAGAGACGGCGCGCCTTCAAGGCTTTACGCCCGATCCAGCACAATGGGGCGGTTGGGCACGAGAGATTCACGCTTCAGGAATCCAGCGTAACCGCCAATATCGGGCCTATTCGATCGGCGACAGTGAGCGCGGCTATTCCGTGTCCCTTGCGGCGTGCGATTGCATGGACTTTTTAGAACGCCGGTTGCCGTGCAAACACATTTACGCTGCCGCATTGGCGTCCAAGATTTCGCTCCCTCTGACACGCGCCGAGTTTGAAACCGCAAAAAAGCAAGGTATCGAGATTGTGTTTGAATTCCCGACAAATGCTTGACACTTTCCGGGCCGGGTCCGGGAGGCAATCGAGCGAACGAGACACGGCCCGCGACGCCGGCGCACGTCGGGCCAGCAATGTGCCACGGGCCGGGCCGTGTCGAATGCCAGCCTAACCCGGTCGCGGATCGGACGCAATCGCCGGGCACTCTTCCTGGCAGCCAGGGCGCTCGATTCGGGCGAGTCTCTGCTAAGTTTCCCGCGCATGCCGGAGTTGCATCGCGCAGTTGACGATAATGTATTCAATTGATAACTTGAATACATGAATCCTACCGTCAAGCGGCAATTCAAGACTGAACTGTTCGAGCAATTTGCCCGTGTCGGGCGTGCCGTTTCCGCGCCGCTACGGCTCGCAATTCTGGACGTACTCGCGCAGTCAGAGCGTACAGTTGAAGAAATCGCCAAAGAGATTGGGGCAAGCGTGGCCAACGCTTCGCAGCATCTTCAACAACTGCGGGCCGCACGGTTGGTCGAAACGCGGCGTGAGGGAGTGTTTATCTTTTATCGGGTGGCAGACGACGGGGTGATTCGCCTATGGCAGGCGATTCGGAATGTCGGCGAAGCGCGCTATGCAGAAATTGAACGGGTGGTGCGGAGCTACCTTACCGAACGTGAGACGATGGAAGCCATAGGGGCGGATGAATTGCTGAAGATGATCCGCGCTGGAGACGTGGTGGTACTTGATGTTCGCACGTCTGCGGAATTTGCTGCCGGTCACATTCCTAGCGCCCGCTCGATTCCCATTGGTGAATTACAGAAGCGATTGCGGGAATTGCCCAAACGACGGCGGATCGTAGCTTACTGCCGCGGGCCGTATTGCGTGATGAGCGATGATGCGGCTTCGCTTTTGCAAAAACGGGGATACCGTGTCGCCCGACTGAACATCGGATTGCCGGATTGGAAACTACTCGGTTTGCCAGTCGAGTCAGGATCGTAACTGCCAACAACAAGAGGATCATCATGCGATTTACTATTGCGCTTGCCGTTTGCGTTCTGTCTGCTTCCGTCTCCCTGTTTGGCGATGACCATGAGGAAGGAATCGAGTTGTTCCCGGTCGCCGAAATCAAATGGCAAGACGGGCCGCCGTCGCTTCCGAAAGGCGCGAAGATAGCCGTACTGGAGGGAGACCCCGGTAAGGAAGGGCCATTTGTGTTCCGGGTCAAAGTGCCAGACGGCTATCAAATTCCTGTCCACACGCATCCGAAAACGGAGCGCGTCACGGTCATTTCCGGGACGTTCAACATTGGGATGGGTGACAAATTCGACAAGACGGCAACGAAGCCTATGCCGGCCGGGACGTATGGCCACTGGGAAGCCGGGATGAAACATTTTGTCTGGATCAAAGGCGAGACGGTCGCGCAGTTTCATGGCATGGGACCGTGGTCAATCCAGTACGTCAATCCCGACGATGACCCGCGCAACGCAAAGAAATAGGTTCGGACTGTACATTTGCCGGCCCGTGTTTCGAGGAACCTGAAATGATGCGAGCGCTGGTGCTGCTTTACGGCATTTTGTCGTACTGCATCTTCTTTGCGACATTCCTATACGCAATCGGATTCGTCGGCAACCTGATTGTTCCCAAGGGCATTGATGCGGGCGACCCGGCTTCTCTTGCCGTGTCACTCGCGGTCAATCTGGGACTGCTCAGCATCTTCGCTGTGCAGCACAGCGTCATGGCGCGTCCTGGTTTCAAGCGCTGGTGGACGCGCTTCGTCCCACAGGCGATCGAACGCAGCACCTACGTGCTGGCCAGCAGCATCGCGCTCATTCTTCTGTTCTGGTTATGGCGACCGATGACCACGATCTTTTGGGACATCGAGCCTGCGCCGGCGCGGCTCGCGGTTTGGGGTTTGTTCTGGCTTGGTTGGGTGACGGTGCTCGTTGCGACTTTTCTCATCAATCATTTTGACCTGTTTGGCTTGCGACAGGTTTACCTGTTCGCGACGGGCCGGCCCTACACCCCGGTCGGATTTCGGACACCGGCACTGCACAAAGTCGTGCGACATCCAATTATGCTGGGGTTCCTCATTGCATTCTGGGCTGCTCCGACGATGACTGTCGGGCACTTGCTGTTCTCTGCCGTGACGACGGCCTACGTTCTGCTCGCGATCCAACTGGAAGAGCGCGATCTGGTCACTTTCTACGGTGAAGATTACCGGGCGTATCGGCGACAGGTCCGAATGCTGCTTCCCATCCCCACGAAACGCGAAAAGCAGACATCCTGATTTTGGAAGCAGAGGGATCGTGAAGACTCGTGAAAGTGGAATGCCGCCCGAAGGGTCATGGAATAGTTTCTTTAGTCCGCAGAAAACTTTGTTGGCGCTCGGACTGACAGAACGGTGCTCGACCGCAGTTGACTTTGGCTGTGGGTATGGCACGTTTTCGATTCCGGCAGCGAGACTCATTCGCGGAACGGTATACGCGCTCGACATTGACCCCGAAATGGTTGTGGTCACTAAGGCGAAAGCGGATGCAGAACATTTACCGAATCTTGTGGCCCGCCAGTGCGACTTCGATGAGTCCGGGACTGGCCTTGATGACGCGATGGCTGATTACGTGATGCTCTTCAACATCCTTCACACCGAACGGCCCTATGCGCTTTTGCGGGAGGCAAGGCGGATTCTGAATCGGAGTGGCATTCTTGCGGTCATGCACTGGAACTACGATTCGACCACGCCGCGCGGTCCCAGCATGGGAATCAGGCTCCGGCCCCAGCAGTGTATTGATATTGTTCGGGAATTCGGTTTCACGATTGAAATGAATGCTCTCACGCAGATTCCACCATATCACTACGGATTCGTGGCCAGTCGTGCAGAATAACACGGCCCGCGACACCAGCGCACATCGGGCCAGCAACGTGCCACGGGCCGGGGCCGTGTCGAATGCCAGCCTACCCCGGTCGCGGATCGGACGCAATCCGCCGGGCGGTCATTCTGGCGGGCCGCGAGACCTGGCGACGCCTGGCGGAATCGGGTATGGAAAATTTGCCATACCCGATAGGCTGCAAAGGTTCGGGTAGGTTCCCGCCGTCCGATCCGCGAGACCCGCGCCCGCCCGCGACCCGCATGACTGAAATCCACTACGGCTGTACGCTGATTCACTGATTCGAGCGGGTTTGCCGCGTCAATCGTCTCCCGAAATCCGCGCCGCCAGACGATGGGGCTTGGCGACGACCGCCCGCCGGCACAACCGGCTCAACCGTCAAATTAGACCCCACGCTACCGCCCGAGACCTGGCAGGTTGAATAGTAGGCACCCCGCCATATTGTCCGATCTTCAATCGTGGCATGGACAACGGGCGATAGCTCGGAAGCCAATGCACCGCGGCAATCGTTGCAGGGGTCGGGCGTGGGGCAGCCTGGGGTGGTTGTGCCGGTTGTAACGATTGTGCCGATCGCGCCGAGTCTGCCGTTTATACTAAGTTGATAATGATGATAACTTTCAACCGCACGCGAGACGATGGACATACACGACGCGGCAGAGTTACAGAAACCGCCCGGAGTGAGTTATTAGGACGCCTCTGGCTTATATTCTATATATATGAAAACTGTTATTAACAACTATTCTGTATAGGCGATAATAGTAAAACGTCACTAATAACTCACTTTGGGGCATTTCTGTAACTCTGCCGCGGTGAACCTGTCGCATGACCCGCAAGCGTCAGGTATCGACCCGCAAGCGCCCGGTATCGACCCGCAGGCATCGGTGATTCTTACAGCAGAGCGAACCACGCGGCCCGCCATGAGCCGCGGGTGATTCCGTGCGGCCCGCGGGTCGCATCGCCTGGCTACGCCTCTACGTGTCAGCATTCGACGCGACGCAATCTATCTCCGGGATTCTGGAAAAAGGTGCGCATTTTCCTTGGCAAAAATGACCACTTTGGCCCATTACTCGTGATGAAGGAATGTATTTCCCGGATTCTTTCCAAAAGTGATTCCGACCCTTGGCAAAAATGACCACTTTGGCCAATTACTCATGCGCCAGAGAATGTATTTCCTGGCGCTCACAGTCTCTCGGAGGTTCTACCATGTCAGATGTCCAAACATTCGTTGCGCAATGCCGGCGTGACCGCGCGGCAATTTGCCCTGTCAAGGTTCTCTGGCGCGAGTTCAATGCCACGTTGCCGGCGGGTCGGGCTGGTAACTGGTCGCGGTCAAACTTCCTAATGGAGTTGGCGCGGGCCGGTTTCAGTATCGGCGAATTCGCAAATGCCGATTGTGTCATCGGGCTTGCCCCACCCGCCGGAGGCTGGCAGTCAAAGAACGGTCGTCTCGTATTCGCGGATGTCGCATGACCCCACAGAACAAGATCAAGCGCGCATTCGAGCTACTGAAGGAAGCGCAAGCACAACTTGACGGTCAGACTCGCCAGACTCGCGGCCCGAACCTTGAGCGCGTCGCGGAATTCCTGAAAGCCGAGACCGTTGCGGGCGACAGGGTAATCGCGAAACAGGTCTGGAAACGATTCGCGGGCTGGCTACCTGACGGTGAAAGATACCCTTGGAATCGGCGTGCGTTCTACTTCCAATTGCGCGGGCTTGGGTATCGGGTCGAACCGGGAACCGGGAACAAAAACATGATTCACGGTTTTGCCTTGAAAGAATCTGAATGAACGCCCTCACTGATTTCATTGCCACGATGAACAATGCCCCGTGCGCCTGCGTTGTCGAGTTCAGCGAATTCTATGACAGGTTCACCGAATGGCTAAGCGTCAACGGGCGCGGCGCGGCAAGCAGGACCGACACCCGGCGCGCTCTTGAACAGCAGCAGGAGCTATGCAGGGGTAACGGCAATGTGTTGATCGTAACAGACCTGTCATTCCAGCCGTACACCAACGGCCCCGTTGATGAAGTGCGGATGAATCGGTATCGCGATGCGATTCGCTTCATTGATTCCGACGTGGGCTACGTCTGGCATGAAGGGAATGGGGTGTGGACACGATACACGCTATGGGCGCTCATTACGCGCCTTGTCATTTGCAGATTGCACGGGGAAGAAATCTACACGCTGCGAAAACACTGGCGAGCTAATCCCGTTTCGTTGTCCGTTCTACTCGCGGGGTGCGAATGTTTGCAGCCTTCCTGAAACAGCATTATCGAGAGGAACCGGGCCGGGCTGTTCCGCTCTTGTCGGTTATCAAAAAGTTCTACGAATCCGATTCGCTCGCAAGTTTCGACTGGCCGCCGGCTGCAATCCGCCGGTATCTCGAAACGAGATTCCCTGTCGGCAACTTAAATCACGAAACATTCGTCGGGAACCTGACCGGGGCCGATGCTCGAATCGTTGCCGAACGCGATTTGGTCGTCAACGGTGGCGACTTGCTCCCGCGAGACATTACGCCCGATGAATTCGAGTTGTACGGGGGACAGACTCGGCATTTCAAACGATCGGTGAAAACCCTATCGCGAAATGAAATCGGGGCGCGTGGTTGGGGCAAGCGAACCCTGTCGCGGGCGCAGCGCTTGACCAAAGCAGATTATTGAGCGCGGCCGGGTCTCGTTCTCTTCCCCGGCTGTGATCCCGCGGGCCGTTGGTTAGGCGGCCCGCGGTTCAAACACATTGAGTAGCGGATTGCTTCCCCGCTACTCGCGACACGACCCGCCAAAACGGGCAACGGCGGGTCGTGTCATTTCTTTTTCTGCCCAAACAGGAATCAAGATGTTCGATTTCATAATTCGGGACTTAGGTCTTACACCCGAAAGCATGGGCGATGCTGAAAAGATGCTCTACCTGTTGCTCGCATTCGCGCGAGACAACGGAGTGACCGCAACATTCACCGGAAATCCCTACAGCGCGGTCAAAGCGCTGTTGTCCGCGGGCCGGAGCAACGGATACAGGCAGATTGAAATTCTCTTGACCTCCGGGGAAACCCGGTTTGCCTCACGGCGCTAATTCCCAAATCAAACAGGAACAATAAGACAGGACAGGAAATATCATGAGTTACAGCATTCGCAATTCAGCATTCTATTCGCACTTGCAGTCGGGCCGCGAGTACACTTTTCACGATGCCGATTCCAAACGCGCCGCATTCGCCCAAATGCTTCTGGACGATTCAACGGTCAGAGAAGCCAGCCAGAAACGCGCGGAACTGGCGGGCGTTAAGAAACCGTTGACCGACCGTGAAATCCTCAAAGGCGATTTCGTGCCAGACCGGCGCACGACCGTTGAACGTGTCGCCGATGAAGTTGCGGCCCGCGGCGCAAAGCATGACCCGTATCAGACAGCAATCGACACGGTTCGCGCTACGCAACGCCTGACCGACAGCCCGGCAAAGCGCGAAACCGATGAGGCGACGATTCAACGGCTGGAATCCAAGAGCGCGGAACTAGCGCAACAGCGCGCCGCCGCGCCTCCTGCCGTCGATCCAAACACGCCCGCGGGTACGGCGCAGAGTATGCGTGCTGCCGCGGAACAATTGCAGAATTCATTTTCCGGCACGCCCGGCGAACGGGCGCAACAGCGCGGGCGGATTGAAGCCCTGTTGCGGGCCGCGGATCAACAGGACGCGAAAGCCGTCGCCGAAACCGAACGCGCGGCAAAAGCCAAAGCCAACGAGGCATGGGTTGTTGATGCCGATGCAACGCTGTTCCTGATTTCAACCGATCCCAGCATTCCGCAAGAGACGGTCAACGCGGTCCGAGAATTCCGTCAGAGACTCATCGACTGCGAGACAGACGGCGCGGCATGGATCGAATTTGCAAACGGGGTCGATGCCCAACGCAAACAGATTCGCGCCGACAAGGTTGCAGCGAAGAATGCTGAAATCGCAGAACTGGAACAGCAAAAGACCGCGATTCGCAACGGCACCGATTTGACCCCTCCCGCCGAACCTCCCGCGCCGGAGGCATGATGCAAGGCATCGTTCGGCATATCGACAGGCAGGGTTTTTATGGATTCGTCGAATCCGACTACCCGGAGTTTGACGATCATTTTTTCCATTTTTCGGAGTTGTGGGAAGTTCCATTTTCCGAATCGCTAATCGGGATGCGAATGGAATTTGAATCGCACCAAACCTCAAAGGGGAAAGTCGCATCGAACGTGCGCCCCATCGAACCCAAATAGACAACCCGCCCGGCGCAGCGCGCCGGGCTTTCAGCACAAGGCAGAGCAATGACCACAGGGACAATCGTCCGGGCACTTCCCGATTTCGTTTTCATTACACCGGATGAGGGCGGATGTGGCGAGATATTCGCCCGCCGAACGGAATTCGTTGATCCGCCCGCTACGTTTGAACCGGGCATGCGCTGTGAGTTCAGCACGTATCGCGGTCCGAAAGGACTGTGCGGGGAACAGGTTCACATCATCGGAGACAATGATGGGCGACATTTGGAACACGGGGCGATCCACAACAGCAAGGCCGAATACGCCTTCGTCAAACCCGATACCGGTTCGGAATGTGTTTTCGTGCATCGCGCCGAATGCGATTTCCCCTTTCCGGCAACGGCCGGCTTGCGCTGCACGTACATCCTGACAACGGACAAATCCGGGCGCGCCCGGTGCGCCGTCTGTAGGAAGGAATAAGTATGAAACACGTCAGCACAAAGAGAGGTTGGCGCAGGGTTCGCAAGACGAAAGCGCCAAAACCCGTCATCGTGAAGAAAGCGAAACGACAACAGACAACTTGAAGCAAGCCCCGGACGGTTCCGCCGTCCGGGGCTTGCTTCGTTTACGCCGCGATTGTTTTCGTTTTGACCCGGCGCAAGAAAGTCGATCCTACGCGCTCGATGCGCTGCGTCCAAATCCCGCCCTTGATTTGACCCCACCCCATCGCCTGCGATGCGTCAGGCGTCAACGTAGTGCGCCCGAACAACACAACGCCCCGGTAGCGCAGTCGCGCTACTGGGGCGTTGTCGTTTTCCGTGCAACGATAGCGTGCAACGATTGGCAAAAGTGTACCCTGCCCGATTCATCGTTTTACGCCGCGTTGAAAGGGTTTGTTCAACGCGGCAAACGGGGTGATTCTGTTTGACTTGCCCTGACGCAGTGATACAATTCATGCAGAGTCCCGCGGAAAACTGCATGTTTTCCGACATGGCCCGACAGGCTATCCGGTTGAATCCCAGTCTCATGCGGGAACCGTCCTAATCCACCAGATCCTGCGCCTCTGCCAGTTCCCGTTCGTCGAGGTGCATGTACCGCTGCGTCGTCGAAATATTGGAATGCCCCAGCAATCGCCGGGCGAACTCGATTCCCTTTTGCCGACAGACCTTTGTACCGCATTCGTGCCGGGCAAGGTACAGAACCAAGTCCCGTGGCAGTCCAGCCACGTCCCGGAGCCGGGAATACGTCCGGCTGAGATTCGGCACAGTCCACGCCTTGCCAGTCGGGGACAGGAAAACCGGCCCGGCCTGACGGTCCCCGATGGCCGGCTTTGCACAATAGTTCCGCCAGGGAACGGAATTGCGGTGCAAGTAATTACGGTGCAGCCTGAATCCGGCGCAAGACCATGCCGATCCGTTTGCGCTGTTTGAACACGGCCACGCGGAAGCGCGCCTGTTCGCCGAACGCGAAACCGAAGTCGGTCCCTCCGTTCTCCTGCAGCTCGTGCTGGTTGCGCTCGGGCGTGATGCTTTTCATCAGCGCCGCGCAATCGTCCGCTTCCAGCGGTTTGGTCTTCAGCCGCACCATCTTCCCATGCAGTCGCACGACAGGTGGGTGGCCCGTGACAATGTAGAGATCGTCCGCTCCTCGATCGACAACGGTGCGAAGCAACTTGATGCAGTCTTCGTGATCGTTCCGGAACGCGGCCAACGCCGTCGGAAACCAGAGCAAGTGGCCACAGTCCGGGCAGGGCGCGTCACCAGCCGGCAGGGAGGGATCAATGGTGATCTCGTTGCCGCAGACTGGACAGCGGTTCGGCAGACCTTCCGGAGTTCGCGACGAAGGCTCCATGCTCGAATCATACCTCCGCAATCGGACAGCCGCGACGCTGCCGGCATGAGTGCCGCGCGCTGTAACTGTGGGTTATCGCCCCATCAGCGGATGATCGTCACGTTCGGCAACGCACGTTGCAATTCGGCGACTCCCGCGTCGGTCACCTGGGTGTTGGCGAGCCGCAGCTCTTTCAGCCCGGTCAGTTCATACAGGTGCTTGAGCCCCGCATCCGTCACGGCCGTCCGATTCAGGTACAGGAATTGGAGCTTCTGCATTCTGCGCAGGTGAATCAGACCGGCATCAGTCACCCCCGTATGACAGACGAACAGGTATCTGAGATCGGTCAATTTTCTCAAATGAGCCAGACCGGCGTCGGTCACTGACGTGCCATTAACGGAAACCTGCAGGAGCTTCGTCAATCCGCTCAGATGCGCCAGCCCCGCATCCGTCACTGCCGTGTCATCAAAGGAAACCCCGTTGAGATAAGTTAATCCTCCCCAATCAACCTGGGCCATCCCGGCATCAGTCAACGACTTGCCATCCACCAGAATGAAGCTGATCCGCTCCAGGACGTTGCCGTCGATCAGCCGTTTTTGGCCCGCGAGGAATCGCAGCCATTGATTCCCCGCTCTTTCCGTACCGACGTGGCCTCCCCAGCTCTTGATCTCGTGAAGCGCCTGTCGCTCTCGATGATACACCCGTTGCTCTTGCCGATACGTCACCCAGGTCAACAATGCGCTGGCCCCACCGAGCAGCACGACAATCGACAAGTACATCCGCAACGACAGGGGAATCCAGGGCCGGCGACGCGGCGGCTTGTCGGTCGTGGGGTCGAGAGCGGGGGTTGCGGTATCGGCCATGCCGTCAGAATACTCCTGCCCGGCGCGCATGTGAATCCCAGTTACGCCTCGTGTCCGTCATCCAGATTCCGACGAGACTTCGAAAGTCCCGCCGCAAGTTTCCTGCTTCCTGGCGAGCGCTGTACAATCAGACGGGGCGAGGTTGCGGTGTTTCGGATAGCTGCGCTCGGTATTCGGTCACTGGGTGAGGCAATGGTATCTCCACATCTCAGTTCTGAGCGAAATAACTATGTCCCCCTCCCCCCTTTGTGGGGGAGGGTCGGGATGGGGGGGGCGAGTGTCAATTGACGCTCCCACCCCCATCCTAACCTTCCCCCATCGAGGGGGAAGGAACCAGTTTCTGCGACTCGCGTTTTGACTTGTGTAGATACCATCGCTGTGTGAGGGGCGGGGGGCCGCGCTATGCGTTTCGGCTGGCAGATTGTTTGAGGGGGCAATCGGTTGTTATGAAGCAAGACATCCTGCTCTCCACGGCCGGGTTAGGGATCATCTTTTATTCCCCCTTCGCTGTCGCCGGCATCCGTGAAGGGGAGGATTACTTCTCGGCTTCCTTCGCGAATCCCGCCGAGGTTGCCGCCCACGCGATGAGGGGCGATATCGCCACGTTCTGCACCGGTTCCGGAGGCGATTTTCGGTTGATCGCGTACGACGGCAGATTGGAAGACGATGCGTTTCGGGCGGCGGAGTTCAAAATCCGGCTGTGCCTGGAGGCGCAAGGCGGAGTGGTTTGCTTCAGGGATCTGTACGATCTCATGGCTTGGGTCCAGGAGTGTCCCGCGTCCCAGAAGGTCACGCTCGCCGACGGCTTTTATCGCGTCACGGTCTACTCATCCGTTCCGGAGAGTGGGATCATCGGTGATGACCAGACGATCTACCTGCATTTTGAAAGGACCGACCGGATGCCAACTCTCAAATGGGACGGCGTTCCACAGTTGTGTTAGCCGTTGGGAATTACCCCGAGCAAACTTTTCATCCCCGAGCGTGCCGCTATAATGGGACCTCTTGCCAATCCGGCGGAGTAGCTCAGTTGGTTAGAGCAGCGGAATCATAATCCGCGTGTCGGGGGTTCGAATCCCTCCTCCGCTATTTCCCGCACAGCCCGGCTGCATTCATGCAGCCGGGCTGTTCTGCTGTCGGGACATTCATCGAATCTTTCGCCGCGATTCGTAGTCGAGACTTGTTGACGTCGAATGCGGCCGGCGTCGGACCACCGCCCTTCGCAGCGGTGCCCGGCTCCGGGTGAAACGATCGGCTTATGCCTGGCTGGGATTTCGGGATTCTTTCCGAAATCCGCTCTCCCGCATGTTGATGGCGCGGACGGTATCCCGTTTCCAATCTCGGGAAAATGTTCGCAATCGCAGACGCCGGGAGTTAGCATGCGGGTATTCGACACATGATCCATTCTGGATCAGCCTCTCGAGTGCAGGCCCGCCAGCCGTGACGCCGTTTTCCGTCAGGAGGCCGGTATGATCGCCACATTGCTGTTGCCGAATCGGCGACACGTCGTCGTCCCGTCCATCATTCTGGTCCTCATGGCGAGTACTGCCGGGTTCACGCAGGCGGCAGACCCGGAAAGCGCCGTTCGCCTGGGGCGCCGGCTGTTTGAGCACAAGTGGGTCGTGGACGATCCGCTGAGCCCGTCGGGGGATGGGCTTGGACCGATGCACAATGCCGATTCGTGCGTCGCCTGTCATAGCCTGGGGGGCGTGGGAGGAGCGGGATCGAACGGGCACAACGTCGAACTGTTGAGTATCGCGCCCCCCGCCGGGCCCCGATCGCGCCGCACGACGACGGCGCTCGCGTCCAAGGCCGTGTCGGTCCATCCGGCGTTTTCGGGAAGCGTCTCGACGGTGCTGCTGCACCACTTCAGCACCGATTCCAGTTACGAACGCTGGAGGCTTCTGGTCCTGGGATTCAAGCCACCGGCGGACCTGCATTCCTCCAGGTCCGCCCAGGCGATGCGAGCCATCGAGCGCAAGCGCGCCGATTTTACGGCCGTGGCCGATCTGCCACAAAGAGGCGGGGTTCCGCTGCGCTTAAGCCAGCGGAATACGACGGCTCTGTTTGGAGCGGGACTGATCGATTCCATTCCCGGAGAGGCGCTGCTGGAACTCGCGAAGAAACAACCGAAACGTTTCCCGGGCATCGCCGGTCGCGTCGGACGGACGAGCAACGGGAGCATGGGCCGATTCGGGTGGCGCGGCCAGGTCGCGACGCTGAACGACTTCGTGCTGACGGCGTGTGCGATGGAACTGGGATTACAAAATGCTCAGCACCCGCAGGCGATCGATCCGCTTGATCGGACGAAAAAGCCAGGGGGCGACGATCTGTCAAAAGAACAATGCGATGCCCTGGTGGCGTTCGTCGCCTCATTGCCTGCTCCGCGGCAACTTGAGCCGGCCAGCCAGTCCGAGGCAAATGGGATCAAGCACGGAGAGCAGTTGTTTGAGACGGTCGGATGCAATGCCTGTCATGTTCGTGACATCGGACGTGTGACCGGCATCTACAGCGATCTGTTGCTGCACGACATGGGGGCCAAGCTCGAAGATCCGCTGCCGGCGGTTCCAGAACGAGTACAAATCAGCTCCGTCTCTTTCAGCGGCAGCACGGGTTACGGGGGAGGCAGCCTGCGGGATACTTTTGACGAGGTTCCTACCGGAATTCGACGGGAGTGGAAAACCCCGCCGCTGTGGGGCGTGCGCGATTCGGCCCCCTATCTGCACGATGGTCGGGCGGCGACGCTGCAGGACGCGATCTTTGCGCATGGAGGGGAAGGGGAAGCATCGGCGAGGCAGTATCACGGTCTCGATCTCGTCAGCCGCTCGCATGTGCTGGCGTTTCTGAATACGCTGGCCGCACCTGACCTGCGGTAGGACCGTTGCCGCGCCTTACGGAAGTGGAGGCTGCGGTTCTGATTGACCGTTTGTCGGGTATTCGATACCCGGTAGACCATACCCCTGTCCCCCAAGGCAATGGTCTCTACTCACGTCAAAGCGCGCGTTGCAGAAACTGATTCCTTCCCCCTTGATGGGGGAAGGTTAGGATGGGGGTGGGAGCGTCAATCGGCACTCGCCCCCCCACCCCGGCCCTCCCCCACAAAGGGGGGAGGGAGTTATTGTTGTTTCGCTCAGAACTGCGACGTGTAGGTACCTTTGCCCTCAAGGGGAGAGCGGGACACAGGGCTTGCTCACCGATCACACGCCGGCGCGCAGACGATTGTCTGTCGCTGCGCCGGGGAGTATCGTAGCGGCCGGACCATCTCGCAACTCCTTTGAAGAGTCACCAAATGAAACTGGGACTGATCAACTCGGCATGGGCTCAATCGGGACGAGAGACTGTCTGGGGAATCCAGAAGACGAAAGAGCTCGGGTTTGACACGATCGACATCTTTGCCGACCCGCTCGACATCGACGTGCGGGAGAAGTGCCGGATCAAGCGCGAGTGCGACCGGCTGAGTTTGCCGATCGTCTCGATCGCCTGCGTGGCAGTCGGCCTGGTGGATTTCAACCCCAGCGTGCAGCGGTTCAGTGTCGACCGCGTCAAAGCATATCTCGACCTGGCCTATGAGTTCGAGGCCCGCAATGTGCTGCTCGTCCTGGGAGAATACATCTGGAACCAGGAAGTCATTCCCCCGGTTGAGCAATGGCAGACGGCCGTGAAGAACTGCCAGATCCTGGGGGAATACGCCGCCGAGCGCGGCGTGCAGATCGCGCTCGAGCTGGAACCGTTTCCGCTGTCGCTGGTCAATGATGTGGACACGATGGTGCAGTTCATCGACGCTGTCGGCAGTCCCGCGGTGCGGGCCAATATCGATATCTCCCATCTGTGCCTGTCAAAGGTCCACCCCGATGAGCTGCGACGGCTCAAGGGGAAAACGATTCACGTGCACATCTCTGATTGCGACGGCAAGAAGCACGGCGACCTGCCCCCGGGACGGGGAGTCGTCGACTTCATCCCGTACCTGCGCGAGATCAAGGGGCTGGGAATCGAGGGGAGCATGTCGATCGAGCTGGAATACTCTCCCGATCCGAGTCAGATCGAAGCCTGGGTCGAGGAAGCCTATCGGGAAACCGATCGGCTGATGCGCGAAGTGGGGCTGCGGAGCTAGTTGGAGTACAGGCTTTAGCCTGTGGCGATTGACCGTCGTGGTGCAACCTGGATAGTCGTCGATAATCCTTTGCTGAAAACGAACCTGTCACCGAACCAGGGTCGTATCACCTCCACCGCGACAGCCTAAAGGCTGTACTCCAGCGCTCACGAATTCCGCTTCGGGGTGGGAAGCATACCGTGGCGCAGTTCGCCGGCGCTGATTGTGGCGACAACTTCGAGTCGCTCGGCCCGTGGCGCGAGGCGATAGACAAACAGGTCTGCCGGATGGCCGGGGCGCAGGCCGGCTGCCGGCAGACCGAACAAACGGGCCGGATTGCGGCTGGCCATGTCGATGGCATCGCGCAGAGACGCGGCGCCACAGTGGGCGGCGTAGGCCACGCAGAAGTCGGTCGCCACGCCTGACCCGGCGAGGATCTCGCGCTGGCCGGCCACGACGATCCGGCCACCTGCCAGCACCTCGACCTTCCCCAGTTCGCTCTCGTAAGTCCCGGGCGCGCAGCCGGCCCAGCCCGAGGCGTCGCAGGTCAGAATCGTTTGCGGTACCGATTTGGCCCGGACGATCGAGCGAATCACGCTGTCGGGGAGATGTTCACCGTCGGCGATGATGCTGGCAACCAGCCGCGATTCGCCAAGCTGCTCCCAGATGTAGTTGGGGTGTCGTCGGAGAATCGGATGCGCACCATTCCCCAGATGGGTGCTGAGGGTGGCGCCAGCCTCGACGGCTTCCTGGATCTGTTCGGGGGTGCCTCCTGTATGTCCGATCGCAATCCGCACTCCCGAGGCGACGGCACGGCGGATGAAATCGATGGCGTGGGGGACTTCAGGAGCGATTGTCACGAGCCGGATGCGATTGCCCGAGGCGGCCTGGAGTTCGCTGAACTCGGCCCAATCGGCGGGACGAATGTGGGCCAGGGGATGTGCACCGCGCGGGCCGTCTTCGGGCGAGAGAAAGGGTCCTTCGAGATGACAACCGGCGACCACGTGATTGAGCCAGGGATGTTCGTCGCACGCCCGGCGGATGGCGGTGAAACCTGCTACCAGTGTTTCGTGGGCACTCGTGATCAGCGTCGGGCAGAGTCGCGTCACGCCATGCGCGAAGTAGGGTTCGATTGCCGCGACGACTTTGGCCGAAGTCAGCGACCGATCGCTGAACCAGACTCCACCGTAACCGTTGATTTGCAGATCGAACAGCCCGGGGGCGACCCAGGGGAGCTCGGCAACGGGTCCTTGCGAGTGCGCAGGATCGACGGCGGTGATCTGCCGGTCGCGCCAGGCGATGCGGACCAGTTCACCTGTGTCATAGCGCCGGGCCTGGAGGGAACCGGAAGTCAAATTGGAAGTGCCCTGAGTCATATCGCGATTTGAATTCCCGAATGCTTTTCGGCAACCAATTGATCGATAGATCAAGTATGGGGAAATCGTTGGCGTGTGGCTAGCGACAGACGACGAAGGGGAACCACGAAAGACACGAAAGGAGGGATCGCTGTGTCGAGCGCGCCGGCACAGTCGTCCCAGCGAGCCGGTGGGTTTATCCCACCGGAATCGGGCCCAACGGCGCGTGCGGTACCGAAGAACAATTCGATTCGTCGCCCAGGCGCTTCGCGAGGTTGGAAGTCGAACGAGGATTTCAACCGTAAGGGCGATTCACCCGATACCGCCGGGATAAACCCGGCGGCTCGCTACGTCGAATGCGCCTGCACGCTCGTCCCAGCGAGCCGGTGGGTTTATCCCACCGGGATCGGGCCCAACGGCGCGTGCGGTACCGAAGAACAATTCGATTCGTCGCCCTGGCGCTTCGCGAGGTTGGAAGTCGAACGAGGATTTCAAGCGTAAGGGCGATTCACCCGATACCGCCGGGATAAACCCGGCGGCTCGCTGCGCACAACTGCGTCTCGGTGCTCGGGTTTGCTCATCACTGAACTGGCGAGACGAAGAGAAACCACGAAAGACACGAAATACACGAAAGGACGAGGAAGCTACAAACGGAAAATGTCGTCACTTGGATGGCGGGTGGTGCGGGAGTGAGTACAGCGGGATGATTCAAGAAGCGACCGATTTTCAGGCCGGAACGCCGCGCAAGATTGTCGTTTGCACGGAGTTGCAGCGCGACTGACAGATTCCATGCGCGGAATGGCACGTGGATTGCCCTCTCGGTTCCTTCCAACCGGGGACTGACCGGAAGAGAACCTCGCGGCCCACAGTCGGACGTTCCCGACTCGGACCAGTCCCCGGTTTTTCTGAGTTTGCGCGCGCCTTGTCGCGCGCTCGGCGCTTGCGGCGTTGACGTCTGCCCATCGTCAACGATGCCGAGAATAAACGTTGTCCCTCTCCACGCCGTGGGGGGGTAGGGCCGGGGTGGGGGGGCGTCTGCCGACTGACTCTCCCACCCCCTATGTCAGCTCTGCCAGACAGCGACCGCGCTCGGCCTTAATCCTCGCTCGGCGGCCTCCGTTGCTTCCTTCATCAAGGGGGAAGGAACTGCGAATCGCCAAGCAAATTGCGGCGGTTCGGGTCGTGTGTCGATCAGACTTCCGGCGCCGCCGACTTAAGCGCCGTGCAGCTTCGCGTGCTGGGCTTCATCGTGCGGGCGGTTGTCGCGCCCTTTGCCGGCGGTGAACTCGATGCGGTCCACGAACTTCACGTTGGCGCAGTCATCGAGTTCGTCAGTCTGGCAGGCGGCCGGGTTGCGGATCAGAAACCGGATCGGCCCGCCGTTTTTGACCGGCAGCGCCCCGCCGGCGAGTCGATAGACGACGATCCCTTCACCGCGGACTTCGGCCAGAGGGACGCTGGCATGGAAGTCATCGGCGGTGGCGTGCAGCGTCAGATAAGTGGCCGCCGGCGTCGGCTCGGCCCGGGCCAGAAGCGCTTCCAGCGTCACGCCGTCACCATGACGCTGCGGATGGAATCGGCTGACATCGGGCACCTGATCGGCGGCGGGCATCGACGCCAGGTCGCTGAATGTCAGGTCCAGCGGATGCTTCACTTCACCGTCGATGCGCAAGAGAATGTCTGCCATGGTTCGCCTCGGAAAAACAGCCGTGAGTTCCAACGTTGGAGTCTACTGGTCCCGCGGGCGACGAGCAACTCGCAGCCGTGCGGCCAGCCTCGAGCCGCCGACGCAGCGGAATGGCGAAAAGGCCACTGCAGGAAGATCCTCACGCCAGGGCGGCAAGACGCAAAGGAGAAAAAAAATCAGAACCGCGGATGACGCCGATGACCGCGGATGAATGAAGGGTGGTTTCGTCTACGCTGAAAGCGTTACACACCAGAGCCCAGGGTTCGGCATTCAGCCGAACCCTGGGTTTCTGACCACCAAACGATTCTCTACCCTGAAAGGGTTGCACAGTTCGTTGAATTGGCGATCGGGCATCAGGTGGAACCCTTACAGGGTTCGTTCGATTGATGGGATCGTGACCCAGGGTAGCCCGAAAGCGGGCAACCCTGGGCTTTGGAGTGGAACCCCGTTGGGGTACGATGCTGCCGTTGCCGGCGTCATCGTGCTGTGGCTGCTGCACAGGCTGGGCCGCGTCGAACCGTCGGCGGCGCGGAATGGCGGGTTGCCAGGAGCCGGAGGCGACCGCGGACTCCGGAACAGATCAGCCGAATGCCGGTTAACGACGGCTGCGGGTCAGAGCCCAGCCCAATCCGACCACAAAAAAGATCACAAAGGAGTAATCTGTCGGGGTCGCGTTCAGCCAGTGATCCGTAAACCAGTCACATACTTCATCGAGCCAGAGGGGCATGTTCAAGACCTCGGTGTGCTGCCCGCACTCAAGTCTAGCTCACAGTTCGACCGTCACGGCGTGACCGGAGGAATTCAAGCGCCAACGTTGGAGTTCGACAGCGCTCTGTTGCCAAAGGGAAACACTGCCGGCGTCACGGCTTACAAACGGCGGGCCGCGTTACAGATAACGCCGCAGGATCCGGCGGCTGGCGGGATCGAGATTTCGCGAATCAACGATCCGGAAGCGAATACCGACCGAATCGGTAATGAGGGCCCCGTCGGGGCCCATCCGGCGGATGCTGTCTTCGCTGGTGAGCACGAACCGCGTCTCGCCGCGGTCGGTTGCCACGTGCCAGTCGGTCGGCTCGGCGCCGACCGAGACGCTGTAGATCGCGCGGATGGCGGGAATGAATTCGCGACGGGCCAGATCGGCTTCCAGCAGCTTCCGCGGTTCCGCAGCCAGCAACGCCACATCGGGGAGGAAAAACAGCTCGTGCCCCTGGTGATCACAGAAGGAAATGCATTCGCCGGGAGCCGAAAACGGAAACCCGCGAGTCGGGATGACTCCGGTGAACTGCTCCCCCGCCGGTGTCGTGAGCAACAGACGTCCGAACGCATCATACGCTAGGCGGAGCCGTTCATAGGTCGCGCGTTCGTGCGACACGGCCTGGCCGGCGTCGGTCGATTGCTGGGGGCTGTGACTCATGGGACGCCGGTCATTCTTCCTGCTCGGGAGGGGCATTGGTTCCTCCCTGAAGTTTGTTCAACCGGTCGACCGTGTCCTTGAATCCGTAATCGATTTCCAGCACCCGTTGATAGGCCTCCTCTGCCGTCGCCGGGTTCTTGAGTTCCTCATAGAGCCGGCCGGCAGAGTAGTTGAGGTCCTTGAAGAGGTCGGGCTTTTCGTCGTGTTTGATATCGGCCATCGCCGCTTCAAACTGGCGAATGGCCAGTTGCGGCTTGCCGTCGTAGTAGAAGCATTTTCCCAGGCTGAACAATGATTCCCCCTTGAGACGCGGGTCGCCTCGCGACTGCTGAAACAGGGGAATTGCCAG
>Ga0137463_1000121_pt1 | contig 30806 bp, 20 predicted proteins | sample EasRivERMGT800_2_FD_102333 | JGI IMG/M metagenome (GOLD analysis project Ga0137463, IMG submission 102333) | Soil microbial communities from meander-bound floodplain in the East River, Colorado, USA - East River MetaG ERMGT800_2 | ecosystem: Environmental > Terrestrial > Soil > Floodplain ...
AACCGCCCGACGAGCCGCACGTCGTACGTCCCCTCGGGAACGTCGGCCGAGACGGCAATCTTGAACCGCCCCGGTTTCACGAGTTCGGCCGTAAACCCCGGGCGGTCGAACCAGAGCGCCGGCACATCTTCAACGTCGCGCCCCGCGACCTCGACTTCCACCGCCGTCCCCGCCCCGGCCCCTAGCGGTTGCAGCCGGTCAAAGCGGATCGAAGGCAACTCGGCGCGCGCGCCGGCTACCGTGCCGAGCAGGAAGCCGATCGCGAGGAATGCCGTGGAACGAGAGACGTATCTCATAATGTCTAATGACGAATGTCTAAAGAATTCCGAATGACGAAATCCGAAAAGTGCAACAGTATCTTTCGGTATTCGAGCTTCGTCATTCCTTAGACATTCGGATTTAGTCATTCGTCATTTCGTGCCTACACGAGCTCTTCGATCGGGCGGCCTTCGCTGAGGATCGGGAGCGGGCGATTGGCCTGGTCGTGGAAGGGGTGGGTGTAGTCGATTCCCAGGACATGGTACATCGTCGAGAGGACGCATCCCGGGGAATAGGGCTTCGTCGTCGGGTATTCGGCTTTCGAATCGGTGGTGCCGATCATCTGCCCCATCTTGAGCCCGCCCCCGGCGTACACGACCGACATGGCGCCGGGCCAGTGGTCGCGGCCGGCGGTGGCGTTGATCCGCGGCGTGCGGCCGAATTCCCCGAACGTCATCACCAGCACCTGCTTGTTGAGTCCGCGATCAGTGAGATCGCTGATCAGCGCGGCGACCGCCTTGTCGTACTTCGGGAGCAGGTTGTTCTTGAGCTGTGCAAAATTGTCGCCGTGCGTGTCCCAGCCGCCGCCGGCCTGAATCGTCACGAACGTGACCCCCGCCTCCACGAGCCGGCGGGCCAAAAGGCAGCTTTGCCCCAGGTCGTTACGGCCGTAGCGCTCGCGCAGCCGCGGGTCTTCGCGCTGAATATCGAAGGCGCGGAGCGCCTTGTCGCTGGTGATCATTTCGAGCGCGTCGGTGTAGAACTTATCGATCCCGACGATGTCTCCCCGCGCATCGATATCGCGGCGGATTGTATCGACGCTGGTGAGCAGTTCGCGACGGCGCTGGAGCCGGTCGACCGGCACGCGTCCCGGCAATTTCAGGTTGCGGACATTGAAACCGTCGGCATTCGGATCGCTCTCGGGAGCGAACGGATTGTACGACGCACCGAGGTAAGCGGCTTTCCCCAGCCCCAGGCGGTTGGGAAGGTTGACGTACGCCGGCAGGCCGGGAGTGTTTGGACCTCGCATCTTCGAGGCGACCGAGCCGATCGACGGGTAGATGTTGTCGTTGACTTCAATCGTCGGCTGGTAGCCGGTGAGCATCCACTGCGATCCCATCCCGTGTCCCGCGTTGGTGTGCGTTCCCGAACGCACGACTGACAGCTTGTCCATCACGGCCGCCTGGCAGGGGAGGTGCTCGCTGATGCGGATGCCGGGAATGTTAGTTGCGATTTCCTGAAACTCGCCGCGGAACTCGGCCGGGGCGTGGGGCTTGAGGTCGTACATGTCGATGTGGCTCGGCCCACCGGCGAGCCAGACGACGATCACCGCCGTGTCGTCGACAGCCGCGCCGCTTTCAGCAGCGGCTGCCTTGGCCCGCAGCAGATCGGCCAGCGTCAGCCCGCCGACGGTCAGCGAACCGACCCGCAGAAAATTCCGCCGCGAAACTCCATCGCAGGATCGGACAGCCTTGCCGGTGATTTCAAGCATGATTTCGTTCCCTCTTTATTGACCTTGCGCGAGACTCCGCGAAGTCGCGGAATGAATCTCCCTCCCCCCTTGTGGGGGAGGGCTGGGGTGGGGGGTGTACGCCGAATGACGCTTGCCACCCCCATCCTGACCTTCCCCCATCGAGGGGGAAGGAAAACGAAAACCAGCGTAAGTTTGCAATCAAGTTTTGCGTGCGAGCGTGCACACGCCTCGTTCAGTGATTAAACAAAAACTCCTTCGAGTTCAGCAAGCTCCACAGGACATCTTCCAGTGCCTGCTGGCGATTGGCCGCGCCGGCGACGTAGACGAGCGTCTTTCCTTTTTCCTCCGGCGTCGGCAGGCGCGACTGCACCGCGAGGTACAAATCGTCGATCGACTGTTCGTCGGTCTTCTGCTCCTTAACGAGCTTCGCGACGCGCCCTTCGCCGTTGGCCAGTTTGTTTTCGATCTCGTCCGAGTTCGAGAGCAGCAGCACTTGCGCCAATGTCGCCCCGGCGGACCGCTCGCACTCGCAGCCCGTGACCCGCTTGGGGCGGTCGAACGCTTCCAGGAAGTACGAGCCGAAACCTTCGTGCGGCAGGTCGATCGCCCGCGCGTCGGAAGCCATGTTGCTGAAATTGCTCTTTGTGCCGGTGGCCTGATCGACCGCGTCGTGCAGCACCTCGGCAATCAGCCGTCGCGAGTAGAAGCGGGCAAAGTTCTGCATGTCCGACTGATTCTGTTCGGTCGGCACCGATGACAGGGCGTAAGTCTGGCTCAAAGCCATCTGCCGCGTGAGATATTTCATATCGTAGTGGTGGTCGGCAAAGTCCTTGGCCAGTGCATCGAGCAATTCAGGATTCGACGGAGGATTCGTTTCGCGCATGTCGTCGACCTGATCGACCAGCCCGCGGCCGAAGAAGTGTCCCCACAGACGGTTGGCGAACACTTTCGCGAAAAACGGATTCTCGGGGCGGGCCATCCAGTCGACCAGCGCATGCCGCGGATCTTCTTCGGCCGAGAATTTGGGTGACTCACCGTCGAGATACTTCGGTTCGGGAGATTTCTTCGTCAGCGGGTTGATGTCACCCATCGTGACGCGCGGCGAAGAGAAATAGGGAGGGGGCTCGCCGAAGCTCTTGCGCCCCAGCCGCGTGAAGAAGCCTGCCAGGCCGTAGTAGTCAGCCTGCCCCCAGCGTTCGTAGGGATGATGGTGGCAGCGGGCACATTCCAGGCGGATGCCGAGAAAGACCTGGGCCGTGTCGGCGGTGACCTGGTGCAACTGATCGTCGCGCATCTGCCAGTACCAGTTGATCGCCGGTGCGTCCTGCCATTCGCCGGCTGCCGCGACGATCCCCCGCACGAATTCGTCGTACGGGCGGTTGCGGGCCAACATGTCCTTGATCCAGTTGTGGAAGGCATACGCCGCCCGGTCGGCGCCGGCCAGTTGCGAGTTGCGCAGGATCGTTCCCCACCGCATGGCGAAATACGCCGGGTAGTCGGGCGAGGCCAGCAGCCGGTCGACGAGCCGGACCCGTTTGTCGGCGGAACCGTCGGCCAGGTAGGCCCGCACTTCGTCGGCGGTCGGCAGCCGGCCGCCGAGATCGACGGTCGTCCGGCGGATGATCGTGGCGTCGTCGGCCGCGGGGGAGGGGAGCAGCCCCAGCTTCTTCCATTTTTCGGCACAGAGCTTGTCGATGTAATGTTCGGTGTTGTAATTGGGAATCGCGGCCAGCGACTGACCATGCGGCACAAGGGCGCGGAAGACTGCCACCTGACCCATGTAACGGGCCATGATCGCCGCTTCGCCACTCTGGCCGCTGCACTCGACGAGCCCCTCGGGTGAGACGCCGGCGACCGGCCCCAGGTTGCTGTCGTATTGCGCCTGGGCGGTGACGTCGCGCGATGTGCCGTTGGAATAGTGGGCTACAATCTTGAGTTGCTGACGATCGCGCGGCTGCATCACCAGCTCGCGCGGCTCGATGGCGATCTTGACGACGTGCGGCGCGTCGGGCGCCGAAGCCGGCGCTCCCTGATTGATCCAGGCGCTCAGGGTTTCAAATGCTTCGGAGCCCGGCTCGATCCGCCGCCCACCGCCGTGCGGTACGCGTCCGGTGGCTTTGAGGAGCAGGAGGCTGTTCTCGGCAGCAGTCCCGAAGACGCGCCGGCCGCGCCCTTCCTGCGTGATCGCTTCATAGTCGAAATCGGTGTCGAAGCCGAATAGGGAAAGCTTGAAACCATTCTGCCCGCTCGCCTTGCCGTGACACCCGCCGGCATTGCAGCCGAAGCGGGTCAGGAGCGGCTCGACGTGCGTGGCAAAATCGACCTTTTCGGCAGCGGTCGTGCCGCCGGTTGTCGCTGTGTCGGCTGTCGTCAGGCGCGCCATCGCGAGAGCGATGCAGGCGACACCCGGGATCAGCGTCCGGCAGGTCATGATGAGCGATTCAGTGGGAGGCAGGCAACGCAGGCAGGAACAAAGGGAGGCTCATGCCCTATTATAATATAAACGGCTCCCGATGTAACCGACAATGACCTGTTTTTCCGGGATTCGGGGAATGCCGATAGCGCGGAGCGCAGACTCTCCGGATGGGAACCTGATTTGACCCTTCCTGTCCTCTTCGTGTCTTCGAGCCCTGGTGGTCGATTTTTCCCTCGGCTTCGTTTGACGTTGTGAAATTTCACCACGAAGCCACCAAGAAACGAGAGAAGGGACGGAGCCGACGTCTCAAGGTGCCTGAGACTGCTGCCGACTCGTGCGCGAACCGATCTGACGCCAGACCGCCAGATCAATGCTGCTGCCGGTGAACTCGCAATGACCGTCGCCAAACAGCGTCTGGGCCCCTCCGGGATGCATGCTGCCGGTCGGCATGCAGGATAACTGGTACGAGGTGACGAAGTTGCACCGCGGCGAATTGGGGGTCAGCACGTGATTGTAGAGCGTGAGCCCCAGGTTGAAGTTGGTCCAGTCGCCCCCCAGGGGCGAGACGCCGGCGGTAATTCCGGCGGCGGCCGGGTTCGCCGGCAGGTTGCGACAGGCGTTGGCAAAGGGGTCGAGCTGGTCGGGGTCCCACTGAGATCCAATTTCCCAGAAGGCCCGGTCTCTGGCTCCAGATTTGTCGTTGGTCAGGAATTCGCTCACCGCCGCTGTGCGCGAGAGGCCCCGGTCGACATCCTGGGCGCGAATCACGCCACCGGCATCGAATCCCCCCAGGCCATCCATGTACCGGAAGAAGCCGTTGAAACCGTTTTCCTGCACACCGTTGCCCGCGTTGCCGGCGTAGCTCGAAAAGCCCTCTTGCGCGGCCCCCGGATCCGACGGACAGCGAAATACGACCGGCGTCCGCGACCGCAAGTCGTACCAGGCGTCGAGCGACTCGTTTGTCGCCTGATCGCGCAGATCGATCAGATCGCTGGCCTCGACGTACGGGAGCAACCGGCACAGATAGCTGCTGGCCAGCCCGACCCCGGCCGGCGGAAAACAGCCGTGGGCCGATTCGTAAGATTGAATGGCGATGCCGATCTGCCGCAGATGATTGCGGCATGTCGCACGCCGGGCCGCTTCGCGGGCCTGCGCGATCGCCGGGAGCAGGAGCGCCGCCAGGATCCCGACGACCCCCATCGCGACCATCACTTCGATGATCGTGATCCCGCGGCGGAGCTGTGTTTGGTCAGGGTTCATTATTTGCACGGGACACGATCAGGTCGCCTGGCAGCCCTGCGACGAGACCGTACCTGGATGTTGCAATGATCATCACGTAGTTATCCCGTAGGAACACTTCCTTCTCGTCGTTTGTGCATTTGGCCCGCGACTCATTCGCGGGTCCGCCAGTCCCGCTCAAAGTCCGCGGACTGCCAATAAAAAATGGACCGCACCCGCTCTTCAAAGGACATAACAGAGGCTGTCGTCATCGGGTCAATTGGGCTGCGCTTGGATTGTGACCACCACGAAGCCCTGAGTGCTCGCGTCGATTTGCACGTAGATATGACTGTCGGTGCGACTTTTTCCTGTGTCCTGCGTAATTTGATTAACGGTATACGTCTGCGTACCCACAATCGTGTGATGCTTGCTGCTCATGACTCGCAGATCAAATTGCTGACTCGGGAAGGATGGGACGCCAACATTCCCGGAAGTCTGGCCGCCGTTCGTTACTGAGACACCCATGGCCGGATCGAATGACGTGCAGACGTAATAGCCGTCCTTTTTGTTGTTATTGATGATGACCACACGCAGGAGAAGACCGTCTGCCGTGGGGGGGCAGCCTGACAATATGGCGGCGGGAACCAGCAGCAACTGCTGAACCATGTGACGGCGCGTGATGTGCATTTCCAGTCCTCAATCGCTCCTGAAATATGGCCTCTGTTTCAAGTCGCTGTGAACGTGAATGCCGCATCTCCCCCGGCGAAGATCGGCTGTACCGGAGGTACGTGATATGTTCCCGAGAACGACACGATGTGCCCTTGCGAGTCGATTGTCAGCGTCATCTGAGTCGTCTTAACTGGAGTCAGCTTCGGCTTCGCGGTAATGTGGCTGAACGTGACGCTCGCCGTCAGGCTGCCTCCCTTGGGTGTAATCGTGATTACCTGATCGTTCCCCTGAGGGACGACGCTGGTGATCTTGCCGGACAGCTTGCCGGTGATCACACCGATATTGAAGGCACCGACGTCGCCCACCGCGGGGACATTGAGCGTCGCCTTGAATGCCGCCCCGGACTGGAGGGTTGTATTCGCAATGACCAGCGTGCCCGAATAGCTGTGCGAAAGTCCGAATGAGGGGACGTCAAGCGTGCCGGCAATGGGGCCGTTGTACGAAAAACCAGGCGCGGTTAAAGTGTGGCCGTGATGGCTCTGGGTCTGATGAGCAGCATGCAGGGCGTACCCCGCCACGGCGGCCGCTGAAGATGACAGCAGGCTGCGCAGCTCGAGCACTTCGGCGGCCAGAGAAACGTTCCAGGATTCGCGCTGCGTCCGTCGTAATCGGGCCACGTTCGCCTCCTCCAGTCAGAGAGAAACGAACGTTCCCCGATCCGCAAGGCGAACAACCGCCGCAGGAACAGCCCGCTCCATACGTTGAAATTATGATGGTTGCGCCGATCGCCTGTCAATCAGTTTGTCTGACGTGAGGCGGCGTCTGTGCCATCGCTTGCCCGGGGCCGCCCTGTGGAAGTCAGATGCGTCCAGCTCTTTAGCGCAGACGCACCGGCGTTTGAAGTCGTTCAGCAGATCGACCGTCGAATTGACTTGTCATCCGCATTTCCATCCCCGGCCTTTCATTGCGCCTGCTCGGGAAAGGGGAGGGGAACTCCGGCCGTTCGCAGGTTCGGACCGGCCGGAGTATGATTCGGGGATGAGCACTCCCGAAGTGTTTGAGAGGTCCCGGAGGTTCCCGATGAACAAGGTCGCCTGCATTTGTCTGGCGTGGTGCTGTTCCGGCATCCTGGCAGCCGCCGTCAGCGGCGGCGAGCCGGCCACTGGATGGCGCGGCAACGGCACGGGACTCTGGCCCGGGTCAACCGCCCCGCTCGAATGGCATCGACTGGCGCGCGGCGCGATGGAAGGTTTGCGCGGTCAGGCCAATCGGCCCGCCGGCAGCGATGCGCACGAGGCTCCCCTCGTGCGCAAGGGTTTGCCGGCCGAATGGCTCGTGCTGGGAACGATTCCGCTGCGCGACTCGGTCGAGAATCTTGACGACGATCTGCTGGACGGCGAATCGGCAGTCGCTCCCACCGCCGGTGATGAGGTCAAAGGACTCCGCTGGCGGCCCATCACCGCTAAACAGGACGACCCGATGGAGTTTGGCGCCGCCGTGCTCCCCTGGGTCGAACTGGCCCGGGGAGACGCGTTCGCGCGGAACCAGGTTGCTTATGCGCACACGTATCTGTATTCGCCGCGCGGCGGCCCGGCCCGCGGCGTGGTCGAACACTGCTACGGCCTGAAGGCCTGGGTGAACGGCCGCGAGGTGTACCGCGCGCCGCATCGTCACAGCGTACTGGCCGGCTACGAACCGATCAGTCGCCGCGAGCTGGCTCACGACGAAACTCCCTCGGGACGGTTCGACTGCGAACTCAAACCGGGCTGGAACCGCCTGCTCCTGAAGCTCACCTCGTCACACCGCGATGATTTCAAGGAGATGGCCTTTTGTCTGCGACTGATGGACCCGCCCGCCGTCTCCTACGAGTCCAGAAATATCCGCTGGCTCACTGAACTGCCGGGGCGGAGCACGTCGACCCCGATCATCGTGGGGGACCGCGTTTTTCTCACGGCCGAACCCGATCTCCTGGTCTGTCTCGACAAACAGTCCGGCAAGCTGCTGTGGTCGGCCGCCAACAATTATTACGAAGCCCTGAGTCCCGACGAGAAGAAAGCCAGCCCGGAGTTCGGCACCCGGGTTGAACCGCTGGTGGCCGCACTGCGCACCGCGCCCGACCGCGCCCGACGACTCGACCTGCGGCGCCAGATCCAGGAGGCGCTCGTGGCGATCGATCCGCAGAAATTTGAACTGCAGACCGACGGCCACTTTGCGGCCCATTTCGGCATTGTCGGGTTCACGATGCCCACGCCGGTCAGCGACGGCAAACGTGTTTACACCTGGTGCGGGCTGGGGGTCGCCGCGTGCTACGACCTGGAAGGTCGCCGCCAGTGGATCACGCGAGTTCCGACCGGTCCTCTGGAATACGGCTCGTCGCCGGCCCTGGCGGATGGAGTGCTCGGCGTGTTTCTGGGGAAGCTTTACGGACTCGACGCGACGACCGGCGCGTTGCGCTGGACGCAACCGCGGATTCACAGGAATATCGCCGCCGTCCTGGCTGCGACGCTGGCCGGCCAGCCAGCGTTTGTCTCGCAGGCGGGGGAGATCATTCGACCCTCGGACGGCAAGCTGCTGTTCCGCCCGCGCGGCGCCATCGCCGGCGATGGTGGTTGCTGGGGCCCGCCGGTCATCCTCGGCGACACCCTGTATGTCGGCCAGTACGGCGTCAAACAACTGAGCATTTACGATTTTTCCGCAGTCCGGGGGGGCGACTGGAATCCGGAATTGAAGGCGACGATTGAACTCGAACTGCCGCGCGAGCACAGCCTGCGCGCCGACGGGAGCTGGGTCGACCGGTCCACTGCCGGCTCACCCCTGATCTACGAGGGGCTGGCCTACATGGTCGATATCTACGGCTGGCTGTACGTGCTCGATCTGGAAACCAGAAAGACGGTCTATTACCAGGATCTGGGACTGGCCGGCCTCATGCACTACAACGCCGTCCCTGTGGCGGCCAGCGCCACTCTCGTGGGGAACCGCATCCTGGTTCTGGACAACCAGGGCACGGCAATTTCCGTCGCCCCCGGCCGGGAGTTCAAAGTCCTGGCGCGCAACCGCATTGAAACACAGCTCGAGCGCGTCTGGCCGCTCCCCGCACAGGAAACACTCGCCTACGCCCCCCCGATCGCCGACGGCGATTGCCTCTATTTGCGCGGTGAACGTTTTCTGTACTGCATCGGCGCCAAGTAGCGCACCGGCCCGGCCACGCGTGTATCCGCGAATCGATCCGGAAGGGATTGTCCAGTCGTAGTTGCAGGGTCCAGCCTGTTGGTCTGGTTGGTTTTTCGATTGCAGACGAGCGGGGGACTCTTTCGCTCCCTCCGGCGACTGTATTACAATCAAATCCACATACGTTGATTGGTTTAGTTCCTGGGATGTCTGATTGATGCTGCCGGCTTGTTCGCGGTTCCTCAAGGTTATTGTTGCCGGGTTCGTCTGGCTTGGGCTGACGGTCTGCGCGCGGGCCGAGGGGGAGCCGAACGACGCCGTCAGCTTTGAACTCGACATCGTCCCCATCCTGACCCGGCTGGGGTGCAACGCCGGGGCGTGCCACGGCAAAGCCCGCGGGCAGAACGGGTTTCAGTTGTCGCTCCTGGGGTTCTACCCCGATTTCGATTACGCCGCCCTGACGCAGGAAGCTCGCGGCCGGCGGGTTGCTCCGTCGGCCCCGGAATCGAGCCTGCTCCTGAAGAAAGCCGCGGGTCTCGTGCCTCATGGGGGCGGGAAGCGAATGGAGCCCGACGGCGCGCACTACGACCTCTTGCGCCGCTGGATTGCGCAGGGGCTCCGCCGCGCGCAACCGGGGGAACGGGTCCTGGAACAGGTTTCAGTGACTCCGACCGATCGAACGCTGGCCTATCACGAGCAACAGCCGCTGGTGGTGATGGCCCGCTATTCAGACGGCTCCACGCGCGACGTCACGGGGCTGGCGGCGTTTCAATCAAATGAAAGTGCGATCGTCGCGGTCGATCCGGCGGGGGTGATGCAGGCCAGCATGCTCCCCGGCGAGGCAGCCGTCATGGCGCGCTACATGGGGCGGATCGCAGTCTGTAACGTCATCATTCCGCTCCCCGGATCTGTTTCCGCCGATTTGTATGAGCACTTGCCGCGGCACAATTTCATCGACGGACTGGTCTGGAACAAGCTGCAGTCTCTGGGGATCACTCCCTCGATGCCTGCGCCCGAATCAACGTGGCTGAGGCGCGTGTACGTCGACATCATCGGCCGGCTGCCGAATCCCGACGAAATTCGAGAGTACGGCGCCGACAGTTCCACCGACCGGCGCGCACGGGTGATCGAACGGCTGCTGGGCCGTCCCGAGTACGCCGACTACTGGGCCAACAAATGGGCCGATCTGCTCCGTCCCAATCCGTATCGGGTGGGGATCAAAGCGGTCTTCAACTACGATGCCTGGATCCGCGACGCGTTCCGCAAGAACAAACCGTACGATCAGTTCGTCCGCGAACTGGTGACCGCCCAGGGGAGCACGTGGCACAACGGGGCCGTGACTCTCTTTCGCGACCGTCGCGAGCCTGATGAGATCACGACGATCGTCAGCCAGCTCTTTCTCGGCATTCGGCTGGAGTGTGCCAAGTGCCACCACCACCCGTTCGAGAAATGGGGGCAGGAAGATTTTTACGGACTGGCGGCCTATTTCTCGCGCATCGGCCACAAAGGGCAGGGGATCTCGGCCCCCATCTCTGGCGGCGAGGAAGTGTTTTTCACGGCGACCGGCGGAAGCGTGAAGCACCCGCTCACCGGCGAAGTGCTGCCTCCCAAACCGCTGTTCGGCGAGGCGCCCTCCGGAAATGCCGAGGAAGACCCGCGCGAAGGCCTGGCCCGCTGGCTGACATCGCCCGACAATTCGTACTTCCCGCGGGTGATCGTCAACCGCGTCTGGGCCGATCTCATGGGGCGCGGCATCGTGGAACCGATCGACGACCTGCGGGCGACCAACCCGCCGACGAACGGCCCGCTGCTCGATGCGCTGGCACGCACGTTCGTCGAGCAGAAATTCGACCTCAAGAAACTGATTCAGACGATCACGTCGTCGTACGTGTACGGACTCAGTTCGTTGCCGACCGAGCGCAACGTCTCCGACACGCGAAACTACTCGCGCCACTATCGCCAGCGGCTGCGGGGCGAGACGCTGCTCGACGCGGTCTGCGACATCACGCAGGTGGCCGAGCCCTTCAGCGGCGTGGCTCCCGGCTCGCGGGCGATGGAAGTCTGGACGCACCGCACCGATTCGCTGTTTCTCGATTCGTTTGGCCGCCCCGACCCCAACCGGGATCCTCCTTGTGAGCGGACGGGAGAAACCACCGTCGTGCAGGTGCTGCACTTGATGAATTCGCCGGGGATCCATGGTAAGGTGGCGAGCGATACGGGACGGGTCGCCCGGCTGGCGGCGTCGGAAAAATCGCCGCGGGACATTATTGGCGAGCTGTATTTACTGACGTACGCGCGTTTGCCGGCCGATGACGAATATGCTGTCGGTGAAAAACTGTTTGCCGAGTCGGGGGTGAGCCGGCGGCAGGCGGTCGAAGACCTGTTGTGGGCCCTGTTCAATACGCCCGAGTTTGTGTTTAAGGACTGACGATGCCAGAGTACCGGAACTGTAACGGCGTGACCCGCCGCGATTGCCTGCGACTGGGTGTGGGGGGGCTCCTGGGGGGAACGTTCGTCGACGCCCTGCGGTTGCGGGGGTTGGCGGCCGATGATGCGCCCCGCGCCACCCGACCGACGAGCTGCATTCTCGTGTGGCTCGATGGCGGACCGACGCATTACGAAACCTTCGATCCCAAGCCGCTGGCCCCGTCGGAAATCCGCGGCGAGTTCGAGCCGATCGCCACAAAGGTTTCGGGAGTTCACTTCTCGAAACACATGCGGCAACTGGCAAACATCGCCGACAAGCTGGCGATCGTCCGCTCGATTCGTCACCACGATCCGAACCACGGCGGCGGGAACCACTACATGATGACCGGTGCGCCGACGCGCGTTCCGGTCGGTTGCGGCGACTTTGTGAGTTTTCATCCCAGCCTGGGGTCGGTAACCGCGCATGAGCGCAGCGCGGCCGATGGTCTGCCGGCGTATTTTTCGATGCCGAATATGTCTCGCTCGGGAGGCCCGAACTTTCTGGGGGCCCGCTACGCGCCGTTCGTCACCGGCGATAATCCCAACAGCACCGCCTTTCGCGTGCGCGACGTGGCGTTGCCGCAGGGGCTGTCGGAAGGACGCTTCCAGGGCCGGCGCGACGTGCGGGCCGCAGTCGACAAAATGGTGCGGATCAATGACCAGGCGGCGGGCGATCCGGTCCGCGCGCTCGATGACTACTACGCCCAGGGGTACAACCTGGTCACTTCCCCCGCGGCACAGAAGGCGTTCGACATTCACTCCGAGCCGCCGCACGTTCGCGACAAGTACGGCCGCAATACGTTCGGCCAGCGGGCCCTCCTCGCGCGTCGGCTGGTCGAGGCGGGCGTGCCGTTCATTACCCTCTACGAGGGGGGCTGGGACCATCACACCGACATTTTCAAATCGCTCGACAAACGGCTCCCGGAGTTCGAATCGTCGGTGGCGGCGTTGATCGACGATCTCGATCAGCGGGGAATGCTTGAGACAACGCTGGTGGTGGTGCTCGGTGAATTCGGCCGCACGCCGAAGATCAATAAAGACGTGGGGCGCGATCACTGGGCCAGTGCCATGTCGGTGCTGTTTGCCGGCGCGGGGATCCCCGGCGGGCAAGTCGTCGGAGCGACCGATCGCAACGGCTATGCGGCCTCAGAGCGCGTGCTGAGTCCCGAGAACTTCGCCTCGACGATTTACCGCAAGCTGGGGATCGATCCCGACAAGGTGTTGTACACGCCCGATGGTCGCCCGGTGCATATTGTCAGCGATCCGAACCCGATTGCCGAGTTGTTTGCGTGATGGCGATCGTGAATGGAACGCGGCGGCCGGAGAATTGCGGCCCGAGCTGCAGTTGCGCAGGTCACGCTGTGCGTGACGGGATGGACAATCCGGCGCTGCTGAAACAGAGACGTTCGCGTCACGCACAGCGTGACCTGCTGGTCCTGGCCGTGCTGCTTGTGATTGGACCGGTCATAGCCCAAGCGGCACCACCGAAGGTTGATTACCTGTTTCCCGCCGGAGCGATCCGCGGCTCCACGACGACGGTGACGGCCGGCGGAACAATCGGCAATTGGCCCGTGCAGGTGTGGTGCGATCGCAGCGATCTCAACATTGCTGCGGCCGGCGACAAGGGAAAACTGACCGTCACGATTCCTGCCGAGGCGCCCCCCGGTGTGGCCTGGATCAGGCTGTACGATGCCGAAGGGGCTGCAGCGCTGCGGCCATTCATCGTCGGGCTGATTCCCGAAGTGATCGAAGTCGATCCGAACAACGAACCGGCAAAATCACAGGCGATCGAGGGATTGCCCGTCACGGTCAACGGCCGATTCGAGCAGGCGGGCGACGTCGACGTGTTTGCCGTTTCGCTCAAACAGGGGCAAACCCTCATCGCTTCGATGGAAGCACATCGCACGCTCGAATCGCCTCTCGACGGAGTGTTGCAGATCGTGTCTCCCGCCGGATTCATTCTTGAACACAATGACGACGACCACGGGCTCGATCCTCAGATCGCGTTTCAGGTTCCTGCCGATGGGACGTATCTGGTCCGCGCGATGGCCTTCCCGGCGACCCCCGACTCGAGCATTCGCCTGGCCGGCGGGGCCAACTACGTCTATCGCCTGACGCTCGCCACGAGCGGCTTTGTCGATCATCTCTGGCCGATGGCGGTGGCTGGCACAGAATCCAGTGAAGCACGCATCATCGGCTGGAATATCCCGGAAGCGGCCTTGCGTCTACCGATCCCTGAGCCGGCGGGCCGGCCGAGCGTCACGCCGTTCGCTCCCGGGCTAGTCAACTTCATTACGATTCCGGTGGAGTCCCACCCCACGGTCGCAGAGATTCAACCGGCCGGAGCGCGCGAGCCGCAGGATGTCGCGCCGCCGGTGACGATCACGGGCCGGCTGGAAGAGCCGCGCGAGATCGATGCCTACCGGGTCACACTCAAAAAAGGGGAAGTGCTGCACATCGATCCGACGGCGCGCGAGATCGGCTCGCCGCTGGATCCCGTGCTGAAAGTGATCGACGGCACCGGCAAAGTCCTGGCGCAAGTCGACGACGTGCAGGAGAAGCGCGACGGCGAACTGACGTTCACGGCTCCGGCCGACGGGGCGTATCTGGTAACGATCGGTGACCTCAACCGCCGTGGCGGCTGGCGGTTTATCTATCGGCTGACGCTCACGCACCCGCACCCCGACTTCGAGGTTTCGGTCGCCGCCGACAATTTTGTCTTCACGCCGGGAAAGCCGCTCGAGATTCCGGTGACGATTGCGCGCACGAAAGATTTCGCGGAGGAGATCGAAATCGCCATCGGCGGCTTGCCGGCGGGCGCTACGGCCGCCCCGGTCAAATCAGAAGCCAAAGGGGATTCGGCCAAAAGCGTGAAGATGATGGTGACGGGGATGCCCGAACCGGCTTCGGGGCTCGTGCACGTGATGGCGACGGCCAAAGGGGAATCGAAACTCACGCATCAGGCGCTGGGGGCGATCGCCGGAATGAAGGCCCGCACAGTCGATTTGTGGTTCACCGTTGCAGCTCCCCCGGCGCAGAAGTAACAGTCGACGACGTTCACAGATCAGCGTTTCGGCAATTCGCGAATCCGCACGTCCCGAACTTCGATCTTCATCGGCTTGCCGCTATGCAGTTGCAGCGCGATGATTCCCGACTTGCGGAAGTTGATTTCGTCTTCGTCAATCGCCAGGCTCAGCACGCGGCCGTTGATGATGTGCGTGAACGCGTTCCCGTTGGCGATAATCGTGTAGTCGTTCCAGTCGTTCCGGCGGATTGCTCTTTCGAGTTCGTCTGGGTCCCCCAGGCTGGCGAACTTCTCGATCCTCGGCTTTTTCGGGTCGCCGGGATTGGAACGTACGATCACCGCTTCGCCGCGCTGCGCCATGAACATCCGGCCGTTTTCTTCGAAAAACATTCCCGAGAACCGGTCGCGCGTTGCATTACCGTCGGCATGCCAGCGGGCTTCGAAGTCGGCCTGGAGCCCGTCGACATGGAATTGCCCGCGGTCGACCGAGCGGTACTGCATGCCGGAGTTGAAGCCCTCAACCTGGTAGCGGAACCGCAGTTCGAAATCGCCAAATTCGCCGCCGCGGTAAATGAGAAATGTGTTCAGCTTGTCGGCCGGCTGCTTGTCGGCGGCCGTCTCGCCGACGATCGATCCCTCTTCGACGCGCCAGAACTTCGGATCGCCCTCCCATTTTCCGAGCGTCTTGCCGTCGAACAGCGACTGGAACCCCGGTTCGACGGCCACAGGCTGGACCGGCTCAGGCTTGCTCAAGTTCGCCGCCAGCGCTTCGACCGCGTCGGTCGGCGCCAGGGCGATTGTAAATCGTGCCGGCAGCGCGCTCAGTTGAGGAGAATGCTGGTCGGGGGCCTGCCAGCTAGGCCGGCCGAAGCCGAAGACGGTCATCTGGTTTCGGTCCGCCGCATTGCCCGTGTAGGGCCATGCAACGTAACTGTCGCCGGAACTGATCTTCTGATGATTGACGCACAACAGAGCGTACGGCGATTCACCTGCCGCGAACGCGGTCCAGGGGATGACGTCGGTCCAGGGTTCTGTCAACGGGGTCCTTTTCCCGCCGGGGCGGATCGCCAGATCGCTTGTGACGTCCAGGCGGCCGCCGGGAGTTCCCTCGTACAGGAACCAGTAGCGACCGGGAATGCGCAGGAGCGTGACTGTGGCCGAGGTCGGAGAGATGTCCCACACCGAGGCGGCGGCACCATCCTGTGTCTGCGACTCAATGCGAACGTGATCGGGCGCCACCTGCGTGTACGACGTGCGGAACGGATTGTTGTTGGCGTATTGGCCGAATCCGTAGCCGCAGTGAAAATACTTGGTCGGCTGCCCGAACTTCGGTAAGCCCCGATATTCGCCCGCGGCCTCGCCGCCATGCCGATACGAGATCCAGTCGTGCCCGTCGGGATCGAGGATCCGGGCGAAGCCGGCGCCGCGCTTGCCGTAATAGTATTTTGCCGCCGGAGTGCTGATCACGAGACACTCCATGTCGCCGAACAAAGTCTCTTCGCTGACTGCGACCGCCGGCGCGGTTCCCAGACGGATTGCAACGAGCGCTCCGGTGTCGGGCTGAAACGCGCCGTCGATGACCCAGGCATTTCGCAGCAGAGCGTACAACGTACCGTCGGGCCCGAAACGCAGATCGACCGGGCGCCTCAACCCCCCGGCGAAGGGCGCGGCTTCGGCCGGGTGTTCGGGGTCGAGGGTGCGGATGAAGCCGTGATTGAAATCGGCGAAGAAATAACGGCCGCGATAGGGGGCCGGCCAATTCAGCTCATCGGGTGCAAACGCGCCCCCCGAGATGCAGGCGGTGGGATAGTAGTGAGCCGGTCCGCGAAACCGGGCATCGTTCGTGGGCCCGTGGTCGTTCGTCGGCCAGCCGTAATTGGCCCCCGCCACACCCTCGTTGATTTCCTCCGACCGACCGCCGACGTCGTTGATGAACAGGCGCCCGCTCCTGGGCTGGACGGCAAACGTGAATGGGTTGCGCAAGCCCAGCGCCCAGATCGCCCGGTACTTTCCCCGGGCCTGCCCGGCGAACGGATTATCGTCGGGGATCGATCCATCTTTATTCAGTCGCAGGAGTTTTCCCTGCAACGTTTCGAAACTTTGGGCCGGGGCGCCTGCCGTCTGATCGCCGATCGCCACGTACAGCTTCCCGTCGCGGCCGAAGTGCAGAGCGCCTCCCTGGTGGCCGTCCGGTTTGTCGCCACCGAGTTTGGTCTGGTCGTCCCCTTCAAAGAGAACAACTTCGCTTCCCGGCACGGCCCGGTCGCCGTCCGCCGTCAGGCGGCTGACGACATGGTGGGGAAACGGCGATCCGGCGACGTAGCAGACGTAAACGTGCGGCGTTTGGGGAAAATCAGGATCGACCGTCACGCCGATCAGCCCGCGCTCCCAGGTCGAGGTGACCGGCAGTTTGATGAATGGCTCTGCGAGCAGTTTGCCATTCTTCACGATGCGCAGAGCACCAGTCTGCTCGCAGACGAACAAACGGCCATCAGGGGCCACTTCCATCGCGGTGCAGCCGGTCAGGCCGCTGGCGATCGACTGGGCGGCAAATCCCGCGGGCAACGTCACTGTTCCTGTGACGCCTTCGCCTGGGCTGGGGCGGCGCCCCGTGTGCAGGGTTTCGAGATAGGCAATCAGATCGGTGAACTCGCCGGGAGACAGTCCGGCGGTGAGGTCTGCCGGCATCAACGAGACGGGGGACGTGACTCGCTCTTCGACCTCCTGGCGCGGCACCAGCGTCGGCTTATTGGTGGCGTCAATCAGCGTGAAGCCGTCGGCTCCGTCGTTCATGGCGATTCCGGAAAGAGTCCGGCCATCCTTCAGGACCACCGTCGTCGTGCGGAAGCCTTCGAGAATCTGGGCCGATGGATCGAGCAGCGATTCGATGAGATGAGTTTTGTCCAGCTTGCCGGCCACGAGCGACAGGTCGGGCCCGGCAGCGCCTCCCTGGCCGGCGACCTTGTGGCACGTCGCGCATTTCATGGCGTCGGAGGCAAACAATTGTTTCCCGCGAGCGGCGTTCCCCTGCGAATTCGTCGCCGTGCGGCGTTGTTCGTCGGCCAATCCGGGCGCGAGTTTGGTGGCTGGCAGACTCGCCCCCTTGCCATCCGCGTTGGCAGACTTCCCGAGCCCGGCGTACACGGCTTTCTGAAAATCGGCCCAGAGCGTGGAATCTCCCCACGGGAACAGTTGCGTCATCAGAACGGCAACCAGTTCCTTCTCGGGATCGACCCAGAAAAACGTGTGGTAGATCCCTCCCCACGAGTACGATCCGATGGTCGCCACGGCGCCTTTCTGCGTGGTCACACCGAAGCCCAGGCCAACCTTATCACCATGGATCGGGTAAGCGCAAGCCAGGTTTCCGATCTGGTTGGCCGTCATGGCACGAATCGATTCGGGGCGCAACACCCGCTTGCCGTCAAGCTCTCCGCCACGCAGCAGTGCCGTGAGAAATCGGGAGTAGTCGGCGGCTGTGGATACGAGTCCGGCGCCTCCGGACAGATACTTCGGCGGAGTCAGCACGCGCCCGGCAGAGAAGACGACGTCGCCGACCGTTTCGGGATCGGTTTCCACCTTCTCGACCCGTCGCGGTTGAGCGTCGGCCACAGGATGGTAGAGCGCGGCCAGACGGCCCTGTTTCTCCCTGGGAACGAAGAAGGCCGTGTCGGTCATCCGCAGCGGAGCGAAAATGTGTTCGTTCAGATATTGATCGAAGGGCTGGCCGCCAGCGACTTCGACGACGCGTCCCAGCACGTCGGTGTTCATACCGTAAGTGAAGGCAGTCCCCGGCTGATGCGCCAAGGGGATTCGTGCCACCTTCCTGATGTTGTCGGCGAGCGGAGGATCCCGTCGGTTCAAGCCGTCAGCCAGTTCCGCTTCGCGAAAAGAGCTCCTCAGGGTTTCCGGAGGGGCGATTCCGTAGGCAATGCCCGAAGTATGGGAGAGCAGATCACGAATCGTCACATGCCGCGCCGCCGGGACCGACTCGTCCCCTTGAGATCCGGCGACGCGCAGCCCGGCGAATTCAGGGAGGTGCCGCGAGAGTGGATCATCGAGGCCGATCTTCCCCGCTTCGACGAGCTGCATCACGGCGACGCTGGTGATCGGTTTGGTCATCGAGGCGATGCGAAACAGGGCGTCGGTCGTCATCGGGCGACCCTTGTCGCTCTCTCCGTACGCCTCGATCAGCAGGGGTTTTCCCCCGCGCGAGACGTTCACGACCGCTCCCGAGACGAATCCCTTTTCGATCGCCGACCGTATGACGCTCTTTACCCCGTCCAAGTCCACTGCTCGCGGTTGGTCGTCGGCAAAAGTCCGAATTGGAATTGCGGATACGAACACCAGACACAACGCGAAACGACTGGACAGTCGGGGAGTCCCGGCGGCGAATCCGACGGCGGTCTGGTGATTTCGATTCCGAACTGGCAGTGTGATCACGAAGCCTCTCCTTTCCGAAAACGAACGGAATGATTCGCATCCCTCGCGATTGACCCATCCAGAATAGTCGGCCGAGCTGAAAAACGACACTTCCTGAGCCGCCGATCGGTCGAGGCGTCGGTGGGTCGCTGGAAGCCTGGCGCAGCACCGGATATTATGACAGAATGTCTGAATCTGGCCGCGCCGAAGACCTTGATCAAATATCTGCGTCTGCTGGGAGAAGATCAACATGTGCGACTGCCAACTTTCAAAACCTGCCCGGGGTTGGTGCTCTCGCCGGGGACTCGTTGCAGCATTGATCGCCGGCGGAGTTCTTTCAATTTCGTCCATTCGGTCGACAGCCGCACCGGTTGACGAGACCGAACCGGCCACGAAAACTCCGGCGACAACTGATGTCGATACCGCGCTCGACAAAGAAGCTGCCCTCGTCGCGCGGGACGTCAAACTCGCCGTCACCGTCGGCGGCAAGGAAGACCCGCTTGAGCTGGTTGACAAGCCGATTCTCAAGTACGGCGACATCACGCGCGACAACGACCACGGCAGCGTCTGGATCTGGCAGCGCGAAGGTCGACCGCAGGCGATCATGGAGCTGTATCGCGGAGCCGGAAAAAAGTTCTGGGTGTTCGTAATGCACTCGCTGGCGGCTCAACCGATCAAGGGCAATCTCGGTGTCGGCGGTTCTCCCTGGACCCCCCGCGAGTCGGGCATGCAGTGGGCCGACTTCTCCCAGGCGCCTGCGCCGGCAGATCGCGATGCAGCGCGGCTGCGTCAGCTCAAGGATCTGGCGCAGCGGTTCAGCGCTCACGAATTCTGGGATCCGAACAACTCGCGCTTCGAACTGCGACTGCTCGTGCAGCCGGCTTACAAATACAGCATCCGTGGATCGCGCGAGCTCGACGGCGCCGTGTTTCTCTTGTGCCATGAGAACAATCCGGAAGTCGTCCTGCAGATCGAAGCAGTCAGGACCGGGGATGCCGAGCCGAAGTTTCAATATGCCCTGGCCCGCCTCGGCCATGCCGAGCTGCACGTGGCTCTCGACGGCCGCGAAGTCTGGAAGCAATCGCGGATTACGACAATGTCGCCGCTGGATCCCTATTTTCTCGTTGTGAAATAGCCCAAGCGCCGTTGACAGCTGAAGTCCCGGTCGGTCCGACGTGGCGAAACGATCGCCAGCTCTCGTCGCTTCCGATGGTTGACGCGTTCGGCCCATCTGCTATCCCTACTGTTCCCGCGGGCGGAGATATTGGGGACGGAATTGGGGAGTGATGGCCGAGCACGTCGTAATCATCGGTGGCGGACTGGCAGGTCTGGCGGCGGCAACGGCCCTGGCCGGGCGTCCGGGATTGCGCGTCACACTGCTGGAATCCCGTGCGCGGTGGGGCGGGCGTGCCAGTTCGTTTGTCGATCAGACGACCGGTGAACAGATCGACAATTGCCAGCACGTGTCCCTGGGCTGCTGCACGAACTTCCGACATTTTTGCCGGACTACCGGGACCGACCAGTTCTTCCGTCGCGAGAACGAACTGGTGTTCGTGGCCCCTGATGGCAAGTTCAGCTCAATGACAGGGGCCCCATTGCCGGCGCCGCTGCACCTGGCACCTTCATTTGCGAGATTCGGCTATCTGTCGTGGCGCGACAAGCGGTCGCTGGCGGGCGGTTTACGCGCGCTGGCGCAAACCGACCCGGCGGCCTGCCAGGGGGAGTCGTTTCTTGACTGGCTGAAAGCTCACGGCCAGACTTCCGCCGCCATCGATCGCTTCTGGCACGTTGTTCTGGTGAGCGCCCTGAGCGAAACGCTCGATCGCATTGACGTGGGGCATGCGAGAAAAGTTTTCGTCGACGCATTCCTTGCCAATCGCCACGGGTGGGAGATCTGGCTTCCGACCGTGCCGCTCGATGAACTGTACGGAGACCGGATCGAGGCCTGGTTCGCCGAGCGGAACGTGGCGACTCGCCTTCAGGCCGGAGCAAAGCGCGTGGTTGTTGAAGCGGTCGCAGACCCGGCCCGGCCCCGAGCGACCGCTGTCGAACTGCGCTCGGGCGAAATCGTCGATGCCGATCACGTGATCCTGGCCGTGCCGCAGAATCTGGTGCTGGGCCTGCTCCCCGGCGACTACCAGTCCCATCCGCAACTGGCGGGAATCAGTCAACTCGAGACGGCACCGATTTCGAGCGTGCATTTGTGGTTCGATCGGCCGTTTACCGAACTGCGGCACGCGACATTCGTGGGGCGGATGAGCCAGTGGCTGTTCAACCGGTCGGCGATCCAGCGGGGACCGGGGACCGGGGACCGGGGACCGGAGACCAGTGCCTCGTCTGATTCCGAACGGTTCTACTATCAGGTTGTCATCAGTGCGTCGCGGGACGTGCTGGCACTGGGGCAGGAGGGGGCGATCGCAGCGGTTGTGGCCGAACTCGCTGAGATCTGGCCGGCGGTGAAGTCGGCGCGGCTTGTACATTCGCGGCTGGTGACTGAGCACAAAGCAGTCGTTTCGATGCTGCCGGGAGTCGATCGTTTGAGGCCGGTGCAGCAGTCGCCGATCGTCAACCTGCAACTGGCCGGTGATTGGACGCAGACCGGCTGGCCGGGAACGATGGAGGGGGCCGTTCGCAGTGGTTACCTGGCGGCTGAAAACGTGCTGGAACACTGCGGTGTGGGGGGAAAACTGGTGCAGCCCGATTTGCCGGTGGCGCCGCTGTCAAAACTGCTGTTCGGTTTGTAAACTTCCGGTGCGGCGGACGTGGCCTTCAGCACGGCACCCGGTTTTTCCATTCAGGTTCGATGCCTTCCCGTTCCTATCGCAGTGCAACTCTGGGGCGAGCCGTCCAGCGACCGATTCGCCTGACGGTGGCGCTGCTCGTGCTGATCACACTCATCGGCACGGCCGGGTTCAAGTTTTTCGCCAAGAATGCGGATGCCAGTTGGATTGATTGCCTGTTCATGACCGTGACCACGATGACGACGGTCGGTTACGGCGAGGTCGTCGAACTGGGGCAGGCGGGGCGGGTCTTTGTCGTCGTTTTTCTGATGGCAGGATTCGCCGTATTCACGTTCGGAGTCCTGGAACTCGGGCAGTGGCTGTTCAGTCCGGAGACGCGGAATTTTCTGGAGAAGCGACGCATGGAAAAGAGAATTCAGGAGTTGAAAGGTCATTTGATCGTCTGCGGATTCGGCCGCATGGGCTGGACGATCTGCGAACACCTGCACGAACGGGGCCGGGAGTTCGTGGTCATCGACACCGACGAAAACGCTCTTCGCACCGGCTGCCCGGAACGGAACTGGCTGTACGTCGTGGGAAATGCGTCGGACGACGCCGTGCTGATGCAGGCCGGGATCTCGCGGGCCCGCTCCCTGGCAACGGTCCTGCCGACCGATGCCGACAACGTATACGTCACCCTCACGGCACGGTTGCTCTCGCACAAGCTCGAAATCATCGCCCGGGCCAGTGAGGAAGAGGCGGCCCTCAAGCTGGAGCGGGCTGGCGCCAATCGCGTCGTCAGCCCCTACAGCACCGGCGCCCAGAAGATCGCCCGCTTCATGCTCAATCCCAACATCGAAGACTTTCTCGAAATCGCCGATCACAAGGGGCAGGATCTCGAGCTGGCCGATGTCCAGGTCTCGGCCGACAGTCCCTACGTCGGCAAGAAGCTGATGGAAACAAACCTGCGGGACGCCGGCGTAATGATCGTCGGCATCCGCCGACGCAACGGCGAGCGACTGATGCCCCCGCCGGGGAACGCGGTGATCGAGGCGGGAGACTGCCTGTTTGCCTTTGGGAGCACGGCCGCCGTCAACCGCATGATCGGTGAAGCGAGCGAAGAAGAAGGTGATTCGGGGCAGGTGGGATCGCAGTCGATCGAATTCCGGAATTAGTCCGCGGGGCGCACCACGCTGCGCATCCCGGTTTCACAGGAAGAATTTCAGCACCCGAGGCCAGAGGACACATGGCGGATCCTGGAGATGAAGTTCAATTGCCACCGCTGACTTCGCTCAGTGCGGCCCAGCGGCGTGTGCTGGGGACCATGATCGAAAAGGCGCTGACCGTCCCCGAGTCGTATCCGCTCACGCTCAAGGCGCTGACGACCGGCTGTAACCAGAAAAGCGCGCGGCATCCCCTCACCAACTACCAGGAAGACGACGTCGAAGAGACGATTGGCCAGTTGCGAGAGCTGGGGCTGGCGGCAGTCGTGCACACCGAGTCGGGTCGGACTGAGCGGTATCGGCATTATGTGCGCAAGCGCTTCAGCATGCTCTCTGAGCCGCAGGTTGCCGTGCTCGGGGAGCTTCTGCTGCGAGGCAGGCAACCGATGGGGGAGCTGCGCAGCCGCGCCGCACGGATGGCTCCCGCAGGCTCGCTCGACTCACTCGAGCAACTGCGGACCGAACTGACCGGCCTGATGGACTTGAAACTCGTGCAATCGGACGCGCCGCTCGAACGGCGCGGGGTCGAAATCGATCACAACTTGTACGAGGCGCGTGAGGGGCAGAAGATGACTCCCCGCACCTCGTTCGACGACGAACCTGCGCCGACCGCGGCAGCTCCATCAGGAAGCTCAGCGCCCGTAGCGAGGCTGGCGCCCACTGCTCCGCCGCCGGGATCGGACCTGCTGCTCAATCGCATTTCAGCACTGGAAACGGCTTGCGCTGTCCTGCAAGGGGAGAATCGCGAATTGCGGGAGCAAATCGAAGAATTGCGCAATTCGCTGGCCGACCTGCGCCGGGCGCTGGGAGCGTGAGAACGCAAATCGGGGATCGCGCTAATGCCGTACCGTGATCGATATTAAGGTCACCATCGTGACGTAGCATAAGACCGTAAAGCCCAGCGCCCACCACCACCGACCCTTCCACCACGACCGGGCCGCGATGAAAAAAAGCGGCGCCGGGATGAGTTGTAATAGCGTGTCCCTCATTTCCTGTCCAAGGGGACGACTCCCGCGCGGTATCATCGGCAGAATGGCGATATGGAGGCAAAGCGCGAAAACCTGAAGCGTGCCGAAAATCGCCAGCAGACCGGCGGGAATAACTCTCCAGCGAAGCCCAGTGGATGTGGAGTTCTGAGTGGGAGGGGCTTCGCCACATTGCGCGCAGATTGACTGTCCCAGGGGAATGCTTGCGCCGCACATTGGACAGTCGCTCGCCACAATGATCGCCTCATGGATGAAATCAACGAATCGTTACGGCCCCTTCCAGCGGGCCGCATCAATGATGGACCACAGATGAATGACCCAGCCCATTAGAATCCACCACAGGATCGCGGCTAGAACGAAGTGGATCAGTGCCGTCAGCGGGCGTCCTTGGATCAGTTGCCCAAGTCCAGGGATGAAAAAGCTGGCGAGTGCCGCGATAACGTTTCCCGTGGACCCCTGACCGCTCATGGGCAGCTCGCTGGATCAATGCCTGGAATTCGAAGCGCGAAACGGAATTTGCAATTTGCCATTGCCGCGTTCCGCGGCGTCGAATGATTTCAATCGCGGTCCGCCCAATACGATGTCCGCCGACGTGCATGGGCGACGGCAATGATGACGATTTGCGTGTCTGTTTGGCGATAGATGACTTGGTACGGGAACGTCGTCAGAAGATGCGATCGATGTCTTTTGCCGAGCGGGTGCCACCGCGACGGTGCGTCAATGATTTCTTGGAGCGCTGACTCGAAAGCCTGTTCGAAGGCGGCCGCTGCTGTCTCGCTGCGGCTGTGGTACCAGGAGTAGGCGTCTGCATAATCCTCCTTCGCGCCCGGATGAAAGAAAACCTCAGGCATGAGGTTGTGCTCGACGGCGGGCACGTTCCTTCACTTCGTTCCAGGGAACCAAATGGGCCGTTCCCGAATCGATTTCAGTCGAACGTCGTTCGATCTCGGCAAGGAGTGCATCGTCGAGCGGTGCGGCATCGTCGGGCTCGAGAGTGGAAATCAACGCATCAACGAGTTGCACGCGATCCGCCTCGGGCAGCAGGATTGCGGCCTGCAATACTTGCTGGAGGTCTTTTGTCATGGGCAATTCCTCCTGGGGGGTCCTACAGCTGCCCGCTGTAGCGCACGAATGCTTCGAGGGCGTAGTATTCGGGCAACCCGAGCTGGTTGTAGATGGCCGCTGTGTGCTTGGTGCGGTCTTCCGCGCGGACCCAGAATTCGCGCGTGTCGGCACCGGGAAACAGCGGCGCGTCTTTCTGTGATTCGTGCCGGAAGATCGCCTGTTTCTTCCGTTCGACCAGTTCCGGGCTCAAGGGGACGGCCCGCTCGATTTCGTGCGGCTCGTATTCCTGCCAGGCGCCGCGATACAACCAGACTTCGGGAACAAGCCCCTCGGCGATGACGCAGTCCAGCGCCTGGACGACAGCCCGGGCGCACATCCGATGCGTGCCGTGCGGGTCAGACAGATCTCCCGCGACATAAATCTGCGAGGGATTCAGTCTGCGGAGCAGATCGGCGATGATCTTGACGTCGGCGTCGGTGATCGGCGCCTTCTCGACCTTGCCGGTCTGGTAAAACGGCAAGTTGAGGAAATGCAGCTTGTCGGCCGGGACCCCGGCCGTGACCGCGGCGGTCGTGGCCTCGGTCTGGCGGATCAGGGCTTTGATCTGCTGGACTTCAATCAGATCGGGAGCGCCCGGCTTCTTGTTGGTGATCGCTTCCCGCATGCGGTGGTCGAGTTCGCGCGTACGGTCGGTTTCCAGGCCGAACAGCCCGTTCATCTGCCGCACGAAATCGATGTGCCGCAGCGCGTCGTGATCGAACACCGCCAGGCTGCCGCTGGTCTGGTAGGCGATATGCACGTCATGCCCCTGATCGGCCATGCTGATCAGGGTGCCTCCCATCGAAATGACGTCGTCGTCCGGGTGCGGACTGAAGACGACCACGGTCCGCTTCTGCTCGCCCGCGGGTTTTGTACACAGGCCATTGAGCAGGCAGTCGAAGACCCGCTGGCGGATCGCTTCGATCGGGCCTTTCTCGCGGAGCAGTTCGTGCAGGTGATGTTCCATGAAATCACCGCGGCACAACCGCTGCAGGGGTTTGCCCGCCTGCTGGGCCAGCCAGATCACGGCCCGCTTTTCGAGTTTCGGCGTCCAGTTGACCCGGCCCGCGAGCCAGGGAGTCTCGACGGCGGTCAGCCGCCCGGCGGCCGCCTCATCGACGACGAACACGGCATGCGGGTGCTTCTGCAGAAAGCTGGCGGTGACTTCTTCAGAGACGTCCCCTTCAACCGCCTCGCGGACGATCGGCGCTTTGTGTTCGCCGAGCGCCATGATGATGATCTTGCGGGCTGAAAGAATCGAATCGACTCCCATCGTCACGGCCTGCAGGGGAACGTTCTCTTCCCCGAAGAAACTGCTGGCGGCATCCGAGCGGGTTTGCGGATCGAGGGTGACCAGGCGCGTCTGGCTGTTGCGGGAACTGCCCGGCTCGTTGAAGGCGATGTGCCCCGTGCGGCCGATTCCCAGCAGTTGCAGTTGAATTCCGCCGACCCGTTCAATGGCCCGCTCGTACTCTTCGCAGAACGCGTCGACTTCTTCGGGGGGCAGATCGCCCCGGGGAATGTTGATGTTCTCTTCTGGAATGTTCACGTGATCGAAGAAGTTGGCCCGCATCCAGCGATTGTAGCTGTGAATGGAAGTCGGCGCGATGGGATAGTATTCGTCGAGATTGAAGGTGATCACCTGCGAGAGGTCGAGCCCCTCCTCGCGGTGCAGTCGAATCAGCTCGCGGTACACGCCGATGGGGGTCGAGCCGGTCGGCAGGCCCAGGACGGTCGGAACCCCGGCTGAATTGTTCTCGCGAATCAGTCCTTCGACGACGAGCGCCACGTGCTTGTCGACTTCGGCTGCGTTGTGCAGCATCAGTGTCGGAATCTTCGTATTGCGTAAATATTGCGACGAGGAGGTTTTCGGCCGCGGGGGCGTGCGGAGAGTAGTCATGGGGCGAGACGCCTTCGTATAATCGGCCCGCGGACGGGGTATTCCGTGGGGCACTGTGGGTTCGTTCTCCATCATCATATCAGACTGCCTGTCAGGCGAGAATTCAATGGATTTCAGCGGCACAGCGAAGCGGATTCTGGCGATTCATGCGCATCCTGACGACATTGAGTTCCAGTGCGCCGGTACGCTGGCCCGTTTGAAGCAGGCGGGCTGCCAGATTACCGTCGCGACCATGACCGCCGGCGACTGCGGCAGTGCCGAACTCGCTCCTGCCGAGATCTCCCGTGTCCGGCGGGGAGAGGCCCGGGCGGCGGCCGCCCTGCTTGGGGCCGATTGTCAGTGTCTGGAGTTCCCCGACCTGGGGATCGTCCACGACAATGACGGGCGCCGGCGCGTGACCGAAGCCATCCGCCGGGCCCGGCCCGACATCGTCCTGACGGCTCCGCCGGTGGACTACATGTGCGATCACGAGATGACGAGCCGGCTGGTGCGCGACGCCTGTTTCGCCGCCTCGGTTCCGAACTACAGCACCCGGCAGTGGGAACCGGCTCCGACGATCGCGAAAATTCCGCACCTGTACTACGTTGACGCCATTGAAGGGATCGACTACTTCGGAAACGCCATCCGGCCCGAGTTCATCGTCGATGTCTCATCGACATTCGAGCTGAAGCTCAAGATGCTCGCCTGCCATGCCAGTCAGCGCGACTGGCTCCTGAAGCAGCACGGAATCGACGAGTACCTGGAAAGCTGCAAAAAGTGGAGTGCCAAGCGCGGAGCCGAGATTGGCGCGGCGTTCGGCGAAGCGTTTACGCAGCACAAAGGGCACCCGTACCCGCACGACAACCTGCTGCAGGTGCTGCTGGCAGCAACGTGACACCAGGGGCCAGTTGTTTCGGGGACAAAGTCACTTGCGGGACAGGACTTCGAGCCGCGCGAGCAGCATGCGGAGTCTGTCGAGGACGGTGTCGCGCCGCTCGAATTCCCGGCCCTGCAGGCAATGCCAGTCGAGCCAGGTCATTCCACTCAACAGCACGGCACTCTGGTCAAAGATTTCAACGAGGGCCAATTCGTCGAGTGTCAGCGGACGGACTTCCTGATAACTCTTGAGGCCGGCGTCCCAGGCGCAGCCGTCGTCACCGACCAGGCTTCCGAGCAGCCGAGCCAGATCGGTCGCGACGCTGTCACTGCGGGCGCCGTTCGGATCAATCAGCCCCGTCACTCTGTCACCAGTAAACAGCACATGGTCGTGCCAGATATCCCGCAGGCACGGCTGAATGCGGACACCCGTGCTAAGGCCAAGTTTGACCCGGCCGGCGATTCTCGGAGCAAGTGTCGTGAACCGGTCGAGCAGGGATCGTCCCAGGTCGGCGAAGTCAGGCCAGCTCGAGGAATTCAGTCGGAGTCTGAGCTCTTCGCACGCGGGGCGATTCCAGCGGCCAATCTCGCGCAGGCGTTCGGCCAGTCCGGAGGACGAGGCCGATCGGGCCGAGTAGAACCAGCGGGATTCCGAATCGTGAGGCACAAAGTCTGCCGCTGCCTGATGCCAGCGGCCCACACACCCGATGGCAGCGGCCAGTCGGGCCTGATCGGGATTCTTGGAAAAATCGGCAACTCCCGGCATCCATGGCTCGAGCTGCCAGATCAGCCCTGCGTCTTCGACGAATGTAGTCCCCTCGAGCGTGTGCTCGGGCTGTGCGACCTGCGTGAGGCCGCGTGAGTGCACGTGAGCGACAAGCCGGTGCAAGCCCGACAGGCGGTTGGCGTCGATCGCGGCCGCGTCTGTCGCCCGGAGCGCGTAAGCCCCGCCCGCGGTTTCGAGCTTCCAGATCCGGGCACCGCTGAAGCCCCCGGTAATCGGCACGGCTTGTTGAGGTTCCGCCCGGCATGCGGCGGGGTACCGCTGCAGGATTTCGCCCAAATCAGGAATTTGCGCCTGAGGAATCAACTGCGGAGCCCATACCGGTTCTGACGATTAGAGGATGCTTTGCCTGAACTGCCAGTTTGCCCAGACATGACAGTTTAACCGAGAAGTTCGCCAATCGCCGCAAGCCGTGCGCGCGGCTCGACCGAATTTTTCGTTTCCGGGAATTCAATCAATTGACAGAGCCCATCATGCAGGCTTACAAAGGATGGAACGTGAATTTGTCTGCGATCCGCGGTTGACGCGGTCACAGCCCATCCCGTCGCTCGCCGAAGGTCATCTCATGAGAATCCACGCTGTGAAATTGTTCGCGACGGCCATTTTGTCGACGGCCGCGTTTGCATTTGCCTCGGCTTCCACCGAAGTCGAAGCCTGCTGCGGACTGTGGAACTGCCTGTTTGGCTGGTGTGGTGGATGTGGACCGCGAGCCTGCTATCGGCCGGCGTACCCGTGTGCTCCCAGCGGTTGCTCGTACGGACCATCGGCTTGCAATTCCTGTGCGCCGTGCGCGACGACCTGCTCGCCGTGTGCAGCCGTCGCCTGCGCCCCCTGTGCTACGGGTGACTGTGGCGTCGGTGCCTCATCGACCAGTTCTCCCACCGCGCCGGCTCCCGAAGCGAACGATAACTGGCAACGCAAGCGGACGTACGCCCCCGGTGCGGGAGGCTCGTCGGGCACCGAATTGGGAGATCCGGGTCGCCCCGCCGGCTCTGGTTCCCGCAACACGGATACCGATGCCGACCGTTTGCAGGGACAGGACTCCGCAGGTGGTTTCCAGAAGCCAGTCCGCACGACCGACGAAACCGACGATGAAAACGACGTGACTCCCGCGGCGAACAAAGTGAAGCCGGGACGCAAGAGCCCGCCCCTCGACAAGGCGAACGATGATCAGGGTTCGACTCGTCCCGTGACGATCAACCTCGACGAGAAAGTCGCCTGGCGGACCGCTCCGGCGCGGACCCGTCTCGACATCCATCCCCGAGCCATGAATGCCCGGCTGGTCCGGGTACCGGCGTATCCCAAGTCAGACTGGATGCCGGTTGAAGGCGAGTCGAAGATCGCGAAGAACTGAACCCAAGGCGGGTCATTTTCGCGGCGGGTCAGGCGACGTATAATCGGCGGTATGCTGAACGCCGACGTCGTCAAGATCTTCGAAGAACTGGCCGACCTGCTCGAGATTCAGAACGCCAATCCGTTCCGGGTCCGCGCATACCGGAACGCGGCGCGGACGCTGGGGGACCTCCCCGAGTCGCTGGCCGATATCGCCGCCGATTCGAGCCGCAGCCTCGAAGACTTGCCGGGGATCGGCCACGATCTGGCGGCGAAGATCAAAACGATCCTCGACACGGGGAGCCTGCCGCAGCTCGATGAGCTGCGCTCCGAAGTGCCGCGGGGTGTCGTGGACATGCTCCGCATTCCGGGACTGGGCCCTAAAAAAGCCGCGACGCTGTTCAAGGAGCTGTCGATCACCAGTCTCGACATGCTCAAAGCGGCTGCCGAATCGGGAGCTGTCGCGGGCCTCAAGGGATTCGGCGAAAAGACTGCAAAGACGATCCTGGAGGGGCTGGCGCACCTGGCCCAGTCGGGAAGCCGGATGTATTTCGCCGAAGCGCAACCGCTGGTGGAGCAGATCCTCGCCGACCTGCGCGGGTTGCCGGGCGTCACGCAGGCCGAAGTCGCCGGCAGCTACCGGCGACGCCGGGAAAATGTGGGAGATCTCGACGTCCTCGTCACGTCGCACGACGCGTCCCTTCCAATGGACCATGTGGCTGCGCACCCTCTGGTCGAAAAAGTTCTCGCGCGGGGCGACACAAAGCAGCGTGTCCGCCTTAAGGCAGG
>Ga0137463_1000122_pt1 | contig 30700 bp, 22 predicted proteins | sample EasRivERMGT800_2_FD_102333 | JGI IMG/M metagenome (GOLD analysis project Ga0137463, IMG submission 102333) | Soil microbial communities from meander-bound floodplain in the East River, Colorado, USA - East River MetaG ERMGT800_2 | ecosystem: Environmental > Terrestrial > Soil > Floodplain ...
GCTCCCTTCAGTCAGGCGATCGAAAAACGCACGGCTGAACACGTGCATCGCAGTGCTGCCTGCCCAGAACCGCAACTGGCCGTCGGCTTCGCGCTGGGCGGCGACGTCGGCGGGAAGATCGCTGTATTCGATGATCTGCGAACGGCCATCGACGTCGGCCACCACTCCCATCCGCTCTTCGGGGGAGAGCTTGGCGACCACCTTGGTCGAGACCTCGCTCCCGTGCTGCGCGTGAAACCCGAGGAAGGCGGGATCGCAAACGCGGGCCAGCGGGTTATCGATCTGGTGATAGTAGAGGAAGTCGATCCCGTCCCGACGCATCGCTGCGAGCAACTTCGACCGCTCGAGCGCCGTGAGCAGGCCGCCGTGCCCATCGGGATTAAGGGCCAGTTCGTGCTTCGACGCGAGCAGCAGCTTTCCCGTCTGCCGATCGACGGCCGGCATCCGGCCCTGCCGGAAGAAGTGCACCCGCGCCGGATCGAGCCCGAAGAACCGGTGCCGCTCGAAGAAAGAAACGGTTTCGGCGTGCGTGGCGTGACTGGTCATCACGTAATACGGAATCGGGCGGCCGGCGCGCTGCGCCCGGGCGACGACCTGTTCGGCCAGCAACTGGAAGAGGGTCTTGCCGCTGACCGGCCCGATCGGAAACTCTCCCTTGGGATGCGGGAACCCGAGGCGTGTCCCCTCGCCGCCGGCGACGAGGATCACGCCGACGCGCCCCGCGTTCAGCAGTTCATTTCCGGTCGCGCGAGCGGCAGCCCAGGCGGCCTGGTCGGCGTCATTGGCCGGAACGCGAATCAGGTCACCAGGGGGCCGGGCGCGGCGGGCCTGTTCGGCGGGGGATTCCCCGGCTGGACCACCCGAGGTGAGATCGCGATACAGGGCTGCGACTTGCCGCAGATCGACTTCGGCCAGTTGGTCGGTAAGCAACCGGCGCTCGTCGGCATTCAGTTCGTCCCACCACCGCACAAGGTGCGCCTGGCCGTGCTGCCTCAGTTGTTCGAGGAGGGGAGCGCTGGCTGGTTCGGGCATGTCGAGATTCCGATTCATCCGGCAACGGCGAAACCGGAACAATCCAGCCCGACTGGCCCCGCCCGGTCGCAGGCGCCTATTGGCTTTGAACCATCAGGAGGGCGCTGTACGCAACGACCGACACCACCAGAGCCGTGGCGAAGTAGAGAACGCGGCGTGCCAGGTCGACCCTGCTGCGGGCGATCACCTGGCAGATCAGCGAGACGAAGGCGACCAGCCCGAACTTGAAGTAAATTACGCCGTCGAAGCCCCAACTATCCAAGAAATAGCGGGCCACCGGGTTGGACTCGACGAACAGCAGGTGGCTGGCAACGCTGGCGTGATTGATGAGGAAATTCGTCATCAGCACGTCGAGCGTGCTGGCCAGGATGAAGAGCCGCGTTTCTCCCTCGAGCGGTAACCCTTCGAACAGCATCGCATACAGGGAACGTGGTTCCGGCGGCCGATCGTCGTGGGAGATTTCTTTCATGGGCTAACGACCTTCCCTGGATGCAAAGAAATGCAGACGCGCATCGCAAATTCCATAAATAACGATTTTGGTCAGTTGTTGCAAGATTTTTATGGGTGACACCGCGCGTATTTCTCCGGAATTTGCGTGCTCGCGATCGGGAGGGTCGGACGACGCGTCTTCACAATTCATCTTCACAATTCGAGACGTGATCGTCTTCACAATTGTTCGAAGAGAGTTCCGCGAAGACAAGAGCGCGCAGCGCGGGATAGAAACGCGCATCGAGCGAATGTTTTGTTCAGCCCGGAGGCGGAGCCGCCAACTTGTTTAACCCCGAGCCAGCGGCGAGGCCCCGTCACGAAAGACTATCGCAGTCCGTAACCTCTTAAACGCCTGCTTGCCTGTCCCTGTCGCAGCTGTCAGCCCGAAACCCACTCAAGGCTCCAACTGCGTCCCGCCTCGCCGCTGGCTCGGGGTTAAACGATGCAACGGGGACCACCTGGCTGATCGACCAGGTCACGTCCCGCGGACGATTTTCAGTCCGGGGATTGCTTCCTGGAGCTTCTTGACCCCTTCGTCGGTCACCTTGGTCTGCCACAGATAAATCGACTTCAGCTTCTTGAGCCCTTCCAGACTGGCCAGACCGGGGTCGCCAATTTCCGTTCCGTACAGGTTGAGGTATTCGAGGTTTTCCAGCCCCTTCAACGCTTCCAGCCCCTTGTCGGTGATCTTGGTCTTCTCGAGGTGCAGCCGCACGAGGGTCTTCTGGTCGGCGATGAAGGGGAGCGCGTCGTCGCCGATTTCGAGACCCCGCAGGTTGAGGTGCGCCAGCCGGGGGAGTTCCTTGAGGGGCGCGAGCTGCTCGGCGGTGGTTTTGGGAGCGGCGGTGATAAAGCTGACGTCGAGGCGGTTGTCGTTCTGGGCGATCTCCAGGACGAGCGCTCCGGTCTCCTTGATTTTGGCGATCGCTTTCTTCTCGGCCTCGGTGTCTTCGCCCCGAACCTGCCCGATGAGAGCCCCGACCAGTGCTGCCGCCACGATCAAAGTGCGCATAGCAATCTCCTCCAGGTGCGAACTACCAGATGACGCCTGACAAATCGACGAATGGATGTCCCCCAATTCTAATCGAGACGCGTCGGGATGCCACGGTTTGGGAGGGGATCGGCAAAGTCGGCGGGGCAATTCCCGTCGGCACCAGACTGCCCGAAAGTGCGGCGATTGCGGGCGTTGTCGCCCGAACATCACGCAACAGATGTCCACATCGAGTCGCGCAGCCGTTCCGCGCGCTGTGACCGGGAGGGGCGGCCGCCCGACCTCAAGGCGCGCATCTGCCTTGCCAGATTTGACTTGAGTGGCCTCGTTTGCGACGCCCGGACAACCGGCCGAAGCCGACGATCGAGGCATAGGTATTGCAGGAAATTGCAAATTGAGGAATAATTCCCCGTGGTCTTCGTTGGCCCGACGGCAGGACTTACGTTTGACTGATGACGATCACGGTGGATTGTCGCCGGAACGATGACCGGGCTTCCACAGCCCGGTCTGCCAAAATCCCTTATTCACAATCAGGTGATTGGCCATGGATGGTCACCCCTCCCCGCTGTGTTTTTCCCCGCGGAAAATGCAGGCGTGGCGTTTCAGCCTGCGCCTTCCGCGCCGAAGATCCGGCGGATGGAAGAGACGGTGGAAGGGTTTCCAGCCTGCCCCTTGAAAAGGAGAGTGTGTCGTGGGAGACGGACGCGCGATTCTGAATCAGATCAGCGAACGCAAGAACCCCGAGACCTACCGTCACGAGCACTGGGAGGGCTCGTTCACCGATTATCTCGACATCGTACGGACCCGGCCGTGGGTCACGCGCAACGCCTTCCAGCGGCTGTACGACATGGTCATCTCGCACGGCAGCGACCCCGTCGAGGGGAGCAAAGATAATCTCGTTCGCTATTCGTTCTTCGACGATCCCGATAACAACGGCCGCGACGCCATTTTCGGCCTGACCAAGCCCTTGATGGAGCTGGTCAACGTGTTCAAGAGCGCCGCCCTCGGCTACGGCAGCGAACGCCGGGTGCTGCTCTTGCACGGGCCGGTCGGCAGTTCCAAGAGCACGATCGCCCGGCTGCTCAAGCGCGGGCTCGAGCGCTACAGCCAGACCGAGGCCGGGGCGTTCTACTCGTACGGCTGGAAAGAGGCCGACGGGAAGATCACCTGGTGCCCGATGCGGGAAGAACCGCTGCACCTGGTTCCTCAGGATGACCGCGTCGCGGTCGCTGCGTCGCTCAGCGATGGACAGTCGAAAGATTCCGAAGCGCACCGCATCGAGATCTCGGGGGACCTGTGCCCCCTGTGCCGGTTCATGTACAACGAACGGCTCCGGGTTGCCGACGGCGACTGGACGAAGGTGATGGAAGATATCGTCGTCCACCGCGTGTTTCTCTCTGAGCAGGATCGGGCCGGCATCGGCACGTTCCAGCCCAAGGACGAAAAGAACCAGGATTCGACCGAACTCACCGGCGACATCAACTACCGCAAGATCGCCGAGTACGGGAGCGAGAGCGACCCGCGGGCCTTCAACTTCGACGGCGAGTTCAACATCGCCAACCGCGGGCTGATCGAGTTCATCGAAGTGCTGAAGCTCGACGTGGCCTTCCTGTACGACCTCTTGGGGGCGTCGCAGGAACACAAGATCAAGCCCAAGAAGTTCCCGCAGACCGACATCGACACGGTGATCATCGGGCATACGAACGAGCCCGAATACCGCAAGCTCCAGTCGAACGAGTTCATGGAAGCCTTGCGCGACCGCACGGTGAAGATCGACGTTCCTTACGTGACGAAGCTCAGCGATGAAATCAACATTTACGAAAAGGACTACAACAGCCAGCGCGTGCGCGGCAAGCACATCGCCCCGCACACCGTGGAAATGGCGGCAATGTGGGCCGTCCTGACCCGGCTGGAGGAGCCCAAAAACGCCGGCCTCACCGTGCTGCAGAAGCTGAAGCTCTACAACGGCAAGACGCTGGCCGGTTTTACGCAGGACAACGTCGATCAGCTCCGGACCGAAGCACGATCCGAGGGGATGCAGGGAATTTCGCCCCGCTACGTGCAGGACAAGATCTCCAATGCCCTCGTGGCCAACGCCAAGTCGAGCAACCTGAACCCCTTTATGGTGATGAATGAGCTGGAAAACGGCCTCAAGCACCATTCGCTGATTCCCAGCGAAGAAACGCGCGAAGCCTACCGGCAGCTCATCCAGGTGGTGAAAAACGAGTACACCGACATCGTCAAAAACGAAGTGCAGCGGGCGATCGCCGCCGACGAAGAGGCGCTGTCACGGCTGTGCTCGAATTACATCGACAACGTGAAGGCGTACACGCAGAAGGAGAAGGTGCGAAACAAGTTCACCGGCCAGTCGGAACAGCCCGACGAGCGGCTGATGCGCTCGATCGAGCAGCGGATCGACATCCCCGAGTCGCGCAAGGATGACTTCCGCCGCGAAATCATGAACTACATCGGCGCCCTGGCGCTGGACGGCAAGACGTTCAACTACAAGACGAACGAACGGTTGCAGAAGGCGCTCGAACTCAAGCTGTTTGAAGACCAGAAAGACACGATCAAGCTCACCAGCCTGGTCTCGAACGTCGTCGACAAAGACACGCAGGAGAAGATCGACATCGTCAAAGGCCGGCTGATCCGCGATCACGGCTACGACGAAGAATCGGCGACCGACGTCCTGCAATACGTCGCCAGCATCTTCGCCCGCGGCGACGCCAAGAACACCAACTGAGATAAATGTCGAATGTCGAATGACGAATGACTAAGGAATGACGAAGTTCGAATGACGAACTGGGGCAGCGTGTCATTCGTGTATTCTTGGGAATCCGATAGGCCCAACGGGGAAAGATTCCAACCGCCGGAACGCGATCAATTCAACAAGGGAATTTCGCCCCGTAGCGGCTGGTTCAGAAATGTGTGGCTGAAGCGAGGGAAACGCCTGCGGAATGGTAACCAGGGACTTTCCATTCGGCGCCGCGGCTGTGTTGATTGCACTTTATCTCACCGTCTACGGTGTTTTGCGGTGGAACGGCGAGCTTGTGTATGGCGTGAAATATGGTTTCGCGCTGAGGGATCGAAGGGATTGCTCGACAGTGGAGGTTGTCGCCAATCGGAACGATCAAAAAAGCGGTTTGCGATGGGAAGACAGAGATTTGATTGGCCGATGTGTCGAATTGGGTTTCTTCCCACTCTGTCAGGTGGAAGCGTCGGTTCGGCAAATGCTGGGACGCGCGGGGTTCGGTTATCCGCAATCGTCCATCGAATACATCATCACATCGGTCGATGAAGAACTATGCATTTCACTGCCCGAACGATAGGGGGCCCTTCGCGCTGATCGTCATTCGGATTTCGTCATTCGTCATTGATTAGACATTCGTCATTAGACATTAGGCATTAACCCCGTGAGGCACTCGTGGCCCGCGCCATCGATCACGACCAGCAGCGCTTCAAGCAGATTGTGCGGGGGAAAGTCCGCCAGAATCTGCGGAAGTACATTACACACGGCGAAATGATCGGCCGGCAGGGGCGCGAGTTCGTCAGCATCCCCATTCCCAACATCGAGATCCCCCACTTCCGCCACGGCGACAAAGGCTCAGGAGGGGTCGGACAGGGAGACGGCGACCAGGGATCCCCGATCGGCAAAGGGCAGGACGATGGCGACGGCCAGGGGCAGGCGGGAGATCAGCCCGGCGGCCACGTCCGCGAGGTCGAAGTCTCCCTCGAGGAACTGGCTGAAATGCTCGGCCAGGAACTCGAACTCCCCCGCATCGAGCCCAAGGGAAAAAACACGATCTCGGCCGAGAAAGACAAATACAGCAGCGTCCGGCGGACCGGGCCCGAATCGCTGCGGCACATGAAGCGGACGTATAAGCGCGCACTGCGGCGGCTGATCGCGTCGGACGATTACGATCCCGAAAAGCCGATCATCATCCCCACCCGCGAAGACCGCCTGTACCGGAGCTGGAAAACGACGACCCAGCCCGAAACCAACGCCGCCATCATCTACATGATGGACGTTTCCGGCTCGATGACCGACGAACAGAAGGAAATCGTGCGGATTGAAGCGTTCTGGATCGACACCTGGCTGCAGAGCCAATACGACGGGATCGACGTGCGTTACATCATTCACGACGCCGTTGCCAAAGAGGTTGACGAAGAGACGTTCTATCACACTCGCGAGAGCGGCGGGACGCGGATTTCGTCGGCGTACAAAGTGGCCCGCGACATTATCCATCAGGATTTCACCCCGGCCGACTGGAACATTTACTGCTTTCAGTTCTCGGATGGCGACAACTGGGGGGAAGACAATAAATCGTGCATTGACCTGTTGGCGCAGGACATTCTCCCGCACACGAACCTGTTCTGTTACGGGCAGGTGGAAAGCCCCTATGGATCGGGGGAATATATCCGCGAGCTGCGCCGCATCCAGGAATCGTGGGAGAACCTGACGCTGTCGGAAATCGACAGCAAGGAAGCGATTTATGAGTCGATTAAAGTTTTCCTGGGAAAGGGGAAGTAACGGCGCGAAGAGGCAAAGCAACTGGCTCGCTTCACGGGATAGTTGTCGATTTCCATTCAACTGCACGGATTTGAGAACCAAGACCTGATTTATGTCGACTGTATCTACCCAACGTCCGCTGCCTTCCGAGATCGCCGCCGCACAGGAGGAGATGGAAGGGCATGCGCGCGACTACGGCCTCGACTTCTTCGAGACGATTTTCGAAGTGCTCGACTACGACGAGATCAGCATGGTGGCGGCGTACGGCGGGTTCCCGATCCGCTATCCGCACTGGCGGTTCGGCGCGCAGTACGAAGAGCTGACCAAGAGCTACTCGTACGGGCTCTCGAAGATCTACGAGATGGTGATCAACACCGACCCGTGCTACGCGTACCTGCTGGCGTGCAACCCGATGCTCGACCAGAAGCTGGTCATCGCCCACGTCTACGGGCACTGCGATTTCTTCAAGAACAACGCCTGGTTCGCCCATACCAACCGCCGCATGCTCGACCAGATGGCCAACCACGCGGCCCGCGTGTCGCGGTACATCGACCGGTTCGGATACGAAGTGGTCGAGCAATTCATCGACGCGTGCCTCTCGATCGAGGACCTGATCGACCTGTATGCGCCCCACATCCGCCGCAAAGAGCCGGTGGAGCATCCGGTGACAAGCGCCCTGGCGGCGGAAACCGACGAGGACGACGACCCGCATGCCTCCTCGGGGACGAAGTTCCAATCCAAGCACTACATGGACTCGTACATCAATCCTCCCGACGTGCTGAAAGCCGAGGCCGAAGCCCGCGAACGGGAAGTTCAGGAAAAGGAGAAGAAGCGCTCGTTCCCCGACGAACCGCAGCGCGACGTCCTGTTGTTTCTGCTCGATCACGCCCCGCTCAAGGAATGGCAGGTGGACGTGCTGTCGATCATCCGGGACGAAGCGTACTACTTCGCACCGCAGGGGCAGACGAAGATCATGAACGAAGGCTGGGCCAGCTTCTGGCACAGCAAGATCATGACCCGTCACGGCCTGACCGATTCTGAGCTGATTGACTACGCCGACCACCACAGCGGCACGATGGCCACCAGCCGTAACCGCTTGAATCCGTACAAACTGGGAATCGAACTCCTCAAAGACATTGAAGAGCGCTGGAACCGCGGCCAGTTCGGACCGGAATTCGACGACTGCAGCGATGCGCACGAGCGGGCCAAGTGGGACAAACAGCTCGGCCTGGGGCGGCAGAAGATCTTCGAAGTCCGCCGCGTGCACAACGACGTGACCTTCATCGACACCTACCTGACTCCCGAATTCTGCATCAAGCAGAATTTCTTCGCCTACCGGTTCAACGAATCGACCAACTACTACGAGATCGCGACCCGCGAATTCCAGGCGATCAAGACCCAACTGCTCAACGCCCTCACAAACCACGGCCGGCCGTTCATCTATGTGAAGGATGGAAACTACCGGAATCGCGGCGAGCTGTACCTCTGGCACCAGCACGAAGGGATTGAACTCAAGCAGGATTACGCCCAGGATACCCTGGTCAACCTGCACCGCCTGTGGCGCCGACCGGTGCATATTGAGACGGTCGTCGACGAGAAGCCATCCATCCTGTCCTTTGACGGCTCCAGCCACGAAACTCGTGAAAAATGAACGAAATTGGGGTGGACAACCTGAATCCTGCGACGAATGATTGAATCAGAGAAGTTTGAAATGTTGCGTTTTCCGGGAAAGGATGCCCGTTCGGGCAAGAGGTGAACGTATGTTGCTGCACGAACAGATCACCCGCTCGCTGGCGGAGCTCAAAGGACTGGTCGCGGAAGTTCCGCAGACTGTCGGCTGGCTGGCGGAAAGCGGTCCGGCGGTCGAAGCCGATTTCACGGCAGTCGATTCGCTGGGCTGTGCATTTCGCGAGCTGCGCGTCTCGGCCGGACAGTTGGAAAATGCGCCGGTCGAAAGCTTGAGCGCGTGGGCTGCCAATCTTTGCTCGCGGGTCACGTACCTGCTGGAGCATATCGGCCCGCTGGAAGTCGATGGCGAAGCACAAACCGTGCTGATTCGTTCGACGCCCCCGGCGAAGCTCCCCGGTCAGACGACGTTCTACGAGATGCTGATTCGGGATCCGGGGGTCCTCAGCCTGCGGCGTTACACGCGACCAGCCGGTGAACCTGACCGCCAGGCGTGCGACATCCAGGTGACGCAGGAAGTGCTTGTAAAGCTCGTGCAGGACATCGTCAGCGCTCTGCCGGCCGCACCGGCTGAATGACGCGCCGGCGTCGATGTTGCCGGCAAGCTGTCTGGGCTACTCGTCGCGCATGACGAGCGCATCGGGAAGACCCACGCGGAACGAGGGGTACCGCAGCGTCAACTCCAGATCCTCCCGAAGGCGACGGTTCTGGCAGCGCTTGTTGAGCCCTGTGCCGATGGGTTCGTCGATCTTGGTTGCTCCTGCGGAGTCGCGCGCACTGACGCGGCCTGACCTGGCGGAACGGGGGAACGGATGTGGCGCCCCGATCAGAGCGGTCAGGAGGAAGTAGTAATCCCGCCGCCGGCACGGATGACCGTCGGCAACCAGGTACGTTGCACCAGGCTCGCCGCGATGCTCGCACGCCAACACGGCGGCGACCGCGTCGGTCACATGAATCAGGTTGAGCCAGGCGTCGGGATTTCCCTCGGGCGCGGTGCCGGCTCGCAGCGCCTCGATTCGGGCGACCAGCCGGCCCGGGCCGTAGATTCCCGCCAGGCGCAGGATGTTCGCCTGCGGTACCCGAGTCTTGAGGAGCTGTTCGGCTTCGAGGCAGACCTGGCCGTTGGGGGATTGCGGAGCGCAGGGGGACGATTCGTCGACCAACTCCCCGCCATCCTGTCCGTACACGCTGGTGCTCGAAATGGAGATCCAGCGCCGGACTTTCCCAGACAGTTGCTCGAGGACGTTGGCCAGCCCGTCGACATACACATCCCGCTGCGACTTTCCCGATTGCCGATCGAGCCCCACCGCGTACAGCACCGTATCGACCTCTGGGAGCCCTGTGAGAGTCGCTCGGGCGGTGACGTCGCCGACAATCGGCACCAGCCCGGCGGCGCTGAATTCGCCGGCCCGATCAGCAGAGCGAGTCAGTGCGTGGACTGTGTCTCCGCGAGCAACCCACTGCCGGGCGACGCGGCGGCCGAGATAACCACAGCCAACAATCAGAGTTTTTGAGGGCATACTGCGGATTGTAACAGGCTGCCGAAGTCTGCGAGGCGAATTTCGCAAAGTACAGTTTGGTAACGGGTGCATCTGTTATCTGGCAATGGTCTCCGCAGAACTGCCGACCGGCGCTTGACTCTCCACCGACCCCGTGTCGGTGGGACGACGACTGAATGCTAACGCGGGCGGCAATGGCCACCCAACGTGTTCCCTCTCCCTCTGGGAGAGGGTTAGGGTGAGGGCGAACGTCGTACTCGCGTTCCAGCGCCGTTTCGACGTTTTGCACGTTGTCGCGATGCGAGTGCATCTTCGTCCGGGCAGGGATCAGTCGGACGCTTACCCTCACCCCGGCCCTCGCCCAGAGGGCAAAGGCATCTACACATTGATAGTCAGCCTCACCGATCCACCTGATTCTCACGGTGAGATAACTCGTTGAACCCCGAGCCAGCGGCGAGGCCCCGTGTGAAAGGGCGTCGCCGCTGGCTCCGGGTTAAACGATCTGACCCCGACCGGCGTCTTCCAGACAGCGACATCGATCGAATCAGCCAGCCTGTCAGATCGATTCCGGATCGCGATGTGTAGATACCTTTGCCCAGAGGCAGAGGGAGGAATTCTCAGGAGCGAGTGCCCTTTAGCTTTCAGTCATCGGTTCCACCGACGCGAGGTCGGTGGGGACCCCCACTTAGCGGGTGCACCCGATGGAAACAGCCCGAGTGCCGGTAAGCACTCGGGCTGTTTGAGCCGCTATTTGCACTCAGCTTGCCTGTTCACTGGCGACGTTGCAGCAGTTCCCGCACCTCGGCGACTTCCTTGCGAAGTTGCTGGACCTGCTCGGTCAGCTCCCGAATCGACCGGTGCAATTCGTGCGGAGGAACCGGCAGCGCCAGAGGAGCGCCCGGGTCCGGCCTGGCAGCCATCTCGGCACGCCGGAGCTCGAGTTCCTTCTGAACTTTCTCGGCAGCGTTCCTCAATTCGCGAGCCTGGTCCTCCATTCCCGCCTGAGCGAGCGCATCGGCAGCCTGCTTGAGTGCCTGCACCTTTTGCGTCAGGGCCAATATCTCAGGAGTCTGCGGCAGGTAGCGGAACAGCCTGCCAACGTGTGGCACGTCTTCGAGGACGGGCACCCCGAGCGGCCGCGGTGAATCGAGAGGGGCAAAAGGGCTGAAGCCGGGCGCTTGCGGCGGCCGGGGGACCTTTTCCGTAAGGATGACGCGCCTTTGCGCCATCTCGACGGCCCGCTTGTCGGCGATCGCCAAGGCAGCTTCTAACTTGGCAATCCCCGCTGTCAACTGCTCGCGCTCGGCCGCGTTCGCTTCTGGCGTCTGCGCCAGTTTCTCCTTGAGCGCCTTCACATTCTGGGCGAGACGGTTCAGTTCATCACGCTCGGCAGCGTCGACTGCCACCCGGATCCCGTTGCTGCGGTAGAAATTGGCCCCGGGCGGCTCGGCTGGGGTAGCCATGCGCTTGTGCTCTTCGGCCAGCAGCCGATCGATCTCGGCGATTTTGGCCCCCAGCTGCGCCCGTTGTTCGCGATCCTGTTCCGGAACTTTCGCAATCTCAGTGGCGAGTTCGTGGCGGCGGGCTGCGAGGCGCTTCAATCCATCCTGTCGCTCCGCTTCCGGGAGCCGGCTCAGTTGGGTTGCCAGGCTTTCCCGCGCGCGGGTCACTTCGAGCTGGCGCTCGGCCGCCGGAGTGCTTCCATCAATGCGGGAGTGTAGCTTCTGGGAGATGATCCCGCGGTAATTCGATTCGAGAACCTGGCGCAGGGCAAGAATCGACTGCAACTTCTTCTCGGACTCTGCGGCCCTGCCTTCAGCCTGCAGTTTTTGGGCCTCGTCTTCGAGTGCCGCGATGAGCTTGGCGACGGCCGCCCGCGTCTCGGGATCAACAACTTGCATTCCGCCCATCATTCGCCTGACGGTTGCCGGTGGTCCCTTTTCGACAGTCCGGGTTTCCCTGATCTTCCCGTCTTCATTCAAAATGATCAGCTGCTCTCGCACTTCACCGACTCCCGATCCAGCGTCGGTTCCGATGTGGATTTCCACCAGTTTGCCGTCGCTCTCCACACGAGCCGTGCCGGCGGACGCTTCGTCAGCCTTCTTCACCTCGGTGGCATTGATCTTGCCGTCGATGACAATCAGGTCGGTCTCCCCCTCCTGGGCCTGAGCCGTGCTGTGGGGTATTCCAGTGCCGAGTGTGGTCAATGCCAGGCACATCATTCCAGTTGCAGTCACTCTGAACATGAGACACTCCTTAAGATCGGGAATAGGCTATAGGCAATGGGTGTATCGTATCTATCTGTTCGAAAAGGCTTTCAGGTTCTCGCGCCGCTGCTTCAGGTGCTGAAGCTCTTTCTGGATTCGATCTGCGAGCGGTCGGGCTGCGGGAAGATCGTTTTGTGCGCGGAGCAGGGGCTCGAGAGCGAATAGTTCCTGCCCGAGCCCGGCAATATTTTCGTCGAGAGTCGCCAGCAGAGTTACGACGTCGCTCGCCTGAGGCAAGGCCGGATTGTTGGCGATCGGCCCCGGACTGCGTGGTACCTGAGAGCTGACGGCCAGATTGTCACCCGGACCGGCAGGATTCACGATCCGGGCTTTCGTCTGCTCATCAGGCGTCGCAGGTGTGCCGGCGGTGGCAAAGTGCACGGCCGGAGCACACCAGACGACGAAGGCCAACGATATCCCGGCCGCGGCCAGCAGCCAGCTTCGCCGCTGTGTGCCGATCTCCGGGGGCTGGCGTGCGTCGAGCAGCAATTCGATGCGATCGACGAGACCTGTTTTTCGCCCGGTGGCGGCCAGCGTGAGATTCGACCGGCAGGCCGCCAGACGCCAGCCGGCGACTTCGGTCAGGCACCGTGCCAGGGCCAGCGGCGTTCCCGTGCGGTCGACCGCCCACCGGTCGCACAAGAATTCGGCCGCGCGCTGCCATTCCCGGCGGGCCAGATGATTGAGAGGCTGAAACGCGAGGCACGAACAGACCGCCCGGCTGACACCGAGCCAGAGCGAATCGCCGCGGACGAGATGGGCCAGTTCGTGCGCCAGGAGCGCCCGCAGCTCGTCGTGCGACAGATCAGAGATCGCCCGCTGTGGAATGACGATCGTCCAGCGGCCGATTCCGAAGGCGGCCGGTTCGAGATCGTCAGCGACCAGCAGCAGTCGAACCGAGGGTTTCCCAGGAAGCGATCGGCGGAGTTCGTCCAGGACCAGCCAGGCCGGCCCTGAGGAGAGCTCCTGACTGCCCGAGAGTTTTCGCGCCAGAACCAGCGTCTGCCACAGGCACCGCGCCAGTCCCAGCAGCATCGCAGTGGACAGGATGGCGAGCCCGAGCGTCAGCACAGTTTGCAGCGACCAGTTGATGGTACTTGCCGGGTCAGCGGGTGGGCCCGCCGGTATCAGACTGGGCTGATCCGCGGCGCTTGCCGAACGATGGCTGGAGTCAACAGGAGCTGGCTCGAATGCTCCAGCATCTCCTTCGAACGTTGCCAGACCGGCGAGGCTTTCCGCAATCGCTCCAGCGTGTTCATCGGTTTCGGTTGTCGCGTAGGACGTTCGTTGATCTTGCCGATACAGCCTGCCGGGTCTGGCATCGGGTTGAGCGAAGGTGATCGTAAAGCGCTGCAGGGTTCCTCCCGTCGTCAGAAACTGGAGCGGCGCAGTGACGACGCCCCCGACGAGGGCCAGCTTCCACAGATTTTCTCGGAGCTGATGGCCGGCCCCGCTGCGCACCCAGAGAAACAGCCCGACTCCGGCGACCAGCAGGCTGGAATGAATGAGGTACGTCGCACCCCAGGAAAGGATCGCAAGTCCCGCGGAAGAGAGGTTATCGGCCATGGCGCTCCTCCTGTTCCTTCTTGCGGATCAACGCCTTGAGACGCGTCAGTTCCTCGGCGGAAACTTCGCACCCGTCGAGCAGGTGGCTGACCATCAGCGTGACGTCCCCACCAAACAGGCGATCGGCCAGATCGGCTACCATCGAGCGGCTCACCTGCTCCTGCTTCATCGCCGGGTGATACACGAACGCCTTGGCGCCGGCCCGGTGCCCGACGTGCCCCTTGCGCTCCATCTTGGCGAGCATCGTGGCGACGGTCGTGTAGGCCAGTTCGCGCCCCTCTCCAGCCAGGATCTCGCGGACCTCGGCGACGGTGGCCGACTCCCGGTCCCAGAGGATCCGCATGATGGCCAGTTGCAGCGAGGCCAGTTGATGTTTCCTGCTCATCGATCCATGCCTCCTGAAATCGGTGTCTACTACCCAGGTAGATGGAATTTACTACTGCGGTAGATGCAAGTCAAGACGAATTGTCGTATTTTCGATTTGCAATTTCGTGAACAGGGGCAACCCGCCATAATGGGGACATGATCTCCGCATTGAACCGCGCAGTGAACCGGCCTGGATCGATCCTGCTCGCGGCACTCCTGACGCTGTTGGCAACGGCTCGCGGTGCCGACGAACCGGCTGCGAAGGGGCCCCCGTCCAAAGATTCGCCGGGACTCGAGCGCCTGTCGTGGATTGACGAGGCGAAGCAGCCCCACGAAGCCGCCGGCCGGATTCTCGTGGAAGCCCAGGACGGCGGACTGTTACTGCTCGGGCAGGATGGCCGACTGTGGTCGATCGAGAAGGAGCAGATCAGCGCGCGGACCAGCGCCGGCGAACCATTTCGGCCCCTCACCACAGCAGCTCTCGCCAAGCAATTGAAAGCGGAACTGGGAAACGGCTTCGACGTCGTCACGACCCGACACTATGTGATCTGTACCAGCGCTCGCCGTCAGTACGCCCAGTGGTGCGGAACCCTGTTCGAGCGCCTGTTCACGTCGTTTCATAACTACTGGAAGCTGCGGGGAGTGAAGCTGACCGAACCCGACTTTCCCCTGATTGCGATCGTGCTCCAGGACGAAAAGGCGTTTGCCGCATTTGCCACGAAAGACGCAGGAGCCGACGCGGCGACGGCGAAGGGATATTACTCGATCGGCAGCAACCGGATGGTGCTCTACGATCTGACGGCCGGTGCGGGAGGTCAGGCGGCCGACGATGCCGACATCAGCCGTCTGCTGGCTGACGTGCCGTTCAATATCGCGACGGTGATTCACGAAGCCACGCATCAGATCGCGTTCAACAGCGGGATGCACGTCCGCTACGCCGATAACCCGCTGTGGCTGGTCGAAGGGATGGCGATGTACTTCGAAACGCCCGACCTGTCGAGCAAAACCGGCTGGAAAACCGCCGGTGCGCTCAACGACCATCGGCTCGACCAGTTTCGCGACTTCGTGTCGTCGCGCCGGGAGGGCGATTCGCTCGAAACGCTGATCGGCGCCGACGGACGTTTTAACGACGCCCGGACGATGCCCGACGCGTATGCCGAGGCCTGGGCTCTCAGCGACTTCCTGATCCGCACCCGCAAGGAAGCCTACGTCGGCTATCTCAAAACGCTGGCGGCGAAACCCAGGCTGATCTTCGATACGCCTGCCGAGCGCCTCGCCGAGTTTCGGGCTGCGTTCGGGGACGACCTGAAACAACTCGACTCGGAACTATTGAAATACATCAAGCGCCGGAAGTGATCTCTCGCCATGCCCCGCCAGGAATTGCCTGACATCGACTCCCGCCTGTGCACGCTGTGCGGCGACTGCGTGGAGATCTGCCCGACAGAATGTCTGTCGATTGCACGCGGGATCGAAGTCGTGCTCGTTCCGCAGTCGTGCATCAGTTGCGAAGTCTGCGCGGCCGCCTGCCCGGCACAAGCCATCACGATGCGGGTGCAGGATTGGTGAACTGCCGATTCAGGCCGACGCCTGTCCCGAAAAAATGACAAGTCGGGTGGCCCAGCCGCGTGCGCAGCACCGGCTGGGTCGCGAAGCGACAAGATTCGACATCATGCGGTTACGAGCGGTCGCTTAAGGGCACTATGTCAGAGAAGCCTGCGAGCCGACTCATTTCAGGCGGGGAACGCGAACGGTGTCGAATCTTGTCGCTTCGCGACCCGCCCGCCCTTCGGGACGGACGGGCCACCCTCCAGAATCGTCCGTCACGACCAAGCGGACGTACCTAGGTGGACCTGCCGCGCCCCCTTGTGTTCCGGCCCGCAGATTGGGAAAATTCCCCGCTTGAAGCTGCATCCTGATGTTCATTCGTCAAAGGCAGGCGTGAGTATGAATGCTGCAACTGTTACCGAAGCGCAGGTCCGTGAAGCTCTGCGCGGCGTCAATGATCCTGAAATCGGCCGATCGCTCGTCGACCTCGATATGGTCGGCCCGATCGAAATCAGCCCGGGTGGCGCTGTGACTGTGACGATCCAGTTGCCGACCCCGGCCTATCCGCGGCGCGAACGCATTCCCCAGGCGATCGAAGCGGTGCTTGCGGCGAAGCTGTCGGGCGTCGGACCGGTCGAAATCCGGCTGACTTCCAAAGTCAAAGGAAAACAATCGGGGGGAGCGATCGGCCTGAAGATACAGAACGTCATCGCGGTCGGCAGCGGCAAGGGGGGAGTGGGGAAGAGCACCGTCGCCGCGTCGCTGGCCGTCGGATTGCAGATGTCCGGCGCTCGAGTCGGCCTCATGGATGCCGACATCTACGGCCCCAGCATTCCACACCTTCTGGGAGTGAATCAGCGTCCAGAAATCGTCGAACAGCAGGGACCGGACGGCCAGAGCATCCGCCGGATCCAGCCGATCGATGCGGCAGGGCTCAAGGTTATGTCGATCGGGTTCATGATCGGCGCCGCCGAGCCGGTGATCGTCCGCGGGCCAATTCTGCATCGCACGATCCAGCAGTTCCTGCAGGAAACGGCGTGGGGCGAACTCGATTATCTGATCATCGACCTCCCTCCCGGCACGGGGGACATCGCCCTCACGCTGTCGCAGCTCGTGGGTCTGGCCGGGGCGGTCGTCGTCTGCACGCCGCAGCAACTGGCGCTGCTCGATGCGGTCAAAGCAATCAACATGTTCAACAAGGTGAAGATCCCGGTTCTGGGAGTCGTCGAGAACATGACCGGCGAAATTTTCGGCCGCGGCGGAGCCAAACAGAAGGCGGCCGAAATGGGGGTACCGTTCCTGGGAGAGATTCCGATCGATGCGCAGATTCGGGTCAATGGCGATGCGGGGCAGATCCGCAATTCATTCGCCGAAGGGAGCCCCTCGCGGGCCGCACTCATCAATGTGTGCGAGCAGACGGCGATTCAGATCGCGCGCACGCTGCTCGAAACTCCCGCAATGCCAACGCTCGAAATCCTGTGACGTTCCGGCAGGGATAGACTCCCGGTCGTCCCGGGTTTACTTCTTCGCCGTTTACTTCTTCCCGATGCAGAACAGCGATTTGTCGCTGCGGATGAAGATCTGCCCCTGGCTGATCGCCGGCGAGGCCGAGCAGGCGTCTTTGTCGGGGTCGTTCGGATCCTGATTGAACAGCTTGTTCACTGCCACGATTTCCAGTTCCTTGCCCGGCCTGATGACCTGCGTCACACCGAAGTCATCGAGGAAATAGACGAGTCCACCGGCCGTCACCAGCGATGCGCTGAAGTGCCGGCTCAAGTGCTTCGACCACTGGATTTCCCCGGTCCGCACATCGAGGCAGGTTGCCATCCCTTCGTCCGAAGCGACCAGAAAGTAATCGCCAACCGCAATCGGCGAAGGCACATACGAGGCCAGCTTGCCGGTGTGATGCCAGGCAACGTGCGATTTGGTGACGTTGCCGGTTCCCGACGGCTTGATCGACAGCACGTGATGCTCAGGGAATCCCCCGGTCACAAACAGCAGATCGTGGCTGTAAACCAGCGAGGCTACGAACTGTTCGGTCGGACCGTCGATGATCCAGTGCTGCGATCCATCATGGGGATCGTAACTGGCGACGCATTTGCTGCCCGAGAGCACCATCTGCGTCCGGCCGGCGATGTCGCGAATGATCGGCGTGCAGTAACTGCGGGTCCGGTTTTCACGCGGCGTCTTCCACAGCGTTTTTCCGTTCCGCCGATCGAGGGCGACGAGGTAGGCATCGCCGTCGTGATCGCCGTTGATGATCAGTTTATCTTCGAAGATCACCGGCGAACTGCAATAACCGTGGACACTCGAAAAGACACCGGGATGGACCTTCCAGCGCTCGGTCCCGGCGAAATCGTAGGCCGCGGCGAACATGTGACCCTGGTCGAGAAAGCTGACATACACGAGTTCGCCGTCGGTGCAGGGGGTGCTCGAGGAAAAACTGTTGAGCCGGTGTTTCCCTTCCAGCGGCGCGTGGACGACCCGCTGCTCCCACAGCAGTTTGCCGTTCGTGCGATCGAACCCCATCAGGATGCGATCCTGTTCCTCAAGATCTGTGCCGACGAGGAACAGCCGATCGCCCCACACAATGGGCGAGGCATGGCCGAGGTAGGGAACGGACACCTTCCAGGCGACGTTTTCGGTGCTGCTCCAGCGGGTGGGGATCCCCGTTTCGAGGCTGGTGCCATCGCCGCGCGGTCCGCGCCAACAGGGCCAGTTTTCGGCCCTCGCGCTACCGATGTTCGCCAGCAGCGCTACGATCAGGCCGGTCGCCGCGATAAATCGATTCATGAACGAAGGATCCTTGAGAGTTGCCTGGTTAGCGTTCTGCGCTGTCGATCGCGTCGAGTATCATTTGAAAATCGGGGTCATTTCGCAACTGGTCGAAGTCGGTTTCTTCGTCGATCAGTTGCCTGAGATCGTTGTCCATCCGCAAGGCCCGGCCCAGCCACGAAAGGGATTGCGTCTTGTTGCCGGCCAGGGACCAGTAGCACGACAGATTGTAGAGGATGACCGCCTCTTTCGGCTTGATGCGATAGGCCTGCTCCATGCAGGTAATTGCGCGGGGCAACTGGTTTGTCCGCTTGTAGCACCAGGCCATCGCCATCAAGAGGTCGACGTCGTCGGGCTTTTCGTCAAAGGCCCGCTCCAAAGCGACGAGTGCTTCGTCGTGGCGCTCGAGGTTACGCAGGGCGTTGCCTCGCAGGTAATTCAGCGTAAAGGCCGCGCCGTCGTGGTCCGCGATCTTATCGAGCGAAGCCAGGGCGTGGGTGAACATCCCCAGCATGAAATATCCCTCGGCAGCCGCCACTTGTTTGTCGCGGCGACCGCGGGCTTTGTCGTCCATTCCGAATTCCCCCAACCCCACAATCGATGGCCTGGCCCACGTCCGAATTTCACGACCAATTATGCGACGCCGACCGGGTTTTTCACAAGGCTGGCGTACTCCACTTCGCGGTTAGTCGACCGAGTGACCGATGGTTGCACCCGGCTCGAATGCAGCGCAAGATGAAGTGTTCAATGCGATGATTTTGGATCTGCAATTGAAGGGTTCATGATGAAAACGGCCTGGCAGTCACTCGTCCTCTGTTCGCTGGCCGTATCGTCCAGCACGTTGATCGTCTGGGGAACAGAGAACGACCGCGCCACTGCGTCGGCGAATGATTCCACCGTGAGATTGCAGTCCGATCCGCCGGACCCGTCGGCCGATGATGCGAATGACTCCCCCTATCAGGCCGGGCAACGGGCACGAGGGGGCGCTGGAGTGTACAAAGGCCAGATCACGCCCCACTGGATCGGGCAGGGGGGAAGTTTCTGGTATCGCAACGACGTTGCGCGCGGCGCCAGCGAGTACGTGTTGGTCGATTCCGTCAAGGGGACTCGGGCTCCGGCATTCGACCATACCCGGCTTGGTGAAGCGCTTGTAGCTGCCGGCCTGACCGACGTGCGCTCTGATCGACTTTCCTTGACGGCCCTCGAATTCGATCTGGCGAAGAACAGGCTCGAATTCAACGCCGGCGGGAAAAGCTGGCGGAGCGATCTGGCCACCGGTGAAATCTCGAAGATCGACTCCCGCAGCGGCGACTCGGAAGAACGCCTCGCCCCTGTCGCAGAGGGGAATGCGCCCCGCGCCAGCCTGCGCAACGGAGGCGAAACCGAATTGACGTTCGTCAACAAGACGTCCGGCGAAGTCGAGTTGTTCTGGCTCGACGGCGAAGGGCAGCGCCGCAGTTACGGCAAGGTCGCTCCCGGACAGCAGCACGTGCAGCACACGTTTGCCGGCCATGTCTGGGAAATCGTCGGCCAGGATGGCAAACGGATCGCCGTGTTCGAAGCTGAGGAACGGCCGGCGACTGCCGAAATCGCTGTCGGTCAGCCGCAGCGCCCGCGACTGCGGCGCGCGGGCGAAGGGGCCAACCGCCCCGGTGGCCGCGACACATCTCCTGACGGCAAGTGGCTGGCCTTGATCAAGGAGCACAATCTGTTCATTCGCCCGGTTGGCGGGGGTGATGAGGTGCAACTCAGCAGCGACGGCACCGCCGGACGCGCCTATGGGATGTTCTCCTGGTCCCCCGATTCGACGAGCCTGGCGGCCTTTCGGATCGAACCGGGTGAAGAAAGAGAAGTCTATCTGGTCGAATCCTCTCCGCGCGGCGGCGGCCGCGCCGTGCTGCACAAGCGCCCCTATCCGCTGCCGGGAGATCGATTCACGTCGTACGAACTGAACCTGTTCGACGTCGCCGGCTCGAAACAGTCCAAGCCCGAAGTCGGCCCGATCGATTTTGGAATCCCCCGCCTGCACTGGAAACGCGAGGGGCATGTCTTTTCGTACGAAAAGACCGACCGCGGGCATCAGCGATTTCGCCTCATTGAGGTTGATGCCCAGACCGGCGCTGCTCGGAACCTGATCGACGAGCAGAGTCAGACTTTTATCTGGTCGGCCCACATGGAGGGCCTCAACCTCAGGGCCGTCACCTGGCTCGATAAGACGAACGAGATCGTCCACGTCTCCGAGCGGGACGGCTGGCGGCATCTGTACCTGATCGACGCCGCCACCGGCAGCGTCAAGAACCAGATCACTCGCGGTGAATGGGTCGTCCGGGGGGTCGATCTGATTGACGAAGACTTGCGCCAGATCTGGTTTCGCGCCAGCGGTATGAATGCCGATCAGGATCCCTATTTCATTCAGCACTTCCGGATCAACTTCGACGGCACCGGTCTCGTCGCTCTGACGGCCGGCGACGGCAACCACGCCATTCAGTTTTCGCCCGATCGGAAGTTCGTGATCGATACGTATTCACGCGTCGACCTGCCGCCGACAAACGCGTTTCGCCGGACGGTCGATGGCTCTCTGGTTTGTGAACTCGAGCAGGCCGACGTTCGCGAACTGACCGAACGAGGCTGGACACCGCCAGAGGTGTTCACCGCCAAAGGGCGCGATGGCAAAACTGACATCTGGGGGATCATCTGCCGCCCGCGGAACTTTGATCCGGCGCGGAAATATCCGGTGATTGAGTCGATCTACGCCGGTCCTCAGGGATCGTACGTCCCCAAGTCGTTCAGTGCCGAGCGCCGTTTCTCGTCACTGACGGACCTGGGGTTCATCGTCGTGCAGATCGACGGGATGGGAACGGCGAACCGTTCGAAAGCGTTCCACGACGTCTGCTGGCACAACCTCATGGATGCCGGGCTGCCCGATCGCGTCCTGTGGCACAAAGCGGTGGCGGCCAAATATCCGTACTACGACATCAGTCGCGTCGGCATCTACGGCGGTTCGGCCGGCGGTCAAAATTCGACCGGCGCGGTTCTCTTTCACCCCGATTTCTACAAGGTCGCCGTCTCGGGCTGCGGTTGCCACGACAATCGCATGGACAAGGCTTCCTGGAACGAGCAGTGGATGGGCTACCCGGTCGGTCCGCATTACGCCGAGTGTTCGAATATCGACAATGCCCATCGGCTGCGCGGCAGATTGATGCTGATTGTCGGCGAAATGGACAACAACGTTCCCACCGAGTCGACATACCGGCTGGCCGACGCGCTGATCAAGGCGGGCAAGGATTTCGATCTGGTCGTCGTGCCCGGCGCTGGGCACGGCATGGGCGGACCGTATGGACAGCGGCGGATGAACGACTTTTTCGTCCGGCACCTGCTGGAAACCGAACCGCCCGATCGAAATGCCGGCCGCGAGGCGTCGGCACCCCGGAATGGGCCGGGGCGCGCCGTGGCATCCGCCAGCATTGCCTTGCCCGAAGAGGTCCCCGCGCCGGAACGACGCAGTCCCGAGCCGCTGAACCTTATTGAATTGAACTCCGGCCAGACAGGGCTGGCGGGAATCATTGAGCGCTATTCAGCTGACCGGGGGAGCGTGCAGCGCAATCTGCCGGCAAGCCTGGCAAGCCGCGCTCCGCGCCTGAAGGAATTTGACGACGACTGGCTCGCCCGCCTGGCGACGCTCGAATTTGATTCACTCTCGCAGCAGGGAAAAGTCGACTACGTCCTGCTGAAGAACCAGATCCGCACCAATCTTCGGCAACTTGAACTGCGAACCCGGTCGGAAACCGAGATTGCGCCGCTGGTTCCGTTTGCCGGAACGATCACCGGCCTCGATGAAGCCCGCCGGCGTCTCGACGCGATGGAGTGGTCCAAAGTCGCCGGGACGGTCAACGATCTTGTCAAACAGATCGGCGAAGCGCGCCGCGCGCTCGATTCGCTCCCGAAAGATTCCAAATCGAGCAAAGTGCTGGCGAATCGGGCGGTGCAGGCGGTCGAAACACTCCGCGGTACGTTGCGCAACTGGCACGCCTTTTACGGCGGCTACGACCCGCTCTTCACGTGGTGGGTCGACGACCCCTACAAATCGGCTGACCAGGCACTCCAAACCTATGCGACTGCGATCCGCCGACACTTCTTCGGCAATGCAGCCCCTGCAGAGGTGCAAACAACGGGTGATGGCACAAATCGGGGGAATGACTCGCGGCGCCGTGACGGCAGCGACATTGTGGGCAGCCCGATCGGCCGCGAGGCGCTCCTGAGTGAGCTGGCTTCAGAAATGATCGCGTATTCGCCCGAAGAGCTGGTTGCGATCGCCGAGAAGGAATTCAACTGGTGTGAAGCCGAGTTGAAAAAAACCTCCCGCGACATGGGACTGGAAGACGACTGGCGCTCGGCACTGGAACGCGTCAAGACGTTGCACGTTGAACCGGGCAAGCAGCCCGAGTTGATCCGCCAGTTGGCGCTGGAGGCGATCGAATTCGTCGACAAGCGAGACCTCGTGACCGTCCCGCAGTTGTGCCGCGATTCATGGCGAATGGCGATGATGACTCCCGAACGCCAGATGGTGAACCCCTTTTTCACCGGTGGGGAGACGATCAGCGTTTCATTCCCCACCAATTCGATGCCGCACGAAGCCAAGCTGATGAGCTTGCGAGGCAACAACATCCATTTTGCCCGCGCCACCGTCCAGCACGAACTGATCCCGGGGCATCACCTGCAAGGGTACATGAACGCCCGCCACAAGACGTATCGCGAACTGTTCCGCACCCCCTTCTGGATCGAAGGCTGGGCCCTTTACTGGGAAATGCTGCTGTGGGACCTCGATTTTCCGCAGTCTCCCGAGAACCGCATCGGCATGCTCTTCTGGCGGATGCACCGCTGCTCGCGAATCGTGTTCTCGCTCAAGTTTCATCTCGAGCAGATGACCGCGCAGGAATGCATCGATTACCTGGTGCAGCGCGGCGGCCACGAGCGCGACAACGCGTCCGCCGAGGTACGCCGTTCTTTCGAGACCAGCTATGCGCCGCTTTACCAGGCGGCGTACATGCTGGGAGGTCTGCAGTTTCGCTCGCTGCACCGCGATCTGGTCGATTCCGGGAGGATGACCAACCGGCAGTTCCACGACGCCATTCTCAAGGAGAACTGCATCCCCGTTGACATGGTACGTGCCGTGCTCACCGAGCGCCCACTGACGCGCGACTACGAAACCGACTGGAGATTCTACGGATTCGCGCCATAGTCGGAAATCCCGACGTCTGCATCGCGCGACATTGTCTGGCCCGGAGGAGACAAGTGGCGGTTCGGCGTCCAATGGCCACCGGAGCAGCGACTCGGTGACCGTCACCACGATTCCGCGGCTAGGCGATCGTGATGTCGAAGGTGATCGTCTTGTTCGCAGCTCCGCCGGGAGCATTCGGCTTGAAGACGTCCGTCACGGAAAACGATCGGAACACCCCACCGTCAAGCACGAGTTGCATCGGCGTCGCCGTCGGAACCGCGCCGAGGGTAGCATGCTGCCCCCCGCTGATGACCGTGAAGTTTAAATTGCCGCCCGTCGGGGTGAGGGTGATCGTCGTCTTAGTTGCGACCGTCTGCACGTTCGTAATGGTTCCGATAAACGTCGCCTTGATCGTTTCCTTGAATCCGGGCCCACTGAGCAGGGAGCTCATATGGGCGGTGACCTTCGTCCCGTTCGTCTGGCTGAAATTGGGGAATGAAAAGCTCACTCCCCGATTTTCGGGGATCCCACCCTGAATCGTCTCTTTCGCGATCACGAGCCCTTTAAACGCGTGAGGAGCGATCGCCTGCGTTTGAACGGCGGCGTGGTGAGCAGCGGCGTGCGCTGCGGTCGCCCCGGACGAGAGCAGTGCCCGCGTCTCCAGAACTTCGGCAGCGACGGGAACAATAGACGAACCGCGACGGTTGCGAAGTCGGTGAATCACAATCGGCCCTTTGAGTTCTCTGGAAGAATTGTTGCGGAATTCCATCGTGGCACGACTCGCAACCCCTGTCAATCAGAAAGAAGCAGTCTGGCCGACTCCGCGATCGGTGACCAGTTCTTGCGATTCAGGGCAAGCACCGTTGTCCGCTCCAGCCGAACGTGTGCGACCTGGCGGACCGATTGCATGGCCAACTTCGTTCGCGAACGCCAACAGCGCCTGGAGAGGCGCTTGTGAAAACTACGATTCGTCGAAGCCCTTCGGGACGATCCCATCTCCTCCGGATGCGTCACTCTCGCCCGGAGCCGTCATCGACTCCCCGTCGGCAGCCTCATCAGTTCCGGCTGTTTGGACAATTCCGTTGATGTCCTCGAGCGCGTTTTTTTCATCCGGCTTGTGAAGAGCCGTGATCGCGCGGCCGGTGGCGTGACCAGCCAGCGCTCCCCCGGCCGACAGAAAGGGCCCGGCGACGGGAACAAAATGCGCGGCCGGTCCGAACATCTGCGAGCCGACATGCGGATACAGAACGTGATACGCCTCTTTTTCATCTTCCCAACTGTTCCGCAGCCGGGCGTATCCCACGACGTCATTTGTCGCTCGCCCGCTGCGCACGAAGGACAGCCCCGGTAATTCGCTCAGTGTCGCGTAGGTGCCAGGCAGTGATCGCGAGTGGATATCCTTGGCATACGCCGCCTGCGCCAGCGCGAGGGCGGGAACGTCGGACGTAATATTGAGCGTGTTCGTGAAGGGGTCGTAGTAGTCTCCACCTACGACCCGGTTGGGAATCAGCACGTAGCCGAGCCAGCTCATCGTGCCGACCGAGTAACGCCAGAGCGGAGCGACTTTGTCGTTTTGACGAAGACGCCGCCATTGCCCTTTCGGATCGTAGTCGTTGACCGACACCAGGACGTCGGTGAGGTCGTTCTCTTCCAGATACGTCTTCAGCTTCTCCAGCGTTTCCGGAGAAATCTGATGATTGCTCGCCTTGGGATTGAGGGTGAACAGCCGGTCGGGCGTGCCGGCGAGCCAGGCGAGCCGATCGAGCGTCTTGTGCGGCTTGCCGTATTCAACGACGACCGGTTCCAGGGAGACGCCGTCGGGTTCGTGAGGATGGAACCGACCGTATCGATACGGCGACGAAGCACAGCCACTGGCCATCAGCAGCGCCGTTCCACAGCACCACGTCAGATAAACCCTCAACCAACGGCGCGCTATCCCGGTGCATCGGCTTCGAGACGCCGAATCGTTTCGCAGGTCATCGTGATGATCAGCCATGAGAGTCCAGGCGCATGCCCCGCCGGCGGCTCACGGAAATGGTGGTTCGAGAGGGAGCGGGAATATCGTCGAAAGGCGACGATTTGCATAGATCAATTGCCCTGGATGTTCAGGCCGGCACCAACAGAAACGCCTCGAATCCCTGCAGAAAGCGAGGAATTCGAGGCGTTGTCAGCGGAGAGAGGGGGATTCGAACCCCCGATCGCAGTTTACCCGCGATGCCGATTTAGCAAACCGGTGCATTCGACCACTCTGCCATCTCTCCGGAGTGTGTTATCGTAACGAGTTACGTCAATTCTGCAACTACCCAAAAGGCTGGCGGTCGGCGCCTCAGTTGCGTCGTCGTTCGGAAATTGACGCGCGCCTGACAGCCCCGGCAGCGACAACCAGACGGGCTGAGTTTTTCCCTGGCAGACCCGGAACTGAAGGTGAAGCTGCGCGCGACCACTTCCTTCCGGATCAGTCTGACGCCGACGGTGCGGCCGCCCCTGGAGTGGCAGGCTTACCGGGAATCTCAATCGTGATCCAGGAGAAGGCCCGGGGGCCGTCGGGCCAGAGCGGGCTGCAGCCGAGCCGCTTGTTGTCATCTGCGCCGGCGCACATCGCATACCAGGCCAGCCCGTTGATGACGAATCGGGGGGCGCGCCAGGCAGATTCGACCAGGGGCGCATAGACGACCGGAACGAGCCGGCTGCCGGAGGAGTGTTGCCACCAGTAGGCTGGGCCGAACGATACGACATACAGGATGAAGATTGCGAGCGCTCCGGCCGACCAGGCCAGGACCCGGCGATTCGGGCGCCGATTGACCATTCGCACAACCTGCCAGACGATGAACGCTGGAATCCCGAGTCCCACGACGGCAAATACCGTGTCCAATGCAATCTGCATCCGCTGTTCTCCCCCCTGGGGGCGCCGGCAGGAAATCGGTTCGCGCGAATCACGCGGCGCCCACCTCAGTCGACCGGTGCGAACTGGTTCTCCAGGTCAGGCTGAGCCTTCCATCGCCGCCGATATTCGGCCGCAGATCCGGCTCACGAAACGTATGATCAGCCGGACGCAGGCAATTGTCTGGAGAAATACCGAAATGAATCGAGGCGGGTCACACCGCCGGCTCGCCGCCGCCTGGCGGGACAAGATCGCTCCGGCTCACGGCTTGAGTCCGGCAGCCTCCTCACGCCCCATCACCCGTCCCTGGGGCTCTTCGGGTTCCACCGAGTCGAGACCTTCCACGGGGGCGGTCATTCGATTGTGGCGGGCGTTTGTCACGAGGACGTCGGGGAGGGTTACGACATCACCCACGAGCGATCCCGGGAGGTCGACGAGACCCAGCAGATCTCCCTCGCCAATCGCGTCGAAGTCGGTGGCGAGTCCTCCGAACGGCCTGGGGGGACTATTTCCCGTCGCCGAATGCATGTTCGACATCGTGCCGCAACCGCAAATCGCAGTCGACAACGCCAGAACGGCGATGGCCAATGGTTTGGGCATGACGGAGGGAGACCGTGGGACCTGGAGAGCCACAACTCAAGTCATGGAAAGGAGCCGGCTTATAGCCAAACTGGCGAAACTGCACCAGACGGCATCCTCTACAGGCACATTCCGCCCTAATCACGCCGAATTTCGCGGCCATGCAGCGGTCGAACGGCGCACCTGGCAAGCCACCAACTCCCCTTACCGGTTGGGAAAATAGAAGATCGAGCCCCTCCCGCCATTGATCTCCCAGGTATCGGGCGCGACTGTCGTCTGGATCAGGTTGATCAGGTCGGTTGCGCCATTGCTGACTCCACCACCGCGCGCCGCACTGTTGGGAAGTTCGATTTGGTACCGGGCAGCCTGCCGTCCTGACGGTCCACCGCGCACCGCGCGGGCCACCTGCCGCTGGTCAGCAGCTGACCGCCTGGCCGGTCCGATCTGCCCGCTTCTGCCTGTGGATTTCGGGGGAACTCTTTGAGTTGACGGAACGCGGCGACTGGACCGAAACGGCGCGCGACTCGCGGCCTCGGGAGTCCCGCGGATCAGGTCGATTGCTCGTGTCAGATCGCATTTTCCATCCGCTGCTTCGGCGACAAACAGGGCGTCGGACTCATACGCGGGACCTGCGAGCGCGATACATAACAGAGTGATCATCGGTGTCATTGCGAACCCCTTCCTGCAAATTGAAAACTCGAATACGGGTCGGATTCACAGAATGAGCGAAACGGCGCCTTCCGGTTTCTCGAGTCTCCAGGTTGTCAGCAACCCGAATCCAGACTCTGGGCCCTCAACGAGCAACTGGCAAGAGATTTCCCCCGACCAATCGTTCCTCGCCATGGGGTGAAACGGATTCTCTCGCGAAGCCTCAACAAGGCTGGTCCGAATTCCGGGTTTTCGGCTAATAAATCGGTGCTCGAATCCGTTATTGTAAGGTTGCTGATCCCGATCTTCCGGAGACCTGCGATGGCCGATACCTGCGAACGATCGATCGTCCGAGCCAATCTACGAAGATTCATCGCCTCGCATGCTGCCGGTATGGTCATTCTGGCAGCAGCAGCCGGAATGCACCTGGCGGGTACCGTGGTCGGACAGGTCGCAGCGCCAAAGAACTCCTCGAGAGACGATTGGGGAAATGCAGCCGGAGGCTTGCGCGCCCGGGTTGTGGCGGTAAAACCCGATGCCGATGAACAAAAGCCTGTGCTCCCCGCCGCCGCTGCGACCACTTATCCGCGGACTGAAGACTTGACGCTGATTGTCGAACTCAAGAATGTCGGGGAGAAAGCAGTCGCACTGCAGGGGACGCGCTACGGCGATGCGGTCTCTCCTCCGTACCCGGGAAAGAGCGTTTCTGAACACTTTGCTCCGTACCTGTTTGAGTGCGAATTCCTCGACGCTCAGGGCAAGCTGATCGAACGTCCCACCCGCACGATGTTCGCCACCGACGCCATGCTCACGTTGAGCAGCGGCCTGGCCGAAACGGTCGAGCCGGGGAAGTCGTTGCTCGTGTTGATCCGCCCGGCACTGTGGGACGACTCCCTGGTGCGGTTGCTGGCGGCCGGCGAATTTCGCATTCGCGTGCACTACAAAGGCCCGGCTCCTGACGTGCTCAAGGACATGCAGAAGCACTGGCCCGAAAAGCCGCTGGCCAGCGTCTGGACCGGCGACGTCAGCGCCACATCAGCTCCCGTGAAAATCGTCGCCGATCCCTCCGAAAAACTGTCTGATCTCGTGTGGGGCGATCCGGTACAGGGGCTCCAGGCCGCGGTCGAATTTCGCAGCGAGTCAAAATCGCCGCAGGGCCGCCGCGATTCGGCCACCGGCATTTTTCCTTACGGCGCGAAGCTCGGCGTCCGGCTGCATGTGAAGAACGTCAGCAAGGAAGAGATTTCATTCTGGTCCGAGACGTGGCGACAGGATGATCAGGTGAGCCTGATCGATGACGACGGCAAGGCAACCGTATTGCAGCACCCGTGGTACAGCGGCTGGCCGCGCATCGAGCGCTGGACCCTCAAGCCGGGACAGATCGCTCTCCTCTCGGGGATCAGCCTGGGGATCGCTGCCGATGAAGAGGCCGCCAAGTCGCTGACTCATCCAGTCGCGCCGGTCATCGTCAGGGAGATCGGCCCGTATCACCTGCGTTATGCCCTGAAATTCGGCCCCAACGGCCGTAAAGATAAGGATGGCAAGGACGTTGCTTCGAACGCCGGCATGTGGCAGGGGACTCTCACCACCGGCGCGGCGCCGATCACCATCCGCGAACGCAACAGGGAAGACGATCCGACGACGATCACCGGGCGGCTTCAGTTTCGCGGCCCCGATGGCAAGCCGATCGAAAAAGGAGAAGTGCAGGTTTATGTGCAGGCCGGCTGGAAGTCGCTGCTGAAAGCCGAACTCGAGCCGGGCGAGCTGGCCGTTCCCGACTGTCCGCTGGAACCCCTGATCGTCAGCGTGCAGGCCCCCGGCTTCGAAGAGACGCGAATCTACGACGTGACCGCCAAACCCGATGCGGTGACGGCACTGACGCTCACTCCGTCCCAGCCGCTCAAGTTTCGCCTGGTGACCGACAACGGCCAGCCGGTTGCGGCGGCCGAGGTTCGATACTTCAACCGCAGCAAGGCAGGCGCCAGCGCCGGCCCGTATCCGACCAGCGGGCTCAAGGGAGCGGTCTGGGCGAAGTCCGACGCCAACGGCAACGTCGTGCTCGACTTCCTGCAGAAATTTGATCCGGCTGACACGTCACTGGGAAACAACATCTACCATTTTTACATCGTCCCCAGAGATCTCGCGCCGCTGTTCATCGGACCGGTTGAGGCGGGCGGAGACCTGGGGACGGTCGCCGTCGGCCCGTTCCTGGAAGTCACCGGCGAAATCCGCGGCACGCCGGAAGAACTGGCCGCGTTTTCGGCCGAGTGGGACCAGCCCGAGCCGATGAAGCGCGGCAACGGCGAAGTCGGCTGGCATTACGCCGAATCGAAGCCGCTCGAAGTCCGCCGTAACGGCGAGCATCTCACCTTTGCGCTCGACCATCTCCGACCGGGAAAGTTTCGGATTGTGTCACGGTTCAAGAGCGGCGGCAAGCCGGTGAGCCACGTCTACACGCGCCGCGAGCCGAACGAAGACGACGTCGTCTTCGAAATTGACCTGACCGAGACGCGTGACGATCTGGTCGTGACGAGCAAGGCCGACAAGCCGGCGAAGTGAGGATGCACTGCCGGGGACTTGCCGGCAGGAAATCTCAACCGCTGATCAACTCCAGGAGCGTCCTCGCGGCGGCGGCGGCAAACTCCGGA
>Ga0137463_1000123_pt1 | contig 30417 bp, 36 predicted proteins | sample EasRivERMGT800_2_FD_102333 | JGI IMG/M metagenome (GOLD analysis project Ga0137463, IMG submission 102333) | Soil microbial communities from meander-bound floodplain in the East River, Colorado, USA - East River MetaG ERMGT800_2 | ecosystem: Environmental > Terrestrial > Soil > Floodplain ...
CCCCCTCTTAAAGTAAAGGCTTCATTTGATGAGCTAATGAAGTTCGCTGCTACTACTCCAAAGAAGAAAAAATAATCTTTTTACTATGGATTTATTTTTAGTTTCTCATGATATTTTAGGGATAATTAGTAAAGCCAGAATGATTATAACTAAGGATAATGACATTGAAGTTCATAAACCATTAGGTTATCAGCAATATTCAATAAAGCAATTACAAGAAATATTACCTCAATACGACATAAAAGAATTGAAATTTGCTATTGACGTTTTGTTCTTTGGTCAATCCAATTTCAATAACTGTATTGTTATCGTCATAATGTCCAGTCAGTTCTTGGATTACTTGAAAGAAAATTTGTTTCTCTTTTTGTTCAAAATCCATAGCTTTTCAAAGCTACAAATAAAGAGTAGTAACCAAACAATGGCTATTTCTTCTTTTTTGGAACGGCAGCAGCAAACTTCATTAGCTCATCAAATGAAGCCTTTACTTTAAGAGGGGGTTTTTCTTTTTAGCCATAAACGCAATTTACAAAATGAAAATAGATTGTGGTATATTAACTTACCTTATCAAATTCGTTTAATGCGTTTGCAAGTCCCGTCAAAGCCAAGACAACAATGGAATAGCCCATTAACTGACTATGATTTTTTAAGCCACGAATCTTGTAAGTTATTATTGGACCAATCAAAAGTATATCTTAATGAAACAATAGAAGAATCAGAAGAATTAACTCAAAGAAGTACAAGGATGCTATTTCTTCTTCTTCCCGCTATCGGCGCAATCATCGGGTTCGTTATTGCAAATAAAGAAAAATTCAAAAGATTAGACCAGTTTGATATATTACTTATTATTGGCGTTTCTATTTGTTTGTTTAGCTGCATTTGGAACCTGCTTACTCTCTTCAGCCCAAAGAATATACATTATAGAGGAGCAAAGCCAGAAGAAATGATGAGACCAGAAATTTTTAATTTAAAAGATGCATCAGAAATTGAAAAGGCACTTTATGTTAGTGAAATTGAGAGAATCCAGATCAAAATTGAACAGATGGAATCTTGGAATTACGATAGAATATTAACTTATTCAAATGTGATAACAGCTTTCCTAATTATGCTTAGCATAGGAATAATTCTACTGATTCGAACTATTTAGAGCCAGTTTTAATAGAAACTGTAGGGGTAACAACAGGAGCCGGAACTTTTAGCATTTTTTATAATTTAGAAAGTAAAATTACGTAAAGTTTAGTAACTAAACAATACCTAATTCAAAACTTAACGTTCCTTAACCAAACAGATGCACTCAATGCAAACACAATTAAAGCCAAAAGATATAGTGCAAGTAAAAACCCTTCTTCTTTTATCAAATACTTCCAGACATTAATAACTTTCACAAACAAAGATTTTTTTGTTTTATTGACGGTATTCTCAGATATAGGAGCCCATAACATGGCTATTATGTCTGAGAATACCATTTTCCGGGTATATAAGTTTGAACCCCAAAAAAATTAAAAGACTGAGGTATAGAATGTATATATTGATGTATAGATTTGTTGTTTCAAATTTTGAACCATGAGAAAGATTCGGTATTGTGAGATAAACTGAAATCTTTATAACCACTCATGAGATTTCATTTAGAATAGTTTAAAAATATTCTGGTGAATAGTTATCCACCCCATCCAACTCATAACTGCTACCACTATCCATCCAAAAAACCGGAGAACTGCAGAATGTTTATACTGCTTCATTAAAGAAGATTTGTAAGACGCGATTAAAATAATAGCGAGGGCAAGAGGAAGAATGATTCCATTTACGGCTCCCGCAAGAATCAACAATTTCACGGGCTGGCCGATAAAAGTAAAAATGGTTGTGGCGGCAATAATAAAAAAACTGATAAAAAGTTTTTCATTTTTTTTCACCACAGGGATTAATGTCTTCCAGAAAGAAACTACAGTAAAAGATGCGCCGATAACAGATGTAATGGCGGCACACCATAATACAACGCCAAAGAATTTATAACCAATTTCTCCTGCGGCTGATTGAAAAACAGTGGCCGCGGGATTATCGGGAGAAAGCTTGACCGAATGCGCCACTACCCCGAGCGCGGCTAAAAAAAGCACGTACCGCATTATTGAAGTGATCACAATTCCACTTACTGAACTTCTTGTAACCTCGGGAAGCCTTGATTTTCCTTTTATTCCCGCATCCAGCAAACGGTGTGCGCCGGCAAATGAAATATAACCTCCTACCGTTCCTCCTACTAATGTTACAATCTTCATCACATCAATTTTCTCAGGCCATACAGTTCTGTAAAATGCCTGTGCCAATGGCGGATGAGAGGAGATGGCGACATAAACTGTCAATCCTATCATTAATAATCCCAGAATTTTCACAGCAACATCCATTGCCTTACCCGCCTCTTTGTACCAAAAAATACCAAGGGCAACCACACAGCTGATAATGGCCCCGGTCCTCACCGAAACACCTCCCAATACATTTATTCCCAAACCACACCCGGCAATATTGCCGATATTAAATATTAATCCGCCAAATGCTATGAGAGTAGCAAGAAAAAAACCAAGACCCGGCATTAAATTATTTGAAAGGTCCTGCGCACGGGTTTCACTCATGGTGACAATACGCCAGATATTAAGTTGTGCTCCAAGGTCAAGTAAAATGGAAACCAGGATAACAAAACCGAAACTGGTAAAGAGCTCTTGGGTAAAAGCCGAGGTTTGAGTAAGAAAGCCGGGGCCAATGGCAGAAGTGGCCATTAAAAATGCAGCACCAAGTATAGCAGAGTTTGTACTCCCAACCCCGCCGGCAGGCGGGAGGCGTTTAAACAGTTTGAATTTTTGCAAGATTTATTTTATGTGCTCAACAAGCTTTTATTTCTATTCTTTCTTTTTTTATTACCCCATAAATCGCCTTAGCAAATTCAACAGCATTTTTTCCATCCCCATGTATACAAATAGTATCTGCAATAATTGGAATGGTTTTTCCACTTACTGAAGTCACCGTTTTCTCTTTAATCATTTGTAAGGCTTGTTGAACAGATTTATCGATGTCTTCTATCAGGGCGTTTGTTTGTGACCGGGGAGTAAGACTTCCATCCTGCTGGTAAGTGCGGTCAGCAAATACTTCATTTGCTGTTTTTAAATTGATCGCTTTCGCTTCTTCAACGGAATGACTTCCGCTCAATCCAAATAAAACCAGGTCAACATCAAAATCTTTAACCGCTTGTGCAATGGCCTTTGCAATCCGGGGATCTTTAGCGGACATATTATACAAGGCACCATGAGGCTTTACATGATGCAGGGTTTCATTTTGTTGTTTAATTAATTTATCAATTGTTCTTAACTGCAAAAGAACCAGATTATATATTTCATCAGCAGACAGGTTCATTTCAATTCTTCCAAAATTTTCCCGATCTAAAAAAGAAGGATGTGCACCAACAACAACATTATTTTTTATTGCTGATTCAATAGTTTGTCTTATCGTTTCTTCGTCACCGGCATGATAGCCGCAGGCAACATTAGCCGAGCTGATGAAGGGCATAATCACATCGTCATTGCCGATTCCTTCACCCATATCGCAATTAATGTCAATTGTCAGCATTAAAAAAATCTTCTAATTTCAATTTACAAGCATTTTGGAGTTGCAGCAAATGTTGTTGTTGCTGAAGCAGTAAATCCTCTGCATGTTGCTGATCGGTAAGACGAAAATAGATTTTGTCCCCAGGTTGTTTTTGTGCAAGCAATGGCAAATGTGCTGATGCAATATGTGCGATTCGCGGGTAACCACCGATTGTCTGGTGATCAGCCATTAAAATAATCATCCCACCCCCGGGTAATAATTGTATTGTTCCAAAACTCACTACTGAAGAAACGATGTCATTGCTTTCTTTAGCCTGTAATGTTCCCTGTAACCGGTAACCCATCCTGTCTGCCAATGAATCTATGATAAAAGATTCTTTCAAAAATTTACTTTTTGATTTTTCAGTTAACCAATCCCATTCGTTGCCTGGTATAACAGCAATGCGATCTATGGGGGTTGTGTTCCAAAGAATATCTTCCTTCCAGGGAAGTGTGATAAAATCATTATCCTGTAAAATTTTTTTGTACTCATTTTTTTCTTTGAAATCAATCACATCCTCCTTTTGCAAAGCTCTGCCATTGAAACCACCGCTCGCAGCTTTTATATTGGTACTATAACTATTCAGCCATTTTTTAATGTTCAATTTTTCTCTTGTCGCTAAATAACACCTTGCGCCCTCTTTCCATTTTTGAAATTGTAATATGCTGTTCTTTGCTACGATGATGGGTTGCCAAAGAGGAATATTTTCTCCATTTATAGTTGCAGAGAAATCGGCTCCTGTAATCGCTATCATTGCTTCCTGTTCAAACAAAAATATAGAAGCAGGGAAATGTAATTCAATTACCGGCTCGTTAGCATTATTCCCTACAAGCCCATTCACGGACTGTGCAGCAAAAGAATCCATTGCACCTCCAGGATTTATACCAAGGTGTTGAAAACCAAACCTGCCCCGATCCTGGATGGTATCAAGTACGCCTGCTTTGATAATTCTCAAACTCATCCTTTGTGATTGAATAAAATTCTACCTGGTCCCCTGCCTTTAACAGGCATGGTTCATCTTTATCTTTATTAAACATTTTTAATGGAGTTCTTCCGATGATTTGCCATCCGCCGGGAGAGTTCAATGGATAAATTCCCGTTTGTTTACCCGCAATACCAACACTACCGGCGACTATAGCCTGTGGTTGCGTCTTTCGTGGTATTGCAATTTGATCCTCCACTTCTCCCATATATGAAAAACCCGGTAAAAAGCCCAGCATGTATACACGGTACTGTTTTGAAGTATGAAGGCGAATGATTTCTTCCGGTGAAATATTTTTTTGTTCAGCTATAAATTGCAGATCAATACCAAATTCCTCATAACAAACAGGAATGCGTACAAGATTTGTACTTGTACGGAAATATGCTAAATCCTTAAGCATGAGTTTCTGCAATTCATTTCTTATCCACTCATAAACTTTTTGTTGCACTGAGATTTTTTTTCTGAGCCAGCCAACATCATAATAAATGGTGACAGAGCTGTAAGCGGGGATTGCTTCTACCATTCCCTCCAGGGGATGTTGAGATAAATAGCTAAATAAGGCAATCACTTTTTTATTTATCTCTTCAGCAATCACATTTCCGAAATCAATTGTTGCAGCCGAATCCCCGATAAAATAAATCTTATATGAAAAACTGTCTGCCATTTTCTCAATAAAGTTAATCATGGCTTCTGAGTATCTTTACTTTTCAATGTCCAGGTTAAATTGGAACGATAGTATCAATTTGTTTTCCAAGCTTACTTTCCGTCGCTTTTGGAATGGGACAAAAGTGCTGGCCAGTTATTACATCAGTAAATGGTCAAAAAAACCAGTACAATGGGGTTATCCTGTTTCTATTTCATTTGAGCCCACTACTTCCTGTAATCTTCGCTGTCCTGAATGTCCGAGTGGATTGAGAGCATTTACCCGTCCAACCGGTATGTTAAAAAAAGATTTTTTTTCCGAAACGATTGACCAGCTTTCAAAAGAGCTTTTATATCTCGTCTTTTATTTCCAGGGTGAGCCATATCTGAACCCTGATTTTATTGACATGGTTAAATATGCCTCGTCAAAAAAAATTTATACGGCTACGTCGACTAATGCACATTATTTAAATGATGAAAATGCTAAACGAACAATTGAAAGTGGCCTGGACAGGTTAATTATTTCTATTGACGGCACAACCCAGGAAGTATATCAGCAATATCGTGTTGGCGGACGATTAGACAAAGTGATTGAAGGAACAAAAAATATTGTGAAATGGAAAAAAGAGCTAAAAAGTAAAACCCCGTTTATTGTTTTTCAATTTTTGGTAGTAAAACCCAATGAACACCAGATTGAAGATGTAAAAAACCTGGCCAGGGAAATCGGGGTAGATGATGTTTGGTTGAAAACGGCGCAGGTCTATGATTATGAGAATGATCCCAATCAATTGATTCCAACAATTGATAAATATAGCCGTTATAAAAAGCTGCAAAATGGTTCTTTTGGGTTTAAAGGCAACCTTTATAACCATTGTTGGCGATTATGGCATGACCCTGTAATTACCTGGGATGGACTAGTGGCGCCATGTTGCTTTGATAAAGATGCGCAACATAAATTGGGGGATTTGAAAACAAAGCCATTCAGGGAGATCTGGAAAAACGGCGAGTATAAGAAATTCAGAACAGAAATTTTGCAGGGACGAAAGAATATTGATATTTGTGCTAACTGTTCCGAAGGAACAAAGGTCTGGAGCAATGATTAGTAGCCTAAATCATTTGCTATGCCTCTACCGTCATCGATTACTACAAGGCTGGAATACCAGCACAAATCTTTAATTGACCTCATTGATGGTCTTTCTGATGAGCAGGTTCGACGCCAGCTTATACCTGGAAAATGGTCTATTTTTGAGACCATTGTTCACCTTGCTACCTATCAGCATGTATTTATACAGCGTGTCCGGCAGATTTTGAAGGAGGAAAATCCAAATTTTCCAAGATATACCGCTGAATCAGATCCATTATTTTACGATAACTGTTCAAAGTCAACAAGAGAGATTATGCAGGACCTGATAACAACGAGACGTGAGCTAATAGACAAAATTCTTTCTTTAAAAGAGGAAGACATACAGCGTATAGGAAGCCATCCTGCTTATGGAATTATGACTATAATGCAATGGCTAAACTTTTTTGTTTTGCATGAAGCACATCATCTCTTTGCCATTTTTAAACTGGCAGCTGAATTGAAGAAAGGGAATTAGTAGTCCGGAATCAGGTAATAAACATAGGATCTGCCCCAGTTCCTTATTACAAACGCTACTGTCCGGAAAAAAAGACGGGCATGAATTGCAAATCCTTTACCAGATTGAATTTGGTTGCATTTTTTATAACCGGGGCTTTCGGACTAAGACATAGCTTGAACACTCTGCGCCAATACCCAGAGGGAATCGTGATCCGGTAGCTATCGGGTTGTGAAAAACTTTCACGGACTTTTTGATCCACGAAACTTTTCTATATTTATTGTACCAATAAAGTTTGAATGGGAATAGATAAAGATATTCATCAGAATAAATTTCGCAATGAGCGTCATAAAGCGATGATCAACCTTTTGTATACTTATGGCTGGACAGTTGAGCGGCTTAAACAGTTTGTTGCGGAAGAAGACATCACTCACCAGCAGTTTAATATCCTGCGCATTTTAAGAGGAAATCACCCAACTCCTCTTTCAACCCTGAGCATAAGAGAAAGGATGATTGATAAAATGAGTGATACCAGCCGTATCGTGGACCGTCTTGTTTCCAAAGGGCTGGTAAAAAAAATTGTTTGTAAAAAAGATCGTCGCCTGGTTGATGTAAATATTACTGATAAAGGATTAAAACTGCTGGAGAAACTGGATAGGAAACAAGACCAAATGGACGATATTTTAGATAATCTTTCAGAAAAGGAGGCCACAAGCCTCAGTAGGCTCCTGGATAAGATACGCGGCTAAATAATTAACTTTTTTTGCACTAAATAAAGTTCGCTGTTTGCTTGCCTTTTTTTTTGGTTGAGTTACCTTTGTCCTATGAGAGCCACCACCTTATTACTCTTTTCCATTTTTACCAGTATTTTTCTTTTCAGCCAGCAAATGCATCTTTCAGTTGGAAAGCCGGTGAACTATGAATTCAGGGGAGTATGGCTTGCGACGGTAGATAATATTGACTGGCCGGCTAAAGGAATGGTAAATGTAGACAGTCAGAAAGCTGAGTTTATTCGTCAGCTTGATTTGCATAAAAGCAATGGTATGAATGCCATGATTGTCCAGGTCAGGCCGGCTGCAGATGCGTTTTATCCCTCTCAATACGAACCCTGGAGTCAGTGGTTAACAGGGGTTCAGGGCCATCCGCCTTCTCCTTATTATGATCCCCTGGAGTTTATGATTGAAGAAACGCATAAAAGAGGAATGGAATTTCATGCCTGGTGCAACCCTTACAGGGCCGATTTTCAAATTGGAAAATCTTCCATTGCTCCCAATCACATTACCAAAACTCATCCTGAGTGGTTTTTATCTTACGGTGGTACAAAATATTTTGATCCTTCAAATAAAGAAGCACAAAAATTTGTGGTAAATGTGATCCGGGATATTGTAAAGAGGTATGACATTGATGCTATTCACATGGACGATTATTTTTACCCTTACAGGATTGGGGGCAAAGAATTTCCGGATGAAGCATCATATAGACAATCAGGAACAAGTTTGTCGAAGGATGACTGGCGAAGAAGTAATGTGGACTCGATTATTGCCAGGTTAAGCCAGGTGATTAAAATCGAAAAGCCCTGGGTAAAGTTTGGAATTTCACCATTCAGCGTATGGCGAAATAAAGATCAGGATCCTGATGGCAGTGATAGTAAAGCCGGGCAAACGAATTATGACGACCTGTATGCAAATATTTTACTATGGCTGCAAAGAGGATGGATAGATTATGTTGCCCCACAACTATATTTAGAAATTGGGCATGGTAAAATTGCATATGAAAAATTGCTTGACTGGTGGAGCAAGCACACGTATGGCCGCCATTTATATATTGGGCAAGGCATTTACCGGGTAGGTGAAAGGTCAGGTGGCGCCTGGAAAGACCCAAAAGAATTGCCCAACCAGATCCAATTGCTTAGAAAATATCCAAATGTCCAGGGCAGCATTTATTTCAGCAGCAAAACCTTTGACAGCAATCCGAACGGGTGGAATGACAGTCTGCGAAATAATTATTATAGAGAACCAGCATTGATACCACCAATGGATTGGTTACCTAAGAGGACGGCTGCAAGCAACCAGGGCAAAAATTTAGTGAATTAAATATCCGACCGTCACTCCCGCACTGATATTTTTTGAACTAATCGATCCTTGTTTAATTGTATTAATGAATCCCATATCCGATGTTAAGGATACAGCCCAATGCTGTTGAATTATTACAGAAACGCCTACATTCAGACCGACATCAAAACGATTAATGCCATCAAGGTCTATATCACCAGATTCCAGCGGGCTTTGATTCACAGAACCATGGAAGTTTTTCACTTTGTATCTGCCATTGATAAGATAAGCCAGATAAGGACCTAACCCGGCATACAATTTATAATTATCATCTGTGTTACATCTTAATTGCACAGGTAAATTCAGTTGTAAATAATTAAAAAGAACATTCTCATCTCCCTCTCCAAGATCATTTCCAAGATTGTCAGTGATCAACATATTTTTAAATCTGTTTCCTTTGCCATGATATCCGAAAGAAGGCTGAATAGCAATTAGCTTCCCTAAAGGGGCTATTCCAAAAAACGAAAATTGTAAAGTTAACAGTGGTTTTTCATCAATTCCCAGGTCTTTAAAATTTGTTCTGTTAGTAATATTTGCACCACCATTCACTCCCCAGTTAAATTGAGCCTTTGCAGAAAAAAATAGAAAGCAAAAACTGATAATTGCTAAACCAATTTTTTTTCTCATAAAATAGTTTGTAAACCAAAATTAAAAAATTTGAAAACAGCGGCAAGGTCGCACTGGAATTACGATTTAGTCAGTCTGGTTATTTAGCCCACATCCCGATAGCTATCGGGACAAATTGCAGGCCCAAGTTTCAAAATTTTCAAACTGACCCACTACCGGAATTACTGCTCTGTAACAGAAAAATCATTTTCTCTACCTTTGTCATTCTTAATTTTTAATTATTAATTCTTAATTAATCTATGCCTGGCTTTGAATTATGGGGCGACGAAGAACGCAATGAAGTAAACGAGGTACTGGAAACCGGTATCCTGATGCGTTACGGATTTGATGGTCCACGTAAAGGAACCTGGAAATCCAAAGAGCTTGAAAAATCGATTTGCGAAAAATTTGGAAGCAAACATGCACAATTGACATCGAGCGGCACTTCAGCGCTAACGACTGCTCTCGCCGCATTAGGTATCGGTGCGGGTGACGAAGTAATTATGCCCTCTTTCACTTTTGTAGCAAGTTTTGAAGCAGTATTGAGCGTAGGAGCAGTGCCTGTATTGGCAGATGTAGATGAAACATTAACCCTGAGTCCTGCTGCTGTGAGAAAAGCAATAACTGCAAGAACAAAATGTGTTATGCCCGTACATATGTGCGGCAGCATGGCGGATATGGATTTACTGGTTTCTATTTGTAAAGAGCATGGTTTGATCTTACTTGAAGATGCCTGTCAAAGCATCGGCGCATCTTATAAAGGAAAATATGTGGGAACGATTGGTAATGCCGGAACTTTTTCATTTGATTTTGTAAAGACAATTACCTGCGGCGAAGGCGGAGCGGTAATTACCAATAATGAAGATGTTTATATCAAATGCGATGGGTATTCAGATCACGGTCATGATCATAAAAACATTGACCGTGGCGCGGATCTGCATCCTTTTATCGGTTATAATTTTCGTATATCAGAATTACATGCTGCCGTAGGTTTGGCCCAGATAAAGAGACTGGATCAGTTTTTAGAAACCCAGAAACGAAATCATATTCAATTGAAAAATATTTTATCACAGCTATCGGAAGTTTCGTTCAGAAAAATTCCCGATCCTGCCGGAGATAGCTGTACTTATTTAAGCTGGTTTTTGCCAACGGAGGAAATTACAAGAGCGGTGGTGGGGGAAATGCAGACACAGAATATTTTACCAGGAAATTTTTACTGGTACGATAATAACTGGCATTATATCCGCAAATGGGACCATTTAAAAAATAGCACAACACTTCATTTTTTGAATGATGCCCAGCAATCAGGGTTAAAAAAAGTTCAATCGCAGGATTTTTCTTCGAGTGATGCTGTGATGAATCATTGCATTTCTACCGCCATTAGTTTATTATGGACAGAAGAGCAAATCAAAGCCAAAGGTGAGAAGATTGTTGAAGTAATTAAGAAGGTGCTCAGTGAACAAAGTGTAACAACCTGATTAAAATTTTATTCCTCTTTTTTGGATATAATAATGCCAGAGAAGCATAGTGGCAATGGAACGATGGGGTCGCCATGCTTCTGCCAATAAAAGCAATTCTTCCTGGTTGGTTTCTTTAGGTAATTGCTTTATTTCTTTCAATGCGTTTACCATTGCCAGGTCTCCAAGTGGAAAAACATCTGTTCTTTGCAGGGCAAATAGCAGGTAAACCTCAACTGTCCAATCGCCGATCCCCTTTATTGTTTTTAACTGCTGCCTTATTTCTGCATCTTCAAGATTTAAAAGAATTTTTAAACTGATTTTTTTTGAAATAATTGCTTGTGCCAGGCATCGCGCATATACAATTTTCTGCCGGCTGAAGTAACAAGCTTTTAATTCTTTATCAGAAAGCAAAAGCAATTTTGCGGGAGTAATAATTCCAAGCCTCTTTTTTAATTTATTCAAAGCCGCTCTTGCAGAAGCCAGTGAAACCTGTTGTTCCAGAATAATATGAATAAGAGTTTGAAAAGAGGCCGTTCTTGTCCATACTGGAGGATAACCATATTGTTTGAGAATGGAGCGAAGATGTTTGTCTTTATTTGCCAACCGATCGCATAGAGAATGGAAATTTTCTTTGTTGAAGGTAGAATGCATGGCTAAGAGATTAAAAGAGAAAAAGAGGAAAAAAAGGAGTTTAAACTAACGATTCTTTACCAAAATTATTAAAAACGCGATGTATGCCATCTTTCATTAACTCCACAATGAAATTTATTAACATCCTATGTTTTAGGTTGAGTAAAGAAAGATGAGTTCGTATTTGTTTGAAAAATACAGGAGGTAGGGGATTAACTGTTTTTAATTCTATTACAAGCATATTCTCAACGAGCAGGTCCAGTTTGTACGCATTTTCAATATGCAGTTTACCGGTAAGCTCGTTTATAGTCATAATTTTCTTATCTCTCTTTTTCTCTTTTATCTCTTAGCTTTAAATTTTTCAATTGCGATTCTTGCAAAAGAACTTAATATTAAGGTTCCGCTGATGGCGGCCCTTTCTAACAAAAGTCGATCCCAGTTTTCTGTTCCCTTCCAGAATATTTTTTTCATCTCAGCCATTGCCTGCGGATTGGAATGTATTAATGCATCGGCCAATTTAAAAATGGACTCGTCCATACCATCTGTTGCGGGATGTACCTCAGCAAACAATCCTTTTCGGCCAGCCCATTGGGCACTGCGCCACATAGCGGCATCAATAGCCAATTGGGAAAATGCCGAAGTGCCAATTTTCTTTTCTACTGCCGGGCCTACTACAAAAGGTCCAATGCCAATAGAGAGCTCACTTAACTTTATGTCTGCATTTTCTGTTGCAATAGCATAATCTGAAGCAGCAACCAATCCGACTCCACCACCAACACATTTTCCATGTATACGGCCAATAATAAATTTAGGACAGGTTCTCATGGCATTGATTACATGAGCAAAGCCACTGAAAAATTGCAAGCCCTGCTCCGCATTCTGAATAGCTACGAGTTCATCAAAAGAAGCTCCTGCGCAAAATACTTTCTCTCCTTCAGACCGGAGAATGATCAATTTTGTTTCGTCATCATTTCCTGCCCTATGAATGGCCTGTGATAATTCATCTAAAATCTTACCCGGCAATGAATTGCTTTGCGGATGATAGAATTCAATCGTAGTAACACTATTATGAAATTCTGATTTTACATAACCGTTTGAAATTTCTCGTATCATTGTACAGTAGTTATAAATTATTAATTACTGATTATTGATTATTACAAAGTTGAATAATACTCCGAACCCGGGACACAATAATTAATAATAAATAATCAATAATTCTTTTAATCAATATTTCTTTTAACCATTGTTAGTATCGTCGCAATCCCCACCTGCTCATTTGTTTCATCAATTATTTCAACCAACCATTTTACAATTCCTTTTGGAATGTCGTTTTCATTGACTACCGGCTGAACACCTTCAGTCATGGCAACAGACTTTTGATCTTGTGGAATTTTTTCCTTGCAGGTAAAGCGAATATAAATTTCAGCTCCTGCATATACAGGCTTGGTAAATCTTAATTCGTCAATGCCATAATTTAAAAGAACCGGGTTTTTCTCATAACTATCAACAAACAAGCCAGCTGCGGCACTCATAATAAAATAGCCGTGTGCGACCTGTTTGTCAAACATAGTGCCGTCGAAATCCGTTTCTTTCAAATGCGCATAAAAATGATCTCCGCTGAGACGGGCAAACTTGTCAATATCTTCTGAAGTGATCAGCCTCTTTTCGCTAATGAGCTGGTCGCCGATCTGCAATTGTTCAAAATATTTTTTGAAAGGATGAATATCTTCAATATTTCCTTTTGCATTTTGCTGGTAAACTTTTGTAATAGCAGTAATACTTGTCGGAGAACCTTGTATAGCCACCCTTTGCATATAATGTTTAACACCACGAATTCCTCCCATTTCTTCTCCGCCGCCCGCCCGCCCGGGACCTCCATGAACCAACATGGGCAAAGGAGATCCATGTCCTGTGCTTTCCCTTGCACATTCTGCATTTAATACCAGTATTCTTCCATGGTGGGTTCCGGCATTTACAACATAATAAGTGGCTATATCATTATTGGCAGTAACGATGGTGCTGCATAAGGAACCCTTTCCTTTTTTGCTAAGTTCAATTGATTCTTCCTGGTTTTTATACGGCATGATAGTGCTTACAGGTCCAAAAGCCTCTACTTCGTGTACGGCAGTTGAAGTAAAAGGGTTTTCATTAAGCAGTAACAACGGAGAAAGAAAGGCCCCTTTATTTGAATCAGCATCTATTACTTCAACACTATCTAAACTTCCATAAATGATTTGCGAGGAGGCAAGTAATTTTTGAACTTGCTGTTTTACTTCCTGTCTCTGGACTTGCCCTGCCAGTGAACCCATTCTCACTTTTTCATTAAGTGGATTGCCGATGATGGTTTGTTGTAATGATAAAGCAATTGCTTTTTCTACATCTTCCATTTTGTTTTCCGGAACAAAAATTCTGCGGATTGCGGTACATTTCTGGCCGGCTTTAACCGTCATTTCCTTGCGGATTTCTTTTATAAAAATCTCCCACTCAGGCATTCCCGGCGTTACATCTTCACCAAGAACAATTGCATTGAGAGAATCCGCTTCCATATTAAAAGGGACGCTTTCACTTAAAACTTTCGGATGTGATTTTAATTTCAATCCCGTGGATTTAGAACCGGTGAAGGTTACTACATCCTGCGAGGTTACATGATCCAGAATATCTCCTGCACTACCACAGATCAATTGTAAAGACCCTTCAGGCAAAATGCCCGACGCAATAATTTCTTTTACCACTGATTCAGTCAGGTAAGAAGTGATAGTAGCGGGTTTTACAATAGCCGGCACACCCGCAAGCCAGTTCACAGCACATTTTTCAAGCATTCCCCAGACAGGGAAATTAAATGCATTTATATGGATGGCTACTCCTTCTTTCGGTACCAGAATATGATGGCCCATAAAAGTTCCGTTCTTGCTTAAACCGATCGGTTCACCATCAATGCAATAAGGAAGATCAGGAAATTTTCTACGCAGGGAAGCATTGCTGAATACATTTCCAAAACCTCCCTCAATATCAATCCAACTATCTGCTTTTGTAGCGCCGGTTTTGTAACTAACCTGGTAAAATTTTTCTTTTCGTTCATTGAGATAAATGGCCAACGCTCTCAACATTCTGCCTCTTTCATGAAAACTCATTTTACGAAGAGCTGGATTTCCTACTCTTCTTCCGTAATCAAGCATGGATGCAAAATCTAATCCTTCCGTTGTGGCAATTGTAATTTCTTCAGCTGTTACGGCGTCATATAAAATCTGCCCGTCACCGTCACCTTTGATCCATTTACCGGTAATATAATTTTCCAGTTTATTCATATAGCACTAAATTATTCAAAACAGCGAAATTAGTTTAAAACAAATTGACAAATGCAGCTGCAGGCGCGGCTATCTTTGTAAAAGATAAATTTTAACTGATGAAAAAATTCTTCCAATTAACTGCTTTTATTTTTTTATTTATAGCCTGCAACAATTCCGGTAACAATAATAAGACGGGAAAGACGAAGGCAGACAGTCTTATGGAGGAAGTGATGGAAGGACATAATGCAGGCATGGCAAAAATGTCCAGGATTGAAGACGCACAAGGAAAGATTGTGAAGTCAATTGATTCCATCTCAAAGCTTCCAGCCAGTATTCAGAAAACTTCAGCCCGTTACAAACTTCAACTCGATTCAATACTTGATCGATTAAAGCATGCTAATTATGTCATGGGAAAATGGATGAATGAGTTTAATATGGACTCGGACTTAAATAATATGCAAAAAAGGATTGAGTACCTGGAATCAGAAAAAAATAAAGTGACTAAAGTGAAAGACGTAATGGTCAGCAGCTTGCAAAAAGCCGATTCTTTGCTAAACAAAAAAATAAAATGATCAGTTTTTATTCTTTATGAGGAAGAATATTTCCAGTTCACTTTTCTTTCTTTTAAATATTCCATCACAAAATCAAAACATTCTTTATAACGACCTACCAGTTCTGGCGGGAAAACACCTTTTTCTGTAAACAATCCATGAGCAATTAAATGAACGGTCGCTGTGCAGGTATAACCTGTTGTACGACTCATTGAAGAGGTCTTGGTTTTGGCATCATACCGGTCCAGAAGGCTATATTCAACCCGCTTGGGTGCTCCATTTTTTTCTCCTTCGATAATTACTTTCATTACGGTGAGTTCTTCTTCTTCAGCACCAAGCTTCCAGTTATTAAATAAAATTTTTGATGAAAATTTAAGAGGAGAAATTTTTATTCCATTAATCTCTAATTCCTGGTCATCAAAAAAGCCTGCTTGTTTTAAAGCAATAATTAATTCAATATGTCCCGGGTAGCGCAGGGTTTTTTCTTTCATGTTCGGAATATGCGGCATGGTGAATAAGAGACTCCGTAAACCATCTGTATTGAAGGCCTCCAATTTTCCCAGTTCTTCAAAATTTATGTACTCTCTGTCGCTTAATGCAGGTTTAATAGCCAGTTGGCCATTTTCTTTTAATCGCGCCGGCCTTGTATATTCTTCAATTATATCAACGGGAGAAAACGGAGCTTTATACTCAAATGGTTTTTCCCTGATTTTTGGCAAACCTCCGACATAGCATTCAAAATTTGTGACGGTAAATTCTTCATTATGACGGCCAACAATTAAATTGCTCATGCCCGGGGCTACACCAATATCTGTAATGACTGTAACATTATTTTCTTTCGCTAATTTATCAAGCTGCAGCACATCTTCAGAAAAGAATGAAATATCAACAACATTCTTTTTGCAATTGATCACTGTTTTCAACACATTAAAACCCATAAAGCCCGGAACAGCCGTAACAACAATATCAAAAGGAGCCAGCCATTTTGCATACTGATCGTATTGTTTCAGATCAGCTTGTTGTGTTTGAATGGAAGGGTTTCTTTCTTTTAACAAGTACAGATTTTCTTCATTCGAATCAAAAGAGGTGACACTAAAAGAAGAGGCGAGGTCAAGAGCGATTGCTTTTCCTACCATGCCTGAACCAAGAACAGCAATTTTCATTTTTTCAATTTGCTGCAAAGATGGAGGAAATCGGGAAATGGAATTATAACTATGGCCCTATGCCTGAGAGTATACTACAAGCTTTCTAATTCCTTTAGCGTCCTTTCATTTTCAACGTTGCCCGTGTTGAGTGTAGTTGCTGGTTCAAACAACATAATCTCACATTCTTCTTTTGCGTTAGGGCAGTGCTCGACTCCCCTGGGTACAATAATGAATTCGCCCTGGTTGATAGTAACTGTTTTGTCTTCAAACTCCATGTCAAAATATCCTTTCACAACATAAAATAACTCGTCTTCATGATCGTGATGGTGCCAGACAAAGGGGCCTTTGAATTTTACAAGCTTTACCATCTGCCCATTTAATTCTCCAACAATTTTTGGACTCCAATATTCGGAGAATAATAAAAATTTTTCAGCGAGGTTTACTTTTTCCATTTTATAAATTAAAAAAATTGATGTATAAAATTATTGGTGTGAGAGTGAAGGTGGGTCGGCAGTTAAATAGAATTGCTGCAGGCTGGCCTATAAAATGAAAACGTCCCGACACATCGGGACGCTTACTAACCCGGAATGTTTTTTAATAGAAAAATTGCTCTTTTACAATTTTGCCATCCTTTACTTCATACACGGCTATCTCATCCATTTTCTGTCTTCCCATTCCCTTGTATGTTGCATCAATACCCATTGCAAAAGCGATATAATTACCCGCAACAATGGGCTCGCCGGTATACCCGCCATGCACCTCTTCGATCATGTTGGTAAAATCATCTCCTTTCTTTTTAATAGCATCTTTTCCTTTTACGGATTGCATTCCTGGTGAATTAGGCGGTTCAATACTATCAGCATCGTCGCTGAAAAGTTCCTGTTGTACTTCCGGCCATTTGTTTTCTTTGAAAAGTTCGTACATGCGGTTGGCAACTTCCTGAGTGGTCATAACGGCTTCTAATGTTGACATAAAAAAGATTTTTGGGTTTAAAAAAATTGGACAGATAAGCTACGAAATTTGAGACATTGGCAAAATTAAATTATGATGAACATGGAAATTTCTGTGATGGGCTTAGCTTTACTTTCATGAATTCTTTTAAGAGATACCCGCCATTTAGCCTTTTTGCACTGGGCTTTTTAATTATTTTGTTTGGTTTCTCATAAAGAAAGGGCTGCGCTTGATTTTAAAATGAAAAAAGGAACAAAAATATTAGCAGCCAGGGAGGGGATAGTAGTAAGGGTAAAAGAAGATGGAAGCAAAGGAGGATGGAACAAAAAATACCGCCCTTATGGAAATAATATTGTTATTCAGCATGCCGATGGTAGCAGGGCCGGCTACTGGCATCTGCAATATAACGGCACTTTGGTAAATGTGGGTGATCCGGTAAAGAAAGGACAGGTGATCGCACTAAGCGGCAAAACAGGTTATACGGCGTTCCCTCATTTGCATTTCCTTGTTTGGACATTCAATAGTAGAGGCGATTGGCAGCAGGTTCCTACCCGTTTTCAAACATCAAAAGGAATAAAATACCTGCGACCCCTGAGAAAATACCGCAGCGCAAACCAATAGTAATATTTTTGACAAAACTCTTTCTTGTCTTTCCAGGAAATATATCACCATTTTATTGATGGCATGAAGCAAACCGGCTGGCTGGAGTATCTTGCTGTTTTTACCGGTATCGCCAGTGTATGGTTCAGTCGTATCGAAAATATTTTAGTTTATCCTGTTGGGTTAATCAGTACTGTTATTTACATCTACCTGAGTTTTCAAATCGGGCTTTGGGGTGAAGGAAGCGTAAATTTTTATTACACGGTCGTCAGCATCTATGGTTGGATCTTATGGACAAGAAAGAATAAGCAAAAACAGCTAATGCTTCATATCACCCATTCAACGGGGAAAGAATGGGTCCTGCATTTTTCTTTTTTTCTTTTCTTCTATTTAACTATTTTTTTTGGGCTTAGTTGGTTGAAAAAAATTGGCCAGGCACCTCAGGCCATTCCGTGGGGAGATGCATTTGCCAGCGCTACGGCTTATACAGGTATGTGGCTTATGGCAAAAAAGAAAGTGGAAAGCTGGTATTGGTGGATTGCTACCAACATTGCTTCTATTCCACTTTACTTTGTAAAAGGGCTGGTATTTACCGGCGTATATTATTTGATATTGCTTGTAATGGCAATGTTTGGTTTGATTGAGTGGATAAAAAGAGCAAGGATAGAAAAAGAAAAGACAATAGCCGTTTAAACTATTGCCTTTCTTTAAAACCAACTACAATTTAGCTAATAGGAATTTCCTGTTTGCTGGCTTCTTTACCCGGAATAATGGGCAAACTCACCTGCAACACACCATCCACATATTTTGCTGAAATGTTTGTGGCATCAATTGTTTCATCAAGTGTGAATGACCTTTCAAAAGCTCCCCGGCTGTACTCCCTTCTTACCCATTCCGGTCTTGGAAAACCTTCCGGGGGCAGATATGAGACAGTGAGCTCGTTTCCTTTCACGTCAAGATGAAAATTTTCTTTGATGCGGCCGGGAGCAAACACCAGCATTTCAAAGCTATTCTCTGTTTTGTAAATATTTACAGCAGCTCGTTGCATAGAACGGATAAGCTGGTGCTGTTGCCTGCTTCCTGAATAAGCGCCTTTTGCGGCTTCGTGGGCTGTAGCATTGCGAAGGCCCACACATGACTGATTGTAGTACATGTTTTTAAATTTTGAGTTAAGAAAAATTATTACACCGGTGCTGACGAATAAAAAGAAGAAATATTTTAGGATCATATTGGTAAAGATTCCATCAACAAATTATCTTGCTGATTAATGCTGAAGAAAATAGCCATCATTGGACCGGAGTCTACAGGCAAAACCACTTTATGCGAACAACTGGCACAACACTATAATAGTTTATGGTGCCCGGAATATGCGAGAGAATATTTATTAACCCACGGAACAAAATATAGCTATGAAGATCTGCTGGCTATAGCCAAAGGGCAGGTTGAACTGGAAGAGAAATTTGAGTTATTAGCCAGGAGTCAGGAGTCGGGAGTTAAACCTGAATTTTCCCACTCCCCACTCCCCACTCCAGCGGCCGACGGAGGCTTGCCGCAGGCGCAGCCCCACTCACTCCTCTTCATTGACACAAACATGTATGTAATGAAAGTATGGTGTGAGTTTGTTTTCGGAAAATGTCATCAATTTATTTTAGATCAGGTAAAAAAAAGAAAATATGATCTCTACCTGCTTTGTAATACTGATCTTCCATGGACGCCGGATGAGTTGCGCGAATATCCCGATCCTGGAACGAGACAAAGACTTTATTTGATTTATAAAGATCACATGATAAATCAGACAGTTCCCTGGGTGGAAATAAGCGGTGACAGTGAGCAACGCCTTAAGAAAGCAATTCAATCTGTTGAACTCATTTTAAAAAAAGGATAATCATCCAATTATTTTTTTGAATGAAATAATCTTTGAAATGAAACCCATCCCCTCTTCTTCTATATTCAATCAACACTTAAATTCTATTTCTTTTCAGAGTTTTTTGAAGAATTGTAAATAAGATCCTTAATATCGGGATCGTTATTAAGATTGTTCATTTGTCTTAGCACCCAGCCTGACCGTATGGCAACATATTTTGAAACCGGCTTTACAGAATAGCGTCGCGGATTGGGAAGACAGGCGGCAATCATGGCCGCTTGCTGCCTTGATAAACTGTTAGCATCCTTATTAAAATATTTTTGTGCTGCTTTTTCGATACCAAAAATTCCGTCACCCATTTCTGCTACATTCATGTAAACATCAAGAATTCTTTTTTTGCCCCAGATTTTTTCGATCATAAATGTGAAATATACTTCAAGACCTTTTCTCATCCAGCTTCTCCCCTGCCATAAAAAAACATTTTTTGCAGTTTGCTGGCTGATGGTGCTGGCACCGTGCAATGATTTACTTTTCTGATTATGTTTCATTGCTTTTTTGATCGACTTAAAATCAAATCCATTGTGATCAGGAAATAACTGGTCTTCCGATGCAATTACAGCCAGCTTCGCAACAGGGGAAATATTATGTTGGTTTACATAATCTCTTTTTAAGCCATGACCACTTAACAAACTTGAAAGCTGAGTAATTGTGACGGGTGGATCAATCCATTTTAACAGAATAATATACACAAACTGTGCAATAAAAAGAATAATGAAAAGACGTTTAATGAATCGCCATAATCTTGGGAAAAAGCCTTTTGTCTTCATTGGGTGAAAATAATTATTTCAGTTTATCTGCATACAACAATAGTCCCCAGATTAGCGCAATACCAAAACCGATCAGGATAAGACCATTCACACGGTTGATGATATGAATATTGTGCGGCGTTAATTTTTTTCTGATCTTGCCTGCCAGCATTACCTTGAGAATATCTGTAAAAAAAACAATGGAAAGGCATACAAGAAAAATCACCAGCTTTTGTTGAAGTGTATGATTAATGAGAGTTGTAGAAGCTGTTAGCCAAAATAAAAATACCGCAGGATTCAAAGTATTCATCAGGTAGCCTGATAAAACAATTTTTGCATAATCTCTTTTCCTGAATTTGATAAAAATTTGCTGGCCTTCTTCGTTCACTTTTATCTTTTTAAAAAATAAAAAAAAGATGCCCAGTGTAATAAGAAAAAAACTTCCTGCAATCCCGATTTCTTTTTTATGGGAACTTATCACGCTGAACAATTCTGTAAAGACATTACTCACTAACACCATTGTTATATCACTGGCCGAAACACCAATAATAAATGCAATGCCTCCTGAATGCCCGTTATTAAGACTTTGCTTGATGATAGAAAACATTATAGGACCAACCGAGATACTCAGTAAAAGCCCAAGAGTTATTCCTTTCAGTAAGGCTTCAATCATAGCAGAAAAATACGAAATAAGGAGTATGACCTATTGAAGAAACATTGCCAATTTGCCAATCAAAAAACAGTATATTTTACAGTTCATACCTAATTAGCAGAAGGACATCTGTAAGATTGGAGGTTAAAAGTGAAATAAATCATGGCGGTAACAAACTGGTCTTTATTGGTATCTATTCCGCGCTGGCGGCCTTTAATGCCAATCGGAGTTCCCAATTCGTATGATCTGTCAGAAAGTAATAGAGCAGGCGAAGGACTGCCGTCAGGCAGCGGAGGAAATACAGCAGGATCAACATAGGTTTTACTTACATCATCAAGATAATCGGTCGTGGTAAAACGATGAGTAATCTCAAAAGCGATATTGAATCTATCATTCAATGCATATTTTAACCCAACTCCGAAAGGAATACAAACTGCCATTGAGCTGTAAGGCTTACGATCAGGATACAGTGAGCTACCCTGGCCTTCTGTCCCCAACGGGCGCAGAAAATATTTTTGACCTTGCAGATAAGCGTAAGGATCGTAACTAAATACTCCAACACCCAATGAAATATAAGGAGTGAAATTTAAATTGGGATCACCGGGTAAAAAGCGGAAGAAATTAAAATCGCCTCTTAAAGAAAGTTCCCAAACATTTGTATTGAAACTCAGGTTGCGTTCATGCATAAACTCATTATGCGTATTATAAATATCGGAATAACCTAACCGGGCAAAATTAGCTACCACTCTTGCGGCAATGTAATTACCAAAATTTTTACGAAAGAAAATACCCGCAGCGATTTTTGGGCGGCTAATTTTTGCACGGGTATTCAGGTCACCAAAATAATGGGCCGCTCCTATTCCAATACCAAATTCACCTTCCTGCACGATGGATTCCTGGGCATAACCACTAATGCTACAAAGAAAAACAGCAGCAATGAGGATGGCAGTTAACTTCTTCATGTTTGCAAAATAAGATTTCAGGGGTAATTTCCGAAGTATTATAACGTAAAAATGCTGTATTTATTTGTAAAAACTAATTTTTAAGATCGCAAGATGGTCTCCTTCTGACAATTTCATATTTCTAATCTGACCATCTGAGATGGTCAGAACCGGGTCAATTTCTCTTATCAAGCCCCCAGGTTAGTTTATTACGGAGGGTTTGCAGGAAATTGTTCTCATTCAGGCGTATGAGGCTGAGGGAAAAGGATTCCTTTCTTACGGCCAGTTGAACATCCTTATTTACGATTTCTCTCCTGGAATCAAGGGCACAGATAAATTGGTCGGACCTGCTCTCAATTTCAAAAGAAATAATGTTTTCGTCCGGCACTACAATAGGTCGTACATTCAAATTATGTGGTGCAACCGGGGTAATGACAAAACTCCCCGATTCAGGAAAGACAATCGGACCATTACAACTTAATGAATAGCCGGTAGAGCCGGTAGGAGTAGCTACAATCAAACCATCAGCCCAATAAGTATTCAGAAACTCCCCGTTCAGGTAAGTGTGAATTTTGATCATAGGGGCAATATCCTGTTTGTGAATAGCAAATTCATTTAATCCATAAGATACATCGCCAAAAAGAGGAAGATTTGAATCAAGATGAATAAGGGTTCTTTTATCAACAACAAAGGAGTGATTGACCAAGGCTTTTATGGAAGCCTGTACTTCATTACGGCCGATACTGGCTAAAAAACCCAGGCGGCCGAAATTAATTCCCATTACCGGCACCGTATTACCCCGGATAAGTGTAACCGTATCAAGTAAGGTGCCATCACCTCCAAGACTAATAATTGCCTGTATTTCGTTTGTAATATCCTCGGAAAGGTGAAATACTTCGGTATCCGCAGGCAGTTCAATAGTATCTTTAATCTGCTCAAAAAAAGAATGGAAAATAACGGGCTGAAGTTTTTGTTTTTTCAGTTCATCAAAAAATAACTGCACATCCGGCCGTTGGTCTTCTTCCATCACGCGGCTGTAAATCGCTACTTTCATTTAGTTATCAGAAATTAGTCTTCTTGTGTAAATATAAACCGTTTTGACCTATCTGGTTAAAGCTCCATTCAAGCCTGATGTTCACATCATAGAGCGTAACAATATCAATTCCCAAACCACCTGAGAATAACATTCGGTTATTGAGGGAATTTAAGCCTGGTTGTGGGTTATAAGCATACCCGGCATCACCATAAATTTTACCATAAATGCGAAACGGGATATAATGGATAGATTGATATTTTGTTTTTGGAAGCGGAATATTGAAATTAAAAAACTCTCTTGAAAATGCTGTTTTTACAAACCCACCCGCCACTCCATCAATTACATAATATTCATAACCTTGCATGGATAAATCATTATAACCCATCATGCGCGTATTGGAAAAGGGTTGCTTAAATGGCAGTTTTAAATTAGCTGCCGTATTCAGGCTGAAATATGTCTTTGGGAAAATCTGCCAATAGTTACCAGTTATTACATTTAATTCCCAAACATTTACAATATGGTTGAAGCCCTTTTTTGACAGATTTACCTGAGCCTCGAAACCTTTTAACGGATAAGGGATATAATCAACATTATGATAACTCATTGAATAGTATACTTCGGGAAACCGGATACGGTTGTGTCCGGAAGCAAAATATAAAGGATTAAGCTGTACGATTGTGTCTTCCACTCTTTCATCTGTATAAGCAATACCTAAGCGATGTCTTGTTTTGATAGCACGGCGATAGGTAATCTCAAAATTGGTTCTGAAAAATGACCGGATAAAATTGTTGGTGTCTTTAAGAAATACTTCTTTATTGTTGATGGTATTGTAATTTACTTCCCTGTTTTTTCCCAAAGCAAACCCAAATTTTGCTCCCCATTTCATTTTATTATCAAAATAAAGACGGTCATAATTCATTGATACCTGTTTCGTATATCCATTCATAAGCCAGATATTCAGTTTATCATTATAGCCGGTAACATTATTGTACATTAGTTTTACTCCATAGTTCACCCTGCTGAGACTTGCTTTATTTTGGACCAACCACTGGTTCAGATTACGATCTACTATTTTAAAATAGGGTAAGGGAAACAGGTACCATCTTTCCTTTACATCAACTAATATATCCACATTATAGCCTTCAAAACTTTTTAGCGCAACCGTTACTTCATGAAAAAGAGCTGTATTCATTAATCGTTCCCGGGCATTTTCAAATTTTTCCACCAGCTGCTGTAATTGAAAATGATCGCCTGGTTTGAAAGGAACCTCACGCAGGATAATTGAAGCATTTGTTTTTTTATTCCCGGTAATAATAATGTTCCGAATGATGAAAGGGGCAGTTTTTGGGTCATCCATTTTAATTTCAATTCTATTACTGCCGGATGGGGATATTGAAGGATCATCCTGAATTTCCTGTGCACCTGCTTTGTAAAATATAGCCGATAGGGTAAACGTAACGAGGTATATACTCAATCTTTGCATGCAAGCAATTAATAAAAAAAGTATTTAATTATACTTAAATAGGTTAATTCAACAGGCAAAGAAGCGGAAGGGATAATCTATATTTTTAAATAATTCATCAGGTTATCATAATTCGTCCTCAGCTCATTTTCAAACAGCTCTTCACCAAAATAATATTTTACATTATACTCATGTCGCTGAAATGTGGCTACAATATCAGAAACTTCCAGCTTATTAATTTTTATCGTCACTTCCATTAAACCTGTTTCAGGATCAACGCTGGTATTTAATTGTTTTATCTGGGCGTCGTTGCCTTCCACCAGCCGGCTTATTTCATTGAAAGAATAATTCTTGCTTTCTATTTCAAGTACTATCAGGCCCCCGGGTTCATTGAGGCTCATAAATTCAGATGAATACTTTAGTAAATCAGCATACGTAACTACGCCTAATAACTCATTGTCCTCTCCAATAATAGGCACAACTGTTAAACCATTGTCAACGGCTACCTGTATAGCTTTCAGCACATGCTCACCATCCTTAACAGAAGGATTGGAAATAGATTGACTGAATTGCTCCAGGATAGAATGGTCATTTTCTGCCTGGGATAAATCTTCTTCACTGATCATGCCTACATATTTATCACCATCTACTATGGGTAAATGCTCAACATGATTTTCATTCATTAACTCAAGGGCCTGGTAAACCTTATCAGAAAGGCGCAGATAAGGAAGGGTTTGTGTTTGCAAATTTCCGGTTAACATGGATAGCGGCATTTTAAATAATGAGACAGCAATTTTCACGCAACTGTTGCAGGCTCATTTTGTTTTTTTAAAAATTTATGCAAAATGACATTAAATTCATCCGGCACTTCCATCATCGGAGCATGACCGCATTTGTCAATGAAATAAAGCTCGCTGTTAGGTATCAGGCGGTTAAACTCCCTAGCCACGAATGGCGGGGTGATGGAGTCATTATTGCCCCATATTAATAACGTTGGTTGTTTGATTTGATTGAGTTCCTCGCCTAAATTATTTCTGATGGCGCTTTTGGCAAGCGCGATAATCTTAATAACTTTTAAACGGTTATTGGTTATTTCGAAAACTTCGTCGACCAATTCCTTAGTAGCCATTTTAGGATCATAAAAAGTCAGCTCTGTTTTTCTTTTTATATAATCATAATCCCCCCGTTTGGGGTACGAATCTCCCATTCCATTTTCAAATAAACCCGAACTGCCTGTAAGAATAAGTGATTTTATTTTCTCAGGATGTTTTAAAATATGTATTAATGCAACATGGCCGCCCAGGGAATTACCAAGTAAATGGACATCCTGGTATCCTCTTGCTTCAATAAATCTATGTACAAACCTGGCGAGGCCGCCAACTGAGGTATGGAGTATGTCCAATTCAAACAAAGGCAGTATAGGCACCACTACTTTATTGTGATGACGAAAGTATTCGATCAGGTCTCTAAAGTTGCTCATGGCTCCGAATAAACCATGCAATAAAACCAGGGGCTCACCTTGACCTTCTTCAATATACCTGAACTTATCCTGTTGCTTGATGTTATATTCCATCGGCCTTATTCTGTATGATCTTAATCGCTAAAATAATTGATTTACTGCAAATAAAATACCCTTTGTGGAGTTATCGTTTCGGTTTTATATTATACAAATATACTGGCAGAAAGATTTTTGCAGAAGAATATTACTGCCCGTTTGTTAATTACCAACAGAATAAAGAAAATTCTGATTATCAAATTCCGGATATTTTTTGAGATATACCGCTAAAAAACTGTTCCAGTTCAGTAAACATATCCTTAAAGAAGGGGATTACCGCGGCAAGGCTGTCTATAGCTTTGGGCCCCCAGGGCCGGATAAAGGGATAAGTTATGGATGCCTGGATGGTTTCGGGCTTAATTATCTTTATTTGCCCTGCGTAAAAAAGAACAATGCTAAAAACTGTGGTATAAATGGCTGCATACAAGATAATGCCGCCTAACCGGTTAACCCAGCCCAGCATTACTGTTTCTGTAAGCCGTTGAATTGCTTTGGCCCCCAACCTGATTAATAATATTACAACAATAAAAACGAGCACAAATGAAATAATGGGCAACCATTTATCTGAAATTTTTACAGATTGACCAAGATGTTTTGCTACCACAGTTGATAATTTAATGGCAGCAGCTAAACCAATAATGATGGCAATAAAAGAAAAAACTGCTACAATTAACCCGCGCCGGTATCCCTGGATCAGGGCCAATATCATCAGCACGGCAAATATCAGATCAATGATCATGGAGGAAGATTGAACCTATTTTGATAATAATTCTTTTACCACAGCAGATATTGTTTTGCCATCTGCGACACCTGCCAATTTTTTTGTAGCCGTTCCCATTACTTTTCCCATATCGACGGGAGAGGTAGCACCTGTTTCAGCAATAATTTTTTTTATCTCAAGTTCCAGATCTTCAGCAGATAATTGTTTAGGTAAAAATTTTTCAATTATTTCAATTTCCTCTTGTTCTTTTTGTGCAAGGTCAGAACGGTTTTGTTGCTGATAGATTTCTAAAGAATCCTTGCGTTGTTTTACCAGCTTTTGCAGGAGCTTTATTTCATCATCTTCTTTTAATTCTCCCCCGGCACCTTCCGAGGTTTTAGCTAAAAGAATTGCAGCTTTTATTGCCCTCAAACCCCGGAGAGCTTTTTCATCTTTTGCAAGCATGGCTGTCTTTAAATCTGCCATTATTTTTTGTTCGAGGCCCATATTATTTAGTTTGTAGCTATAAAATTTTTATTTTAGATCAGAGGTCAGATGTCAGAAAAAAAACTTCACACTCTCATTCAGTTTCATGCTTTGTTTTCTTTTAATTGTTGTGTTTTAAATTTTCCATAAAAATCACGGGCAAATTTCTTCATATCATCAACTATTTCCTTATGTTTTGTAGCCCGGCCGTATGAATCAGCCATTGTTATTATTGTCTGGTAAAAAAAATCGGCCATCTCATCTACCATCATATCCTTTGTCCAAAGATCGATGCGCAAGGCTGTTTTTTCCGTTCCATCCCAAAAAGAAAGCATCATAGCTTTTGCTTTTTGCGCTTTTTCGGCGGTTGTGTCCGATGCACCCCAACTGATGGATTCCGGCACACGGCTCTCATCCATCTCCACATCAATAGTTATTGTTGATTTACTCATAAATTATCAGCTTGAGTGGCAAAGATAATCAGTTGCCTGCTTTGAGAATACTTTGCCAGAGCAACTCAGCTGTTAGCTGCCATGAATATTGACTGCTGATTATTTTTCCTTTTTCAATTAATTCCTTTCTCAAATTTTCATCTTTATAAATGAGCATTATCTTATCGGCAAGGTCTTCAAAATTATTTGCATCTGCATATAAAGCAGCATCCCGGGCAATTTCCTGCATGGACGAATGTAATGAGGTTATCACCGGTACATTGCATTTCATGGCTTCAAGTACCGGAACACCAAAACCTTCGAATAACGAAGGATAAACCAGGGCATAGGCAGACCCTGTAATTCTTACAAGTTCATCCTCGCTTAAATATCCCAGCATGATTACGTCATCTCTGTATTTATATCTTTTTAAACTCTGAATAAAATAGTCATATTTCCACGCCAGCCTGCCCGCCAGTACAAGTTTCATATTGCTTTTTTGTCTTTTTTTGAAAACCGAAAAAGCTTTCAATAAGCTGATAAGGTTTTTTCTCGGATGAATCGCCCCCACATATAAAAAATATTCTGTGCCATTCGTGTATTTGTTTTTAGTTGCTTCAGAAACATCGGTTGATACCGGTTTAAAAATTTCTTTCACTGCACTATATACCACATTTATTTTGTCTTCATCTATCTTGTAATGTGTTATAATATCCTGTTTTGAGAATTCGGAAACAGTAGCAATGGTTTTTGCCTTTCGTAAAAATTTTGGGGTATATCTTCTGTAAAAAAGCAAGTGAGGTTTTTTAATATGGGTGGGGTAATGCAAAAAAGCAAGATCGTGTACAACGAGGCACTGAGGCACCCTGGTTGTTAATGAACACAGCCCATCAGCCGAAACAAAGACATCCACCTGGTATTTTTTTAATAATGCAGGAATTTTTACATCGTACCAATATTTCCATAATAATGGATGTCTTGCGGGAGGGCCGATTACAACGGGAATAATATTTGAAGAAAAAACAAACCGTTTATCATATGGCCGGTCGAAAATAAAAATGAATTGATGTTCGGCGTAGTGGTTTGTCAAATACTTAAAAATTTCAAAAACAAAATAACCATAGCCTTCCAGATATTCTGAAAGTAAGAATCTTGTATTTACTGCAATTCGCATATAGTGGCAAAGATAGAGGCGTATAACATCTTGTTTATTTAATAGAAAACTTACCCGGCCCCGGGTAGTAAAAAATTAATTATTACATCTTTTATTACGTTCGTTTTTTGCATTGGTCTTTTCCGGATTCTTAAAAAGAAAAATGTAAAATCATCAGCGAGATTTCCATAATTATTTAGTTAATACTCTATAAGAAAACAAGCAATTTTACAATTGATTCGCATAGATTATAAATGTATTTTTATATCACGATTCGATATCCTTTTGACCAAAACTATAGCCTATGAAAGCCATTTACTCCCACTAATTAAAATTTGCTTATTATTTTTTATCATGATCTTTTATCAAACCAGTCATTCTCATTGTCCGAATGGAGAGACACAAGGGAACCATGCCTGTGATACAACTGTTTCAACAGGCAGTGGCAATTATTCCACACAAATTAAATTCCCCAGGTTTCATCCTGATAGTAGTTTGATAACCTGTGCAATTAACCAGGTCTCAACAGGCTGTTGTAGGTATCATTCAGGTGCATCAGATGGTACTTCTTTTTCAGGGCCTTACTTTGCTTTTATTGGTCATGGTACAGGTTTACGATCTTTATCTTTGAGCCGGACCCTTAAGGATGCAGTTAGCCTTTTGCAGTTTTATAATGCCGGTTCTATTATTTATAATTATTTTATACAGGGGACCGGGACCGCAATAACAGGTGGCAGTGATTATTTATTTTCTGTGACTGGGCGGGGAAGCTTGAATTATAGCTTAGAATGTTGTTCTTGTTCCTCATTTGTTTACTCAATATCTGAAAATTTATCAGGACATCATTATAAATTTATTTATGTTGCAGAAGGAAAAAAGAAATGGAGTCAATTATTTAGAATAAAACAGGTTTACTCTGATGATTTTGTCCGCTTCAGCGAAATAAAATCAGTTGAACTTGAAAATTCAGATAAGCTAAAAATAAATATATATCCGAGCCCTTCAAACGGTGTTGTTGGTATCAAATTTGTTAATCTTTTCTCTGGTAAATTTTTAATCCAGGTTTCTAATACACAAGGTCAGACAGTTTTTAGCAAAAAAGTACAGATTTATGGCGCTAGTTTTAAGTTTGTTAGAACGTTACAGCGGGGAATGTATTGGTAGA